>Ga0080006_1149112_pt1 | contig 30863 bp, 32 predicted proteins | sample RS3BMetagenome_FD_69209 | JGI IMG/M metagenome (GOLD analysis project Ga0080006, IMG submission 69209) | Ferric oxide microbial mat and aquatic microbial communities from Rainbow Spring, Yellowstone National Park, USA - RS3B (SPADES... ...
GGTCGCCGTAGAGGGCGGCGGCGTCCCGCCCGAGCAGGCACCCGGGCTCCAGGTCGGACACGAACGAGGCCAGGGATCCGGCCAGCGAGGACAGCCGGGCCGACAGACCGGGATCCCCACCGCCGGGCACCGGGGAGGGAGCAGAACCGGCACGGCGCCCGGCCGCACCGGTGGACCGCTGAGCACCACGCCCGGCAGAACCGGCGGACGCCAACGCCTCGGGAAGTGCGTCGGGAAGTGCGTCGCAGCGTGCCTCGGAACAGTTGGCCAGCGCCATGGGACGAGCCTCCCACGGGGGTGTGACGGCGTCCGACGACGAGACGACGTCGTGCGGGAGAGGTTCCGGGTCGCCCCGGAGGCCATCCATCGGGGGCCGTCCCGGGCTCGGGTAACATCGTCCCAGCCCAGGGCCGAGTTCCGGCCCGGCCCGAACCGTGTACAGGAGACGCCGTGCCCGCTGAGACCCACGTGGAGAAGGGTCCGCTCGACCGCCAGCAGATCCTGGAGCTCATCCGTGAGCTCCTGGCCGACATCTTGGAGATCGAGCCGTCGACGATCAGCGAGTCCTCGTCGTTCGCGGAAGACCTCGACGCGGACTCCCTGGCCCTGATCGAGCTGGTGGAGGGCCTGGAAGAGGAGCTGGGCGAGCGCTCGGTCGGCTTCCGCATCGACGACGAGGACCTGGAGGAGCTCCGCACCGTCCGCGACGCGGTGGACTACGTGGACGCCAAGCTCGGGGCGTCCTGAGGCGCCCGATGGCGCCCCCGGACGACGCCGGGGGACCGGTGGGGGACCACGGGCTCGCCAGGCGCCTGGGTCACGACTTCACGACGCCGGAGCTGCTGGGACAGGCGCTGGCCCACAGGTCGTGGTGCGCGGAGCACGCCGGGGCGGCCTCGAACGAGCGTCTCGAATTCCTGGGGGACGCCGTCCTCGGGCTGGTCGTGGCCGAGCACACGTTCCGGACCCACCCGGACCTCTCGGACGGGACGCTGTCCAAGGTCCGGGCCTCGGTGGTGAACGCCCGGGTGCTGGCCGAGGTGGCCCGGGACCTGGGGATCCCCGGGCACCTGCGGCTGGGCCGGGGGGAGGATTCCTCGGGCGGGCGGGACAAGGAGTCGATCCTGGCCGACACGATGGAGGCCGTCATCGGCGCCGTGTACCTCGACGGGGGCATGGACGACGCCCGTGGACTGGTGCTCTCGCTCCTGGGGTCCCGGATCGACGTGGCCGTGGGGGAGCCCGGCGAGTCGGACCACAAGAGCAGGCTCCAGGAGGAGACCGTCCGGCTGGGCCGGGGCGTGCCCCACTACGAGGTGGTGGGATCGGGACCGGACCATGCTCGGAGGTACCTGGCCACGGTGTACGTTGCTGGCCAGCGCCTCGGTACGGGTGAGGGGCGTTCGAAGAAGGACGCCGAGCAGGTCGCCGCCCAGGCGGCCTGGGGATCGTTGGAAGCCGAGAGAGGCGGGGGACATGCCTGAGCTTCCCGAAGTAGAGACCATCCGGCGGGACCTCCAGGGCGAGGTCGTCAACCGGAAGATCAAGTCGGTCGAGGTGCGCAACGGGCGCACCGTCCGCCGTCACCCGAGCGCCAAGCAGTTCCGCTCCCAGCTCGAGGGCCGCACCATCACCGCGGTCAACCGCGCCGGCAAGTACCTGCTCCTCGTGCTGGACGACGGGGCCACGCTCGTGGTCCACCTGGGGATGAGCGGCCAGCTCCACCGGGTCAAGAACGTGAAGGAGCCGAAGGTCCCCCACACGCATGCGGTCATCACGTTCACCCAGGGGGGCCAGCTCCGCTTCGTCGACCCGCGCACGTTCGGCGAGCTGTTCGTGTCGGCCGCACCGGCCGAGGGCGAACCGGCGCTTCCCGAACTCGCCCACCTGGGATTCGACCCGCTCGAGGACATCATGAGCTGGGAGAAGTTCTGGGTCCTCCTCTCCACCCGCACGTCCGCACTCAAGCCCCTGCTCATGGACCAGGAGTTCGTGGCCGGGATCGGCAACATGTACGCCGACGAGATCCTGTTCGCGGCGGGGCTCCGCTACGACCGCCCGTCGAACTCCCTCTCGTCCCAGGAGGTGCGCCGCCTCTACCGGTCGATGGTCGAGACGCTGGCCGAGGCGGTCAAGCGACGGGGGTCGACGCTCGCCGACGAGCAGTACCGCGACCTGTTCGGGGAGGTCGGCGACTACCAGGACCAGCACCAGGCCTACGACCGGGAGGGGCAGGCGTGCCGGCGCTGCCGGTCCACCATCGTGCGGGTGAAGTCCGGCGGGCGCTCGACGTTCTTCTGTGAACACTGCCAGGTCTGACTTCTGTGAACACTGCCAGGTCCGAGCAGGCCTCCTGCGGTGCGCCGCGGGTCCCGGTAGGGTGAGCGCCCGGTGTTCCTGAAGTCCCTCTCCCTCAAAGGATTCAAGTCCTTCGCCGACCCCGCGGTGCTCGAATTCGAGCCGGGGGTCACCGTGGTCGTGGGCCCGAACGGAAGCGGCAAGTCGAATGTCGTCGACGCCGTGGCCTGGGTGCTCGGCGCCCAGGGCCCCCGCACCGTGCGCTCGGCCAAGATGGAGGACGTCATCTTCATGGGGACGGCCAACCGTCCTGCGCTGGGGCGGGCCGAGGTGTCCCTGACCATCGACAACAGCTCGGGAAAGCTCTCCGCCGACCTGGCCGAGGTCACCATCACCCGGACCCTGTTCCGCTCGGGCGACAGCGAGTACTCCATCAACGGCACCCCTTGCCGGCTCCTCGACATCCAGGAGCTGCTGTCGGACACCGGCGTCGGACGCCAGCAGCACGTCATCATCAGCCAGGGACATCTGGACGCCATCCTCGAGGCGCGGCCCGAAGACCGGCGATCGGTCATCGAGGAGGCGGCCGGGGTCCTCAAGTACCGGCGCCGGCGCGAGCGGGCCGAGCGTCGGCTGTCCTCCACCGAGGAGAACCTCGAGCGGCTGTTCGACCTGGTCCGCGAAGTGAAGCGGCAGATCCGCCCACTCGAACGGCAGGCGGCGGCCGCCCGCTCCTACACGGGGCTGGCCGACGAGCTGCGTGCCGTCCGCCTCCACGTCGCCGGGGTCGAACTCGGCGCCCTGGACCGACAGCGGGCCGCCTGCCTCCGCGTCCAGGAGGAGCAAGGCGCGAACGAGTCCCGGCTCCTCGACGCGCTGGGCGCGCTCGACGCCGACTCGGAGCGCACGGCGGACGAGCTCTCGGCCGAGCGCGAGTCGGACCTCACCGCCGCCCTGGGCCGCACCGAGGGCATGGTCGAACGGGCACGCGGACTCTCGGGCGTCCTGCGCGAGCGCCAGCGGTCGCTGGCCCGGGCACTCGACGCCGCCGCCGACGCCGACGTGGTCTCGACGCTCGAGGCCGAAGGCGCGCGCCTGGCCGACGAGCTGGCCGCCGCCGATCAGGAGGCGGACGGCCTGGCGCCCGAGCAGGACGGGCTCCTGGCGGCCGAGGCGGCCGCCGCCGCCGAGCTCCAGGCCCACCTGGCGGCGCGGGGGGACGGGAGCGAGCTGCGCCGGGCGGAGGAGTCCGTCACCGTCGCCCGCGGTCAGCTCGCCTCGCTCGAGCACGCGCTCGAGCGGGACCGTCGTACCCTCGACCAGCTCGTCGCCCGCCAGGGGGCCGCCGAGCGGCGATCCGCCGTCCTCGAGGGCGAGGACCACGAGCTGGGCGAACGACTGGCCGAGACGGAGCAGGGCCGCCACCAGCTCCAGGCCGCCCGCGCCGAGACCGAGGCCGCCCACGTGGCCGCCACCCGGCGTCTCGAGGTGGCCGAGGAGGCGTTGCGGCAGGCCGAACAGGAGTACGCACGGTCCCAGGCCCGTGCCGATGCCCTCGAGCGGGCCCTCGACGAGGCCCGCGGCGCGGCGGGCGCCGAGCTGCTGGCCGGGGTGGACGGGGTCGTCGGCACGCTCCTCGACCTCGTCGAGGTCGACGGCGGGTGGGAGGAGGCCTTCGAGGCCGCCGCCGGGGCGTCCCTGGCCGCCGTGGTCGTGTCCGGGAACGAGCCGGCGCGGGCCGCGCTGTCCCGGCTGCGCCAGGGCGGGGCCACCGGGGCGGTGCTCGCGCTCACCGGAGCCGCCGGGGTCCGGCGGGCGGAGCTGGCCGGCCCGGCGACGCCGGAGGGCACCGAGTCCGTCCGGGACCACGTCCGACCACGCTCGGGCGGGCGCGGGTTCCCGGGCCTCGACGCCGTGCTCGACACGCTCCTGCACGGGTCCTGCTGTGCCCGGCGCGGTTGGTCCGAGGCCATCGACCTCGCCCTGGCCCGGCCCGATCTGGTGGTGGTCACCCGGGACGGCGACCGGTTCTCGCCCACCGGCTGGCGCGTGCGCGCCGGGGGTGGGGTGGTCACCGCCGTCGTGGTCGACGAGGCACGCGAACGTGCCGAAGTCGCCCGCCACGAGTCGGCGCGGGCCGCCGAGGAACGTACCGCCGCACGGGCCGAGGTCGAGTCGACCCGCGAGGCGGCGGCCGAGGCGGTCCGGTCCGACGACCGCAACGAGGTCGCCCACCAGGCGGCCCGGGTGGGACGCCAGCGGGTGGCGGGCGACCGGGACCTGCTGGGCACCGAACTCGAGGAGATCCGACGCGACCGGGCCGAGCTCGAGGAGCGCATCGGTCGGGACGCCTCGCGGGTCGCCGAGCTGGTGGCGGGTCTGCCCGAGCTGGAGCAGGCCCGTGTGGAGGCGTCCGAGAGGATCGCCGCCGCCCGGGACGAACGCCGGAGGATCGACGAGCGGATCGCCGAGGCCGCCGCGGCCCGCAGCGAGTGGGAGGTCCGCTCCGCCGGGCTGGTCGAGCGCAGGCGCGTCCTGGCCGAGCGGCTCGTCGAGGTGGAGCGCCGGCTGACCGGACACGCCGAGGAGCGCCAGCAGGCCGCCGAACGGCGTACCCGCCTCGAGGCCGACGCCACCGCCGTCGAGCGCCTGCTCGGGGTCGTGGCCGAGGCCCAGTCCGGGCTGGACGCCCTGCTGTCGTCGCTGCGGGACCGGCACCGCCGTCAGCTCGAGGCGGTGCGGGCGGGCGGCGCCCGGCTGGAGGAGCTGCGCCGCCAGCGGGCCGTGGGTGAGCACGAGCTGGCCGCGGCCCGGAGCCGGCTGCAGAAGGCCGAGCTGGATCTGGTCGAGGCGACGGTCCGGCGCGAATCGGTGGTCGAGACCCTGCGCCGCGAGCTCGGTTGCGGGCCCGAGGACGCGTTGGGCTCCCCGGTGCCGGAGCTCCCGGAGGGCGTCGACCCCCCCACCCGGGTCGAGCAGCTCGAGTCGGAGCTCGCCGCCATCGGGCCCGTCAACCCGCTGGCCATGGAGGAGCTGTCGGAACTCGGGGAGCGCCACCGGTTCCTCGAGTCCCAGGTCGAGGACGTCCGCAAGGCCCAGCGGGACCTCCGCCAGGTCATCCGCACGCTCGACGAGGAGATCATGCACGTCTTCGACGCGGCGTTCGCCGATGTCAACGAGCACTTCTCCAACCTGGTCACGTCGCTCTTCCCGGGGGGCACCGGCAGGCTGTCGCTCACCGATCCGGAGAACCTGCTCGACACCGGGGTCGAGGTCGAGGTGCGCCCCGCCGGCCGCAACGTCCGGAGGCTGTCCCTGCTGTCCGGCGGCGAACGCTCCCTGGTGGCCATGGCCTACCTGTTCGCCGTCTTCCGCAGCCGGCCGTCGCCGTTCTACCTGATGGACGAGGTCGAGGCCGCGCTCGACGACGTCAACCTGATGCGCTTCCTGGCCCTGGTCAACGAGTTCCGCGAGGAGGCCCAGCTGATCATCGTGAGCCACCAGAAGCGCACGATGGAGGCGGCCGACGCCCTGTACGGGGTGACCATGGCGCCCGGCGGTTCGTCCAAGGTGGTGAGCCAGAAGGTCCCCCGGGACCGGACCGCCCTCGACGCGCTCGGCACCCGTCCGACGACGAAGCCCGACGTCCGGTCCGTCGCCCCGGCGGCCGTACCGGACCTCGACGAAGACGTCGACGCGGCCGGTTCGCACGTCCCCGCTCCGCCGGGGCCGGGGTCCGAGGCGTCTCCACGTGGGGAGGACGTGCCACAGGAGTCCGACGGGGAAGCGCCGGTGCCGCCCCGCCCGTCGACGCTCAACGAGGTCGCCCGGCGCCTCGACTCGCCGACCACCGGTGCGGGGGGCGGGGCGACCAGCCTGGCCGGTGCGGAGCCGGCCGGCGGGCCCGACCTGTGATCGACGCCGTCGCCCTCACCGCCGCATCCGACGTCGTCATCGGGCTGGTCGTGGCCGTGCCCGTGGCCCTCCTGGCCGCGGGCGGGGTCCTGCTGGCCCGGCGCGGACGGGACGGCGGTGCGTCGGACGGATCCCCGGGAGGCGTCGCCGTCGCCGAGCGTCCGACCCCGGAGCCGGAGGTCCCCGCGGCCGGGGCGCCACCCGCGGCCGGGGCACCACCCGCGGCCGGGGCACCACCCGCGGCGGAGGCCGAGGCCGAGGCCGAGGCGGAGGCCGAGGCTCCCGCTCCCGAGCCCGCCTCCTACCGGGGTCGCCTGGGCAAGGCCCGGGGCCTGCTGTCCGGCTACGTGGGCGCCATCCGTGCCCGGGGGAAGATCGACGGCGGCACCTGGGACGAGCTCGAGGAGGCCCTGATCCGGGCCGACGTCGGGGTGGGGGCGACCGACGCCCTCCTCGACGACCTCCGCGGCCGGGTCCGGACCGGGGAGATCGGCGGGCCCGACGCCCTGGTCGACGCCCTGAAGGCCGACCTGGTGGCCATGCTGGGTTCCGGAGCGGCGGGGCTGCCCGAGGTCGGAGCCGACCGCCCGGCGGCAACCGAGGGCGGGACCGTCCGCACGGTCGACGTCTGGCTCTTCGTCGGCGTCAACGGCGTCGGCAAGACCACGACCGTGGGCAAGGTGGCGACGCGCCTCTCGTGCTCGGGCACCCGGGTGCTCCTCGCCGCGGGCGACACCTTCCGGGCTGCTGCGGGGGAGCAGCTCGCCCTGTGGGCCGAGCGCTCGGGCGCCGACATCGTCCGCGGTGCCGAGGGCGGTGACCCGTCCTCGGTCGTCTTCGACGCCGTGCAGCGTGCAGCTTCCAAGGGCTTCCCCCTCGTGCTGGCGGACACGGCCGGCCGCCTGCACAACAAGGTGAACCTCATCGAGGAGCTGAAGAAGATCCGCCGGGTGTCCGACCGACCCCCGGGCCACGTGGCCGAGGTCCTGCTGGTCCTCGACGCCACGACGGGGCAGAACGGGCTCGCCCAGGCGAAGGTGTTCCTCGAGGCGGTGGACGTGTCCGGAGTCGTCCTGACCAAGCTCGACGGCACGGCGAAGGGGGGCATCGTGGTCGCCATCCAGCGCGAGCTCGGGCTGCCGGTCAAACTCGTCGGCCTCGGCGAGGGCGCCGACGACCTCGTCGACTTCGACGCCCAGGCCTTCGTCGACGCCCTCTTCTGAGCGGGCGGTGGGCGTACCGGGCCCGCACCGGCGCCTCCCGGTGTTCGGGTAGCCTGAGCACCCCATGTTCGAGAGCCTGACCGACCGATTCGACGGCATCCTCACCCGCCTCCGCGGCCGGGGCCGGCTCTCCGAGGCGGACGTCGACGAGGTACTTCGTGAGATCCGCACGGCGCTGCTCGAGGCGGACGTCGAGATCGGGGTCGTCCGGGCGTTCACCACCGCCGTCCGCGAGCGCTGCGTCGGCCTGGAGCTGTCCCAGAGCCTGAGCCCGGGCCAGCAGGTCATCAAGATCGTCAACGAGGAGCTCGTCGCCATCCTCGGCGGCGAGACCCTCCAGATCCGGTACGCCAGCCGGCCACCGACGGTGATCCTGCTCGCCGGCCTGCAGGGCTCCGGCAAGACCACCGCTTCGGCCAAGCTCGCACGCTGGTTCAAGCAGCAGGGGCGCAACCCGCTCCTGGTCGGGGCCGACCTCCAGCGCCCGGCGGCCGTCGAGCAGCTGCGCGTGCTCGGCGGCCAGGCGGGCGTCACCGTGTTCTCCGAGGCCTCGGACCCGGTGGCCGTGGCCACCGCCGGCCTCGAGGAGGCCAGGCGACTCGGCCGGGACGTCCTCATCGTCGACACCGCCGGTCGCCTCTCGATCGACGAGGACCTGATGGACGAGATCCGGCACATCGCCGGTGCCGTCCGACCGGACTACACGTTCCTGGTGATCGACGCCATGACCGGCCAGGACGCGGTGTCGACGGCCCAGGCCTTCCACGCCGCGCTGACCCTGGACGGCGTCATCCTGACGAAGCTCGACGGCGACGCCCGGGGCGGGGCCGCCCTGTCGGTCAAGGAGGTGGTGGGTCGGCCCATCGCCTTCGCGTCCACCGGCGAGAAGCTCGACGACTTCGACCAGTTCCACCCGGACCGCATGGCCGACCGCATCCTCGGGATGGGGGACGTGCTCAGCCTCATCGAGCAGGCCGAGCGGACGATGGACCAGGACGTCGCCACCAAGGGCGCGGCAGCCCTCATGGAGGGCCGCTTCACCCTCGAGGACTTCCTCGAGCAGCTCCAGCAGGTCCGCAAGATGGGTTCCGTCTCCGGCATGCTGTCGATGCTCCCGGGCATGTCGAAGGACCTGAAGCAGGCGTCCGAGGCGGTCGACGACCGGCAGTTGGACCAGGTCGAGGCCATCATCCGCTCGATGACCCCGAAGGAGCGCGTCGACCCGACGGTCATCGACGGCAGCCGCCGGGTCCGCATCGCCAACGGCAGCGGCACGACCACCGCCGACGTGAACGCGCTCCTGAAGCAGTTCAAGGAGATGCAGAAGATGATGAAGGGCTTCACCAAGGGCGGGATGGGCGGAGCGCTCGGCGGGCTCGGCGGCCTGCTCGGTCGAGGCGGTCCGAAGCTCTCGCCGAAGGCCATGGCCGACATGGCCGCCATGGGGGGTCTGCCCGGCACGGAGGAGGCAACCGCCGGCCGGTCCGCGACGGGTGCCGTGCCCGGCGGCACCCGGTCCGCCAAGAAGGGCAAGGGCGGCCGGAAGGGCAAGGGCGGCGGAAGGGTCACACCGAAGGCCCGCTGAGCACCTCGGGGTCCGGGGCCCCGCCTCCGCCGCGGGTGCGCCTATCCGTCGGGATGCCGGAATTGCCCTAAGATCTACGAGTTCGGCGGTTCCGAGGTCGTGCGGATCCCGTCGGTCCCGATCGGTGGGAGACTGTCCCCCGCACGCGGCCCCCGGGGCCGCCCACCGACCGGCGTCACCGTCGTCCAGCAGCACCCGCCAGCGCTTCCATTGGAAGACACCATGCAGCAGAGGAGTTACCGTGGCAGTAAAGCTCCGCCTCGTGCGGATCGGGAAGAAGAAGCAGCCGACCTACCGGCTGGTGGCGGCCGACAGCCGCTCGCCCCGCAACGGGCGGTTCATCGAGATCGTCGGGACCTACGCCCCCCGCGGCAAGTCGCTGGCCGAGCCGGAAGCCGTCGTCCAGATCGACAATGCCAAGGCCGTGAAGTGGCTGTCCCAGGGTGCCCAGCCCACCGAGCGGGTCGAGAGGCTGCTGCGGCAGTCCGGTGCCCTCGACGAGTTCGCCGCGTCCAAGGCCACCACGTGACCGACGACGCGGCCGTGGACTCGGCGGACGACGTCAACACGATCGACGACGACTTCGACGACCGGGACGACGACGCGGGCAATCGCGTCTCCGGCGGCACCCCGCTCGCCGTCGTCACCTACCTGGTCAACGCCATCGCCTCGGACACCGAGGCCGTGGTGATCAACACCGAGGAGCGGGGGGACAGCGTCCGCTTCCGCATCCACGTGGCTCCCGAGGACATGGGACGGGTGATCGGCCGCCGCGGCCGTGTCGCCCAGGCCATCCGCACGGTCGTGGCCGCAGCGGGCGCCCGCGACGGGGTCCAGACCAGCGTCGACATCGTCGACGACTGAGCACCCGGTGGACGCACCGGCCCCCGACGACGGCGCCACCGGCGTCGACGGTGCCGGTGGCGATGCGGCGTTGCTGGGGGTCGGCAGGATCGTCAAGCCCCACGGGCTCCGGGGCGACGTCATCGTGTCCCTCACGACCAACCGCGACGAACGGGTGGCCGTCGGCTCGGTCCTCCGCACCGAGGACGGACGGACCTTCGAGGTGGCGCGCTCGTCGCCCCATCGCGGCCGGTTCATCGTGACCTTCGTCGGAGTGAACGGCATCGACGCCGCCGAGGCCCTGCGGGACACCCCGCTGTACGCGCCGCCGCTCGAGGACCCCGACGCCCTCTGGGTCCACGACCTCATCGGCTCGATCGTCGTGGACGTCCACGGTGCCGAGCTCGGGACGGTGTCGGGGGTCGAGGCCAACCCGGCGAGCGACCTGCTGGTGCTGGACGGCGGCGGACTGATCCCCCTGCGCTTCGTGACCGGCTCCGTGCCGGGCATCCGGGTGACGGTCGACATCCCCGACGGCCTCCTCGACGTGACATGAGGGCGGCCGATGCCGTCGTTGCGGGGTCGCCGGGTTTCCGGGTCGACGTGTTCACGCTGTTCCCGGAGGTCATCGACCACTACGGGTCGGCCTCGGTGCTCGGGAGGGCACGGGGCACCGGGCGGCTGGACCTGCGCACCCACGACATCCGGGAGTCCACCCACGACGTCCACCGCACGGTCGACGACGCGCCCTTCGGCGGGGGAGCGGGCATGGTCCTCGCCCCAGGGCCGGTCTTCGAGGCCGTGGAGGCCGTGGCCGCCGGTCCCGGGGGCCTGCCCCGGCCGCTCCTCGTCCTGTCGGCGTCCGGAGCGCGCTTCGACCAGCGCATGGCCGGGGAGCTGGCCGCGTCGCCCGTGGGGTTCTCGCTGCTGTGCGGGCGCTACGAGGGCGTGGACCAGCGGGTGGCCGACCACCTCTGCGACGGTGAGCTCTCGATCGGCGACTACGTGCTGGCCGGCGGGGAGCTGGCCGCCCTGGTCGTGGTCGAGTCCGTGGCCCGCCTGCTCCCCGGGGTGCTCGGCAACGAGGAGTCGGCCGACGAGGAGAGTCATTCGACAGGCCTGCTCGAGTACCCGCAGTACACCCGGCCCGCCGACTTCCGGGGCCTGGTCGTGCCCGACGTGCTCCGGTCCGGCGACCACGGGCGGGTGACGGCGTGGCGACGGGCGCAGTCCCTGGTCAGGACGTTGCAGCGCCGCCCCGACCTGATCGACGGGCGGGGTGGGCTCACCCCGGAGGAGGTCGCCCTGCTCCGGTCCCACGGTGAGGTGCGCCTCCTGCGCGAACACGGCTACGATTGAGGAGCCTCGTCGGCGCCGGTGTCCGCCGGTGTCCGTCGCGACGGCCGGAGCCCACCGTGCGTGGAACGGGTGCCGGACCGCCGACGGGAGCGAGATCGACCCATCCCCGAAAGAGACGCGCCCCATGAAGCCGACCGACATCATCGACCGTGACAGCCTGCGGGACGACATCCCCGAGTTCCGCCCCGGCGACACCGTCAAGGTGCACGTCCGGGTGGTCGAAGGCACCCGCGAGCGGGTGCAGGTGTTCCAGGGTGCCGTCATCCGCCGGCAGGGCACGGGGCTCCAGGAGACGTTCACCGTCCGCAAGGTGAGCTTCGGCGTCGGCGTCGAGCGGACCTTCCCGGTGCACTCCCCGGTCATCGAGCGCACCGAGGTGGTGTCGCTGGGCGACGTCCGGCGCGCCAAGCTGTACTACCTGCGGGACCGCCACGGCAAGGCCGCCAAGGTCAAGGAACTGCGGTCCGCCCGGTCCTGATCGTGCTGTACGGGTGCTGTCGGGCGGCGTACGCTCGGATATGACGTCGCGGCCCCACCACCGATGAGCGAAGAGGACCTCGAACGCTACGAGTCCGAGATCGAGCTGGCGCTCGTCCACGAGTACCGGGCGGTGGTGCCGCTGTTCTCGTACGTCGTCGAGACCGAGCGCCGCTTCTACCTGGCGAACACCGTCGACGTGACCGTGCGGTCCGATACGTCGCCGGCCTGCGTCGAAGTCGTCCTGACCGACGCGTGGGTCTGGGACATGTACCGCCCGGCCCGCTTCGTCCCGTCGGTCCGCATCCTCACCTTCCGGGACGTCAACATCGAGCGGCTGCCCGACAAGGAACTGTGACCGGGGCCGCGGGGGTCGCGGGCCGGTGAGCGACGCTCCCGGGGCCCCGCAGGGGCCGTCCGGGGCCCAGCGGCGAGCGGCACTGGGCCGGGCCGGCGAGGACGCCGCCGGCCGCTGGTACGAGGAGCGCGGCTACGAAGTGCTCGAGCGGAACTGGCGGCGGCGCGAGGGCGAGGTCGACCTCATCGCCCGCAACGGCCGGACCGTCGTCTTCTGCGAGGTGAAGACCCGGACCTCCGACGCGTTCGGCACCGGCGCCGAATCGGTCCTGCCGGCCAAGCAGCGTCGGATCCGCCGCCTGGCGGCACGCTGGCTGGCCGAGCTGACGCCGGCGTCGGGGCGGGCCCTCGTGGACCTGCGCTTCGACGTCGTGAGCATCACGGCCGGGGAGGTCGACGTCATCGAGGACGCCTTCTGATTCCCCTGTTCCCGATCGGCGTGCTCCGGTCCGGTCCTACCAGCGGCACTCGGCGGGGACGCCGAGCTTGCGCAGAACGAGCGACGCCGGGCACATCCCGAGGGCGACGAACATCCACTGGTTCACGCCCACGAGTGCGGTCAGGACGAGGAACCACGGGCTGACCACGGCGGCCAGGACGGCGCTCACCAGCACCACCGATCCGGCCATGGCGAACAGGATGCGTTCGATCGGCCACCGCATGGGTCGCCGTGCGGACACGGCCGGGCGGCCCGTCGCCATCTCGTCACTTCGTAGCACTGCACCCTCCATCGGTAGGAATCCGTACCCGGGACAGCATATACCCAAGGGGGTATATGGGGACAGCGGGGCGGGTCCCGACGACCGGGTGGGGAGCGGCCGGGCCGTGGTCGGCCATGCCCCTCCGCGGTGGCCACCTCCGCTACCTTCGACGCCCATGGTTCCCCCCGGCGACGTGCAGCGCGCAGCGAACGCCATCACCTGGTTCCACTCCATCGACCTCGGGGACGGGGTCGTCACGACCGGCGCGTCCGGTCCGCAGCTCGCCGACGACCTGTTCCCCCCCGATGGAGGGCAGGAGCGTCCTCGACATCGGCGCGTGGGACGGGTACTACTCGTTCCTGCCCGAACGGAACGGGGCCTCCGGGTCGTCGCGCTCGACCACTACGCCTGGGGGGTGGACATCGCCGCACGGGGTGCGTACTGGACCGAGTGCGCGGCTGCGGGCACGCTGCCCGACCAGTCCCGCGACCTCACCGACTTCTGGCGTCCCGAGCTCCCCGGTCGACGGGGATTCGACTTCGCGGCCGGGGTGCTCGGATCGGCCGTCGAGCCCGTGCTCGCCGATTTCGCCACTGCGGACCTGTCGGAGCTGGGAACGTTCGACGTCGTGCTCTACCTCGGCGTCCTGTATCACATGAAGGAGCCGCTCACCTGCCTCGAGCGGCTCCGGTCCGTGATGGACGAGGTCGCCGTCATCGAGACCCAGGCCGTGCACCTCCAGCACATGGAGGACGAGAGCATCCTGCAGTTCTACGCGGGGGGCGAGCTGAACCACGACTACGGCAACTGGTACGTCCCGACGCTGACGGGTCTCCATGCGCTGTGCCGGGCCGCAGGCTTCTCCTCGGTCACGACCGTGCAGGGCCCTCCGTCGCCCCCGGTGCCGGAACCCGAGCCGCTGCGCACCCGCATCGGGCGCCGGGTGGGGAGGATCGACCGGCGCGACCACCTCTCCGCGTCCAGCACCTTCTACCGGGCCGTGGTCCACGCCCACGTCTGAGCGCCGGGTGACCGGGCGTCAGTGCGCGGGGCGGTAGGCGGCGGCCTCGTGGGCCACGACGCCCACCAGGTTGCCGAGGGCGATGTTGACGTCCACGAGGTGGAGCCCCCAGCTGGGGAGCGGGCTGTAGTGCAGCCGGGGTGCTCCGCCGCGAGGGGTGATCTCGAGCACGCGGGCACCGCCGGCGGTCGCGCAGCGCGCCGTGTAGGCACCCGGTGCGCTGACCCACGGGGTGGTCACGCTCGGCACGCGGAAGTGGAGCAGTGCGATCCCCGCCGCGATCGACGAGCCGGGGGCGAACGGCTGGGTGGGCAGGATCGGGTCGAGGACGCCGGTCCCGCCGCCGAGGGCGGCGGGGTCGGTGCACAGGACCTGCAGGCCGGGTGCGGTCGTCCGCCCGAAGACGGTGTCGGCCGGCGGGGTGGCGTCGAAGGTCGAGTAGGCGATGACGCAGCCCGTCTGGGAGGCGGACCGGCAGGCGGCGATGTGGTGGAAGTCGCCCCCGATGCCGGTGCCCTTCCGTACGGTCACGTTCCCGCCGAGCAGGATGGCGGACACCAGCAGCCGCCGGACCGCCGGCTTCGGGTCGACCTGGCTCGAGATCAGCCGCCGCAGGAGGAACGCGCCCTGCGAGTGCCCGATCAGGACGACGCCCCTCCCGTGGTTGTACCGCTCCAGGTAGGTCTGCCAGGCCTGGAGCACGTCGCCGTAGGCCACGGCCTGCTCCGCCGGTGTCGCCGCCCCCGAGATGTTGGCCAGCGTCAGCTGCCGGTACAGGGGGGCGTAGACCCGGCAGTCCCGCGAGAACATGGCGGCCTGGAACCGGGCGATCGAGACCTCCTCGGGGTCGATCGTCCGGTCGGCGTTGGGGGTCTTCTGGTCGCTCACGGTCGGGTAGACGTAGAAGCAGTCGACGGCCGGACGGGCCGCGGAGGTGGACCGGGTCACCCCCAGGGTCCCGTGCGTGAACGACAGTCGGGTGGTGGTGAGGTCCGGGGTGCACGGGTCGTGGGCGGCACCGGGTCGGCAGAGCCAGACGGTCGGCTCCGCCGGGGGAGTCGTGGCGGGCTGTCCGGTGGTCGCGGTCCCCGGGGTCCCCGAGGCCGCCGAGGCGGCTCCGGCACCGGCCGGGACGGCTGCAGCCAGGACCACGGCGGACAGGGCCAGGAGCCGCAGGGCGCGCACCGGGGAACCCTAACCCGGGATCGGCGACCGGGTGCCGGCTCCCGGTGGCGCCGGGGTCCGATCTCCTAGGCTGCGGCCATGCCGAGCGACCTCCGGACCCTGATCGTCGAGCGCGACGGCGGCGTGGTGACCGTCACCATGAACCGCCCCGAACGCAAGAACGCGGCCAACGGGACGATGTGGCGCGAGCTGCTCGCCGTCCTCGACGACGCGGCGGCGGACCGGGGTGCACGGGTGCTGGTGCTCACCGGGGCGGGCGGGGCCTTCTGCTCCGGCGCCGACCTCTCGGACCCCTCGGACGTGGCCGGTCGACCCGGCGACCCCTATCTGGTGCAGATGCGCGCCCTGGCCGACGTGGCCCTCCGGCTCCACCGGTTCCCCAAGCCGACCATCGCCAAGGTCGGCGGGGTGGCGGCCGGCGCCGGCATGTCCCTGGCGATCGGGTGCGACCTCGTGGTGGCCTCGGAGTCGGCCCGGTTCTCGCAGATCTTCGCCCGGCGGGGCCTGTCGGTCGACTTCGGTGCGTCCTGGCTCCTGCCCCGGCTGATCGGGCTCCACCGGGCCAAGGAGCTGGCGTTCTTCGCCGACATCCTGAGCTCGGCCGAGGCCGCCGAGTTCGGTCTGGTGAACCGCGTGGTCCGCGACGAGGACCTCGATTCCTTCGTCGACGACTGGGCCCGACGCCTGGCCGTGGGTCCGACGCTGGCCCTGTCGATGACCAAGACCATGCTGAACAACTCGATGGCGGTCTCGATGGAGCAGGCGCTCGAGGACGAGGCCCGGTCGCAGACCGCCAATTTCGGGACGAGGGACACCCGGGAGGCGCTCACCGCCTTCGTGGAGCGGCGCCCCCCGGTGTTCGAGGGTCGCTGACACCCGGGTTCCGGCGGGACCGGTCCCCGGAACCGGCGTCACACCCGGTGCCTAGGGTCGCCCCGGTGCCTCGAGGGCCGTCGGCGCCGCATCCGGGACCTGCGGGACCGGTGACGCAGCAGGGCTCTCCCGAACCCCCCACCCCTCCGGGAGCCACCGTGATCGCCAGCATCCCCTCCGCCGTCCTCCTCGGGGTCGACGGCCGGCCCGTGTCCGTCGAGGTCCACGTGTCCAACGGGCTCCCCGGCCTGACCATGGTCGGCCTTCCCGACGCTGCCGTGCGCGAGTCGCGCGACCGGGTGCGCGCCGCCCTCGTGTCGAGCGGCCTCGCCTGGCCGCGGCGCCGCATCACCGTGAACCTGGCACCGTCCGGTATGCGCAAGGCGGGAGCCGGCCTCGACCTGCCCGTGGCCGTCGGTGTCCTGGTGGCCTCCGGGGTCCTCGACCCGGCTGCGGTGGACGGGCTCGCCTTCGTCGGCGAACTCGGTCTCGACGGATCGGTCCGGGGCGTGCCCGGCACGCTGGTCCTCGCCGACGCCCTGCTCGACCGTCGCCTGGTCGTCGCCGAGGCCAGTCTGGACGAGGCCCGCCTGGCCGGCGGATCGTGCGTGTCGGCGCCGACGCTGTCCGAGGTGGTGGCGCGCTGCACGGGTCGGCACCCGTGGTCGGAGCCGACGTCACGCGCTCCGGCGCCCGCCGTGCGGGCGGCCGCTGCGGACCGGGCCGACTCGGGAGACCTGGCCGACGTGCTCGGTCAGCCGATCGCCCGGCGCGCACTCGAGGCTGCTGCCGCCGGCGGGCACCACCTGCTCCTCGTCGGTCCGCCCGGCGCCGGCAAGACCCTGCTCGCCACCCGTCTGGCCGGCCTCCTCCCCGATCTCGACACCCCGACCGCCCGGGACGTGACCCGGATCCTGTCGGCGGCGGCGGAGCTGCCACCCGGGGCCGGGCTCGTCACCCGACCGCCGTTCCGGGCGCCGCACCACGGGGTCTCGGCCGTGGCGCTGATCGGCGGGGGGAGCGCGACCATGCGACCGGGGGAGATCGGGCTGGCCCACGGGGGGATCCTGTTCCTGGACGAGCTGGGGGAGTTCCCGGCCGCGGTGGTGGACGCGCTGCGCCAGCCCCTCGAGGACGGGGTGGTCCGCGTCAGCCGGGCACGTGGGTCGATCACCTATCCGGCCCGGTTCCTCCTGGTGGCGGCCATGAACCCGTGTCCGTGCGGTGGCGCGGGGATGCCGGGCGGGTGCCGGTGCTCGCCGGCGGCACGGGCACGGTACTCCCGGCGCCTCTCCGGCCCGCTCCTCGACCGGTTCGACCTCGCCGTCCGGGTCGACCGACCGGAACCCGCGGACCTGGTGGGCTGGCGGCCCGGCGAGGCCACGGCACCGGTGGCGGCCCGGGTGCTCGAGGCGCGCAGGTGCGCCCGGCGGCGGGGGGTCGCCGTCAATGCGGACCTCCCCGCCGGCGCCCTGGACGAACTGGCCCCGCTCGACACCGGGGCGCAGGACCTGCTCGGGCGCCACCTGCGCTCCGGCCGGCTCAGTGCCCGTGGCCTCCACCGGGTGCGCCGCCTGGCCCGCACCCTGGCCGATCTCGACGGGTCGGGTCCGGTGCTGGGTGTCCCGCACGTGGCCGAGGCGGCGTTCCTGCGGGGGGACCGGGCGCTCCTGCTGGGGGAGGAGGTCCGGTGAGCGGGGTCCGCGACCGCGAGCGGGCCTGCGCCGCCGCCCTGGTGGGCCTCCCGGGGATGACCCCGGTACGGCTGTCCCTGCTCCTCGACGGCCTGGGTCCCACGGTGGCGTGGAGCGCGGTCCGGGCCGGGAGCCATCCGGGGGACCCGTCCCGTCGGTTCGCCGAGCCCGCCCGGGCGACCGAACCGGGCGAGGTGGCCCGCCGCTACGCCGATGCCGGCGTGTCCGTCCTGCTGCCCGGCGACCGCCGCTATCCGGCCGCCCTGGTGGGCGACGCGGGCGCGCCCGCGGTGCTGTGCGCGGTGGGGGATCCGGCCGTCCTCGAGGCCCGACCGGCGGTGGCCCTGGTCGGGACCCGGTCCGCCACCCCCTACGGCGCCAAGGTGGCGTCCGGGCTCGGCCGGGAACTGGCGTCCGCGGGCGTCGTCGTCGTGTCGGGGCTGGCGCGGGGCATCGACGCCGCAGCCCACGCCGGGGCACTGGCGGCCGGGCCCGATGCCGCACCGCCGGTGGCCGTGGTGGGTACCGGTCTCGACGTGGTCTACCCGAAGGAGAACCGTGCGCTCTGGCGACGGGTCGCCGCCTCCGGCGCGGTGCTCTCCGAGGCGGCGCTGGGCACCGCGGCGCGGCCGCGGGTCTTCCCGGCCAGGAACCGCATCATCGCCGCCCTGTCCGACGTGGTGGTCGTCGTCGAGAGCCACCGGGACGGGGGTTCGCTGTACACGGCGGAGGCGGCCGCCCGGCGGTCGATCCCGGTGTGTGCCGTCCCCGGTTCCGTGTTCAGCCACGCCTCCGCCGGCACGAACGACCTGCTGGCCGACGGCTGCACCCCGGTGCGCGACGCCGACGACGTCCTCGCCGCCGTGGCCCTGGCCCGCCAGGGCCGGGGCATGTCCGGTCCCCTGCCCGCGGCCCGCCTCCGGACGGGGTCCCGGACGGACGCGGCGCGGCCCGCGCCCGCGCCCGCGGACCGGGTCCAGCGCTCCGTGTGGGAGGCCGTGGACGACACCCCCACCAGCGTCGAGACCACCCTGCTCCGGACCGGACTGTCGCTGGCGGCGCTCCTGGCGGTGGGGGAGGAGCTGGTCGACCAGGGTCTCCTGACCGCCGGCGCCGGCTGGTGGTCGCGGACGTGACCGCGGGGACCGGTACGGACACGGGTGTCCCCGGGGGACCGGTCACGGCCGACGTGCCGCTACTGTGCGGGAGGTGTCGGCGAACGCATCGGGGTCCGTCCGCTTCGGCGGGGTCGGCCTGTGGCTCGGAGCGCCCGGCGCCGGAGCCGTCGGGGTACTGGATCGGGCCGCCGACGCCGCCGCCGGGTGCGAGCGGGCCGGTGTCGGTTCGCTGTGGGTGTCCGAGGCCGCGGGACCGCCCGGAGCCGGTACGCCGTACGAGGCCTACTCGTTGCTCGGAGCCCTGGCCGTCCGGTCCCGCGCCGTCCGTCTGGGGGCGGTGGCCGGTGGGGCGGAGCGACGCGCACCGTCGATCCTGGCCAAGATCGTCACCGGGGTGGACGTGATCTCGCACGGCCGGGGCGTGCTGGCCCTCGACGGCGACTGCACGACCGGCACCGATGCCGAGCGGCTGTCCGAGGCGCTCCTCGTGACCCGGGCGGTCCTCGTCGACGAGCACCCGACGTACGCCGGCCGGATCTACTCGGTGGACGGGGCGGTCAACCGGCCCGCGCCGGTCCAGGCCGGGGGTGTGCCGATCGTGGTGTTCCTGCACGGCGACGGCCCGGGCCGCGGTGCGCTTCTCGACGTGGCGGCCCGTTCGGCGGATGCCGTCGTCGTGGACGGAGGGGCCGACGGGGTGCGGGACGCGTGCCGTCGGCTCGACGAGCGGACCGGTGGGCGGCCGGGACCGCTCGGTGCGCTCGAGGTCCTCGGGCGGGTCGACCCGGATGCGCACCGCCCCGGCGCGGACGGGGCGGTCCGTGCGATCCGCGGTGCCGGAGCGACCGGCTGTCTCGTCGGTCTGCCCTACCCGTGGGACCCGGGCGGGATCCCGTCGGCGGTCGGCGGCTGGTGACCGCCCGGCCGGCGGCCGGCGGGGCGGACCGTCGACCCGGGGGGTTCAGGCGTCGTCGGACGCCTGCATGACCACCTTGTCGGCCTTGACGGTGTACTTGACCCGCACCTCGCCCGGCTGGCGCATCGGGTAGGTGTCGAGACCCATGTACTTCTTGGCCAGGGAGTCGATGTGGGCGTCGGCGCCGTCCTCCGTGGCCACCACGGTCCCGCGGACGACCACGACGTTGAACGGATCGTCGGGGTCGACGACCGAGACCGCCACCCGGGGGTCGGACTCGAGATTGGACTGCTTGACCCGGCCCCGGGCCGTGTTGAACACCAGTTCGCCTCCTTCGAGGTCGATCCACACCGGGGTCACCTGGGGTCGCCCGTCGCCGTCGACGGTGGCCACATTGGCGATCACCGGTCGCTGGACGAGCGCCTTGGCCTTCTCGGAGAGCTGAGTTGTCACGGACGTCCTCCTCGGTCAGTGGGATCCGGCACGCCACCGGTCCGACGCCAACGGAGTGTAGGGCGCGCCGGGCGCCGGCCGAACGACGCGGTGCGCGTCGCCCGGTGCGCGTCGGCCGGACGGGCCGGGGCGGCGCACGGGTCCGCTGCTACGGTGCGGCCATGCTGATCGGAGCGCACGTTCGTGCGGGCAAGGGTCTGGTCCCGGCCCTCGAGCACGGTGCGGACATCGGTGCCGACGCCGTGCAGATCTTCACCCAGAGCCCGCGGATGTGGAAGCCGTCGCAGTACAGCGACGACGTCCTCGCCGCCTACCGCGAGGCCCAGTCCGAGCACCCGTCGGTCGCCGCCACCTTCTGCCATGCCACCTACCTGATCAACCTGGCGTCGCCCGACCCCGAACTGGCCGCCAAGTCGCGCGCCTGTCTCACCGCCAACCTGTCCACGGCGGACGGGATGGGTGCCGAGGGCCTGGTCCTGCACATCGGGAGCCACCGGGGGAGCGGGTTCGACACGGCGCTGCCGGCCGTGGCCGAGGCGCTCCTCGGCTCGCTCGACGAGGTGGACGCCGACGTCGAGGGGTGCCCGATCCTGCTCGAGAACGCCGCAGGGGCCGGGGACACCGTCGGGCGGTCGTTCGAGGAGCTCGCCCGGGTGATCGAGGCCGCCGGAGGGGACGAGCGTCTGGGCGTGTGCCTCGACACCCAGCACCTGTGGGCGTCGGGCATCCCCTTCGGCACCGTCGGGGAAGCCGACGCCCTGATCGACCGGATCGAGGGAACGGTCGGGATGGCCCGACTGCGCTGCATGCACCTCAACGACTCCAAGGTCGACTTCGGTGCGAACAGGGATCGGCACGAGAACATCGGCGAGGGGACGATCGGGGCCGACGGACTCGCCGCGCTCCTCGGTCACCCCGCCCTTCGGGACGTACCCGCCATCCTCGAGGTCCCGGGGGAGGGCGACGGACCCCGGACCGAGGACGTGGTCGCGGCCCGTGCCGTGCTCGAGGCCGGTCGGGCACTGCGCTCCTGACGGGTCACGGTCGCCCGGCCCCCGCACCCCGGCACGTCCTCGTGGATGTTGTAATGAGAATCATTCCCAACTAGACTGCCGGCATGTCCTCCGCCGCCGTCCCCTCGCCCGCCCGGGTCCGGCGACGGCGCTCGGCGATTCCGTCGGTCGCCGCCGGCGTGGCCGCGGCGGTCCTCCTGGCGGGGTGCGCGCTGTCGCTGCCCCCCGGCGGCGAGGGTTCCTCCACCTACTCGCCGCGCGTCGTGCGCGTCGTGGCCGCCGAGGACTTCTGGGGGAGCATCGCCGCCCAGATCGGCGGGGACCATGCCCACGTGGTCAGCATCATCAACAATCCCCAGACCGACCCGCACGCCTACGAGCCGACGGCGGCCGACGCCCGGCGGCTGGCCGACGCCCAGGTGGCGATCGTGAACGGCGCCGGGTACGACCCGTGGATGCAGCGCCTGCTGGCGGCCGACGGCGGCTCGAGGACGGTCCTGGACGTCGGCGCGCTGGTGGGTGTGGCCCCCGGGGGGAACCCCCACCTCTGGTACTCGCCCGCCTTCGTCGACCAGGTCGTCGCGGCCGTCTCGGCCGACCTCGCCCGTGCCGACCCTGCGGACCGGGCGTTCTTCGACGCCCAGGCCCGGCGGTTCGAGCAGGTCGGCCTCGCCGGCTACCACGCGGCCATCACCTCGATCCGCGACCGGTTCGCGGGCACGCCGGTGGGTGCCTCGGAGTCGATCGTCGTCTACCTGTGCCGGGCCCTGGGACTCGACCTGGTGACGCCGCCCACGTTCCTGCGTGCCGTCAGCGAGGGGACGGACGTGTCCGCGGCCGATACGGCGAGCATCGACGCCCAGATCCGGAACCGCACGCTGCACGCCTATCTCGAGAACACCCAGAACCTGACCCCCGACGTCCAGGCCCAGGTGCGTGCCGCCCGGGCCGCGGGCATCCCGCTCGTCCCCGTCACCGAGACGATGCAACCGGTCGGCACGACATTCCAGGCGTGGCAGACCGCACAGCTCCACGCCCTCGCCAACGCACTGGAGGCCGCCCGTGGCTGACCGCACCGATGCACCCGAACCCACCCCGGGCCCCGCACCCGGACCCACCCCGGGCCCCGCCGCCCCGTCCGCGGCACCGCCGGCCGTGCGCTTCGTGGACGCCGCGGTGCGCCTGGGCGGCCGCGAGGTCTGGTCGCACGTGGACCTGGCGATCGGCCCGGGCACGTTCGTGGCCGTCCTCGGTCCGAACGGCGCCGGCAAGTCGACGCTCGTGAAGTCCGTGCTCGGCGCGGTCCCGCTGTCGTCCGGACGCGTCGAGGTGTTCGGCCGGCCTCCCGGCGACGGTGGCCGGGACATCGGGTACCTTCCCCAGCGGCGGAGCTTCGACGCCGGCATGCGCGTGCGGGGCATCGACGTGGTGCGCATGGGCGCGGACGGCGACCGGTGGGGCCTGCCGCTCCCCTGGGGGAGGTCCCGCCGCGCCCGCGACGCCCGGGTCGACGAGGTCATCGAGCTGGTGGGTGCGACCGCCTACGCCTCGCGACCCATCGGCGAGGTGTCGGGGGGCGAGCAGCAGCGCCTCCTCATCGCCCAGTCCCTCATCCGCAGTCCCCGCCTGCTCCTGCTCGACGAGCCGCTCGACAGCCTCGACCTCCCCAACCAGGCGTCGGTGGCGTCGCTCATCGCCGAGATCTCCCGCGCGTCGGGCATCACCGTCCTCATCGTGGCCCACGACGTGAACCCGATCGCCGCCGCGCTCGACGGTGTGGTCTACGTCGCCCGCGGCCGGGCCGTGTGCGGTACGCCGGACGAGGTCATCACGTCGGAGACCCTGACCTCCCTCTACGGCACGCCGATCGAGGTGCTCACCACGAGCGACGGGCGACGGGTGGTGGTCGGCCAACCCGACGCCGCCTCCCACCACGCCGGACCCCACGACCACGACCACGGGGCGCACGCATGACCCACGCGACCGCGCTCGCCCTGGCCGGGCCCGTGCTCAACCCGGTGGACGACCTGCGCCGGATGTTGGCGCTGCACTTCATGGTGAACGCCTTCCGGGCCGGGACCGTCGTGGCGGTGCTGGCCGGGACGGTGGGTTGGCTGATGGTGCTCCGCCGTCAGAGCTTCGCCGGGCACACGCTGGCGGTGGTGTCGTTCCCGGGAGCGGCCGGAGCCGTCTGGCTGGGGGTGAGCGCCACCGCCGGCTACTTCGCCGGCAGCATCGCCGCCGCCCTGGTGATCGCCCTGGTCCCCCGGTCGGCCCCGGGCGGCTCCCGCAGCCAGGAGTCGGCGGTCATCGGCACCGCCCAGGCCTTCGCCCTCGCCTGCGGGGCACTCTTCGCCAGTCTCTACGGCGGCTTCCTCGGCAGTGTCACCGGGCTGCTCTTCGGCTCGTTCCTGGGCGTGTCCGACGCGCAGGTGGTGACGCTCGCCGTCGTGGCGGCCGTGGTGCTGGTCGTGCTGGCGGTGCTCGGTCGGCCCCTGCTGTTCGCCACCGTCGACGGCGACGTCGCCTCCGCCCGGGGCGTGCCCGTCCGTGCCCTCTCGGTGGCCTTCCTGCTCCTGCTCGGATGCGCGGCGGCCGAGGTCAGCCAGATCACGGGTGCGCTGCTGGTCTTCGCCCTCCTCGTCATGCCGGCCGCCGCCGCCCAGCAGGTCACGGCCCGGCCCGCCGCCGGTCTGGCGCTGTCCGTCCTGTTCGGCGTCGCCGTGGTCTGGGCGTCCCTGTCGGTGGCGTTCTACTCCCCGTGGCCGGTCGGCTTCTGGGTGTCGACCTTCGGGTTCGCCCTGTACGTGGGCGCGGTCGGCGGCCGCACGGCGGTCGTCCGGCACCGGCGTCGGACCCGGACCGGGGGTCGGATCGAACGGGCCGGGGGACGAAGCGCGGCGGGAGCGGCGCGGGCGGCGGGAGCGGTCGGCGCATGACGACGGCCGCCTTCTTCGTGTTCGCCCATCCGTTCCTCGAGTCGGCCTTCGCCGCAGGGACGGCCATCGCCCTGGCCTCGGGCCTGGTCGGCTCGGTCGTGGTCCTCCGGGGCCAGGTCTTCGCCGGCGACGCGCTGTCGCACGTCGCCTTCACCGGCGCACTCGCCGCCCTGGCCTTGGGCGTGGACCTCCGGCTCGGTCTCTACGGCGGCTGCGTGGCCTTCGCACTCCTGCTGGCCGTGCTCGGTCGCCGCACGGTCGCCGACGACACCGTCATCGGCTCGGTCTTCGCCTGGGTGCTCGGACTCGGTGCACTGTTCCTGAGCGTCTACACGACGTCGTCGAGCGGCACGGGCGGCAGCGGTACCTCGGGGATCAGCGTGCTCTTCGGTTCGATCCTCGGCCTGACCGGGGGTCAGGCGCTGGCCGACGCCGCGGTGTCCCTGGTGGTGGTGGCCGGGATGGTGGCCGTCGCCCGCCCGCTGCTGTTCGCCAGCATCGACCCGTCGGTGGCCGCGGCCCGGGGGGTGCCCGTCCGGACGCTGTCCACCGTGTCGTTCGTCCTCCTCGGCCTGACCGCCGGCGTGGCCACCCAGGCCGTCGGCGCACTGCTCCTGATCGGCCTCCTGGCCGCCCCCGCCGGGGCGGCGCAGCGGCTCACCGCCCGCCCGTTCCGGGCGCTCTGGGTGTCGGCGGCACTGGCCGTCGGCTCGATGTGGGCGGGCCTGACGATCGCCTACCTCGCCCCGGTCGTGCCGCCCAGCTTCGGCATCCTGGGCGTCGCCACCGGCGTGTACCTGGCGACGTTCCTCCGACGCCTCCCGGGGGGCCGGGCGTCCCGGCGCCGGCCGTCCCGGGGTCGGGGCGGCGGGGCGGTGGATCCCCCGGCGGGCGGCGGCGGGGTCGGGGCGGCGGAGGTGGCCCGTGTGCCCTGACGCCGGGTCCACACAGGGGCGGGACGCTCCCGGAACACGCCGTAGTGTGTCCGGCGTGAGCGCAGCGTCCGTCCACGAGCAGGCCGCCCTGCGCCTCGGCGGCCTCGACCAGCGCTACACGGCCGTGCGGCGCGCCCTGGTGACCACCCTGGCCGACGCCGGACGCCCCCTGTCGGTCCCCGAGATCCTCGAGGCGAACACGGCGCTCCCGCAGTCCAGCGCCTACCGCAACGTGACCGCCCTGATCGAGGCCGGTGTCGTCCGGCGGGTGACCGGGGTCGACGACCACGGCAGGTTCGAGCTCGCCGAGGACCTGGCCGGCCACCACCATCATCTCGCCTGCGCCCGGTGCGGAACGGTCGAGGACGTGGTCCCGTCGAGCCGGCTGGAGCGGGCCATGGACGAGGCGGCCCGGGCGATCGCGGACGAGCAGGGGTACGAGGTCATCAGCCACCAGTTCGACCTGGTCGGCACGTGCCCGGCGTGCCGGGAGGCCCCCGGGCCTTCTACGATGCCGACCGCCCGCAGGGGCGCCGACCGGGCCGAGCGGGCCTGACCCCGGACACCGGGGTCACCAGATCCGCGACAATCACGAGATCCGCGACAAGGAGACCGACATGAGCGAAGCCACCCGCACCGAGACGGACAGCATGGGGGCCGTCGACGTCCCCGCCGACCGGTACTGGGGGGCCCAGACGGCGCGTTCGCTCCACCACTTCCCGATCGGCGACGACACCATGCCCGTGCCGCTGATCCGGGCCATCGGGATCCTGAAGGAGGCCTCGGCCCAGGTCAACGCCGACCTGGGCAAGATGAGCCCCGAGAAGTCGGCGCTCATCGTGGCCGCCGCCCGCGAGGTGTCCTCCGGCGCGCTGAACGACCAGTTCCCGCTCAGCGTGTGGCAGACGGGCAGCGGTACCCAGTCGAACATGAACGCCAACGAGGTCATCGCCAACCGGGCCATCGAGCTGGCGGGCGGGGTCCTCGGCTCGAAGGACCCGGTGCACCCCAACGACGACGTCAACATGTCCCAGTCGTCGAACGACACCTTCCCGACGGCCATGCACATCGCGGCCGTGGAGGAGATCACCCACCGGCTGGTGCCGGCCATCCGCCACCTGCGCGACGCCCTGGCGGCCAAGTCCGAGGCCTACGCCTCGATCACCAAGATCGGCCGCACGCACCTGATGGACGCCGTCCCCCTCACCCTCGGCCAGGAGCTCTCGGGGTACGTGGCCCAGCTCGACGCCGACATCCGCCGGATCGAGTCGACGCTCGACGACCTCTACGAACTGGCCGCGGGCGGCACGGCCGTGGGCACCGGGCTCAACACCCACGCCGAGTTCGGCGTGCGGGTGGCCGCCGCCATCGCCGAGCTCACCGGGCTGCCGTTCGTCACCGCCCCGAACAAGTTCGCCGCCCTGGCCGCCCACGACGCCCTGGTGATGACCAGCGGCGCGCTGCGGACGCTGGCCGGCTCGCTCCTCAAGATCGCCGACGACCTCCGGTGGCTGGGCTCGGGTCCCCGCAGCGGACTCGGCGAGCTCCACCTCCCCGAGAACGAACCGGGGTCCTCGATCATGCCCGGCAAGGTCAACCCGACCCAGAGCGAGGCCATGATCATGGTGTGCATCCAGGTGTTCGGGAACGACGCCGCCGTGGCCATGGCCGGCTCGCGGGGGAACCTCGAGCTCAACGTGTGCAAGCCGGTGATCATCCACAACGTGCTCCACTCGGTGGCGCTCCTGGCCGACGCCGCCGGGTCCTTCACCCGCTTCTGCGTCGAGGGACTCGAGCCCAACCTCCCCCGGATCCGCCAGCACCTCGAGAACTCCCTCATGCTCGTGACCGCCCTCAACCCGCTGATCGGGTACGACAACGCCGCCAAGGTGGCGAAGAAGGCGCACACGGAGGGCACCACGCTGCGCGAGGCCGCCGTCGAGCTGGGGCTGCTGACCGGCGACCAGTTCGACGACGCCGTGCGCCCGGAGTCCATGACCCACCCGTGAGGAGTCCCCGCTCGTGGAGCGGGTCCGTCCGTGGCACCATGTGAACTGACACCGTGTCAGATGGCCGGACCGCCGGTGCGCGTCCCGTGGAGCCGGCCCTGACGGACGAAGGAGCAGCATGACCACCATCCCCGAGGACCTCCAGATCGGGCTCACCGACGGCACCTTCTACGGAGGCGACCCGTTCCCGGCCTTCGCCTGGATGCGCCGGGAGGCCCCCGCCTTCTACGACGAACGGGCCGGCGTGTGGGGGATCACCCGGTACGCCGACATCAAGGAGATCTCGAAGGATCCGGACACGTTCTCCAACGCCGGCGGGATCCGGCCCGATAGCGACGCGCTGCCGATGATGATCGACACCGACGCCCCCGAGCACGTGCGGCGCCGCCGGCTGGTCAGCGAGGGCTTCACGCCGCGGCGCATCCGCGAGAGCGAGGACGGCATCCGCGAGATCTGCGACGCCATCATCGACCGGGTGTGCGAGCAGGGGAGTGCCGACTTCGTCACCGACATCGCCGCCCCGATGCCCATGATCGTCATCGGCAACATGCTGGGCGTCGCACCCGGGGACCGTGACGCGCTGCTGCGGTGGTCGGACGACATGTTGAAGGCGCTCGGGTCGCCCGACCCGACGGCCATGGACCGGACGGCGCTGGCCGCCATGGAGTACGCCGAGTACATCACCGCGGTGGCCGAGCAGCGCCGCCGCGACCGCCAGTCCGACGACCTGATCGGAACGCTGGTGCACGCCGAGATCGGGGGCGACCGCCTCGACGAGTCCTCGCTCATCTACGAGTCCCTGCTCATCCTCATCGGGGGGGACGAGACGACCCGCCACGTGATCAGCGGTGGCATGTACGAACTGCTCACCCACCCCGACCAGTTCGCGCGCCTGGCCGCCGACCGGACCGGACTGCCGGTGGCGATCGAGGAGATGCTGCGGTGGGTGTCCCCGATCAAGAACATGGCCCGGACCATGTCCCGGGACGTCGAGCTGCACGGGCAGACCCTGCGCAAGGGTCAGAAGCTGCTCCTGCTCTACCCGTCGGCCAACCGGGACGAGGCCGTCTTCGCGGACCCCGAGACCTTCGACATCGGCCGCACGCCGAACGACCACATGGCGTTCGGGTTCGGCTCCCACTTCTGCCTGGGGAACCGACTGGCCCGCATGGAGCTGGCCGTCATGTTCGACCGTCTGTTCGAGCGCCTCCCCGACCTGGCCCTGGCCTCGGACGCCGAGCCGCCGAAGCGGGCGGCCAACTTCGTCTCCGGCTACGAGACCATGCCCGTGACCTTCACCCCGACGGCTCCCGTGGGGGCGACGGCCTGATGGTCCGCCCCGACCGGCTGGACCCGTCCGCCGTGGCGGCCGCCCTGGCCGCACCCGGCGCGCCGGCGTGGGACCTGATGGACGGCACGCTGGTCAAGACGGTCGAGTGTCCGAGCTTCTCGGCCGCGCTCGACTTCGTGGTCGCCGTCGGGCACCTGGCCGAGGAGGCCGACCACCATCCGGACATCGACATCCGGTGGCGCACGGTGCGCCTGGTGCTGGTCACCCACGACGCGGGCGGGCTCACCCGTCTGGACCTCGACCTGGCCCGGGCCATCGACGGGATCGGGGTCGGCTAGCCGGCCCCACCCGCCGGCCCGCCGGCCCGCCGGCCCGCCGGCCCGCCGGAGGACCGGTGTCGACCCGCGCCGCCCCACCCGGGCCCGCCCCCGGACCGGCATCACCCGTCGAGCAGGTCGAGGAACCACCGCGGACCGGCCACGTCGGCTCCGAGCTCCTCGGCCCGCCGCCGGAGCGCACGATCGGCCGACACCAGCGTCACGTGTCCGGTGGCGTCGGAGGCCACCGCCACGAGCGTGTCGTCACCGCCGCCCGGCGCGTGGACGACGGTGACGCCGCCGGTGGTACCGGCCTCCGCGCCGCGGCGTGCCGCTCCTTCGAGGACCACGACCGTGTGCCCGTCGATCCGACCCGCCTGCACGGCCGCCCGGACCCGGTCCACGAACGCTCGGGCCGCCCCCGGTCGGTCGCGCCACCACCCGGTCGGCCGGGACCCGACCACGTTCGCCGCATCGATGAGGAGCACGGCGCCAGTCTCCCCGACGATCCACGTGAGGGAGGGGGCGCGGCCGGATCGTCGACCGCTCCTCGGCGTGCGCACCGGTCCGGGCGACCCGCCGATACGCTCCTGGCGGTCGGGACCCCGTCACCACCTCGAACGAAAGGTCGGCACATGCCAGATGACCGCACCGCCCTCGCCGCCGAAGCATTCGTCTACGGGTTTCCCCTGGTCGCCGACTTGCGGGCCGTCGGCGGCAAGGTGCAGATGGGGCTGATGGCGCCCGCGCCGTTCAACAGCTTCAGCCACGCCACGAAGTTGGCCGGACCGGAGGACCGGTTCGTGTCGATCAACAACGACACCGTCTACTCCATCGCCCAGCTCGACCTCTCCGGAGGCCCGGTGCTGCTCGAGGTCCCCGACACCCAGGGGCGCTACTACGTGCTCCAGTTCGTCGACGCCTGGACCAACAACTTCGCCTATGTGGGCCACCGGGCCACGGGTACGGGAGCGGGGACCTTCCTGCTCGTGCCTCCGGGCGCCGAACCCGGCGACGCCGCCGGAGCCCGGGTGATCCGGTGCCCGACGGCGGTGGCGACCATCGTCGGGCGGTGGGCCGTCGAGGGGGAGGCCGACCTGCCCTCGGTCCGTGCCCTCCAGACGGCGATGACCCTCACTCCGGTGACCGGCCGGGCCGGCCTCGGCCTACCGGCTCCGGGAGAGGGTGTGGCCGAGGATCTCGCGTTCTTCGAGCAGCTGCGGGTCTGGATGCAGGCCTTCCCACCGGCCCCGCGTGACCTCGAGTACCAGGCCCGGTTCGAGCCGCTCGGTCTCTTCGAACCGGAGTCGCCCTATGTCGATCCGGACCCGGCGCTGGCCTCGGCGCTGCGGGACGGTCTGTCCACGGGTCGGGCAGCCATGGAGAAGGCCCTGAAGGACAGCCCGGGCCCGAAGCACAACGGTTGGAACCTGACGTACCACATCTTCGACTACAACCTTGACTTCTTCGAGGTCGGCACGTTGGACGATCCCCGATGGAAGAGGGATGTCGACGCCCCGGCCCGCTACATGGGTCGGGCGGCCGCGGCACGAGGCGGATTGTGGGGCAACCACGGGTACGAGGCGGCCTACGCCATGGTCTACGAGGACGCCGACGGCGATCCGCTCAACGGTTCGGGGCGCTACGCGCTGCGCTTCACCACCACACCCCCGGTCGGGGCCTTCTGGTCGGTGACCATGTACGACCTGCCCGACTTCTTCCTCGTGACCAATCCGGTCGGGCGCTACTCGATCGGCGACCGGACACCCGGACTCCGGCGAGTTCTTCGGCGAGTCCCACGAGGATGCCTTCCGGCCCGCGGACGTAACAGAGCCGGTACGCGGTCTCGTACTGGACCACCTCGCTGCTGACGAGTCGCGCACCGCGGGCGACGAGCCGGTCGAGCGTGTCGTCGATGTCGTCGACCGCGAACATCACCCGGAGATAGCCCAAGGCGTTCACCGGGGCACTCCGGTGGTCTTCGACCACCTCCGGGGTCAGGTAGCGCGACAGTTCGAGTCGGCCGTGGCCGTCCGGCGTCCGCATCATGGTGATCTCCACGCGCTGGTCGCCCAGGCCGGTCACCCGTCCCGCCCATTCGCCTTCGACCGTGCCCCGGCCTTCGAGCTCGAGGCCGAGCTCACCGAAGAACTCGATCGCCGGGGCGAGGTCCTCGACGACGATGCCCACGTTGTCGATCCGGACGGCCATCCGGCGGGTCTAGTGACCTGAGTCATAAATAGTTGGTGAGTTAGGAATTTCTGCTTCCGCTTTCGCGTTTCTTGTCGTCGTAAGCGACGATGGGAGGCGCGATGCCAAGTCCGATTCTTGAGCCGTTGGA
>Ga0080006_1140235_pt1 | contig 30861 bp, 20 predicted proteins | sample RS3BMetagenome_FD_69209 | JGI IMG/M metagenome (GOLD analysis project Ga0080006, IMG submission 69209) | Ferric oxide microbial mat and aquatic microbial communities from Rainbow Spring, Yellowstone National Park, USA - RS3B (SPADES... ...
CTCGGCTTCGCCGACGTGCGCAACCACCTACAAACCGACACGCTGCGCGCCCGAATGGGCGGCACCGACGTGTTCGTCTACCACGGCTACAGCGAACTGTTCGTCAATGGCCGCTGGGTCAAGGCGACACCGGCGTTCAACGCCGAACTCTGCGCCCGATTCGGTGTGCCCCCAATCGACTTCGACGGCGAACATGACGCGCTCCTGCACGCCTTCGACAGCGAAGGCCACCAGCACATGGAATACCTTCGCGACCGCGGCTGGTACCACGACCTGCCCTTCACCGAAATCGTCACAGAACTCCACCATCGCTACGGCCCGCTGATGCAAACCACCCCCATCGAGCTTGACACTTTCACCAAATAGCCAAACAAAAACGGCGGCGCGGTCCAGTACCGTGTCGCGCGCTCAGCAGAGCCGACAGCGGTATACCGGGCACCGCAGCGTGTAACCCTGCGGCGCGCAGGTTGTTTGTGTACCAACGCCGACAAGCCCCAGCAGGTTCGCGAGACGGTCCACTGCGGCCGGCGGGCAGCCGTTGAGATCATCCGGTGTCCAGCCCAGCCACGGCAGCGTGTACCGTGGGGCAGCCCGTTTCCCGGTCCGGGACGCATCCTAATTACCCAGCGCCTCCGCCAGATTCGCCACCGCGTTGGCGTAGGCGCTGACAGCCTGCTGTAGCCATAACTCTCCTCAGATTGATCTGCAGCATGGGGGGTGAACGTCTCAAATATGTGTTGTTCGGGTTGCGCCAAACGGACCACTGCCTGCATCAACCGCTCTGCCTCGCCCGCCGGCGCGACTGGTGCGTGGACCTCGAGATCGGCCGCTATCGGGGTCGGGAGGCCCGACTCAGCAGGCGCAGAGCCGCATCGACGGCCAGCGCGGGCACGTCGAGGGTGTTCGAGCGCAGGTCGTGCCGCGCGCCGGCAATCTCGACGATCTCGGCGGGCGCGCTGATCATCGCAGCGGCGGCGCGCACCTCGGCGGGCGTGCCGAAGGGATCCGACGTTCCGTGCGTGAACACGGTGGGCACCCCGATTTCCGGCAGGTGCTCGGTGCGGGGGCGTTCCGGTTTGCCCGGCGGATGAACTGGATAGGAGAACAGGGTCAAGAGGTCGACCTCGATCGGGGCTGTCTCCCGAGCGGCAACCACCATGGACGTGAGCCGACCGCCGTAGGAATGGCCGCCGGCGACCAGCGGGCCGTCGGCCAGGCCACGGCATAAGGCGATCGCCTCTATGATTCCGACGCGGTCGGCGGCGGCCGAACCGGACGGCGGACCGGTGGGCCGTCGGCGCCGGTAGGGCAGGTTGTACCGGACCGCAAGCCAGCCGCGGCGCGCCCATTCTTCGCAAACCTGTTGCAGCAGTGGGGAGTCCCGGCTGCCGCCGGCACCGTGGGTGAGGACGACGACGCCCTTCGGGGACTGGGCGGCTGCGTCGGTCGGCCGGTGTGCGACACCGGCGATCACATCGAGGTCCAGCCCGCCGACGAGGCGGTCCGCAACGGTCCGAGGTGGGGGCACCGCCCGCTTGCGGGGGAGAGACGGGCAATCGGTCATGACAACCGGAACAGGGGTGAGACCGGGCCGTGCCCGTGACCCAGCGGATAAGCGGCGCGCAAACATTCAGTGACCCAACGTTTCCCGAATCCGACGGCGTCAGGCACAGTGAATCCGTGCGCCAGCGCGCAGGCCACCGCGGAAGCCAACGTGTCGCCCCCACCGTGGTCGTTGCCGGTGGGCAACCGCGGCGAGTCGTACTCGTAGAAGTGGTCTCCGTCATAGAGCAGGTCACAGCTGCGGTCGGATGACCTCAGGTGCCCGCCCTTGACCAGCGCCCAGCGTGGTCCCAGCGCATGCAGGGCCTTCGCGGCTGCGCGCTGGGAGGTCGCGTCGGCGACGTCGATGTCAACCAGCAGTCGCACCTCGTCGAGGTTCGGCGTGACCAGCGTGGCCAACGGAAAGAGTTGGTCTCGAAGCGTATCGAGGGCCTCACGTGCCAACAGCGCGTCGCCGTGCATGGACGCACATACGGGGTCTACGACGAGCGGAACCGCCAACTCGAGCCGTCGCCAGGTGGCCGCCACCGTGCTGATGATCGACGCTGTCGCCAGCATTCCGGTCTTGGCGGCCTGGATGCCGATGTCGGTGACCACCGCTTCGATCTGGCCGGCGACGACATCGTCGGGCACTTCATGGAAACTCTTGACGCCCAAAGTGTTCTGCACGGTTACCGCGGTGACGGCCACGCAGCCATGCACGCCCAGCAATGCCATGGTCCGCATGTCCGCCTGGATTCCGGCGCCGCCGCCCGAGTCCGACCCGGCGATGGACAACACCCGCAGCGGGGTGACCCCCGGCGGCATCAGCGGCAGGTAGCTCACTGTGTGATCGGCAGATACACCCGGTTGCCGTGCTCGGCGAACTCCCGCGACTTCTCGTGCATGGCCGCCTCGATCGCTTCCTCGCTGTCCAGCCCGTGCTCGGCGGCGTAGTCGCGGACGTCCTGAGTGATGCGCATGGAGCAGAACTTGGGTCCGCACATCGAACAGAAGTGCGCCGTCTTGGCCGGTTCGGCGGGCATGGTCTCATCGTGGAATTCCCGCGCGGTATCCGGGTCGAGCGACAACGCAAACTGGTCATTCCAGCGGAACTCGAAGCGCGCCTTGCTCAATTCGTCGTCGCGCTCCTGGGCCCGCGGATGCCCCTTGGCCAGGTCGGCCGCATGCGCAGCGATCTTGTAGGCGATCACGCCGTCCTTGACGTCCTTGCGGTCCGGCAGCCCCAGGTGTTCCTTCGGGGTTACGTAGCACAGCATCGCGGTGCCGGCCTGGGCGATGATGGCCGCGCCGATCGCAGAGGTGATGTGGTCGTAGGCCGGGGCGATGTCGGTGGCCAGGGGGCCCAGCGTGTAGAACGGTGCCTCCTCGCACAGTTCCTCCTCCAGCCGCACGTTCTCGACGATCTTGTGCATCGGGACGTGCCCCGGCCCCTCGATCATGACTTGTGCACCATGGGATTTCGCGATCTTGGTGAGCTCGCCGAGGGTGCGCAACTCGGCGAACTGCGCGGCGTCATTGGCGTCGGCGATCGACCCCGGTCGCAGCCCGTCGCCAAGGGAGAAGGTGACGTCATAGCGCGCGAAGATGTCGCAGAGCTCCTCGAAGTTTGTGTACAGGAACGACTCCCGGTGATGGGCCAGGCACCAGGCCGCCATGATCGAGCCGCCGCGGCTGACGATCCCGGTGACCCGCTTGGCGGTCAGCGGCACGTACCGCAGCAACACCCCGGCGTGCACGGTCATATAGTCCACACCCTGCTCGCACTGCTCGAGCACGGTGTCGCGGTAGATCTCCCAGGTCAACGCGGTCGGGTCGCCGTTGACCTTCTCCAGCGCCTGATAGATCGGCACCGTGCCGACGGGCACGGGGGAGTTGCGCAGGATCCACTCGCGGGTTTCGTGGATGTTCTTGCCGGTGGACAGGTCCATGATGGTATCGGCACCCCAGCGGGCGGCCCACACCATCTTGTCGACCTCCTCGGCGATCGAACTGGTCACCGCCGAGTTGCCGATGTTCGCGTTCACCTTGACCGCGAACGCCTTGCCGATGATCATCGGCTCGCTCTCGGGATGGTTGTGGTTGGCCGGGATCACCGCGCGGCCGCGGGCGACCTCGTCGCGCACCAGCTCGGCGGGCATGCCCTCGCGGGCGGCGATGAACGCCATCTCCGCGGTGATCTCGCCGGCGCGGGCGCGCTGCAACTGGGTGCCCCGGTCGCGTACCACCCCGGGCCGCGGCGGCAGCCCGGACGACAGATCGATCACCACGTCCGGATCGGTGTAGGGCCCGGACGTGTCGTAGAGATCGAAGTGCTCCCCGGTCGACAGGTTCACCCGCCGCGCAGGCACCCGGGCGCCCGGGATGCCCTCAACCGCGCGGTACGCCTTGACGCTGCCCGCGATTGGCCCGGTGGTGACCGACGGTGCATCGGTTTCGGACAAGGTCTCGGTCATTTTCATCTCCCTACGTCGGCATTACCCGATCAGGTTCGTACGGTCGACGGCCCCGAGCCGTCCTCTCAGCGCACTCGGCGTGCGCTCCCGTGCCTCATGGATGGTCCGCAGCCGACGTTACCCGTTCAGCAACTCGCTGCACACCGATCACCGATTCGAAACCGTGCCCGACGAGTTGGGTGAAGGACTACGCCGAAGTAGCGGACCACGCCCGGACTACCTGGACTAAGCCTCCTCCATCGCATCGCCGAGTTCCTCGAGAACCCTGTTGTGGTGGCTGCTCGCCAAGAAGTGCCCGGCAGCGATGACCAGCGCTACCGGCCAGTCGATGAGCTCGAACGCGGCCAGGGCCGCCAGACCCCCGAAGTAGGCCAGCTCGTCGGGCCGCGGAATCTCGACCGACCCCACCATTGGCAGGTTCACCACGAAGGTCTCACCCGCGCGGATCTTCTCCACCGCCTCCCGCTGCGACGTCGCCCTGCGCCCCTTCTTTTCCGCCATCATTTGCCTTTCCGTAACGAAGGGTTTCCCCTCTCGCCGGGTGGTGCGACCACCGTCGACCTTATGTCGACGACCGACGCCGTGGCCGATCCGCTAGCTTCGTCGATCGCTTGGGTGCTGAGGTTGCCCCTAGTTGAACTCTATGCCCTGCTCTGGCGGGCAGGTGTCGTGGATATTCGGCACTCCGACCGGACGCGTCATCCTTCGGCGCGGCAGCCACGGGTGGTGGTGTTGGCGTGTCCGAACTGCCCCAACCTTCCGCAACACGGTTCAGAACGCCTATTGCGACGGTCGCCGCCGCCGCGGTGCCCAGAGCCTGTGTCCACCCTAGGGGACCTAGCGGTGTGCAGCCAAGCAACTGGCTGACCACCGGAATGCTGATCAACGTTCCCATAGTCGCCAGCGAGCCCGCGGCGGTGAGCACCACCAATGGAGCGCGCGAATCCAGCAGCGTCTGCCCCAGCTCGGCACCCACCAACGCTACTAGCGCCACGGTGGAAGCCCGCTGCGGGCGCCCGGTGACGCCCGCCATCGCCCACGCCCCCGTCGCCGCGGCGGCGGTAGTGACACCGCGGATCGCGACGGCGCGCCACAACTCGGGCTGATCCGGACCGCGTTTGCCGGTGTCGACAGGGCCGCTGGGCTTGCTCACCGCCAGGGCCGCGGCCGGTAGCGCGTCGGTCATCATGTTCACCAGCAGCAACTGCCGGGTGTTCAGCGGCGACGTCCCGGTGATCGCACTGCCGATGATGGCGAACAGCACCTCGCCGGTGTTGCCGCCGAGCAGCACCGACACCGCGGACTGCACCCGCTGCCACAGCTGGCGGCCCTCCTCGATGGCGTGCCGCAGCCCCTCGATGCGGGCGTCCATCAGCACCACGTCGGCCGCCATGTGGGCCGGGTCGCTGCCTCCGGCGACCACGCCGATGCCGACGGTCGCGGTCCGGATGGCGGCGGCGTCGTTGGAGCCGTCGCCGACCATCGCGCACAGCACCCCGGCCCCCTCCAGCGTCTGAACGACCTGGACCTTGTTCTCCGGCGTCATCCGGGCGAAGATCACCCGTTCGGTTACGACCCGCTCCTGGTCTTTGCGCGACAGCGAGTCCCACTCAGCGCCGCTGATCACCTGCTTGGCGGTCACCGACAGGCCCAGCTCCGCGGCGATCGCCTGCGCGGTGATCGGGTGGTCACCGGTGATGACCTTGACGCCCACGTCCAGCCGGCGCAGGTTCGCGAGTAGGCGGGCGGCTTCGGCGCGCGGGGTGTCCGATAAACCGAGAAACCCCACCAGTTCCAATCCCTCCCGGACGAACTCGGCGATGCCGTCGGGGTTTTCCCGGATCACGCGGGCCTGTTCCGGGCTCAACCAACGCCGAGCCACCGCGATCACCCGCAACCCGTTGGCGGCCAGGTCGGCGACCGTTTCTGAAGGTGCCTGGGCGGGGTCCTGACCGGGGACCGAGCCGACCTCTCCGCAGGCGGCCAGCACCACTTCCGGCGCACCCTTGACGGTCAGCTCGCCGTCGGTGACCGACGCCGAAAACGACCGGCCGGAGCGGAAGGGCAGGTGGGCCGTGGCCTCCGGGAGCGGGGCGGAGCCCGCAACGCCCTCGCCGCCTGCCATGGCCGGAAGGGCCGAGGCCGCCTCGACGATAACGGCATCGGTGGCGTGCACATGGGGGTCGCCGTTCGACGCGGGCGCGGCGTGCGCGGCGCAGCGCAAAACATCATCGCGGGAGTTCCCCGGCGCCGGGTGGATCTGCGCGACCCGCAGGCGGTTCTCACTGAGCGTTCCGGTCTTGTCGAAGCACACTACGTCGATGCGGCCGAGCGCCTCCACCGAGCGGGGGACGCGGACCAGCGCTCCGAATTTCGTCAGCCGCCGCGCCGAGGCCGCCTGCGCGAGGGTCGCCACCAGCGGCATTCCCTCGGGAACCGCGGCGACGGCGATGGCGATGCCGCTGGCCACCGCATTGCGCAGACCCGTGCCACGCAATACGCCGAGCGCACCGACCAGCCCGCCGCCGGTCATGCTGACGGGGAAGGCCCGGTTGGTGAGCCGGCTGAGCTGATGTTGCAGCCCAATGCCGGAAGAGAGGCCGGAGGAGATTTCTGCGGAGACCAACTCGGCGGCGCGACGCTCCTGGGTGTCGGCCCCGACGGCGGTCACCAGGGCGAGCGCGGTGCCCGCCACCAGGGTTGTGCCCGCATACAGCATGCAGCGACGTTCGGCGAGGTCGGCACCGGGCGTGGCTTCGACCTGCTTCTCCACCGACAGCGACTCACCGGTGAGCGTCGACTCGTCAACTTCGACGTCGACCTCGTCGATGATCCGGGCGTCGGCCGGCACCACCTCATGCGTCCGCACCTCGATGATGTCGCCGGGCTGCAGTTGCGCGGCAATCACATCGGTGTAGACCCGCTCTCCACCGGAGCCGGTGGCCACCTTCCTGGCGGGCGGTATCTGCTGCGCCAGCAGAATGTTCAAGCGGTTTTCGGCGCGCAGCCGCTGACTGGCGGCGAGCACCGAATTGCCGGCCAGGACCGAGAACACCAGCACCGCGTCGACGGGAGAACCGAGCACCGCGCTGGCCGCCGAGCCGAGCGCGAGCACGGGCGTCAGCGGGTCGGTCAACTCGGCGCGCACGGCGCCGAGGAACTGCCAGATGGCGTGCGGCTCGGCAAGTGGTGTGACTCGCCGCATCGCTTCGGGCTCGCAGGGGGAGTCGGGCGCGAGCAGAACCCTGCGGACCTCGTCCACCGACATGGCGTGCCATTCGTGCACCGACGCGGGGCGCGGTGCGTCGGCGCCGACGATCCCGCGTGCCAGCAGGTATCCCGAGAGCAGGCCCGCTGCGGCGCCGGTGGTCACCGGGCCGCGTCCGATGCCCCGGACGCCGGGGATCATCAGCAGCGATCCCATCGCCGTCGCCCCGGCGGATATCCCGGCGCCTCGCCGGGTGGCGGCCCGGGCCGCCGGGAGGGCGTGCAGCACGCGCCAGGCGGCCCCCAGATCGGGTAACAACAGATCGGCAGACCACAGCGGTGGGCCGCCCCCTGGTCGCGGCAGCATTCCCAGCGCCACGTCGGCGGACCACATCGCCTGTGCCGCAATCGATGACAGCACAGCCACCGCGCGGCCGAGCCCTTGCAGATCCTCGACCGCGCGGGCGAGGGCCGTGTCGATGGAGCCTGCGTGCAGCGGTTTGATAGCGTCGAACGCCGGCCGCAACTCGTCCAGGGAGTCGTCGTCGACCGAGACCAGTTCGGCTTGTGTCCGACGCGCCTCGGCCACCACCGCCGACGCCAGCGGATCGTGTGCGGGGCAAAAAAGGGCCTCCACTCGCGAGTCCGGCCCGCCGGCCGATATCTCGGGGATCGGATGCCAGCCGGGGCGTAGGCCACTCATTTCCAGCATCGACCGAGCGCGGTTCCACGCCGCTGACCGCTCGCGGTCGTCGGCGCCACGGATGCGCGCCACCCGCAAGGCGTCGGTGCACAACACGCGCGGGTCGATCACGATCGCGTCGACCCGGTGCAAGCGGCGCAGTGCCTCGGGCCGCAACGGCAAAACCGCGTATCGATCGGCCAACCCCTGGCCGAGCGCCGCCGCGAAGGCCTCTGGAGTGGTGCGGTTGGCCGCCGGCGTGGCCACCAGCAGGGCGGTCGCGGCCATATTGAGGTTGCGGGTGATGGCGCCGACCAGCCCGGCGCTCAGCGCCTGGAACAAAGCGAACTGGCGGGCGTGGCTTTCCACGGGTCGACCGCGCGGCGGCTTCGGCCGTGCCGGCGCGCCGGCGCGCGGCTGGTCGGCGTAGAGAGCCAACCCCGGTTCGTGGTGGCGCCACGCCCGCGCCTCCGCACGGCACTCGGCCGCTTTGAGCGACTGCATCAGGAAACCCACCGACAACGACGCCGGCGATTGCGTGGCCGTTTCCGCGGCCGCCAGGGCCAGCGTCATCAGGGTGTCGGTTGCGGGCCGGCCGATGCGGTCCTCCACCAGGCGGCGCAGCCAGGGCTGGTAGTCCACCGCCACGACGCCCGCCAGGGCGCTGACGGGCACGTGCGGCCAGCGCAGCGCCCGCCCGGTCAGCGCGATGCCCAGTCCGGTCGCGGTCACGGCGACCGTCAGGGCCCTGGTCGCCAGCACCACCCCATCACCGGGCAGGCTCGTCGCCGGGACGGTGGCATCGATGTGTTGCGTTGTAGCATAGCTCTTTTCGATGTCAGCAACGATGCGGCACAGGTCGCGTAGCGACGTGTCTTGCCCGCTGATATCGACAACCACGCGCGACAGCGGCCGATTCAGGTTCGCGCCGGCCACCCCGGGGTGCGCGCGGATCGCGTCGAGCACCCGATGCCCGAGGTCTTCGAGGTCTTGGACCTCTACGCCGCCGTCAAGTCCGCGCACTTCGATCCAGGCGCGGCTCTCGCCGCGCCAACAGCGCCGGCTCAGCGTTTCGGGCGAGATATCACCGGCGAGGGCCCTGGCGCCCTCTCGGAGCGGGATCGCGGCGATGTTGACCAGCGTCGTGACCGCGTTGACACCCGTCGTGACGGCCCGCAACGGCAGGGATCGCCGTATTGAAGTCGCGATGCTCAAGTGATTGCTCGAACAGTCCCGATCGGTTACCGGCCTGGTCAGTTGGTGCTGTGCAACGCGGTGGCGCCGCCGGCCCGGCGCCCGGCCGTCTTCTTTGCCGCCGGCTTGCTTGCCGCCTTCTGCGGTGCGGGCTTTTCGGGCGCCGGCTCCATCGGCACCGGCTTGAGGTTCGCCTTCGCCGGAGTCGCCGGCTGGTCTTTGCGGTTCAGCCTCTGCAGCAACAATGCGCTGCCGCCGACCGCCAGCAGCACTGGCCACTCGACCAGACCGGCCACGCCGAGCGCACCGAAGGCCAATGCGGCCGCGGGCGCCGAGTGGCTGCCGCTGCTTATTCCGCGCTTGACGCCTTCAGCGGCTCCGGTTACGCCGCCGACAAGCCCGTTCACCGCCGCGCCCCCCACCGCACCGGCGGCCGCGGTGGTCACGGTCGCGGCGCGATTCACCGCCTGGCCCACTCCTCGGACCGCCCCGCCGATGACACTCATGATGACTCCCTGACCTTCCGTGCTCCGCTGCGAACCCGCGTAGGCAACCGATACGCCCCGTGAACGCAAAGTTAACGGCAAAAACACGACTTCTCTAGCACCTGACAAGCCAAAGCCTGCCACGTTGCATTGGCGCAGACAACGTGCAGGCTCGTCTATTTTGCCAGCAATTAACCCTGGCGGGCTTCACTTGAGTTTCGCACTTACGCGGCCGCTGCGGCGCAGGCCAGTTCGTAGTCGTGGTATTTGTCGGGGTTGGGTTGAGCTGCGGCAACTCCCGTAATTCGTGTTGTGGCAAGGGTTCTGCGGAGCTTGGCGAGCATGTCTTCGAATGCGATGTCGTGTTTGTGGCGGTACCAGGGTTGTGCGCGGCGACGGGTGTCGAGGTCGTCGGGATGATGTGCGTGCAGGGCGTACCAGATGATGATCAGGCTGTAGACGATGAACCCGAATGGCACGGTGCGTTCGACCGCGCGCTGCAGCCGGTTGCGGGCCTGGCCGATGCCGAGGACTTGTTTGGCGGCGGCGATGGCGGTTTCGATGGGCCAGCGGTGCGCGTAGCGGCCGACGATCGTTTCGGCCGTACTGTGCAGGTCGGTGGTGAACAGGGCCAGCAGCGTGTCGGCACCGGGTTGGCGGACGAGGACGATGCGGCCAGGCTGGTTGCCGAAAGCGCCGTACCAGAGGCCGTCGATGACGGCGGCCTCGACGGTGCCGGTGTCGCCGTAGCAGGACACTGTGACCGTGCGCCACGTGGCGTTGGCGGCGATTTCGGCGGGTGTGCCCAGCCGGTGGCCTTTGAGTCTGGGTCGGCCGCGCCGACCGGTGCGCGGTGGGGCCGGAGCGTAGAGGACAGCGTTGGCGGGCAGCCGGGTGGTGAAGGTGCTGCCCGTGATAAGCAGCGCCCTGCCGTGGTAGGCGGCGTCGCCGACCGCGTGGATGATGCGATCGCTGAACTCATTGGCCAACAACGAAATCAGCTCGGCGGCCAGCTGCACCGGGGAGGTGGTGCCCTTGCCGGCCCACAACCGAAACAGCACCGGCAGGCACACCGGGCGCGAGCAGAACGGCAGCGCCACCACGATCCCGACGATCACCCACCGGTTGCCGCGTCCCAGCGCGTTGGGGTCCTGCGCGGAGCCGTCGTGGGTCCAAAACGCGGCGTGCACCCGACGGCCCCAGCGGCGGAACAAGGTGTCATCGACCACCACCTCGATCGGCGAGCCGGCGGGCAGCAACTTCGAGACGATCAGCCGCGCCAGCGCCAGCCCGAGTCGGTCGGCGTCCCAGGCGTGGTGGGAGAAAAACCGGCAGCAGCTGTGAAACGACACGATCGTCGCCATCCCGGTCGCAGCGAGCATGCCGACCACGGTGCGTCGCATCGCCTGGCTCACCAAGCCGGTGGCCAGCAAGGCGAATAACGCGAACGTCGACGACCGGCGAAACGCGGGACGAAACGTATCCAGCACAGCACACCACGAGGCGGGTAGGGTGAGCGAACGAAGCATCGGCGGGACCTCGACCATTCGAGCCAATCCATTGATCACGCCGATGCTTCGTCATGATCACGGCCCGGTCACGGAGGCGCGCCGATCACGCCACAGATACAACTCGAGTCACAAAAACCACACTGATCTAACTGCGAAACTCAAGTCGTATCCTTCGTAACTGAAATTCCAATCCTCGCTGCCGGTCTGATGGGTGTAGGTCAGCCACCGGGACCCCAGTTCCAGCATCGCCCGCACCTCATCAGGTCCATCCAGAACAAAGCGGGCGGATGTCCTGCGGTTGCCGTCCTCGTTATGCCGCACCGCGATCCCGACGCCGCCGAGCTGAACCGCATCGAACGCATCCTCGTCGGTCAGGTCGCCGCCGATATAGATCGGGATGCGCGACCTCGGTTTGTCCAGGCGCGACCGGATCCATGCCAACCTGGTTCCCTGGGCCCATTCGACGTCCGGTCGCAACTCGACCAGCGTGCGCCCCGTCGAGACCCGTAACTTGTTTCGCTTTCCGAACCGGTGCGTCGCCGCGACGATGTCGTCGATGTGCTGCGGTGCCGTCGCAGGGTAGTGCACTGCGACCGTAAAGCGGTTGTGCACCACCCGCACGCCCGGAATGTCCTCCAGGGTTTCGCGTAATTCGTCGGCCGCGTTCGCCAGCGCCGGGACCGCGGATGCCGCCCCCTCGTGCTCGTGGTGGCTGCCGTCCGGTCCGAGCAGCTCAAACCCGTGGCTGCCGGCATACCAGATTTCGGGTATGCCCACCCGGTCGCGGATATCGGCAAGATCGCGGCCGCTGACCAAGACGACCGGGGACAAGGCTGCCAGGCTTCCCAGCTTCTGGACCGCTTTATCCATCTGGGTGACCGCAACCGGATCCGAGACCGTCTGGGGGAGAACGACATCGTAGTTGAGGAACAGAACCGAGTCGCGGCCGAGGGCGATTCCGGCGAGTTGGCCATACGACTCGAGAGCGTTCGGGATTTCTGAAATTCGCTTGTCGCCGGTGCGTACCGCGATGTCGGCGAGGTCGCCAACCACGAAGTCGGCGTCACCGCCGGACCGTCCGTCGGCGCTTCCAGTCTCATCGACACCGATGACGAGCGCGAATCCGGCGTCGCGTCCTTCGGACAGCCTTTCTTCGGTGTCACCCACGACAACCGCGCGGTGAGGACGCACACCAAGCGTATTTGCGGCGTCCAGAACGGGAATGGCGTCCGGCAGGACAATCGGTCCCGCGTTCCCTTCGCCGCCGGGCGCGACCTCATCGATGAAGACATCGAGGTGGTTGTCGCCAATTCGGTCGCCGACCGAAAGCCGTTGACTGGCAGTGCCGGATGCGTGTACGGCAGTCGCGACGCCGATCTCCCGCAGCTTTCGTGTCAGGGTGACCATTGCGGCCAGCAGCGGCACGTCACGGTCCAGCAGGTCCGCAGACAACTTCCGCTGCCGGTTGGCGAGCCCGTGTATCGTATCGTGGCCGACGTCGGACGCCATGCCGCGGGGCAGCGTGATTCCCCTCGCTGCCAGGAAGTCGGCGACCCCATCGGGTCGCGGCTTCCCGTCGACCAGCTGGTGATAATCGTCGTCGGAGAAGAGGGAGTGGTCCTCGCCTTCGTACGCCGGCCTCAGCACCAGGTAGTCGTTGAACAAGGACGCCCAAGCCTGGCGTTCGACGGCTGCGGCGTCGGTGAGCGCACCGTAGAGGTCGAAGATCACCGCGTCGTGGTAGCGCGGGTCGATCACCACCGGTGGATTCAAATCACAACTCCTTACCCGCGTCGGCCTCGTCTGAGCGCCGCAGCGACGTGATCGAAGGCGCCCCGTTCATTGCAGCGGTGCCACCTGCTTCTCCAGTTCGAGGATCTGGCGCGTGGTCTTCACCACCACATCGGCGTTGAGGCTGATCGAGTCGATGCCGATGCGGACCAGAAATTCGGCCATATCCGGGTAGTCGGAGGGTGCCTGCCCGCACAGTCCCGAGTGAATCCCGTTGCGGCGGCAGCCTGCCACGGCCAAGCGAATCATCTCTTTGACACCTTCGTCCCGTTCGTCGTAGTCGAAGGCCACGATCTCGCTGTCGCGGTCGACGCCGAGAGTGAGCTGAGTCAGGTCGTTGGAGCCGATGGAAAAGCCGTCGAAGCGTTTGGCGAACTCGTCGATGAGGATCACGTTGTTGGGAATCTCGCACATCGCGTAGACCTCGAGCCCGTTCTCGCCGCGGCGCAGACCGTGTTTGGCCATCTCGTTCAGGACCAGGTCCGCCTCGGCGACCCGACGCACGAACGGGAGCATGATCACGACGTTCGTCAGGCCCATCTCCTCGCGGACGCGTTTCATGGCAGCGCATTCCAGCGCGAAGCCCTCGGCGTAAGCCGGGTGGGCGTAACGCGAGGCGCCGCGGAAGCCGAGCATCGGGTTGCTCTCGGTCGGCTCGAATCCGCTCCCGCCGATAAGGCTGGCGTATTCGTTCGTCTTGAAGTCGGACATCCGCACCACGACCGGCTTGGGCCAGAACGCGGCCGCGATGGTGCCGATGCCCTCGGAGAGGCGCTGCACGAAGTAGGCACCCCCGTCCGGGTAGCCCTGGGTGAGCCGGTCGATCGTGCGGCGAGCCTCCGGGTCTTTGACCTGCTCGGGGTGCAGCAGGGCCAGCGGGTGCACCTTGATGTATTCACTGACGATGAACTCCATCCGGGCCAGTCCCACTCCGTCGTTCGGCAAGAACGATTTCTTGAAGGCGAGGTCCGGATTGCCGAGGTTCATCATGATCTGGGTTCGCGGGCGCGGCAGATCGGCCACCCCGGTACGCTCGACGTGGAAGCTCACCTCGCCGCGGTACACACGCCCCGTGTCGCCTTCGACGCACGACACCGTGACGACGGCGCCGTCGGGCACCGTGGTGGTCGCATCACCCGCCCCGACCACGGCCGGGATACCGAGTTCACGCGCGATGATTGCCGCGTGGCAGGTACGACCACCGCGGTTGGTGACGATCGCGGCGGCGGTCTTCATGACCGGCTCCCAGTCCGGCGTGGTGGTGTCGGCGACCAACACCTGACCGGGCCGGAAGTCCGCCAGGCGCTCGAGGTTGTCCAGCCGTTTGGCCACGCCGGAGGCGACTCTCTCGCCGACCGACCGGCCCTCGGCGATTACCTCCTTTTGTTCGTTGCCTTTCTCCTCGAGCACGTAGGTCTCCACGACCGCCAGGTTGCGCTGGGAGGCCGCCGTCTCAGGCCGCGCCTGCACGATGTAGAGCCGCCCGTCGAGACCGTCCTTGGCCCATTCGATGTCCATCGGGCGTCCGTAGTGCCGCTCGATTGCGCATGCGTACCCGGCGAGCTCGAGAACGTCTTCATCGGCGACGCAGAAACGGGCGCGGTCCGCCTTCGGCGTGGGGACGTTGCGTGTCGTGTGCTTTGTCTCGCCCCCGACGAAGACCATTTTCACGGCCTTGTCGCCCAGCAGGCGGCGCAGCACGGCGCGGTGGCCGGCCAGGTAGGTCGGTTTGTGCACGTAGAATTCGTCGGGGTCGACGGCGCCCTGGACCACGTTCTCGCCCAGGCCGTAGGAACCCGTCACGAACACGACGTCGTTGAAACCCGATTCGGTGTCGATGGAGAACATCACGCCCGACGACGCCAGGTCGGATCGCACCATTTTCATCACGCCGATCGACAGCCAGACCTTGAAATGGTCGAAGCCCTGGTCGATGCGGTAGTGGATGGCCCGGTCGGTGAACAGGCTGGCGAAACAACGGCTGCACGCGTCCAGGAGGCTTTCGGAACCCGCGATGTTCAGATAGGTGTCCTGCTGACCGGCGAAGCTGGCGGTCGGCAGGTCCTCGGCGGTCGCCGAACTTCGCACGGCCAGGCTGACGTCCTCGCCGTACTCGTCCTGAAGCATCCGGTAGGCGGACAGGATCTCGGCGGCCAGGTCGTCGGGAAGCCCGGCGCCGTAGACGATCTCGCGGGCGCGTTTGCCTTTGCGCGCCAGCGCGGTGACGTCGGCCGGGTCCAGCTCGTCGAGCTCGGCATGCAGCGCGTCCCAGGCGCCAGCGCTGTCCAGCACGTGTTTGTAGGCCTCGGCGGTGACGGCGAACCCGTGCGGGACGCGGACTCCCTGCCCGGACAGTTTCTGGTACATCTCGCCCAGCGAGGCGTTCTTACCGCCGACCAGCGAGACGTCGTCGATGCCGAACTCCTCGAAGAAGCGAATGTAGTTGAAATCGGGCATGATCTGTTCCTCCGTGATCACTGGGTCAATCTGCCTCGTAGATACCGCTGTTGGCTTTGCGCATTGTCCAGACGTAGTCTGCGCGTTCGCGGGCTTCGGAGTCGTCGGATTCGGCGGCCGCCAGCAAGCCGCGCACTTGATGGAGATCCTGAAATCCCTTGCGGCTCATCCAGTGACTCAAATCCTGCAGCAGCGTACCCGCGTACTCGGGACCATGGCGCAGCAGCGCCGACGCCGATTGCACGACATCGGCCCCGGCGAGCAGATACTTGGCTATGTCACTGGCATGCTCGACTCCGGTGCTGGCGGCCAGCGAGGCTCGTATACGCCTGTGCAGCAACGCGATCCACGTTAGCGGCAATCGGGTCTCGGCCGGTGTTGACAGCGTGACGGCGCGCACCGTCCCGAGTGTCTCGGGATCGATGTCGGGCTGCAGAAACCGGTTGAACAACACCAGCCCGTCTGCACCTGCGGCGTCCAGCCGGTGCGCCATGTCGGCGGTCGCGCTGAAGTACGGGCTGAGTTTGACCGCGACCGGGATCGTTGCAACGGCCTTGACCTCGGAGAGCACGTCGAGGTGGCGCCGCTCCACCGCTCGGCCGTCGGCGCCGGTGTCGCCGGGACGATAGTAGATGTTCAGCTCGATCGCCGCCGCACCGGCGTCCTGCATCGACCGGGCGTACCGCGCCCAGCCGCCGGTCGTGGCCGCGTTGAGGCTGCCGATGACGGGGATATCGACCGCGGTGGCCGCGCGTTCGACGAGACGCAGGTACCGCTGGGCGCCGCTGCCGTTGTCGATGGTCGCCGGAAAATAGCTGAGGGACTCGGCAAAGCTTTCGCTGCCCTGTGCGGCCATCCGTGAGTCGTGCTCGGCTTCGCGGCGCAATTGTTCCTCGAACAGCGAGTACAGCACGACCGCGCCGACACCGGCGTCGGCGAGGCTGCGCACGCCATCGACCGAGCGGCTCAGCGGTGACGCCGAAGCCAGCAGCGGGTTACGCAGGGTCAGTCCGAGGTAGCGAGTGGACAAGTCCATCAGCACTCCCTTCGCGAGTCGGACGGGAAGTGCTGCGGGGCGCGAGAAGCCATGTCTTCGTAAACGTCCCAGCGCTGATCGATCGACTCCTGTGCCAGTGCGAGGAGCCTTTCGGCCTCGTCCGGGTCGGAGTTGATCAGGCTCCGGTAGCGCAGTTCGCGGTTTCGGTAGTCGGCGAGCCGCAGGTGAGGGCGGTGGGAATCCAACAGGAACGGGGGCCTGCCCGTGGCGCGCAGCACCGGGTTGTAGCGAATCAACGGCCAGTGTCCGCTGCCCACTGCACGGTACTGCTGGTCAAGGCCGTAACGCAGCTCGAAGCCGTGTGCGATGCAGTGGCTGTAGGCGATCAGGAGCGACGGCCCGTCATAGGCTTCGGCTTCCCGAAAAGCCAGCAGTGTCTGTTGCGGATCGGCGCCCATGGCGATCCGTGCGACATAGACGTTGCCGTATGAAATAGCTTGCAGCGCCAAATCTTTCCGCGGAACTGTCTTGCCTCCGGCGGCGAACTTCGCGACCGCACCCAGGGGTGTGCTCTTCGACATCTGCCCGCCGGTGTTGGAATAGACCTCGGTGTCGAGCACCAGCACGTTGACGTTGCGGCCACTGGCGAGCACGTGGTCGAGTCCGCCGGCGCCGATGTCGTAGGCCCAGCCGTCGCCGCCGACGATCCAGACGCTGCGACGAATCAGATGATCTATGACGCTGCGCAACCCGTCGGCGGCCGGCGGCGGCAACCTGTCGAGTCGGCGGAGCAGCTCGGCCACCCGCTCGCGCTGGGCGTGCAGCTCTGACTCCCGCAGTTGCGGGGCATCGAGAATGGCATCGACCAAGTCGGCGCCCAGGTCGTCGCGCCACTCGGCCAGGCGTTGCCGGACCTGGCCAAGATGCGTGTCGGCGGCGAGCCGGAAGCCGAGGCCGAACTCCGCATTGTCTTCGAACAGCGAATTGGACCAGGCGGGACCGCGCCCCTCGGCGTTGCTCGTCCAGGGTGTGGTCGGCAGGTTGCCGCCGTAGATCGACGAGCAGCCGGTGGCGTTGGCGATCATCAGCCGGTCGCCGAACAGCTGGGACAGCACTTTCAGGTAGGGCGTTTCGCCACAGCCGGCGCAGGCGCCGGAGAATTCGAACAACGGCGGCAGGAACTGCACACCGCGCACGGTCCCGAAGTCAACCATCGACCGGTTTGCCGTGGGCAATGATTCGAAGAACGCGACGTTGTCGCGCCCGGCGGCGACGAGTGGTTCGCGGGGGGCCAGGTTGATCGCCTTGGTTACCGGCGTGCCGGGGACGACTGCCGGGCAGGCTTCGACGCACAACCCGCATCCGGTGCAGTCCTCGGCGTATACCTGCAGCGTGTAGCGCGACTCGGGGAGGCCGACTGCGTTCAGTGGCGCCGAGGCGAACGTCGGAGGCGCGTCGTGGAGTCGTTCCTGCTCGTAAAAAGTGGTGCGAATGACGCTGTGCGGGCACACGAATGCGCAGTTGCCGCACTGGATACAGGTGTCGGGATCCCATGCCGCCACGAGTTCGGAGATGTTGCGCTTCTCGTAGGCCGCGGTTCCGCTGGGATAGCTGCCGTCCACGGGCAGGGCGCTGACCGGCAACGCGTCGCCGCGCCCGGCGATCATCTCGGCGGTCACCGCTCGCACGAAATCCGGGGCGTCGGGGGGGACCGGCGGGTCGAGCTGGCCGGTGGAGGTGACGGTGTCGGGCACTTCCACGTGATGTAGCCCGGTCAGGGCGCGATCGACGGCCTCAACTTCTCGGGCCACCACGTCAGCGCCCTGCCCGGCGTACGTCTTGGCCACGCTGTCTTTGATCCGTGCGATCGCCGTCTCGATGGGCAACACGTCAGCAATGGCGAAAAAGCACGTCTGCAGAACGATGTTGATCCGGCCGGCCAGCCCCACCTCGCGCGCGATCTTGCCGGCGTCCACGACATACAGCCGAATCTGTTTGTCGATGATCTGCTGTTGCACCGTGGCGGGCAAACTGTCCCACACCCGGTCGGGGCGACGTGGGCTGTTGAGCAGCAGCGCGGCGCCCTGGGCGGCGCGGCCCAGCACGTCGACTTTGTGCAGGAATTGTTCGTGGTGGCAGCCCACGAAGCCGGCCTGCGCCACCAGGTACGGCGCGCGGATCGGCTCGGGCCCGAACCGCAAATGCGATACCGTCTGCGACCCCGATTTCTTGGAGTCGTAGACGAAGTAGCCCTGCGCGCAGATATTGGCCTCGCTACCGAGAATCTTGATGGTGTTCTTGTTGGCGCCGACGGTCCCGTCCGAGCCCATGCTGAAGAAGAGGGCTTTGGTGATGAGCGGTGATTCGATGTCGAATTCCGGGTCGTAGCCGACGCTGGTGCCGCTGACGTCGTCGTCGATTCCGATCGTGAAGCGGGTCCGCGGCCGTTCGCGGGCCAATTCAGTGAACACCCCGGCGACCATCGCGGGGGTGAACTCCTTGGAGGACAGCCCGTAGCGGCCGCCGCATACCCGCGGCAGGGAGGCCCTCCGGCCACTGTTGTAGGCCTCGGCCAGGGCGGTGGCGACATCCAAAAACAAGGGTTCGCCCAATGATCCGGGCTCCTTAGTACGGTCCAGCACGCCGACCGTGCGGACCGTCGCCGGTAGCGCTTCGAGCAGCGCCTCGGTCGGAAACGGCCGGTAGAGCCGCACCTGAAGCACTCCGACTCGCTCGCCGCGCGCGGTCAGGGCGGTCACGGTTTCGGCCGCGGTCTGCCCGCCGGATCCCATCAGCACCAGCACCCGGTCGGCCTCGGGATGCCCGCTGTAGTCGACGATGTGCATCGGCCGCCCGGTGCGCCGGCCAAGCTCGCCCATGAGTCCTTCGACCAGCTCCGGCACTCGGGCATAAAACGGGTTGACCGTCTCGCGCGCCTGGAAGTAGGTGTCAGGGTTCTGGGCGGTGCCGCGGATGAACGGGCGCTGCGGTGAGAGCGCCCGGCCGCGGTGCTCGACCACCAGGGTTTCGGGCACCAGAGCGCGCAGGTCGTCGTCGTCGAGCAGGTGAATCGTGTTGAGCTCGTGGGAGGTGCGAAAGCCGTCGAAGAAATGCACGAACGGCACCCGGGTGCGCAACGTGGCCGCCTGGGCGACCAGGGCGAGGTCGTGGGCTTCCTGGACCGAGGCCGACGACAGCAGCGCGAAGCCGGTCTGGCGCACCGCCATGACGTCCTGGTGGTCGCCGAATATCGAAAGACCCTGCGCGGCAATCGATCGCGCCGCGACATGGATCACCGCCGAGGTCAACTCACCGGCGATCTTGTACATGTTCGGGATCATCAACAGCAAACCCTGTGACGATGTGAACGTCGTCGCCAACGCGCCACCCTGCAGGGCGCCGTGCAGCGCACCCGCCGCCCCGCCCTCGCTTTGCATCTCCACCACCGTCGGCACCGTGCCCCACACGTTGGGCTGATGCCGGTTCGACCAGTCATCGGCCAGCTCTGCCATGGGCGAGGAGGGAGTGATCGGGTAGATGCAGCATACTTCGTTGAGCCGGTAACCCACCGATGCCGCGGCTTCGTTACCGTCCACCGTGACGCGTGTCATCGCGGCTCCGGAACCATCTCGATGGCGTGCACTGGACACTGCTCGAAACAGGTGGCGCAGCCGGTGCACCGGTCGTAGTCGAAGCGGTAGCGTTGACCGGGTCCGAGCTTGATCACCGCGGTTTCCGGGCAGGCGCCCAGACAGCCATCGCACTCGAAGCAGTTACCACACGACAGGCACCGGCCGGCCTCGAACGTCGCGGCCTCGGCTGACAGGCCGCCGACCACCTCCTCGAACCCGGTGACCCGTCGTTCGGGGGACAGTTCGGCCTCCGCCCGCCGATGCGCGTCTCCGAAATACCACAGGTGCAGCTGGTCGAATTCCGCGACCGGATGCTTCGGCGGGCGCTCCCCGGAGGCGCCGCGAAGCCACGCGTCGATATGGTGAGCCGCCTTCTTGCCGTGCCCGACGCCGACCGTCAAGGTGCGTTCGCAGGGCACCATGTCACCGCCGGCGAACACACCGGGACAGCCCGACATCAACGATGACGACACCCGCACGGAACCGCAGTCGTCGAATTCCACTCCGGGCAAGCTGCGCATGAACGCCGACTCAGTCTCTTGTCCCAACGCCATGATGACGGTGTCGGCGGCAAGCCTCTCGAATTTACCGGTCGGCACCGGGCGCCCGGAATCGTCGAGCCGCATCAGCTCTACCTGCAGTTCCGGGCCGTCGAAAGCGGTGATTGTGCGCAACCAGTTGATCCGGACACCCTCGCGCTCGGCCTCTTCGACCTCATGCTCGTGCGCGGGCATCTGGGCCGCCGTGCGGCGGTAGATGATGACGGTGTCCTCCGCACCCAGGCGGCGAGCGACCCGGGCCGCGTCCACCGCGGTGTCGCCGCCCCCGTAGACGGCGACGCGACGCCCGAGGTCGGGCCGTTCGCCGGAGGCGACTCCGCGTAAAAACGACACCGCATCCAGCAGCGACCCGGCATCGGTGGACGGGATGTCGACACGCTTGGCGAGATGGGCGCCCACGGCGACGAATACCGCGTCGAACTTGCCGGCATCGCGTTCGGCGGCCAGATCGTCGACCCGGTGCCCGCATGTCAACTGCACGCCGAGCGCGGCAATGCGCTCGATCTCGGCGTCCAGCACGTCGCGGGGCAGCCGGTAGTTCGGGATGCCGTAGCGCATCATCCCGCCCGGTTCCGCGCCGGCGTCGCGGACTTCCACGTGATGGCCCAGCCGGGACAGGTGATACGCGGCCGACAGGCCGCTTGGACCGGCGCCGACGACGAGGACCCGCTTGCCGGTCGGCTGCGGCGCGGGAGCGAACCGCCATCCCTGGGCCCGAGCGGTGTCGCCCAAGAACCGCTCCACCGCGTGAATTGCGACCGCGGCATCGAGATGCGCTCTATTGCAGACTGATTCGCAGGGGTGGTAGCAGACCCGGCCGTGGATGGCGGCGAAGGGATTGTCGGCGATCAGCTGACGCCAGGCTTGTTCGTGGTGTCCGGCTCGGGCATGGGCAAGCCAGGCCTGGATGTTCTCCCCGGCCGGGCATCCGGCGTTACACGGCGGCATCAGGTCGACGTAGACCGGGCGGCGACTGCGCACCGAACCCGCCCGCTGGTGTCCGCGCAGTAAGTCGGGGAGGGCCGCCACGTCGCCACGGGGTTGCGTGGTGAGCTCGTCCGCGTCGCCGCGCAACCCCTCGGGAAACATGTCGCTAACCCTATGACTGGTTCTGCGGCCGTGCGACTTTCGTTTGGCCCCGAAATATGGGACTTCCGACCCTCACCGCGGGTCGCGCGGAGGTGGACAGTAACCGGATGGAGCAATTGACCCCGCTGGATGCGGGCTTCCTCGAGGTCGAGGACTCCGATCCGCATGTCAGCCTCGCGATTGGCGGCGTGTCCGTCATGGATGGGCCGGCGCCCGGCTACGACGAGTTCGTCGCCGCCTTCGCCGGACGAGTGCAGTCGATTCCGCGCTTCCGGCAGGTCTTGCGGACACATCCGCTGGACCTGCGCCCGCCGGAATGGGTCGACGACCCGCACTTCGACCTCTCGCGCCACCTGCACCGCGGGGCCCTGCCGAGTCCCGGCGGCGATGCCGAACTGTTCCAGACGGTTGCCACGTTGATGGAGCGCCGCCTCGACCGCGAGCGCCCGTTGTGGGACTGCTGGATCATCGAGGGGCTCAGCGAAAACCGTTGGGCCGTATTGACCAAGATCCACCATTGCATCGCCGACGGCATCGCGGCGGCGCAAATGCTGGCGAAGTTCAGCGACGACGACGTTGATGGCGGCGGCTCCTTCGCGACGGATATTCGCGGCACCAACCAACCGGCCGGGACCGGGGTGGGCTCGCCGAAGACGGGCCGGAATCCGTTGGCGTGGGTGAGCGGGATCGTGCGTGGCGCGCTGGACGCGGTGAGCAACGCCGAACACGCGGTGTTCGGCGTGGCCGAACTGACGGCCAGCCTCCTCAGCCCCGCCCCGGAGTCGTCGCTCAACGGGCCCGTCACGACGATGCGGCGCTACAGCGCGGCCCGCGTCCCGCTGGCCGACATGCAAAAGGTCGGCCGGGCCTTCGGCGTGACACTCAACGATGTTGCACTGGCGGCGATTACCTCCAGTTACCGACAGGTGTTGCTGAGTCGGGGTGAGCGGCCGGGCCGACATTCGCTGCGCACGCTGGTCCCCGTGTCGGTGCGCACGGCCAACCACCTCAACGTGACCGACAATCGGGTATCGGCGATGCTGCCGTTGCTGCCAGTCGATGCGGGGGACCCGGTCGAGCAGCTGCACCTGGTGCACGATCGGCTCAACCAGGCCAAAGCCAGCGGTCAAAGCGATGGCGGCAGCGCGGTGGTATCCGCTGCCCAGACCGCCCCCTTCGCGCTCTCGGCGTGGGCGATTCGCCTGCTGTCACGATTGCCGCAACGCGCGGTCGTCGCCTTGGCGACCAACGTTCCGGGCCCGCGGGGCCACCAGACACTGATGGGCCGACGGGTACTGGAGATGCTGCCGATCCCTCCGATCGCTCTCCAGGTCCGCACCGGCATCGCGATGGTCAGTTATGCCGACACGTTCGTCTTCGGTATCACCGCCGACTACGACACCGCACCCGATATCGAGGCGCTGGCCGCTGGGATCGAGCAGGGGGTGGCGCAGCTCGTCGCGGCGGCCCGCGCCCGGCCACGCAAGCGAACGACTCGGCCCAAACGCGCGAGCGCGTAAGCCCGACGAGACCGGTCGGTCGTCCCTGAGGCCCTGCAAATCCGGACTTTCGGGGCGGACCCGACAGAGGGCGGCGGCCGCGATGCGGGTCGGATTGACCGATAGGGTGCGGCTCGCCGCCCTTTGATCAGGCGTTGATGACCTCGGGCTGTGTGTCCTCGATGATCTTGTGTCCGCTGCCGCGGGCCACGGAGATCTTGCGGGGCTTGGCTTTTTCGGCCACCGGGATGTGCAGCCGAAGGACGCCCTCGTTGTAGGCCGCCTCGATCTTGTCGGTATCGAGGTTCTCGCCGAGCACCAATTGGCGGCTGAACACCCCCCGGGGGCGCTCGGTGGCCAGCATCTCGCGGTTAGGGTCGAGGGCTGGGCGTTCGGCACGCACGGTTACCACGTTGCGCTCGATGTCGATGTCCAGCGAGTCGACGTTGATGCCCGGCAGGTCGAACTCGACGACGAAGTTTTCGCCCTCGCGCCAGGCGTCCATCGGCATCACGGCAGGCCGAGCGGCCGTGCCGAACACTTGATTGGTGAAGCGGTCGAGCTCACGGAAGGGGTCGGAACGCATCAGCATGGCAGTCACCTCTCACTCCAGTCGATCGTGGTGGATCGGCTATTTCCTGTGTCTTCCCATGTCCTCTTATGTCGTATTATGCCGTATGGCATAGATTTGTTATATCATCACCGATACAATAGTGCAAGAACAGTAGACATATTTTTAGTTGCGACGAAGGAGGGGCGCCATGACCGACGACCGCGGCGACGTGAGCGCCCCCGCGCGCGATCACGGCGTCTACGGCATCTCGGTGGCCGCCGAACTTTCCGGTATCGCGGTGCAGTCGCTGCGCCTCTACGAACGCCACGGGCTGCTCACCCCGGCCCGGAGCGAAGGCGGGACACGACGCTACAGCGCTGAGGACCTGGCCCGGCTCAAGCGCATCAGCGAGCTGGTCGACGCGGGGATCAACCTGGCGGGGATCGCGAGAATCCTCGAACTCGAGGATCACAACGCGACGCTGTCGGCGGCGAACACCGACCTTCGTTCCACCAATCGAACGTTGCGGAAAGCGGTCAAAACGACGAGGGCCGCGGAGGAGTCCGGCGGCCCGCCGGACGGCTCTGCACCCGACCCGGCCACCTGAACCACGGGATTATGAATGCCGACACCGGGTGGCCAGCATGCTGAACGTGCTCGGTGAGTGCCGAGCAGCGCCCTCTGCGCAGTGGCGACGGGACCGGGTGGTAGACGCTCGGCGCGATGCCGGCGCGTACCGCGGGGCCGGTTCCCAGAACACGGTTATTTATTTCTTCCTGTTTCGTGTACTGCTCTGCTTGTAACGATTCGTTCCTACTGAGCTGACGAGCCCAGATGATCATCGGGGGTGCATCGGCGCCAGCACTGGTGCTGGTGTCGTGAGTCGTTAGTGCAAAAACAGCTCGTCTTTTGCGGCGAGGCGCCAGCGAGATTGACGTTGGCGCGAAGAAGTGCGAGTGACCAGCACGCTTGCGTCGATCTCGCTCACCGAAGCCTCGCATTCGCCGCCATCAAGTGCGCCGGCTGCTCGTCGTTGGCCCAGACGTACCTCGGGACTGCGACCGCCCGGGGTGTGTGAATCCGGTAGGTTTGCCGCGGAGAGCAGCCGGCATTACAGGAGAGGGCAAATTTGTCAAGGACAGTGGTGGTTGGCGCCTCGAGTGGGCTGGGTCGCTGCATCGGGGTCGGCCTCGGGCGGCGCGGCGACCGGGTTGCGCTGCTCGCCCGGCGCCGCGAGCGCATCGAGGCGGCGGCGAAGGAAGCCGGACCGGGCGCAATCGCTATCGGTTGCGACGTCACCGACGAGGCGTCGTGCCGGTCGGCGATCGACGACGCGGCCGAGGCGCTCGGCGGCATCGACAACCTCGTCTACGCGTCGGCCGTGGGGCCGCTCGTCCGTTTGATCGACACCGACGCCGAAACCTGGCAACGCATCTTCGACGCCAACGTCATCGGCGCGTCGCTGGTGACGGCCGCGGCGGTGCCGCACTTGACGGCCTCCGCCGGCAAGGCGGTGTACCTGTCGTCCGACGCGGGCACGTTCGGGACGCCGTGGCCGGGCCTCGGCGCGTACGGCGTCAGCAAGGCGGCCCTCGAGCGGCTCGTCGACGCCTGGCGCGCCGAACATCCGGACATCGGCTTCACCACCCTGATCGTCGGCGAGTGCGCCGGCGGCGAGGGCGACGCTCAAACGGGGATGAACAACGACTGGGACATGGACCTCGCCATGAAAGCGGTCCCGCTGTGGGCCTCCCGCGGCTGCATGCCCGGCAAGCTGATGCCCGTCGAAGACCTCATCGAGGTGGTGCACACAATCTTGCGGACCGACGCGGCGACGTCCATGCCCGTCGTGGTTGCCAGGGGCGCGCCGGCGAGCCCCGCGGCGTTCCCGGATTCCGCGCCGTCGTAAACGCCGGCCAGTCAGCGCCTGGTCATTTTCTCGCGGACCGTGTCGGCGAGGAAGCGCCCGCTCGAGACCGGGCGGAACGCACGGGCCGCCGCGGTCAGCGCGTCGCGGCAATCCTGCCGCAGGTCGATGTCGGCCGCGGCGACGTTGAACTCGAGCTGCTCGACGCTGGACGCGCCGGGAATGGCGACGACGCCCGGCAGGCTGATCAGCCACGCCAGCGCCACCTGGGCCGGCTTGGCTCCGACTTCCTTCGCGACGTCGCGCAATGTCTGCAGCAGCGGCTCGATGCGGCGCAGGTTCTCGGTGCCGAACAGTGGGTTCAGCGCGCGAATCCCGCCCGGGCGGTTGTCGAGACCGTACTTGCCGCCCAGCAACCCCTGAGCCAGCGGACTGTATGCGATCACGATGCGATTCTCCCGCTCGGCGAAGGGCACCAGGTGATCGAGCGCGTGGGCGTGGGCGAGCGAGAAATGCACCTGGTTGCTGATCACCGGTCGTCCGAGCGCAGCGTCGGCCTTGCGCCAGCGGTCCAGCGAGTAGTTGGAGACACCGGCGGCGCCGATCTTTCCTCTGTCGAGGAGCTCGCGCATGGCCGGCATGATCACCGAATCGGGGATGACCGGGTTGGGCTGATGAATCTGGTAGAGGGGGATGCGGTCCAGGCCGAGTCGCTGCGCGCTGGCGCGCGCGCGCTGCCTGACGACAGCGGGGAAGGGGGCGATCGGCATGATCTTGCTGGCGACCACGACCTCGGAGCGCCGGTCGCCCAACGCCTCGCCGAGGATCCGCTCGCTTTTCCCGAACCCGTATATCTCGGCCGTGTCGAACAGCGTCACGCCGGAATCCAAGGCGCGGTGCACAATGTCGCGGGCCCCGCCGGAGGCATAGGGCTCCCCATACCCCCACTCGCGTGACCCGAACTGCCAAGTTCCCAGCCCGATCCGGCTGACTCGTCCCACCCTGTCGACGTCGATGTATTTCATGTCGCCCACCCTACTGGGGGTGGCCGACAACAGCGTCCGAGCTGTCAACCCGGGATCTTGTCGAGCACGTAGTTGGCGATGCTGATCGCGGACTGCCGGGCGCGGTCGGTGTCGGTTGTCCCGCTGTAGGAGACGCACAGGTCGACGACGACGTTGGCCTTCGCCGCGATCGCGCGAACGGAGCGGATCTGCAGGCCTTCGGGCACCAGATCCAACGTGCTGATGCCGTTGCCGCCGTCCGCGGGGGCGCTCAACGAGTACGGGATCGTTCCGGCGGCGGGGGTCTTCACCCGTAGAGTCAGGCCGCCGCATTCACGCCAGCCCGCCAGCAGTTGCGCCAATTGCGACTGGGCCGCGGGCGGATCCCGAAATGCAGCGGCCGCCTCGACGACTTTGATCGACTTGAGCAGGCTGCGGTTGTCGGAGAATTCGGCCTCGTGGTAGCCGTCGATGGCGTCGACCTGGTAGGCATCGGGGATCCCGGGGGCGAGGCTTCCCCAGCACTCCGCACGGTCGATGGTCCCCGCGTCGTCCGACCTGCCGGGACGGTCCCGGGTTCGCCCGGCCTCGAGATTCTGGTCGTCGGTGATGCGTTTGAGGGCATCGAGGCCGGGCAGCAGCCCGGCCAAGGCAGCGGGCGCGACCGTGGGCGCCGGGGCGGCTGTGGTAGCGGTGGTGGTGGAGGCTGGTGCCGCGGTCCGGTCTGAGGTGGGCGACAGCGCGGCGAACACCGCCCACGCGACCGCGGCCAGGACGGTGGAGGTGATGAACGCGTAGGACAACGCCATCCCCGCCAGAGCGCGTTCACGGCCGAGTTCACCCGTGCGCCGGATCTGCGCGAGCCCGAGGTGCCCGAGTACCGCCCCTGCGGGCGCGAACACGAACGCGAACACGAGGGACAGCGTCGCAAGCGTGTTGACGGGCGGCCGGCAGGGCGGTGGCCCGAAGGTCGGCGGAGCCTCCGGCGGCTCGGGGAGCGGTGCCCGTCCCAGCGGATCGTAGCTGAACGGGTTGTTCCCATAAGGATCCTGAGGGTTGGTCACGCCCAGCCTCCTTAGCCGATCCTTCGCCGTTACCGGGCCGGGGATCCTGCCCCGAATGTAGCCGACCACTGCCCGCCCCGGCGGCGGGGCGCGAGAAGCTCCGACGGGGCATCGGCGGGGCCGACCCGACATCGGGACCGCTGAATTTCCCCGATTCCGGCTCCGTTCCGGCTAAAATCTGCCTCCAACCAGACCACGGCAGCGAAGCCGTGCGCGAAGGGGGAGTGGCGATGAACGTTCGACGGCCGGACCTTTTGGCCGACGTGTTACCACCGAGTCGAACCCTGACCGTACGTGCCAAGGACGGGACCGGGTTGCACGCCGAGGTGTTCGGGCCCCCCGACGGGTATCCGATCGTCCTGACGCACGGCATCACCTGCGCACTTCGGGCCTGGGTCTACCAGATCGCCGACTTGGCCGGCGACTACCGGGTGATCGCGTTCGACCACCGCGGCCACGGGCGCAGCGGCGTTCCGCGACGCGGCGGCTACAGCCTCAAACACCTTGCGGGCGATTTGGATTCGGTGCTCGAGGCGACGTTGGCGCCACACGAGCGCGCCGTGCTGGCGGGCCACTCGATGGGCGGCATCGCGATCGCCGCGTGGTCGGCGCGCTACCGGCACAAGGTGCACCGGCGCGCCGACGCCGTCGCGCTCATCAACACCACCACCGGGGACCTGCTACGCGAGGTGAAGCTGTTCTCGGTGCCCGGCGAGTTGGCGGCTGCCCGGGTCATGGCCGGCCGTGTCCTGATCAACGCATTGGGCGGATTTCCCGTCCCGCGTGCCGCCCGGATCCCGAGCCGCTATCTGGTCGCGATGCTGGCGGTGGGCAAAGACGCGGACCCGGGCGTTGCGAAGCTCATCAACCAGCTGTTCGCGCAAACATCGCCGGCGGGGCGCGCGGGGTGCGCGAGGATGCTCGTCGCTGCGATGGGTTCGCGGCACCTCGACTTGGAGGGTTTGATCGTGCCCACTCTGGTCATCGGCAGCCAACGCGACCGGCTGACACCGATGAGCCAGGCGAGCAGGATCGCACGCACCGCACCGAACGTCGTCGACCTGGTCGAACTGCCCGGGGGGCACTGCTCGATGCTGGAGCAGCCGCACGAGGTGAACCGCCACCTGCGGGCGCTCGCCGAGTCGGTGAACGCGCGGGTGCGCAGGATCAGCTCATAGCGCGGCGACGACCTCGGCGGCCGCCCGCCGACCGGACCGGATCGCGCCATCCAGAAACCCCGTCCACTCGTCGGCGGTCTCGGCGCCGGCCCAGTGAATCGGCCCCACCGGCTCGCGTAACCACGGCCCGAATCGTGTCCACGACCCCGGTGGCACCGCCGCGGTCGGGCCCCCCGGCGCGAATCTCTCTGCGCCCCAACAGTGGTCGACGTAGTCGAGCGGCTTGAGCGCGCCCTCGCCGAACAGCGAGGCGAAGCAGCGCAACGTCTCGAGGCGGCGCTGTTCGGCGGGGAGGGAGTCGAACGAGCGCGCATCCACGAAACCCATCAGGATGCCCGGCCCGTCCGCGTGCGGGCTGACGTCGAACGTGATGAACACCGGACCGCCATCGGACAGCGCCTGGCCGGAGAACCCGTCGTCGCGCCAGAAGGGTGTGGAATAAGCCGCGTAGGCCTTGCTGAGCCGACCTTGCGGCCAGTGCCGGGCAAGTCGCTCGTATTCCCCGGGTAGCGGGGGAGCGAACTCGATCGACACCCGATGAGCCGGCGGGACTGCGACGACGACGAACCCGGCGTCGGCCTGTCCGGCGTCGGTCGCGACGGTCACGCCCGCGCCGTGCCGGTCGATGCGACGGACCGGCGCGTTGAGCACCACCCGCGGGCCCAGTTCGGCGGCCATCGCGTCCGCGATCTGCTGGGTGCCGCCCGGGAACCGGTCCTGCTGGGCGCCGTTGCGGACGTCGAGCAGCCGGTCGAGCCCGCCGGCCGCGTGCGTGTAGCGCGCAGCGTGCAGCATCGACACGTCGTCGGGTTCGCATCCCCAGGTGACCCGGGCCACGATCGCCAGCAGGTCGCGGGACGAGGCGGTGGCGTGCACCGAGCGCAACCACTCGCCCAGCGACAGGGCGTCGAGCTTGCGCGCGCGGCGCGCCTCCCAGGGGGCGGCCAGCGGGATGTTGCGGGCGATTCTGTCGAAATGCCAGCGCAGCCGTGCGATGTCGAGAAGTCCCGTGAGCGACAGCTTGGGGATGGTGCCGTGATAGGAGTGTGTCCAGCCGCGCCACTGGATCACGTTTTTGCCATGGTAGTGAGTCGGGGTTGTCGAGATCCCCAACTCGGCGGCCAGCGCCAGCACGGCATCCTGGGTCGGCCCCACGAACGTGCCGCCCAGGTCGGCGGGCAACCCCGCGACGCTCCCCGTGAACGAGCGGCCGCCCACCCGGTCACGACCCTCGAACACCAGCACGTCATGGCCCTGTCGCGTCAGCTCACGCGCGGCGGCGAGACCGGCAAAGCCGGCACCGACCACGACAACGTCGACGACTCGCCGCCGGTCTGTCATATTCATCAGTCAACCGCATTCCGACGTTGCGGGCGACGAATTACCATTCGCGCCGGGTTCGACGTCGTCAGGGCGCCACGGTCAGCCAGTCAGCGAAACCGGACGGGTCATGGCGACCCAGCGCGCCGTGCTCGTAAAGGCCCCAGCCCTCCACCGGATCGCCGTCGCCGTCGCGGCACAGCGCCCGGCCCACGTGGTCGATCACACCGAACCCGGACCGCGCGATGATCGCCGGGTCGGTCATGTCGTAGGTGAGCCGTTCGGCGAACTTCTCGCCCTTCCACATCCCGTGCAGCCAGTCCGAGTCACCGCCGTAGCCGCCGCCGACGTGGATGGGAACCGCAAGCTTGGACTCCACGTCGAAGTGGACGGGGGTGCCGTCGGGGGCTGTGGCCTCGATGGTCGCGCCGGTCGGGATGCGCGTTCCCGAACGGTAGTGGATCTTGACCCGCGGCCAGCCCAGCTGCTCGACGCGGCCGTCGCGCCAGACTCGGGTGCAGTCGTTAAGCGAGCGGAAGCCGTCGGGCTCCTCCTGGATGATCAGCACGATCGCGAAGTCGCCGAAGGCCATCGGCACGTACAGCCACCACATGCCCTCGAACGGCGGGTCGGCGGGGCGCCCCCCCCGCCCCGGGTCGCCCGTCGGGCGGGGTGCCCCGGGGGGGGCGCGGGGGCCGGCCCCCGGCGCCCGGGCGGGCGGGGGCCTCTTTCCCCCCGCGGCGGGGGGGGGC
>Ga0080006_1147412_pt1 | contig 30763 bp, 29 predicted proteins | sample RS3BMetagenome_FD_69209 | JGI IMG/M metagenome (GOLD analysis project Ga0080006, IMG submission 69209) | Ferric oxide microbial mat and aquatic microbial communities from Rainbow Spring, Yellowstone National Park, USA - RS3B (SPADES... ...
CAATGAGTGTTCTGTCATATGGGAGTTTCAGTTTAATGGTTCTGAACATTTATTATTAGGGAACAAAGCAAATCAATAAGCTTTTCTGTTGGGGGAAGCCCGTGTATCTCCTCTCTAAAAGTCTGAGTTTTACAGCTTCCCCCAAAACCCCTAACTTTTTTCATAAAATTCAGGCGGCGAGGGGAAGGCTGTTATTTCAACCTATAAAAAATTATAATAATATCCAAGGCATCATTTTAGTGCATTGGAGAGATAAAGAGACCCTATAGGTAGCGGATGCATTACCTTCCCCTTTAGGCCAGGGGATAACAGGGGATGGACATTGTGGATCTCAATAAAGGATCGCTCTTGAGAGGGTGATGGTAAGCGTGAAAATAATCAAGTTAGGAGGCAGCGTGATCACCAGGAAGGAAGAATACAGGAGAGCAAGACCTGACCTTATCTCTCAGCTCTGCTCAAGATTTAAAGACAGGAGAGATATTGTTCTCGTTCACGGTGCAGGATCATTTGGTCACATCCTTGCATTGAGAAACGGTCTCGAAACTCCTGGAAGGATAAATGGGAAACAGGAAGCTGTAGCCAGGGTGACTTATGATGTTTCTTATCTAAACAATATTGTTATTAAAACACTGATAAAATCTGGGATACCAGCCGTGGGAATTCCTCCTCATTCCATATATCCTGACGAAATCCGTGATTTTTCAACCGTCAAGCATTATCTTGAATCTGGCATAGTTCCGGTCCTCTACGGAGATGTGATAGTAGAGAATAGGCAATTCAGGATTATCTCCGGGGATCAGATCATCCTGGATCTTTCTCGTGTTTTTGGGCCGGATGAGGTTGCATTTCTTTCAGATGTTGATGGCCTATATACCGCGGACCCAAAATTAGACCCCAGGGCGAGGCTCATAAGAAGAATCAGGTCAAATGAACTAAATATCGAAGGAAAGGGAAGTGATGCTACCGGATCTATGGCAGGAAAGATAAGGAACATAAGGGAAATTATGAAATATACCAAAAGGGTTGTGATTATCAATGGCAACTATCCTGAAAGGCTCGAATCCTTTCTCAAGGGAAAGAGGTTCATCGGGACGGTGATCACGTGACGATAGAGAGAAGAAAGATTGAGCATATAGACATTATATCGAAGGGAAATGTCACTCACGAATACAACTTCTGGGATGATATAGAGATAGTACAGAAATCCATGCCAGAGGTGGACTTTGATGAGATAAATACCACTGTGGAATTTCTGGGAAAGAAGTTGAACCTCCCTATTCTCATATCATCCATGACCGGGGGTCATCCTGAGACCAAAAGGATAAATGAAAACCTTGCCAGGGGCGCGGCTGAAGCTGGAATAGCAATGGGCGTCGGTTCAGAGAGGGCGGCCATACAGAACAGGAGCAATGAAGATTCCTATGAGGTAGTCACTCACTACGACGTGCCCTTTAGAATTGCCAATATAGGCGCACCCCAGCTGATAGATCAGGGGAGGGCTGCCCTGAGCGATGATGATATAGAATATGCGGTATCCCTTGTAAAGGCAGACGCCCTGGCGGTACATTTTAATTTCGTGCAGGAACTCTCCCAGCCTGAAGGCGACAGGAAGTCAAGGGGGATCAAAGATCGTCTTTCCATTCTCTCGAGAAAATACAGGATCATAGCAAAGGAAACAGGTGCAGGATTTTCTGCCAGTGATGCACTCGATTTCAAGATGTCGGGCGTGGCTGCGATAGACGTGGGAGGCAGGTCGGGAACGTCATTCGCTGCGGTTGAATCAAGGAGAAGCGAGATGAGAGGCAACACGGAAAAGGAAAACATAGGGAAAACATTCTGGAACTGGGGGATTCCTTCACCTGTATCTGTCATCGTTGCGAATGTCGGGCTTCCGCTCATTGCCTCAGGCGGGATTAGAAGCGGTCTGGACGTGTTCAGGGGGATCGCGCTTGGTTCGTCGCTGGCTGGGCTCGCCTCGACTTTCCTCCGCGCTGCCCTTAAGTCCGATGCGGAAGTGATAAAATTGATAGGAAGACTCGAGAATGAACTCAGAACAGCCATGTTTCTTACGGGCTGTTCAAATGTGACGGAAATTAGAAATGTAAAGAGGGTATACACGGGAAGATTACTGGAATGGATGAAACAAATCAAATGAACAGGTGCCCCTCCTGCAATCAGGAAACTCTTGAGAGGGGGGTTCAGGAGCTTGACGTGCCGCATTTTGGCAGGGTTACCCTTTTCTATATGAGGTGCACGAATTGCGGGTTCCGTGTAAATGACTTTTCATTTGAGGGTGATTATCCAAAGGAGTCCAGGGTAATGATAAGGGACAGAAAGGACATGGACACAAAGATTATAAGAAGCGGAAAAGCCACAGTTCTTATTCCTGAGTTGGGTTTAGAGCTGTACCCAGGCCCCCTATCTGAATCCTTCATAACGAACGTGGAGGGTCTCCTGAACAGATTCCTCGAGCTTCTCCCCCTTTTTAAGGAGGGAAAAAAGCTGGATGAATTCAGAGAAAAGATCGACAGAGCTCTTTCTGGAGAGATGGAATTCAGTATAATTCTCAAGGATCCTTCAGGAGTTTCCCATTTTCTGAGGGACCTACACTGAAATCCTCGATCATGAGGTTCTTCTGGAGACCCCTTTCAACTATGCTCGCGGATTTTATCGAAATGCAGCAATCCTCCAGGGGTGAGCAGGTTACCAGGGTTTCATACTCCCCTCCCTCGCCCACCAGTGATACCCCGTGCCTTTCCCTGGCTAGCTTCAGTGTCCTGATAGTTTCCTCCCCTATTTTCTGACCTAGAAGTTTTTCATCGAGTCCCTCCGCCGCTACAGAGACAAATATTGCAGTGGAACCGGAGGAAAGGAATTCATCAATTATTTTCTCCTCATCCTTTCTCCAAAGGGGAAAAAATGGGATGAGTCCGTGCCTGAAACTCATTTCTTCCAATTTGCTTTTCTGATAGTCCGATCTTATTGCCCCGGCAACCAGAAAATGTCCCGAAAAAGAGCCAACTATGCTCTCGAATTCATCTTCTCCGCAGACTATATTCCTCAGGCCAAGGCATTTTGAAACCACTGAACCAATGGAGGCATTGGGGTAATGAAACATGTACGAATCTTCCTCCGGTATCACAGTTATGGTTGCAACTATATCCATGCCTATCATCCTCGCTATATTAAGGCTGAGAAAGGAATCCTTTCCTCCTGACAGCAGGGAAACAGCCTTCATTCCGGGATGTCAGAACCCTTGACCTTCACGCCCAGGGATGAAAGATAGTTTATCACCCTCATGAAATTGCCCTCATCCCCTGCCACGACTTCAGGGGCAACTATTCCGCTTTCCTTTATCATTCCCTTGGCCACAAGGTCAGTTATCGCTGCGTTTGTGAATCCGGTTGTTCTGGTCATTGCTGAGAAACCTGTTGTATGGTCCTGCCTGTCAAAGAGCTTGTACCTTAGCTCCTTCGTTCCGGGAACGGAAATATTCACCTCCATGTAAAGTATATCAGGAATATCCGGGAAACTCAGGTTCTTCGTGAAAAGGGTCGCGAGCATCTCCTTGGGTGATATTTTCTTGTTAGATACTCCAATTGGCTCTTCATCCAGGAGCCCCAGGGACATCAGCATCCTTATCTTTTCCATATGCCCCCTGAACCTTATGGTCTTCTCAGCCATGTTTCTGGCCCTGACGTTCCTTATCAGCGACCTCAGTCCATTTGTATAGAAAGCTTCAAGTGAACCAAGACCGTTCACGAAGAAGTACTCAATCCCCTCGCCAGGTTTTTCCCTTATAACTTTTCCATTTTTAACAACTTCAACCTCCCTTGTATATTCATCTAGAGTATCCATGGGAGAGAAGAGAACCTTGTATCCTAGGGGAGGGATGTTACTCTCCGGAAGTCCTCCGACCTTAATATCAACGGTATCAAGCTCACCGTACTTTGAATATACATGGCCCACTATTATATTCGAAAGCCCCGGAGCAACTCCCGCATCAGGAACGACAGTAATTCCAGCATCTTTCACCTCCTCCTCAACAGAATAGAAATCCTCCGGCATAAAGCTGTTATCCACCAGGTCCGTCCCAGCAGCACATGCTTCCTTAATTACCTTCATCCCGAACCTCCCCGGAAGTGAACCAGAAACCACGTCGTAGCCTCTCATAACGTCCCGCAATGAGTCAATGGCTGCGTTCACCTTTATCGTCTGGATCCCATATTTTTTCCTGAGGTACTGAAGCCTGTTCTCGTTTAGGTCAGCCACAACTATTTCATGATCCCTTCTCAGGGCATAAATAATCCCTTCTCCGACGATTCCCCCTCCAAGAACGAGTATCTTCAAGTTACCACCAGATTGTAGAGGCAGTTACGGATAAATGCTTTTTCATTCTATCGCCGGAAAGATTTTCTTCCTCCAGGCTGCAAACAGATTAAATTCTGAGACCTTATGTCGTCCGGTGAAATACGACATAATCCTCCTCCACCCCCCATCCATATATGATTTCAGGAAACGGGACATCGTAGCCGGTCCCATCTCAGAACTGGTACCAAGTACAGGTGTATTTGAGATGTACCCAATCGGTTTTCTCGCCATGCTCTCCTATCTCAATTCTAAAGGCCTGAGGGCGAGGATAGACAACATTGCCCTGAAGATGCTCAACTCCAAGAGATATGACTTCAGAGAGGAGCTCCTCAAGATGGATACAGAATTCATAGGTATTGACCTTCACTGGCTTCCTCACGTGCACGGCGCCATATCAGTAGCAAGATTGATAAAAAACGTTAGACCGGATATCAAGGTGATGTTCGGTGGCTTTACCTCCACATACTATGCGAAGGAAATAATAACGGAGGTTAAGGATGTGGACATCGTTGTCAGGGGGGATGCCACAGAGATACCTATGTCGATGATACTGGAAGGAAAGAAGATGGAAGAAGTGCCAAATGTAATTTACAGAGAGGGAGGGAGAATACTTGATAACGGATTCAGCTATGTCCCGAACGTTGACTACCAGATCTATGATTATCTTCAGATTGTGAAGAGTTCTCTGAGGTCCGCGGATGTCATCGGTCACCTTCCATACTGTGACTGGTTGAAAGAGCCAGTGGCAATGGTCCTTTCCGTTCATGGGTGTTCATTCGGATGCGCGATATGCGGGGGATCACATTTTGCATTCAAGAACTTCTACAACAGGCCGGGCCCCGTATACAGGTCTGCAGAACGGGTCGTGGAGGATGTGATGAGTGTGAACAACGATCTGAGGATTCCTGTGTTCGTTGTTGGGGATATTTTGATGAGACCCAGGAGGGAAAGGGAATATATATTCAGCAGCCTCAGGAAGGAGGGATTGGATATTCCAATGCTTTTTGAGGTGTTCTACCCCCATCCCAGGGAGGAGCTTGAGGATCTGGTGAAGGTCACGCACGACGTTTCAATGGAAATATCTCCTGATTCATCCGATGACCAGATAAGGATGAGAAACGGTCGCCCCTACAGGAACAGGGAACTGGAGAAGTTCATATCAGACTTTCTAGCTTTAGGAGGGAAGAAGATGGATGTTTATTTCATAGTCGGTCTCTCCAGCCAAACCAGGGAGGATGTTATGAGGGATGTGAAGTATGCCGGTAAGCTCATGGAAATGAATAACAGGGACCGGAGACTTTTCACATTCACCTCACCCCTCTCCCCCTTCCTTGATCCCGGTTCAATCGCATTCGAAACCCCCTCGCTAGGATACAAATTAAGGTTCAGGACCCTGATGGATCATTACAACGCTCTCGACAGCGGAAGAACCTGGGAGGACTTCCTGAACTATGAGACAGCATGGATGGACAGGCAAACGCTTGTTGAAACAACCTACGATGCAATAGATGAACTTCTCAAGGTGAAGGAAAATCTCGGGTATATAAGTGAAGAGGAATACGAAAAATCCCACAATGTAATAGAGGGAAGCAGGCTTGCGGTCAAGCTCTCGAGGATCGGGGATCTGGGAATGATGGAAAAGGGTGACATCCTCGTCCGTTCCTGTGCAGGGAAATACACCATATTGAAAAAGGAGATAATGTGGGGCTCAGGTGAGGGAGGGGAGAGGAGGCTCATATTCATGATATACCGTTACCTTCACTCCTCCAGGAAATGAGTTTCCGGAAAGATAATTATCCGTTTCAACAATCTGGGGTAAATGAAATTTGTTGAATTCCTGAAAGGCCTGAAGGCACCTCTCTATTTCACCAGTGCGAGCCCGGTTCTGCTTGGCTGGGGGTTCTCGCACTTCAGGCTTTCCTATCTCCTTGCCCTTCTTTTCACAGTTACTATTTCAATGCAGGCGGGTATGAATCTCGCCATGGATTATTTTGATCACATGAACTCCAGGCCGCTCAGGAATGAAGATACTTTCTTTCCCATAGGCTCGCTTTTCATCGAAAAGTACCATGTCAGACCTGAAGCGATCAGGGTTGCATTCGTATCTCTGATGATCGTTGCAGTGGTTTCTGGGCTTGCCGTCGTTTATATTACGAGGAACCTCATCCTTCTTTATCTTGGTCTATCCGCGGTATTCCTTTCCCTTCTCTATGTTATCCCTCCTGTCAAGCTGGGTGCAAGGGGAATCGGAGAAATATCCACTTTCTTCTCGTTCGGCCCATTCACTCTGATTGGAACCGTAATAGCCCTGGGGGGAAAGGTTTCCATCGAAGTTATATTCTTATCAATCAGCCTCGGTTTGCTTGCCTCCTCTATCAGGTACCTCCATCACCTCCCGGAGGACAGGCAGGATGGAGTTAGGGTAAGATATTTCAGGCTCTTCTACCCCATCCTTGTCCTGGGGGCCGCGTTAATTTCTTCTGTATTCAGGAACATTGAAATACCGATGATCATAATATTTATAGGTGGGTTAGTCCATGTTGCATTCCTTCCCAGGGGTTCCTTCGCCATATCCAGGAGAACCAACCAGATAGTTCTAATACACTTCTGTTTCACTTTATTAATCCTTCTCTTTCTATATTTCAGTGTTTGAACTCAGCCTATAACAGTTCCCTCGTATCTCTTCCCCTTTATGCAGTTGAAAACGTTTTCCATATCCTTGAATGATACGATTTTAATCTTTATCTCGCTTCTTCTGGCGATGTTCAGCGAGAGAATATCGAGGGGAAAATTCGCACCTGCTCTCCTTTTCTCCTCTGAAAGCATCTTTATCGCCCTGACGTAACTTGCCTCCTTCAATCTCCTTGCCCCAGGATCATCGGGGTTCCGGTCATAAAGGCCATCTACATTTGTCACGTTGATCACAGTTCTGCTCCCTATAGCCTCTGCAAGGAGAAGGGAGACTGCATCAGTGGTATGTCCCGGCTCTGTACCCCCCATAATCACCTTTCCATATATCTTGAAGTCCCTGACAGCAGCGTCTATAGTGGTTGGCACCTCTTCTATTTCCCCGAGGGCAAGCGAAAGAGAGAGCGCATTCACCCTAGTGAAATGAATTCCCATCATGTCAAGTTGATATTCCCCTACCCCCATCTTTCTCAGCCAGGAGATCCTCTCCCGTGCCTGGGGTCCCCCTCCCACAACTATTGCGTACTTCCTCTCCTTCTTTATCCCGGATATGAATGTTTCCAGGTACCTTTCCCCTTCCTTCGAAAAAATCGATCCGCCCAAACTTATCACGGGGGTCGTCACAGGGCAACAAGATATAATAGCATAAAAACTTCACGAATGAAGTTCAGATGCCAGATGAGGAGCATGCCAGGGTAGTTTTCAGCAAGATTCCGAGAATTTACGACAGGATGAACACACTGATGTCAATGGGCATGGATATCTTCTGGCGACTGGAGCTCCTCTCACTTTCTCCGAAGGATGGTTTAATTTTAGATGTTGGAACAGGTACAGGGAAACTAGAGAGTCTGGACAGTTCACAGAGAAGTTTCGTAGGTCTGGATGTAACGAGGGAGATGATAGAGCTGAACAGGAATAGAGGAATGACTGTTCTAGCCTCCGCCACCTCTTTACCCTTCAAGGAAGGGAGTTTCAGCGGTGTGATCTCAGCATTTGTCCTGAGGAACCTGCCTTCCACTGAGAAATACTTTTCAGAGGCATTTCTAGTCCTGAAGAAGGGAGGAGTAATGGCTAACCTTGATGCGTTTCCAGAGAGGAGACCATTGGTTTCAGAATTCTTCTCTCTCTATTTTTACCGCTTTATTCCGCGGATAATGGGGGTAACGCGCTATGCGGAATCATACGAATACCTTGCGCAAAGCGTTAGGGATTTCAAAACACCAGAAAAGGTCGCGGAGGAGATGAGCCGCGCCGGGTTTTCGGATGTGAAAGTGAGGAAATTTATATCACCGTCTGCCGCAATAGTGTACGGCAGAAAGGAATGAGAGAATATATTAATCCATAAATTCATTACTAAATTATGAAAAGGGACCTTCTGAACATAATATGCTGTCCAGTATGTAAGGAAGACCTCATGCTCACTGTTGAGGAAGAGAACGAGGAAGAAATCATAAGGGGTACTTTGGAATGCAAGAAGTGCCATCATAGATATCCCATAGAGGATGGCATTCCAAATCTTCTTCCGCCAAAATGAAAGGATTGGAGGGTGAGATAGAAGGAATTCCCGCAGCCCTATGCGTTAGATGCAAGGGGGCCAAACTGCTCTGCGGGAAAGCATCCTGTCCCATAGTCACGAAGCTGTACCTCTCCTCCCTTATCCCGGGTCACATTGAGGGAGTTGCCGGTAATAGTCCTCCCTCTGTATTTGTGGGCCATAACGGTTACCCCAGGGTAAGGGTCGGTCCATCCATTCCCAGTGATAGGGGCGATACGGCCATATATGATAACCCCCAAGAATGGGCAAATTTTTCCGTGGAGGAAATAGCAAGGCTCAGATTTTCACTTTTCAGGGGGTATAAGGTCCTCAGAGTTGACGAGGCATCCAATCCGGGGAGATATCTCCTTGATCTTCATGACATGACGGTATCATCCAGGCCTGTTCCTGCGGAGATTGAATATGCGAAGTTCGAGGGGAGCGTGGATTACTCCCCTGAAACACAGCCTTTTGGACCGGGTGGTTACTTAAAAAGGTTCACGCACTCATCATCATCCTCAGACCCTCATATCGAGAAGGTTTACTATGATACCGACTTAAATGCGAAAGAGGGAATTGTCTCTCTTTATAAAGAGGAAAACGTTTATACCATTCAGAAGGCGCTCTCCATAGGAATGATAGGAAAGGCCAGGTTCAGGCGGATCGTCCCTACAAGGTGGGCAATAACCGCAGTGGACAAGATGCTTTCAGATCATTTCCTTTCCATAGTATCAAGGTGTGAGGAGGTTGATTCCTATCTTTATTTTCACAGCAGGAGGATAGGAAACGAGTATTACGTACTGATATTCCCTGATGCTTACTGGTTCGAGATGATTGAGGTCTGGAACAACGGTTCCATATGGACGCTTGACAGGCAGCCCGTGATAGAGAGTGATTATGAGAAAATGGGGAGGATGATCTCAACACCAAAAATAGGGGGTTCATTCTTTGCCGCAAGACTACCGGTGCTTGAATACCTGGCACGAAAGGGAAGAAAGGGAGGGATTCTGGTAGTAAGGTTCATAGATGGTGATTACACCATGCCTCTCGGGGTCTGGCAGGTCAGGGAAAATGTGAGGGATGCCCTCAAGAAGGAAAATAATCTAGAAAGCATGGAGCAGTTCTTCTCAATTATTGATGTGAGGAGGTCCCTTAATCTTAAGGGTTACAGCAAAACATATCTATTCAGAAAAAATCAAAAAAGGATAACGGAATTCGTGAGCTAAATGACACTCTCTAGGGTTTACGTGATACCCCACGGGGATGAGATAATATCAATGCCTAATGAGGATGCTAGAGTGATGAATGGAAAAATAAAAGAGGTTACTAGGGGGGACGATGCCGACACCATCGCGATAATAAGTCCTCATTTTCTAAGGGTTTCAAGCGGTGTAGCAGTTATAAACACAAACTATGTCTCCGGGGAATATAAGATAAAGAGGAGAAACATCAAGGGGCACTACAGGGTAGACAAAGATCTGAATTCCAGGATTCTCGGATCATCAAGATATTTTGTGGAAACCATTTTTGTGACAACTGAAGGGCGTTTGTCAAATTTCCCTCTTGACTTCGGTTCTCTGATTCCCCTCTCTTTTTTTGATGTGGATACAGTTTCCGTGATGGGGCAATGGAGGGCATATCACCCGAAAATATTGAGGAGACTCGGTGCACTGCTATATCAAGCAGTTTCATCATCCCGGTCCCTCATTTCAGTGGTTTTCAGCGCTGACCAGGCCCATGCTCATTCCAGATCTGGAAGGTACGGTTACGATCCGAGGGCAAGAGAGTACGATGAGATGATTATCAATTCGATAAAGGATAACGATTTCAGGGAGCTTGCTAAAGTGAAAGATGAATTTATAGAAGGGGCGAAGCCTGACAGCTTCTGGCTCATGTTGATGTTTTCAGGCTTCGTGGACAGGGGTAATCTGAGACCCGTGTTTCACTATTATTATGTGCAAAGATATTTCGGAATGATGCTTGCAACCGCAGTATGAAAAAAATTATTAGTACATCAATACTTCCCTTTAGGGCTCGTGGTCTAGCGGCTATGACGTCTCCCTGACACGGAGGAGATCACCGGTTCGAATCCGGTCGGGCCCATTATGGTTAGGGGGTTTTTCAAGAATTTCATAAATTCCAGTTACCTCGGGAAGTGGGGTATTGTCGGCATTCTCATTGGCATAGTTGCCGGACTCGGTGCGACAGTATTCTATTACCTTCTCCAATTTACGACTGACTATTTTCTTGGGGGAATAACAGGATTTTATCCTCCGAATCCGATAGGAGAAATTCAGGCACCCTTATCGGTAAGTCCACATTATTTTCTCATTCCTCTTTCTGCGGCACTTGGTGGTCTTGGAGCTGGTCTATTGATATATTTTTTTGCGCCTGAAGCAGAAGGGCATGGAACAGATGCGGCTATTGATGCATTTCACAATAAAAACGGGTTGATTCGCAAGAGGGTGCCGATAGTGAAGATGATTGCATCAGCTCTCACTATTGGGTCCGGTGGCAGTGCCGGAAGGGAAGGACCAACTGCTCAAATATCTGCAGGATTTGGCTCTTTCATTAGCTCAGTCCTCGGACTATCTGTGAAAGATAGACGAATTGCTCTTGCAGCCGGCATAGGGGCTGGAATAGGCTCAATATTCAAGTCTCCATTTGGTGGCGCAATCCTGAGCGCAGAAATCCTCTACAGTGCAGGGGATATGGAAGTCGAATCCTTGATACCTGCATTCATTGCATCTCCGGTAGGCTACGTAATATTTGCATCATTCACGAATTTCAATCCCATTTTCGGTAGTGGAGTTAGTTATTCGTTTGTTCATCCGTTCAACCTGATATTTTATGCTATTCTGGGAGCTGTCGCCGGACTTGTGGGAAAGTTTTATACGTATATCTTTTACAGGGTCAAGGACGCTTTCTCAAGGATTAGAATAAGGAGGTACCTGCTTCCAATGATTGGTGGGGCCATAGCGGGAACGATTGCTATATTCTTCCCCGAAGTGACAGGTATGGGATATGGGTATCTCCAGTTCCTTATAGATGGAAAAATCGGACTTATCAGGGCGAATTACATTGTTCTCCCCCTCATATTGATCTTTATCTTGATCATATTTGCAAAGATAATTGCTACCTCTTTCACCATAAGCTCGGGCGGAAGCGGGGGAGTTTTCGCACCTTCGCTGGTAATAGGAGGATTTTTAGGTGCCGCGCTATGGGATGTTGTATATTCAATAAATCCAGTTATAATGCCGTCACCCGCACCCTTTGTTATAGTGGGGATGATGGCCTTGTTTGCGGGAGTCGGGAGGACACCAATTGCCGTGATTTTGATGGTCAGCGAGATGACAGGAACACTTGCACTGATGATACCATCAATGGTTGCCGTGGTGATATCATACTACATAGTGGGACCAAATTATTCCATTTACAGGAGCCAAGTCAAAAGTAGAGCGGACTCCCCTGCCCATCGTGGGGAGTATAACATACCAGTGCTTGCACAGATTAAGGCTGAACAGGTGATGACGAAAGAACCAGTTTCCGTAGATCCATCAATATCAGTGGCCGATGCTGAGAGAATTATGGAAAGCAGGCACCTTAAGAGGCTTCCTGTCTGCATTAATGGAAAGATTGTGGGGATGGTTGTTCGTTCAGATTTGAAGAACGTAAAACCAACTGATGCAAATTCAGTATCAATTAATAGTGTAATGACGAGGAATGTAATATATTCCTATCCGGAAGATTCACTCCTTCAAGTTTTCAGGAAGATGACAGTTAACGGGATAGGAGGAATTCCAATTGTTACGAAGGAGGGGGTGCTTATCGGGATAGTAACAATGAGTGATATATACAAAGCATACCAGAGATACGACTCGCAACTGCCCGATGAAATGGAAAAATAACGGTGCACAGTGCAGTTCCTGTGAGAGTCAGAATGATTACGAAGGTGCTTGACTAGCACCTACAGTACGGATTTAGCGATATACCTGTGAGAAAAATGAGGAAGATGGTCAGATAGATCTGAATGAAAACACTGTTCCAATTACGGAAGGCTCCTAGGGTACGGTTTTTTCAATTGCTGAAAGTTTGTTTGGTATATATCTGAAAAGGAAAGCCTCAGAACTCCTTCCACGGAAACACTAATGACAGAGATGGGTGATCTGAAAAAATAAGAGTATTATTTTACAAGTGAAAGGGTATTGATGATCCTTATTTCGGAAGGGATAACGCATGGTTATGATTTGTATGATATTTTTGTCATATAGCAATAACTTAATATGATGTCGAAATCACAACTTATGAAAGGCTCGGAAATAGCATTTCCCAAAACGAAAATCAAATTGCATGATGATTGTAATAAAGGGGGAGTGGTACTAACATTCAATCTCTCGGGATACCCATTATTAGAGTTAAATTCGAACATAGCTGTTAAAGGAGTGTGAATAACTGTGACTGATACGCACATCGTAAAAAGGATAGGGCTAAGAACACTTTTATTCCCGGTTTTTGTCGTACTGGCAATAGTCTCCGGACTCCTGATAGGCCTAAAATTTAGGGCCGAGAGTTCTGCCGTTGCGACTTACGGGATACCATTCGGTCTTTTCTTTATGATATATCCGGCGATGGCAAAGATAAGATTCAATCAGATGAAGGACAGTTTTAAAAATATTAAAATGGTCGGTCTCATGATTTTTCTCAACTATGCAATTGCGCCATTTCTCGTCGCGGGAATAGCCTACTTCTTCATCAATCTAGTCTACGTTCACACGGGGATACTAAGTCAGCATGTTGCATCACAAGTTCTCGTAGGCGTAATCCTTCTTGGTGTAGCCCCGTGCATAGCTATGGTTATGGTTTGGACAGATCTTTCCAGAGGGAACCTGCCGTTGGCGGTGTCATTTGTAGCCTGGAATTCTGTGATTCAGATCATAACAACTCCCTTTCTTGTATATCTCCTTGCAAGGACATCAGTGATCGTTAGTCCCGTACTGATCTTCGAAAGCGTACTTCTTTACTTGGTTCTCCCGATGATTGCGGGTGCACTCACCAGAACTGCCCTTAAAAAAGGTAAGCATCTATCGAAGGTGCTCAATTATCTGGGATACGTTCAGACAATAGCTCTTCTTCTCACGATAGTTGTGATCTTCTGGGGAGAGGGGTATGGAATATTGGACAATCCGTCACTTGTATGGATGATCGGTATTATTATGCTGACATTCTACTTCCTTCTGTTCCATGTAGGCTATTTCACTTCCAGAAAACTCGGTTACAGTTATCCGGATTCCACCTCGATAGGCTTCACTGTTTCAGCCAGAGACTTTGAAGTCAGCATAGCGGTGGCACTGGCAGCATTTTCAGTTTATCCTTATGTTGGGATAACAACGTCTATAGGGCCTCTTCTTGAGATACCGTTGATGCTGTTTCTGGTATGGATACAGTTAAGAAGGGAGAGAGATATAAGGGCTGAACAGGTCTCGAGAGGAATGGAGGCGATGAAGTGACGAGTGAGCCCAATTTCTGCAATATCAGGAAGATAGGAAAACTCCACCCTGAAAAGTATGAAACCATATCAAGAATATTGAACGCGCTGGGAAATAAGACCAGGATATCCATACTTGAGGTTATCTCTAAATACAAGGAAGTGTGCACCTGCGAACTGCAGCCTGCACTGGGAATTCCACAGCCTACGGTAACTTCTCATCTGCACAAGATGTACAATTCAGGGATCCTGAGGAGAAGGGAGGTTTGGAGGTTTACATATTACAGCCTGAACCCGCAGTACGCTGAAATGGTGAACATTATCTTGAGCAGTGTAAGCAAAAATGAATCAGGTAAAGGGGGTAGAAAAGGAAATACTGTACGCACTAAAATAGAGGGGAAAAGTCAGACATGGGGTTCTTTCTAATCAGTATTTAGTGATTCTGTCCTGGTTCTTTCATCATTCCGTTACCTATTACAATAATATAAGCACTGGAAAATTTCTTCGCTTGTTGAAATGAGCGATGATGCCTGGAGGGGGTTCAGATAACATTAACGAGAAATCCCGCGATGAACCCTATAACCACGCCTGCGTATACAGATCTCAGGAGGGAATTTTCTTCTGCCTGCTTAAAGAGTGATCTTACCATAGGAATGAGCACATAGACTATAGCCCCGATGGCAAGACCATCAAACGCAACGACAAACAGGGAAGAGAAGTAATACATTCCTATGAGAGTTCCCAGAACCGTAGGAAATCCTCCTATGAAATATAGGAGTGCAATGAAACCCGATTTGCTCCCACCCGTTCCAAGAAATGGTGAAGCAATCGGGAATCCCTCGGTAAAGTTCTGAAGAATGAAACCTATGAGAATTACGAGAAAAAGGCCAGTTATCCCAGCGGAAAATGCCGAACCGAATACAAGGCCCTCCGTGAGGTTCTGCAAACCCATCCCGGTTGCAACTACTGTCCCTACCCTTCCGGGAGAGATTTTATCCCGCCCTGCTGCGCGGCCTCTGTTTTCCGTTATGTAGAGAACTCCGAAAATTAAAATAACATTCAATGCAAACAGGAAGGAGTATGGGACATTGGCGATGTACTGTCCCGGAAGATATATGACGGAAGAGACATCTGAGAATATATCCCCAACTAGGAATATGAGAATTCCAACCGCAATCGAAATAAGAATCACGGAATGGGATTGTTTCATCATCCCCCTTCTTGTGAGGGGGAAGGAGAGGTATATTGAGAATCCCATGATCAATGAAAGTATTAACGCAGTGCTTCCGGCTCCCGTATTTTGAATGAGGGTGTGTACCGAGAACATCATTAGGTCTCCCTAATTTGTTCAGGTAGGATAAAATAAAACACTTTTCTAGTCTCAGCAACTACACACTCCCCGATTTTTAACAAGCAATTCCCCTTAATCAGGAAATTAATTATCCGGAAAATTCATGGGTTATTATGAGAAGTGGGAACGTTATAAGGGCTCCCAGGGGAAGCAAGCTAAATACGAAGGGCTGGGGGCAGGAAGCAGCGTTAAGACTGCTCATGAACAATCTCGACCCTGAGGTTGCCAAGGACCCGGAGAACCTTATAGTATACGGCGGGAAAGGAAAGGCTGCAAGAAATTGGGATGCATTTCACAAAATCGTTGATTCCCTCAAGGCTCTTGAAAATGATGAGACTCTTCTTATCCAGTCTGGGAAACCTGTAGGTGTGTTCAGAACAAGCAAGGAAGCCCCAAGGGTTCTTATCGTCAACGCTCAAATCGTGCCCAGGTGGGCAACGGATGAAATCTTCTGGGATCTGGAGAGAAGAGGGCTCACCATGTTCGGTCAGATGACGGCAGGCTCCTGGATATATATAGGAACACAGGGCGTTCTTCAGGGCACGTATGAAACGTTATCTGCTCTGGCAAGAAAGGAGTTCGGAACTGATTCCCTGAAGGGGAAATGGGTGCTTTCATCAGGGCTGGGGGAAATGGGAGGAGCGCAGCCCCTCGCAATTAAGATGAATGAAGGAGTTGCGATAGTTGTCGAAGTGGACAAATCAAAGATAGACAGGAGGATCAAAGACAAATATCTCGACACCTGGACGGATTCCCTGGATAAGGCACTGAAGATGAAGGATGATGCAATTGCTCAAGGTAAACCTATGTCGATTGGATTGCTGGGCAATGCTGCCACTGTTTACGATGAGCTTGTAAGAAGAGGGATTGTTCCAGACGTTGTTACGGACCAGACAGCCGCACATGACCTCAATCTAGGATACATTCCGGAGGGGTTCACAGTTGAAGAGGCCTATAGATACAGGGATAGAAATTACGAGGAATACAGGAAGCTGGTATATGAATCCATAGTGAAGGAAGTGAAGGCAATAGTATGGTTCAAGGATCATAATTCAAAGGTATTCGATTATGGAAACAATCTGAGAACCAGAGCAAAGGAAGGCGGATACGACAGGGCTTTCGAGATTCCTGGTTATGTGCCGGCATATCTCAGGGATCTGTTCGAGATCGGTTCCGGCCCCTTCAGGTGGGTGGCACTTTCCGGTGATCCCGAGGATATATATGCAATAGACAGGAGAATAATGAGGGAAATGAGTGACGACAGGCACCTCGTGAAATGGATTGAGCTTGCAAACCGCATGGTTCACTTCCAGGGGCTCCCGGCGAGGATATGCTATGCCAGTTACGGGGAGAGGGAAAGGATAGGATTAATGATTAACGATATGGTGAGAAGTGGGGAGGTATCTGCACCTGTTGCCATTGGAAGGGATCATCATGATACTGGATCTGTTGCGTCTCCATTCAGGGAGACTGAAAAGATGAAGGATGGTAGCGATGCGATAGCGGACTGGCCCATTCTCAATGCCCTTTTAAATGCAATCTCCGGTGCTACCTGGGTATCGGTGCATCATGGTGGAGGTGTGGGTATAGGGAACAGCATTCACGCAGGAATGGTGATTGTGGCAGATGGGACTGAAGATGCCGCAGAGAGAATTAAACGTGTTCTCAATGCTGACCCTGGAATTGGGGTAATCAGGCATGCTGACGCAGGCTACGAAAAATCTATCGATCTTATAAGAAAAGGAGTGAAATTTAAGACACCGTATTTCTGAGCTTCTCAAAGATTAGAAAGGACGAAATCTGAGAGGGTCTTCACATAACCCTTCCTGTCCTCCCACATCGTCAGGTGGGAGCATCCCTTGAATACCTTGAGTGCAGAGCCCTGAATTCGCCTGTGTATTTCCTCTGCAACCACAGGCGTGACCTCGTCAAATTCCCCCACAGTTATGAGGGTCGGGACCTTAATTACTCCTATTTTTTCAGTTATATCCCAGTCTTTTATCGTCCCTGTTATTGTGAATTCGTTGGGACCGTTCATCTTTCTGTATACATTCCTTTTGTCTCCGTATTCAAGTGATGTCTTTACCTCCTCAGGCCACGGAGATATCCTAATGAGGTGCCTTCTGTAGAATTCATCCACAGCTCTCAGATATTCAGGGTCGGAATAATTTCCTTCGCTCCCAAATTTCCTGATCGCAGAGGCGGCCCATGCGGGGAGGTCATCGATAAGCCTGTTCATCTCTTTAACTGTTAAGGGAACGCTTGCAAGGCCCCCGCTGACAATGAGACCCTTGAGATTCATCTGGTATTTAACGGAATAGGCGAGCGCAAGGGCTCCGCCATAGGAAGAGCCCATAAGGAATATTTTCTCCGCTCCGATCAAAGACTTCCTGACACCCTCAACCTCCTCGACACCGTAATCAATGCTATACTTCCATTCCTCCCTTGGTTCTTCCGATCTGCCGCAGCCGAACTGATCGTAGAATATCACCTCTATTCCCTGATAGGCGAGATCGGCAAGGGGGAGCAGATAATCATGCGACATCCCGGGGCCGCCATGAAGGCACAACATCTTCGCTCTAATCTTCTCTGGAATGAAAATCCTGTAGAAGAGGTTGAGCCCGTTCACATTCACAAATCCTTCCTTTTTGGTGACATCCATCACTTCTCAATTGTTTCGGGTAAAAATTCCTTTTGTTTCACTTTTAGGAATTCGTGAAATCAGATTATAAAGAGCAAGAAAATCAACTGCTCAATCCTCCCATGATCGTTATTTCCGATACGTCTGTCATAACAGTTGCTCCATTGGGTGATATTGAGAGCGACAGATTGTCTCCCGTAATGGTGTGCTGAATTGAAAGAGAGCTGAAGGGGGCAAGGGCGGCCGCGATCATCGAATATATCTGCTGGCTAAACTGGGACTGAATGAATATTGTCACATTCCCGTTTAGCTGGTATTCCTGCTCAGAAAATGCTTCTAGATTCAGAATAACAGGTCCCGGGTAGGAAATGCTTATGGGACCACCCTCCAAGTTTACAAGGTGCACCGAGAGTATTATGGTGCCATTATCGCCTCTCTGCGCCGTTATCAGGTTCGATTCCACGATATTTCCTAAAGATGAACCGTTAACTTCTTGGGAGTTGATTATGGTGGATAATTCATAATAATAAATCTGATCCACATAGTATCTGTTGTTCGTCTCCACCGAAACCCCTCCGGATGATGATATTTTCGTGGTATCATTTGACACTGAAATGAAACCCGAGGATGATGGAAGAATGGACAATGTTCCCACAGTCGGGGATGAAATCACCGGGACGCTTCCGGACTCCAGTGAAAACGGAACAGTTACAATCTCTCCATCCCTGAATTCAATAAATAGGAGGTTCACAGAGGAATCCACCTCCATTACAGATTTCATGAGATTAGTGGAGTAAGTCTCTTCGTACCCTGTCATCTCAGCCGGTAAATAGCTTGTCACGAATACTGTTAGCAATATAACAAAAACGAGAATCGTGAGGATTGCACCAACGGCGGTGGCAACTCCCTCCTCCCTGTACGTAATGACCCTCATCACACCACCTTCCTGGAGTAGAAACTGTCAATAGTATTGAGGAAACCGTCTGGATTCATCCTTCCCCTGCCAAGAATCTCCAGGAGAAAGTTCCTTTTCCTTTCAATTTCTTTTTCAACGTCGCGTATACCGATCTTTGATTTCATCGCAATCTTCCTTGCAACCCTTGACTCACCGGAGTAGTTCATTTTACCATCCTCAAATCTGAATACAGGATGGAAGACTATGTCCTCCTGACCTTCCTGGTAATCCTCCATCTCATCGATTTCAATTATCTTCCTTGAAATTCCCGACTCCATGTTGACCAGTTTCTGGAAAATCACGAGGTCAAGGGATGAAATCAGGGGCTTCGGTATCCCGATCGGGCTTCCTTCAAGGCGGTGTATGAAGGACTTCATATCATTTGAATGGAATGTGGCCATTGCAGGCTGCCCCGATGACATAGCCTGAAATACAGTTTCTGCCTCCCGCCCCCTCACCTCTCCTATTACTATGTAATCTGCCCTCTGTCTCAGTGAGGTGATAAGAAGATCGTACATTCCTATGTCACCAGCTCTTTCTCCGGTCACAGGATTGACCTTCCCCTTCCCCTGCCTCGTGTAGAGGGGTATCCAGTCACTGTGCGGTATATCAATTTCCCTTGTGTCCTCGATAGTAATTATCTTTCTGTTGCTTGGAATGAACAAGAGAAGGGAGTTCAGTGTTGTGGTCTTTCCGGTCGCAGTTCCCCCAACTATAAATGAGCTCATTCCTCCCTCTATGGCCTCCCATATGTAAGCAGCTGCATCCACATCCATAGTCCCGTTCCTGATAAGATCCAGGGGGGTAAGGATCTCCTTGAGAAATTTTCGTATCGCAAATGTGGAACCGTTCTTTGTTATCTCTCTACCATATGTAGCCTGAAGCCTGGAACCGTCAGGGAGCGAACACTCAACAATGGGTCTGGAGACGGAGATGTGAGCACCGGATCGTTCAACGATCCTTGTTATGAATTCCCTTAGTTCATCCTCGCTATGGAAGGAGATATTCGTTTCCATGGTACCGTACTTTTTGTGGAAAACATATACGGGTCTGGAAAAACCACCGCATGATATATCCTCTATGTTCGGATCATTCATGGGGACATTTATTCTCCAGTATCCGAAGAGTCTGGATGCGAGGTAATATGACACCAGCTCCCCGTCGATATGAAGCTGCCCATCCTTTCCTCCCAGATCTTTAACCCAGCTTCTCAGGAATTCCTCTTTCTCACCTTCCTTCAATTTCTTTGCAGAGGAAAGGAATTTTTTCTGAAGTGATACCACCTCATTCATATCACTGGGAAAATCGGGCAGGGCTTCGTAAAGATATGAACCCCTCCTTCTGCTGGCCCATATCCTTACCTCCTCACCGCCCGTCAGGGTGTATTTTTCCAGCATCTCCATATCGCTGATTTCATCCCCTTTCCCGCTTCCGCCATTCTCCGTATCACACACCCCCTACTGCCAAGAGTACTATGTATCCAACGGCCGACAGTATGGATGCGTAAATAAGTCCCCTTCCAAGCTTGCCATCCCTGAGGATTCCTGCCATTATCCCCCCGCCGATACCGTTTACAAACGTCATTCCAGTGAAAGCAATTTTCACTGTAGGGATTGCTGATGTGTTAAGGTATCCCGCATAACTTGGTGCACTTCCTGCCGCTCTCATCATGGTGGGAAAGAACTGAATATCAATGATAGCCACCGCGAGAAGGAATACTGCGAAGGAAACGAATACAACAACTGCATAAGAGGAAAGTTGTGAATATTTCTCACTGTTAAGAAGGTATGCTTCCCTGGAATTTCTGGCAATATATGCCAGAACCTCGGAAACATTTCCCCCAGTTCTGTTTAATTCTATTACAGTGGATATGACCCTAGAAACGAATTGAGAATTTATCTTACCCTTCAAATTTTCCAAGGCTTCCTCAAGCGAGGCACCCCACCCTATCTGTTCTCTCATTTCCTCAACGTATTCATTGAACTCTCCATAGTTCCCGCGAGGTATTTCCATTACACACCTGGCAATATTGGGAGAATATTTAGACGCCTCCGCAAGGTCCGACAGGTAGTCTATCAGCCCAAGCTCTATGCCGGTAAGCTTCCTTTCATTTCTCCATATTATGAATCCGGAAGTGAAGAGGGCAATGAAAATAGCTGCGGAAATAAGATCAAGTGATATGCCCACTCCCCTCTGGCGAAGGAAATACGCACCAATAACAAGAAGAATAAGTTCAACGGAAATTATTGTTAATGCGGAAAATTTCACTCAATTCCCACCTCCTTATTCAGGCTTGATATGATGAGTATGAAGCTGGCCGTTATCACGGGTTCAATGAAAAATGAAAACAGGAGAAGGATGAACTGAGTGGATCTCGAAATTGGTGCGGATATCACACTCATAACGCCAAGGATTATCGCCAGAAAGAGAGGAAATGCAACACCTATAGCCACATAGACCTCAGAGAACAGGGAAACCGCATCACCGTTTCCCTTGATGGAGAGCCTCATCCTCTCATGAAAATTTTCAACCTTTTCGAGGAAGTAAGGTTTGAGTCTTGAGCCGGAAATAGCTGTGTTTACTGCACCCTGCAGAAAGTTTCTCCATTCCACTGAGGGGCTCGTCCTTGATGCGATGTTCATTGCTGCATATATGTCCATCCCTCCATCCTCCGTCAGCCTTACAATCTTTTCAGCTTCCCTCCTGACCTCCCCGAACGCCCCGTCCTGTGACAGTTTCCTGAAAATGATGTTCAGTGGGACATCTCCGTTGGCGAGCGCGGAGATGAATATATAAGACTGTTCAAGATTCTTAGATATTTCCTTTGCTCTGGTTGACGCTCTGTAATAGGGGTAGGAAAGAAAGAGATAAAGTGTCACGAAAAAGGAGAGAGGTATGAATACCAGAAACGCAGTATAGAGTGAACTCCCAGAACCATGAAGAAAAAGAATGTAAAATAATATGGAGAAGAGGATAGGGGGCGGTGTAGAAAGGATGAGTGATGTGGTTAGGTATCTCCCGGGACTTAACCACAGATCAGCCCTTTCCAGGGCTAATTCCAGACTAGAGTAAAAGGAAGAATTCTTTAAAACAATAGGGGGGAGATGATCAGAAATCATTTTCAGGAAACCTTTCTCCCGTTGCTTCTCCCTATTCCCTACTTTCTTGTTGATGCTATGTTCTTTCAATTCTTTCCCTCCCTCTCTGTGCCGGGGAAATGATATGAATCCAAACTCTCCTGAAACCCCGTTTCTCTCTCTTTATCCCATGAAATCTTTTCGATTATCCTTGCCCTGAGGGAGATATTGTTGAGAAGATTTTCCTCGTCCATATCCCCCCCTTCAGCAACCATTTTCAGGTATGGCCTAGGATAGAGAAATTCAAATTCGTCCTTCTGCTGATTCCATTCATATACGTTTTGCGCTGTAATATTTCCATTCTCTATGTCAAATCCTGTTATTCCCGTGACGCTTGTAATTTTCCTCTCAATTCTTCCCGCTGTGTTGATCAAAGAAACCTTTACCACCAGGTCCACGGAAGACAACATCACCGACGGAACATTCAATGGGGGATTTTCAAGCCTGTTGATAAGAGAAGGAAGTGATCCTGCGTGCACCGTGGCAAAGGTTGTCTGTCCTGTGGACATTGCCTGGAATAGGCTGAATGCTTCCCTCCCCCTTATCTCACCCACGATCAGATACTCGGGTCTCTGTCTAAGCGCAACCCTGACAAGATCGAACATATCCACCACCTCAGCTCCCTGCTCAGAAGGGAGGAACCCACCGATCCTCACGCCTCGAGTTACTGCTGGAATCCAGTTTTTGTGTGGAATATTTATTTCCCTTGTATCTTCAATGCTCACTATCTTGGCCCTGGGAGGAATAAAGTAGGAGAGAGCATTCAATGTGGAAGTTTTTCCGGCCCCCGACTCCCCTATGATCAGGATGTTCTTCCTCCATTCCGTCATGATCCAGAGGAATGAGAGGAGCTCAGGGCTGGCCGTTCCCAATCTTACAAGATCAGCGGGAGTGAAAGGAACCTTCCTAAAAAGCCTAATGGAAAACATGGAACCCCGCGAAGTAACTTCCTTTCCAAAGGCAGCGTTCACCCTGTTGCCCTCGGGGGTTGTGGAATCGAGGATTGGATCCGATACCGTTACCATCTTCCCCCCCTTCTGTGAGAGATAAATCACAAAGCTGTCGAGCATTTCCTTTTCATGAAACATTCTGTTGCTCTCCATATTTCCGTAGGACCTGTGATAAACATAAATGGGGATGCCGGGACCGGTGCAAGAAATGTCCTCAAGTTTACTATCCCTCATCATGGGGTCTATTATCCCGTATCCTCTGAGATCCCTTTTCAGATAGTATTTTATCGGTTGCATTCTCTCTGGAAAAGGTCCATCCCATTCCCTGAGAAACTCCTCGATTAGGTATTCCACACCTTCCCCGCAATCCCTGCAGGAGGACCGATCCCTGAGAAGGATTCTGGGAATATTTGCTCTTACAGAACAGAGGAACGAACGATCTTCATCGCTGAGTTTTGGTTCCTCAATGTAGTAGAGCGTGGATATCTCATCGGTCAAGATGTGTATTTTTGCCTCGCTTTCCTCAAGAGAATAACTTTCCAAAATTCGGTAGTTCCTGTTTCTGAATCCGACCGTATTTCCAGGGTTCTCGTCCCTACCGTCGTAGTAATAATGGCAGGGAGGATAATTTGAACCACCGGATTTGGAAAGCACAGAGTTGATTCCTATTCTGAATAAATAATGTTTCTACTTGGCAGATGGGGAATTGATGAAGAGGTTGCTGGGGGTGAGGAAACACATATATTCATAAATCAAGGATGGGAAGGGGTGTCTATGCTAAAAGAAGGTCATTTCTTTCAAAAGAAGTCTTCAAGGGTGCTTTTCTTTCTGACCTGGCTGCTCTTCAGGGAGGATTCGTCGACGTTGAACACCTCTGTGACACGGGAAAGTGTCTGGGCAACCCTGTCCGCATAATACTCGTAGTCAGGCTTATAGTTGAATGGGATGTTTGGATAGTAGGGTTCCACTTCCTGGGGTCTCTTCTTGCTGTCCACAACGATCCACGAGACCTTCATCCCGGGAACAAACTCGTAGCCCTTATTCATCATCTTCTTTGCAACCTGGACGTTTGCCAGAGAATCTCCGTCCTTGTAAAAATCAAAGTCCTTCACAGTCCTGGAAATAACGAGCTTCTCCGTGTCAACCCTCCCCTCCCTGACGTCAGCTATTATTTCCTTGGCGCGTCTGAGGGCCATGTTGACATCCCTGTCGAGGATGTGGTTGAATATCTCCATGAGTGCCTCAGATTGAAGGTCAAAAGAATCGGTCCTCCTTATCTCGTAGCCCCGGACGACTATATTTCCCCTCTCCTGAGGAGGATATACAACCTTTCCTGCGTATCTTTTCTTGGCACCGTGAGAGAACATGGGATCGAATACCCTCTCGACCTCTATATGAATCCCAAGCTCTGAAGATATTCCTTCAGCTATGGAGTTGGCGAATGCCACAGCCTCTTCCACGGTAGCCTTACCGGTTTTAAGGAAGATGGAATCGGTATCCCCGTAAACTACCTGGATACCCCTCCTTGAAAGATTTGAGATTATCCCCTTTATTGTCTCCCTTGCGAAGGCTGTAATGCTTGACCCTATATTCTGATCCGTGAACCTGTAAAAACTGGATGCAAAGACACCGTAGAATGAGTTCATCAGTATCTTCACCTGCCCCTGCATGCTGTCCAGGTATCGTTTCTTTTCCGGATCGCGCTCAACCTTCATCATCGCCTTGTACCTGTCCCTTGTGTTCATCAGCCTTTCCAGGATTTCCGGGATGAGACCCTTCTTCACAGCGGGAGAGAGGAATCTTACTCCCGTTGGTGATACTATTTCCCCGTCTGGAGAAATGGTGGTGAAGCATATGTTGTATTTTATCATCAGGCTCGGATACATGCTCTTGAAGTCCATCACTGCAACCATGTCATAAAGACCGGGTTCGATTGAGTGAACATACCCCCCCTCTATCCTTTCAGCATTCTGGGTGGTGAAATTGTTCATCGGAACTGCTATATGCCTCCTGTCGGCCTCCCTGATGATGAGGGAATCTATGAGGGTTGAATTTCCTGAGTTCCAGACGTCATCCAGCGGTATCATCGCGACTGTACTCATGTTCTCGTACTTCTCGATAACATCTATCTTCATCAGAATAGCAAGCGCCAGGTATGAATCGCGGATGCAGTACTTTATCACCCTTTCCTTATCCTTTTCCCATTCCTTATCGATGTTCAGTCTGTCCACATCCCCCTTCGATTCACCAAGAAGCTCCTGGGACACATAGGCTAGAGTTTCCTGTTTCGGATGAATCTCCCTCTTGACATTCCACCACGCATCCGCAACAACCCTCCCATGAATCCTCCAGAACTGGTTCTGCACCCGCTGCGGCGTTGAAGTATCCCTTCCCAGGAGCATCTGTATCCCTTCCCTATCGGCAAGTTCCTGGAGAAACGGGAGGTCGTAACCGTCCACGTTGTATCCCGTCAGGATATCCGGGTCTTCCTTTCTAATCAGGGAGATGAATTTATTCAGTATGTCCGCAGGTTCTCCAGTGATGGCCCCGTCCCTCGATTCTCCTTTGAAAGTGACTGTGAAACCTATCACGTACAGCTGCTTTGTTTTTATGCTATTTTCTATGTCAAAGCTTAGTACCTTGAGAGGGGGGAGAAAGTCCTCCGTCCTCTCAACACTGGTGCAGTTGATCACGTGATCTGTGGTGAACCTGCTGTCCCTGATCTCCTCACCGCTGAATTTAACGCAGCTTCCGAGATCTAAATCGTAATAAAAGCGGAAATGGAACGGAATGTCTGCAGCAAGAACCCTGCTCTGATCCTCGATCATCCTCCTTAACTCCGGAACTTTCCACGGGGATTTAACGGTAAATTTCACTCCCTTTGCCTTCCTTCCCCTGTACCACAGCTCAATAGGTTCCAGAGAAACCTTCTCATCGGAGGAATTCATTCTCTTCAGTTCTTCCTCAGTTGGTTCTATAACGTGAAAATAAGGAAGGAAATTCCGGTAAAGCAGGGTAAATGACTCCCCCTTCATATTCCTTCCAAATAATTCCACAGCGACGCTTCCGTTATCTGTGATATAAGAGGAGCTTATTACCCTGATCTCGTCTTCCATTGTTTATCCATGGTATTATTTCAGATATACTTTTTGAACACCTATTCCCGTCTAAAGCTGCGCTGTTGGAAAAAGATTAATATGTAACCGGAAATATGAGATATGCGCTTTATTGTAGTAACGGGAGGAGTGATTTCGGGTATAGGAAAGGGCACAATAACCTCATCCCTTGCCTACATTCTCAAGGAAAAAAAATATAAGGTGAATATAGTCAAGATCGATCCCTATTTAAATTATGATGCGGGTACGATGAATCCTTACCAGCACGGCGAAGTCTTCGTTCTAAGCGATGGAACTGAGACCGACCTTGATCTCGGTAACTACGAAAGATTCCTGAGCAGGGATCTGAAAGGAGATAATAATATCACAACGGGGAAGATATACAAGGGTGTTATAGAAAAGGAGAGAAAGGGGGAATTCCTGGGAAGTACGGTCCAGATAATCCCTCACGTGACCGACGAGATAAAGAGAAGAATAAGGGCGGTTGGACAGCAGGACGGTTCCGATATTGTGCTGGTTGAGGTTGGAGGGGTGGTGGGGGATATTGAATCCATGCCCTTCCTTGAAGCTTTAAGAGAGATGAAACTGGAAGAGAATGGAAGGATGTTTTTCATCCATGTAACCTATGTTCCAACGGTCAGGAGCGTGGGTGAACCCAAGACAAAGCCAACGCAGCATAGCGTGAGGGACCTGAGGTCGATCGGAATACAGCCGGATGCAATCATCGCAAGGAGCGAGGTAAACCTTGGCACGGATGTGAAAAAGAAAATAGCTCTGTTCACACAGGTTGAGGAGAAGGCTGTTGTCGGGATACCTGATGTCTCCGATATTTTCTCGATGCCGTTGATTCTCAATGAAAGCATCCTCCCAGACTACATGCTTGAGAAATTGGGGCTGGAACCCAGAGAAGCCGATCTTAAATTCTGGAAGAGTGTTGTTGAGAACATAAGGAATCCAAAGGAACGCGTTACTATAGCAGTTGTTGGGAAATATGTGCACCTAAAGGACTCATACATCTCCCACGAACACACTTTCATGCACGTGACCGGGAAGACCGGCATAGGAGTAAACATAAGATGGGTAGATTCAGAGGATGAGGGAAATATAGAACAGAATCTGAAGGGAGTTGACGGTATCCTAATTCCAGGGGGATTCGGTTCCAGGGGGATAAATGGAAAGATTTTAGCTATAAAATATGCAAGGGAAAATAAGGTTCCACTGCTCGGAATATGTCTTGGATTCCAGCTTTCCGTGGTTGAGTTCAGCAGGAATGTGCTCGGACTTAATGGCGCAAATTCCACCGAATTTGACCAGGCAACTGAATTTCCAGTGATAGATATACTTCCTGAGCAAAAATCCATAAGCGATCTGGGTGGCACCATGAGGCTCGGGGACCTGGATGTTGTAATAAAAGAGGGTACAATGGCCTACAATCTTTATAAAAAGAAGAACATAAGGGAAAGGCACAGGCACAGATATGAGGTAAATCCAGAATTCATCAAGAAACTGGAAGATAAGGGTATGATATTCTCCGCTACGGATACCACCGGTACGAGGATGGAAATTCTTGAGTTGAAAGACCACCCGTTCTTCATGGGATCTCAGTTCCACGCCGAATTCAAAAGCAGGCCAGAGACGCCTTCCGTCCTTCACGAGGCCCTTGTGGTTGCTGCGTTAAAGTATAGAAATCTTGTGCAAAAAGGATTTATACAACCGGAAAAAATTGCGAAAAGTTTAAATATTTTTCCATAATTCTGATACTCTATGCCGAACTCCCTTAAAAAGGTAGGTAGAGTGCTCGGTATGAGAGAAAAGAAACTCATAGCGAGGCTGAATAGGGATGTTCCTTTATCCACGAAGGTGTACGATAGGGACGGGAAGCTTGTCGGGAAGATCGTCAGGCTATTCGGTCCCACCAGATCACCTTTTGTTGCTATCGACTCCAAGGGAGTTATGGCAGATGATATATATGTGAGGTGATCGCATGTCAGAAGAAGATAAGAAAAAGAGTAAAAAAGAGCTGCTGGAGGAGGTAACGAAGTGCCCAGAGTGTGGTTCCACACATCTGGTAAGGGATTATGAGAGGGGGGAGCTTGTCTGTCAGGATTGCGGTCTTGTAATCGATGACAGTTTCATCGATCAGGGACCGGACTGGAGAGCTTTTGATTCTGAACAGTCAGAGGCAAGGGCAAGGACGGGTGCGCCAATGACCTATACCATTCACGACAAAGGTCTCAGCACCGAAATTTCCTGGAAAAACAAGGATTCCTACGGGAAGAGCATCCCGACCAGAAGCAGAGCACAGTTGTACAGACTTAGGAAATGGCAGAGAAGAATAAAGGTCTCAAATGCCGCAGAAAGAAATCTTGCCCAGGCACTGCAGGAACTTGAAAGGATGGCGTCGAATCTAAGCCTCCCCAAGGATGTGAGAGAAACAGCTGCCGTCATTTATAGAAGGGCCGTCAAGGAGAATATGATCAGGGGCAGGTCCATTGAGGGAGTTGTAGCTGGATCTATTTACGGGGCCTGCAGACAGATGGGTGTCCCAAGAACGCTGGAAGAGATTGCCTCCGTGACCAGGATTAAGAAGAAGGAGATCGGTAGAACTTACAGGATGATGAGCCGTATCCTGCAGCTTGGTATTTTCCCTTCAAGACCTGAGGATTATATCAACAGGTTCTGCAACAGGTTGAGGCTTTCAAACGAGGCAAAGAAGAAGGCCATGGAGATCCTGAAACTGGCTGAAAACAGGGATCTTACTTCTGGAAGGGGTCCCACCGGAGTGGCTGCTGCTGCAATATACATCGCGAGCATTTCTCTCAACGAAAGAAGGACCCAGAGGGAGGTTGCGGAGGTAGCGGGCGTAACAGAGGTTACCATAAGGAATAGATACAAGGAGTTGACAGAGAAACTCGGGATAAATGTGGAAGTCTAGATAAGCAACGTTATATATTTTCTCCGCATCCTAGGGAAGGGCCCGTAGCTCAGCCAGGTAGAGCATCTGGCTTTTAACCAGGTGGTCGTGGGTTCGAATCCCACTGGGCCCGTTTGCATTTTGTAAGCGAATATCTATATATCAACACTCCCCCGAATAATCCTGTCATCCACTAACTACACAATATTGCATAGAAATCCAAGAATAAATAAATTGGCTAATTACGGGAACGAAATCCAATCTGGAAGTCCTAATTCTTTCCTCTTTTCAGATATATCTCTAAACGTTTGAGAATCTCCGAAAGCAGAGTATAAAAATTCGTTTAACGCAAAAGAAACATCATTGTTAACTGAGTAGTTTATGATCTTCAGTTCTTTGAATGGTAATAGTTCCAATAATGAAAGGTCGGTCCTTAATGATCTATCGATCTCAGTATTTTCATCAAAGGCCTTTTTGATTACTTTCTCCATAAAAAGTCTAAACATACTCGCATCGATATTTGACATTTCCATGATCTCATCATTATCCACAGCCAGAAGAGTAATTTCGCCAATCTTAAGAAGTTTAAACACCTCGTGCCTCTTCGATTTTAATTCATTAACCCATTCCGATAATTTCAAGGCCTTTATAATATATGCGATTTTGAATTCAAGGGAATCATTACCCCGCAAGGATTGCGAAAATTCTATCATGTAACCAAGCAGATCAATACCATTCAGAGTGGAAATCAGCTTGTTATTTATTTCATCTTTCGATAAATCAAGCGAAGCTGATTCTGTGGTTTCAGGGACAAGATTACTCATCCCTGGAAATATTCTACGATTTATCTCCCTGTTAAACTCTGTCCACATTGCCTCCGATTCTGATGAATCTGAATATCCATTATCCACCAATATTTTTCTTAATTTCAAATTCAGAAACCTGATAAGTCTCCAATTATTTACTAGCATATCACCATACTCGGAGAAAAAAGCCTCAATAAATGCCCTATCAAGCAGATACCTAACCTTCTCTCCGTAGTCAGGGTCATTCTCCAGATACTCAATGATAGTGGTCAGGCTTTTCAAACTTTTCAGATTCAAGTATAAATTACCCTCTTTTGACTTGATGATCTTTTTAGGGATGAGGCCATCTTGGTGTTTTTTCTTGGAATATAGATGAAACTCAAAATTGGGCCTGGGGATACCGAGGTCTTTCATGTCCTTCTCAATTTCGGATTTCCTTAAACTCTGACCTGAGAGTTCTCTCTGAAGGATATCCCTTATTATCAATGCTTTGACTTCTTTTTTCTTATTATGGCTTTTTTCCTTCATATTCCAAAGAATAATAATAAGGAAGTTAATAAGGATTTTGTATCTATTTATAGGGAAACATGATTAAATGACATAGGATTTTTTAAAAAAATATTCGGAGAGAATATATATATCCAAAACTGAAGTGTGTTGCATAATTAATAGGCCTCCGTCATCTGTCTGAGAATATTATAATAATGAACCTTCATTGCTATCTCCTGAGCTATGTATTCAGGTCTCCCTGCCTTTATGATTTCACCCATAACCCTCTTTAGACCTGAGAAATATATTTCCACAATCCATCTCTT
>Ga0080006_1105488_pt1 | contig 30743 bp, 27 predicted proteins | sample RS3BMetagenome_FD_69209 | JGI IMG/M metagenome (GOLD analysis project Ga0080006, IMG submission 69209) | Ferric oxide microbial mat and aquatic microbial communities from Rainbow Spring, Yellowstone National Park, USA - RS3B (SPADES... ...
AGTGTCCGGGACTGAGGAAGCATCCCGGAGTGGGTCTTAACGACCTGTTGCAAACGGAGCGGACTGACTACCGCTTTCCCTGGTCAACCCAGCCTGACTCACAAGCTCCGCCCTTCAGGGCGGGGTAGTTGACTCTCAAACAGGAAGTCTTAGCTCTGCCTGCAAGCTTCATCGCCACTGTGGGCTCTAGGGAGCCTATTTCTTTCAAAACAATCCGGTTGCGATGAAAATCCTTTTAAAATAGTCCATTCCCAAAAAAGAAAAGACAAAGAAAATACTACCGGCCCTCATTTTACTCTTTTTTCTCTAGAAATCCAACCAATTGTTCTACCGGTATCACAAACTGCTTTCTTTCGTCCATATTCTTTAGTTCTACGAACCCTTCTGCGATTTTTTCGGTCACAAAAAGCGCAAATCGGGCATTGAGGGATTGGGCTTGTGCCAGCTGCTTCTTCATTTTCAAGGGATGGAATGAAAACTCAACAGAAAACCCACTACTCCGTAACTGTTCGATCAAAAGTAGCCCAAGAGCATTCTTTTTCCCTTCTGGAAAAACAACATACACATCAAGCCGTGGGAAAGAAGGCTCTAAAAGCCTTTTTTCTTTAAGAATTTCGCCAAGAACGACATCCCCCATTCCAAACCCTGCCGCAGGGATATCTTCTCCTCCAAAGAGCTTAAGCAGATCATCATATCTTCCTCCTCCTGCGATAGCTCTAAATTTTCCAGCTTTATCAAAAATTTCATAGACGATTCCCGTATAATAGGCCAAACCTCGGACAATTCTAAGATCTATCCGAGCATATTCTTCAAGCTTCCTATGACGAAGCCCCTCTAAAACAACGTCAAATCTTTCCCAATAGCATGGCTTTTCAATTAACTCAAACACCTCTTTGGCTAACCCTCCTAAACGGCGCTCAATCTCTTCTTTTGGATCTCTTTCGATCTTATCTATAGCTTGGAAAAACTGGTACCATTCTTCTATGGCAACTCCTTTTTTGGTTAGGAATTCAGACCAAAACTGCCGGTCACTAATCCGAACAATAAAATCTTCCTTGCCTAAACCAAAAGAACGGAGAATGTCTATTGCAAGATTCATCAGCTCAATATCTGCTTCTAGATCAGCTTCTCCAATAATATCGCAATTAAGCTGGAAATGTTCTCTCAACCTCCCCTTTTGAGCTCGTTCGTAACGAAAAAGTTGGGGAATAGAAAACCATTTAATAGGCTTCTTATATTCCTTATAATGGGCCTCGATCATTCTGGCTAGTGTTGGCGTCATTTCAGGTCTTAATGCAACAATCCGATTGCCTTTATCCAAAAAATGATAAATTTGATTGAGTATCTCTTCTCCAGACTTTTTTTGATACAGTTCTAAAGACTCTAATACTGGCCCATCATACTCGACAAAATTGAAACGCCTGCATATTTCTCTCCAGCGAGAAAATAGCAATTGTCTAAAAGCAAAGTCGGGAGGATAAAAATCACGAAATCCAGGGAGCGGCTGCATAAAACAAAATAGCTTAGAGGCAATAACTCAGTTTTTTTAAAAAAAGAAAAGGCAAAATTATGTCTTTTTCTTCTTCTTTAATTCTTCCTCTTTAAGAAGATCTTTTGTAATCGCATTGAGAATGCCTTTAACTTCTTTTCCTGGTTTAAATCGAACCACCGCTCTTGGGGGTATAAGAATGTCCCGCTCGGGATTTCGTGGATTGCGTCCTATTCTAGCTTTTCTTAATGTAACTTCAAAAACCCCAAAATTGCGTAGTTCAATCGTCTCTCTTTTTTTGAAAACTTCCATAAAAACATCAAGGATCTCCTCAAAGACCTTTGCCACTTCTTGTTGTGGCAAACCTGTTTTCATCGCAACCTTGACGACTAAATCTCTTCTTGTTAAATTCCCCATATCCTATTACTTTCTTCTTTTCCAGAGGATTTCCCTTCTTCTCCCTCTTTTAACTATGTGCCTAAAGTGATAATGATCAAAATAAAAGTTAACATATTTTCTTTTTTCTCAAGAATATTCATAGAAAAAGATTCATGAGGAAAAAATACATACAAAGCAAACCAAAGTATTTTATTATTAGAGTCAGATATGCCGAATCCTTTTTTTATTACTACTGCCATTGATTATGTCAATGGCTCCCCTCACTTAGGTCATGCCTATGAAAAAATAATGGCTGATGCTATTGCTAGGTATCATAGGAAGAAGGGAGATTCAGTTTTTTTCCTTACTGGTGTCGACGAACATGGCCAGAAAGTTCAGCGCTCGGCTGAAAAAGAAAAACTAAACGTTAAACATTTTTGCGATATCCAAACAGAAAAATTCGTCCAGCTTTGGAATCAATTGCATATTAGCTATGATGCTTTCGCCCGCACCACTCATCCTTCCCACATTCAGTATGTCCAAGAGGCCTTACAAAAGCTAGCGAATAAAGGACTTATCTATTTTAAAGAACATGAAGGCTACTATAGCTTAAGGCAAGAACAATTCGTTACGGAAAAAGATTTAGTCAATGGTCAATGGCCTGAAATCTATGGAGAAGTCATCAAAACCAAAGAACCAAATTATTTTTTCAAATTATCCCTTTTCGAAAATTGGCTAAAAGACTATGTAGAAACTCACGAAGAATGGCTCATTCCTAAATCTAAACGCAACGAGCTCTTAGGGGCTTTAGAAAAACCCCTTTCGGACTTGTGCATATCCAGACCGATCAGTAGACTTTCTTGGGGCATTCCGTTGCCTTTTGATGAAAACTACGTCACCTACGTCTGGTTTGATGCCTTATTAAACTATGTTTCTTTTGCCAGGACCGAGAGCCATAACTGGTGGCCTGCTCAATTACACGTTATCGGAAAGGACATCTTGATTCCTGCACACACTATCTATTGGCCAGTCATGCTACAGGCTCTGGAATTAGAACAACCTCACCGCTTTTTAATCCATGGCTGGTGGATGAACCGCGGAGCAAAGATGAGCAAGTCATTAGGCAATTACATCGATCCTCTGCCCTATATACAACTATATGGAGCCGATGCTCTTAGATATTATCTATTAAGAGAAATGGGCCTAGGGCAGGATGCCGATTTTACTGATGAAAAAATTGCTAGCCGATATGCAAGCGATCTCTGCAATGATTTGGGTAATCTTGTCCAAAGAATCACAACAATGATCCATAAATATAGATCTGGTGTCATTCCCTCCTGTTCTGAAAAGCTCATGGGAGAAAGAGAAAAAAACTTGCTCAATGGCATGCTATTAGAAAGCTATTGCCAGCATTTCGATAAATACGATATTTCGATGGCTCTCCAGGAAGTCTGGCAACATATGAAAAAACTCAACAGGTATATCGATACGACCGCTCCCTGGACCCTAGCAAAAAACCCCAAGGAATCCCACCAGCTCGATTGCATTCTTTTTGTCTGCTGCGCATGCCTTAAAAGATATGCTTTACTCATTGATCCAGTGATGCCGGAGACCAGTGAGAAAATACTCTCGCTTTTAAATATTGGAAAAGAGAACTTTCCATTGTATGATGCTTTCTATTCCATGGATTTAGCAGGGAAAACAATCAATGCTCCTTTTCCTTTATTTCCAAGAATCCCACAGCAAGGCAATGAATAGCTACTTATTTATTTTAATATTGCAGAACGGAGGAAATGATTTACTCTGAGCACAGAGAAGGATTGGCACTATGAATAAGAAAGGTGGCTGTTTTAGCGTGTTTTTAATTTTAATTTTATGTTTTAGCCTGCTTTTGAATCTTATTTTTATATCCATTTTACAAACCAAAAAGGCACCATCCGCTCCGCTCGCTCTAGAGGAAGAGTTTGTGGGCGGTGATTTTGCCATGAAAGATGTTAAAATTGCTCTAATCCATCTTCGGGGACTGATTAGTCAGGATGAAGGAGGAACGTTTACTCAAAACACTGTCGAAGACATGAAAGTGCAACTGAAGGCAGCCCGAGAAGATAAAAAAGTCAAAGGAATCATTGTTGCCATTAATTCCCCTGGAGGAGAAGTTAACGCTAGCGATGTCATTTATCATGAAATCCGATTAACTCGTAATGTAAAACCAGTGGTGATCTATATGGAGTCCATGGCGGCTTCTGGGGGCTATTACTCGGCGGTGGGTGGCAGCTATCTTATGGCTAATGATCTGACGATCACTGGCAGCATTGGAGTCATTATGGAATCCTTCCTCGTCAAAGATTTAATGGAAAAAGTCGGAATAAAAGCCCTCACATTTAAGTCAGGGAAAATGAAAGACCTATTAAATCCGACAAGAGAAATGACCCCAGAAGAACAAGCTTTTATCCAAGGATTAATCGATGAAACCTATAATAAGTTTGTGTCCATAGTAGCCAAAGAAAGACACATGGATATCAATAAGCTGAAGAACAACCTTGCCGATGGCCGAATTTTCATGGGGCAAGATGCTTTAAAAAATGGGCTGATCGATGGCCTTGGGTATTTCGAAGATGCTTTTAACAAATGCAAAGAGCTTTCTAAAGTTCCATCCGCTCGGCTCATTCGTTATGTTCCTCCCTTTAAATTTTCTAATTTGTTTCGCCTTTTTTCCAAGGAAATGATCCCAAATATCAACCTGAGCCCCCAACCGTTGCAATGGCCAATATCTTCTGGACACCTATACTATCTTTATCCTCAAGCTTTTGGTTTGAATTAATAAAGGCTGAAAGTTTGTTTTTAACAAAGACCGTGGAATGCTCCTAGGAACCATTCCATGTGTATCTGACGTTGAAATTTTCAAAAGGATAGATAATTCAAGAAACTAGACTGCCTAGCTTGCTTTAGGCATAATGCTTGCAACAAAGAGTAGGATAACAAAACGTGGATGAACTAACTCAAAGACTCATTGTTCATTATAAGCCACTGATCCTTGGCTTCCTATTGCTTACCCTTCTGGCGGATCTGGCAATGGGGATTTTTCTTTACCGGTGGAAAAAAACCGATTTTGCTCCCTTTAGAGAATTTCTTCCAATTCCTTTTAGCTGGTTGGAACTTGTTGCCGTATGTCTCTTTCTTCTCACAGGCATCTTGCTTGGTGTCGCTGCTGGATTGAGCATTTTTTCTATTATTCTTATTGTCCTTTTGGTCCGTTTTCATGGGTATACTCTTTCAGATTTCTTAGGGCTCTCTCAGTTTAATCCATGGGAAATTGCCATCCTCAGTTTTTGGATATGTCTTTCTGCCTACCTACCCCTTCAAATGATTGCTGGACTCAGTGAGAATATTGGGAAAGCACTCCATCTTCCCGTTCCAAGACAGCCCGCCGTTGATCTTTTCTTACATGCCTCAAAGCCCAGTGAAATTGCCGTTCTTTTAACTTTAATTCTTGTGGCGGCTCCTATTGGAGAAGAGCTTCTTTTCAGGGGATTTCTTTATCAATTTTTTAGAAGTCACCTTACAAAAAGAAGTGCCATAGTCTTGAGTGGCCTTATCTTTGCTTTACTCCACATTCATTGGATCACTTTTCTCCCTCTTTTTATCTTTGGCATGATATTAGCAGCCGTTTATGAATTCAGTGGTTGTTTGATCCTCTCTATGGCCATTCATTTCTGGTTCAATGGTTTTACAGCATGCCTTCTTCTTTTAGCAAAATTTGGTTAAAGAAACTATTGACTCTTTAGACCCCGATTATGACATTTTTAAGAAATTAAAGCTAAAATCCTGTTACTTTTGGGGATCAATAGTGCAAAGTAAGAAAACCAATACCTCATTTTCTTTAACATCGGAATCTCTTGTTTCTGATCTCAGCGAAGAGCAGCTCATCAGTCTTCTTGTTGAAGGGTGGGGAAAAAGCAAAAGAGAAGTGATAGCTTCCACAGCAGAAGACTGTGCAGTAATCCAAACAGAAAAAAAAGAGCTCTATTATCTTTTCAAAATGGATGCAACCGTAGAAAATGTACACTTTGATCCATCAACTCCTCCAGAATGGATTGGCCGAAAAGCGCTCGCAAGGGCTCTCTCTGACATCGCCTCTATGGGCGGAGAACCGCTCTATGCCCTCATATGCCTTGGAGTTAACAGAACAGAGAAAGTAGAAAAAATAAAGCAACTTTATAAGGGATTGACTGATTTGGCTCGTGCTATCGGAACGGATCTTATTGGAGGAGAAACCACTGAGTCAAACCAACTTTTTCTTGTAGTGACGGTATGGGGAAAAACCGATGGCTATAAGCCAATATTGAGATCAGGAGCAGAAGATGGAGACGCTTTGTTTGTTACAGGAGTTCTTGGAGGCAGCTATGATTCTGGGCACCATCTATTATTTATTCCCAGAATAAAAGAAGGCCAATGGCTTGCCAAAGGCCAATGGGCAAAGGCGATGATGGATCTAAGTGATGGTTTGGCCACCGATTTACCAAGAATGGCAAAAGCTTCCAATATTGGCTTTGAAATCGATTATGAGGCAATTCCAGTGCGAAAAAATTATGGCCTTCACAATGCCTTAACCGATGGGGAAGACTACGAATTGCTTTTTTCTGTCGCAAAAGAAAAAGAAATAAATCTTATAAAAAATTGGCCTTTTGAGGTTCCTATAAAAAAAATTGGAACTTTTAGCAAAAATGGAAAAATGGAATTTCAGGATGGATACAGAGGCTTCGATCATTTCCAAAAGTCCAGAGGAGACTATTAATTTTGCCAAAGAACTGGTAAAACCCTGCCAGGGGGGAGAAGTGTTTGCATTGATCGGCGAGTTAGGATCGGGTAAGACCCAACTTGTCAAAGGCGCTGCTCTTGCTTTAGGTTTTAAAGGCGAAGTTACGAGTCCTACTTTTAGTTTAGTCCACTGTTATAAAGGAGAAAAGTTCGATATTTTTCATATTGACTTGTACCGAGTAGAAAACCTGCCTCCTAGCTTATCTCATTATTTGGAAGAAATCTTGTATGGAGAAGCTATTTGTTTTGTGGAATGGCCTCAAAAAATAGAAAAACTATTACCTTCTTGGACCCAGTATTGGGAAATTACAATCATTGCCCAAAATGAAAGAAAAATTAAACGCATTCGTTGATCCCTCATTTGTTATGTTAGAACCTCCCTATTCCTTCCTATAACTTTATGATCCTTTCGATTGATACCTCTTCAGAAATGGGCAGCGTGGCTTTGGCAGAAAATCACCATGTTGTCTGGCGCTCGTATTTTAAAGGCAAACGCCATTTTTCTTCCCTATTTGATTGTCTGGAAAAATTAAATTTGGCCTCTTTGAAGATCGAAAAGATCTTTGTTGGGACAGGACCAGGATCTTTTTCCTCTATCCGGGTAGGCATTGCAGCCGCACAAGGAATCAGCATAGCCAAAAACGCCTCAATTCTTTCCATTCCAAGCATATGGTCTATAGGCCTTCAATTTTCTCATATTCCTTCCTTAGGAATATTTTCTGATGCCAGGCGAGGCGAACTTTTTTGTTCTCTCTTTTCTTATGGTAAACTCGTCAAAGGGCCTTATCTTATTGAGCAAAAAAAACTAACAGAAATAATCAAAACGGTAGATTTAGCAGTTAGTCCAGAAGCCCTACATGACAACATGCCTCAAGTTTTTCCAAGAGCCGAAGACTTTTTTCTACTTCCAGAAAATTGTCCTCCATTTGATAACACCCCTTTCCCAGAACCTATCTATTTAAGAGGCCCTGTTTAATAATAAAATGAGCTATAAGAATTACTATTCTTTTTTTTCGGCTGCCCCCCTGCCTCGTAGTTGGGTAGAAATTGATGGGCAGGCTTTGCGCTTTAATATCCGCGTGGCAAGAAAGAGGATTCCAAAAAAAACAAAAATTATTGCTGTTGTTAAGTCTGATGCCTATGGGCATGGCCTTGTTCCTATATCCAGAGAACTTGTGCAATCTGGGATCGAAGTTCTTGGAATCAACAACGTCGATGAGGTTATTGAACTGAGAAATGCCGGTATCCAAAATCCTTTATTAATCTTATGTCCTATCTTGCCTCCTGAAGCTCCACTTGTGATCGCCAATAATGCCTGGGTAGTTGTCTCTTCATTCAATGAGGCAAAATGGCTCAATCAAGCAGCAGAACATTTAGGCAAAAAGGCAATTATCCATCTTAAAATAGATACAGGGATGGGAAGACTTGGGTTTATCCCTTCAAATTTTGTTAAAGAGATGGAAAAAATAAAAAAACTTTCTTCTGTCTGTATCGGTGCAGTGTGCACTCATTTTTCCCAGGCAGATACGGATATAGAAGCGACGGAAAAGCAGTGGCTTGAGCTATTAAAATTAAAGGAGCATTTCAAAGGCCTTCCCATTCATGTTGCTAATAGCGCGGCTTTATGGCGGAAAAGTGTGTATGCTTGCGATTATGTACGGATTGGTCTTGCCCTTTATGGACTAGCCCCCATGTCATTCCTACGAACGCTTCTTAAACCAATTATGAGTTGGAAATGCAAAGTCGTGCTAATAAAAGAGCTTCCCAAAAACCATCCAATCAGCTATGGGTCAACTTACAGGCTTAAAAAACCTTCTAAGATCGCCGTGCTTTCCATCGGTTATGGCGATGGCTATCTCCGGTCGCTTTCTAATAAAGCCTTTGTGCTGATCAAAGGAAAAAGATGTCCAGTCCGTGGAGCGGTTACAATGAACCAGATCATGGTGGATATCAGCGAACTGTCTTCATGTAAAATTGGGGAGGAGGCGGTATTGATTGGTACGCAAGGAAAAGAATCCATTAATGCTGACGAACTGGCCAAGCTTGCTGGAACAATTTCCTATGAAATACTCACGAATATCCATTCCAACATTCCAAGACAGTATCGGCATTTTCTTTCCCGCTCCAATGCTTCCGTGCATTACTACGAATGAATCGACCGCTTATAGGCATCAAGAGCTGCTTCACGAAGCACTTCAGAAAGCGTAGGATGCGCTAATGGCAGGCTTACGAAATCCACCCCGCTAACCTTTCTTAAAAACAATGGGGTCGACATTGAAATGAGCTCGGAGATAACTGGTCCCACTCCATGGATTCCCAAAATCTTATCACTTTTGGCATCCACCAAAATTTTTACAAATCCTTCGCCGACATCCCCGGCCAACGCCCTTCCATTAAAAGAGAACTTCGATACACCCTTTTTATAGTCTCTTTTAGCTGCTTGCAATTCTTCTTCTGTAAAGCCAATTCCTCCCGCCTCAGGAGAGGTATAAATAATAGAGGGGATGAGCGCATAGTTCAGTTGTGGGGATCGAAGCCCAGCAATGATTTCAGCGACCGCTATTCCTTCTAGTTGAGCTCTATGAGCAAGCATTGGCCCTTCTATTAAATCGCCAATTGCATAGATATGGGCAAAATTGGTCTGCCACCATGCATTGACCTCTACACTGCCTTTCTTTGTAGTACTGATGCCTATTTGTTGCAGATTCAACCCATGAGTATAAGGAATTCTCCCTACGGCTACGAGCACTTTTTCCACACTAAGCGAGTAGGTCTTGGATCCTGAAACTAATTCAAGTAAGACTTCGTTTGTATTGCTCGTTGCAGAGATGATTTTAGTATTGAGAAAAAATTCTATTCCTTGATTTCGAAGAAAGGTTTCTAAAGTGCTGGATACGGAATGATCCATCAATGGACATATTCTTGGCAAAAGCTCTATAACATAAACCTTGGATCCAAGTCTACTCCACACAGATCCTAGCTCCAATCCAACAGCTCCAGCACCTATAACAGCCATACTTCTGGGAACAGAACTAAACTGAAGGGCCGAGGTGCTATCCACGATCTGATCGTTATAGGAAGGCAAAAAAGACAGAGAAGCTGGTGCACTACCTGTCGCAAGGATAATATTTTTAGCTTTAATTCTATGTTCTTTTCCATTTTCTTCGGCTATGACAACCGTTTGGGGATCTACAAGCGATCCTATCCCATGAAATACTTCAATCCCGTTTTTCTTCATGAGAAAATCCACTCCCTTGACTAGCTTATGGACGACTTGGTCTTTTTTCTTCATGAGTTTATCGAGATCGAAGCGGAGATTTTCAACGAGCAATCCATTTTCAGCAAACTTTGTCTTGGCAAAATAGTAATATTCAGAAAGAGAAAGAAGAGCTTTACTCGGAATACATCCCACATTCAGGCAGGTACCTCCAAGGGTCTTGTCTTTTTCAATAATTGCCACATTCAAGCCAAGCTGAGCGGCACGAATGGCGGCAACATAGCCACCAGGGCCAGATCCAATGACGCATACATCAAACGTATCCATTCTTTTTGCTTTCTATAAAACCAACATTTAGACTTCCAAAAGAACCGAGGCGGGCTGTTCGATAAACTCTTTGACAAGGACTAAAAAACTGACAGCTTCTTTGCCATCAATCACTCGATGATCGTAGGTAAGAGCAAGGTACATGACGGGTCTGATTTCCACTTTCCCATTGATTGCTACAGGCCTTTCTTTAATAGCATGCATGCCAAGAATGCCACTTTGAGGTGGATTCAATATAGGGGTGGAAAGCATAGAGCCAAAGACACCGCCATTGGTTATCGTAAAGACTCCTCCTTCAATGTCTTCGAGAGTAATTTTCCCACTTCTCGCTTTTATAGCTAGTTCTTGAATCGTTTTTTCAATCTGGGCAAAACTTAGATTTTCGGCGCTACGAATCACTGGTACGATCAATCCTTTTTCTGTAGCAACAGCTATTCCCAGATCCAAAGTGGAAGGATAAACAAGTTCATCCTCTTCAATCCGCGCACCGACCTCTGGTATTTTTTTCAAAGCCTCCACAACCGCTCGGACAAAAAAGGACATCAGTCCCAGTTTGACTCCGAATTTCTCTTCGAATCTCTTCCCATAATTTTTTCTTAATTCTAGCACCGTACTCATATCGACTTCATTGAAGGTAGTTAAATGAGCGGTGCCAATATGAGCTTCTAGCAAACGCTGAGCAATCTTCTTTCGGATAGGACTCAGTGGTTTTCTTTTTTCTTGAGGACCTAGCGCAAAAGGCTCTAGTTTGTTTGCTTCTTTTTTTTCTTCTTTTTCTTCCTTTTCTTCCTCTATCAGTTCTAGGGCCTCTTCCTTGGTTATCCTACTAGGACGCATCAGGGGAGCTTCTACAGAAGCCTTTTCTTTCTCCTCTTCCTTTTTTACTGGCTCTATCGATTCTTTCTGCGGTTCCAAAACTGTTTTTTCCTCTTTTTCTACTTTGATACTTGCCCTCGGCTCTGGCTCCATCTTTCCCGAAGGCAATTCTTCTAATTGAGCGATGGTTTGCCCAACCTTCACCTCTGAGCCTTCTTTGACAAGAATATGCAATATTCCTTCTTTCTCAGCATAAATTTCAGTAGTGATCTTCTCAGTTTCAATTTCACACAAGGCATCTCCAGATTGTACTCTTTCCCCTTCTTTTTTAAGCCATTTGCCAATCAATCCAGATTCAATCGATTCACCAACAGAAGGCATTTTTATATCCATTGCGACCTAGCTCCTGGGTTAAAAATGAATTTACATAAGGGTTATCTGCCAAAGGCATCTGCAAGAAGCTTTTGCTGCTCCAGCCGATGGTAGGCCATTGAACCAGTCGCCGTGCTGGCCGAGGCCTCCCTACCGGCATAAAGGACAGGAAGAGAAAAAATATCGTTCAGTTTAGGAAACATATAAGTCCAAGCGCCCATGTTTTTTGGCTCCTCTTGACACCAAACTAGGGACTGGGGCTGATAGCTTAAGACAATCTCTTTGAGCTTTTTCTCATGCAGAGGATAGAGCTGTTCGATTCGAACAATAGGAATATCCATCCTTCCAATCCGGCTTCTGTAGTCTATAAGATCATAATAGACTTTTCCAGTGCATAAGATAACTTTTGAGCTTGGTTGATTGACCTGAGGATCCGCCAAGACCTCTTCAAAAGAGCCTTGAACAAATTCTGTAATGGACGAGGAACATTGTGGGTTGCGTAAAAGGCTTTTATGGGTGAAAAGGATTAAGGGTTTAGAAAATCCCCTCAAAACCTGTCTTCTTAAGATATGAAAATAATTGGCTGGGGTAGTACAGTTAGCAACAACGACATTATCTTCAGCACATGCTTGAAGGAATCTTTCCACACGTGCGCTAGAATGCTCAGGCCCCTGTCCTTCATATCCATGTGGCAGTAGCAAAACAATGTTCGATGTCACACCCCATTTCGATTCAGAGCTAACCAGGTATAGATCTATAATAACCTGAGCCCCATTAGCAAAATCACCGTACTGAGCTTCCCAAATAATTAAAGCTTCAGGATAATCTAGAGAATAGCCATAATCGAAACCTAAAACAGCATATTCGGAAAGGGGACTGTTATAGATACAAAATATCGCCTGGTTGGGATGGATATTCGCTAAGGGAACATATTTCTTAGAGACTTTTGTATCATAAAGTACCGCATGCCTTTGACTGAAAGTCCCACGCCGACTATCTTGACCGGATAGTCTAACTGGGATTCCCTCATAGAGAAGAGTGCCAAAAGCCATGGTTTCAGCAAAAGCTAAAAGAATTGGCTGTTTTCCTTCAACCATGGCTTTTCTTTCTTCAAGGATCTTGCGGATTTTAGGATTAAGATTGAAATCAGGAGGCTCCCTCACCAATGCATTGCCTACATAAAGGAATTCTTCCAAAGGAACGGCTGTTTTCACTGGATCAAAAATCCTGGGACAAGCCAACCTGGGCCTCAAGGTGGGAGGGTTTTCTTGTTTAATCCATTCCTTCGATTCCTCCATTTTTTGGTTCAACTCAGCAACAAATATTTTTCGGTATGCATTTGCTTCTTCTCTTGTCATCTCTCCGGATTTTATCAACTGATCCAAGAAAACATCACTGATATTGGGATGCTGTGCTATTGCCTTATAAAGAAGAGGTTGAGTAAAGCTAGGTTCATCCCCCTCGTTATGTCCATACTTTCTATATCCCACAAGATCAACAACCACATCCTGACCAAAAACTTGCCTGTACTCTAAAGCTAGCAGCACAGCAAAGACAGCCGCCAAAGGATCATCACTGTTGACATGAAAAATAGGAATTCCTAGCATCAGTGCTACTGCCGTACAATGATGCGTAGAGCGCCCATCCTGAGGCACCGTTGTAAAGCCAATCTGATTGTTGACAATAATATGCAGAGTACCCCCCGTTGTATACCCTTCAAGCCTGGAAAGATTCAAAGTTTCTTGCACAACGCCTTGCCCCATAAATGAGGCATCTCCATGAATAAGCAAAGGCAAAACTTTTTTTCTATGCTCTGTATCTTTTAGTCTTCTTTCCCAAGCTCTGGCTTTGCCTTCCACCACAGGATTAACAGCTTCCAAATGGCTTGGGTTAGGCGTTAGGCCTACTGTTACAATAGCACCAGACTTAGTTTTCAGAGCTGCTTCAAAGCCTAAATGATACCGAACATCCCCATTGCCCAATACCCCTTCGGGAATGTAATTTTCAGAAAATTCATCAAAGATGACCTTATAATCCTGCTGCAACACATTGGCAACAAAATTAAGCCTTCCTCGATGCGCCATTCCAACAACAAGCCGCTTAATCCCATGGGCCGGACAAGCTTCTATAAGAGCATCCATCATAGGAATGAGTGTACAACTTCCTTCCAAAGAAAATCTTTTCTGTCCAACGTATCGTGTATGTAAAAACGCTTCAAAAAGTTCAGCCTTCAATAGGTCATAAAGAATTTGCTTTTTGTGTTCTTTCGAAAAACCAGCATAAAAAGATTTTCCTTCAATCCGCTGGGATATCCATTTTCTTTGCACAAAAGAATCCATGTGCATAAACTCAACAGCCAACGTAGAACAATAAGATTTCTTAAGTATCTCTAATATCTCCCGTAAAGTTCTCCATCCCCCCCCAGCCAGATCTCCAGAATCAAAGTAGCACTCAAGGTCTTTTTGATCTAACCCAAATCTTTCAAGCTTCAATTCGTCATATTCATATTGATTGAATCCCAACGGATCAAGATTGGCTATATAATGCCCAAGGGTGCGATAGGCATGAATAAGTTCATAAACGGCACGTTGCTTTTTTAAATCATCGGTTTTAGCTCGGCTTTCGACTTTCTTTCCGAGCTGACCATTTTTTAAGGATTCATATCCGAACTCAAACCCTTCAAAAAAAGCGCTCCAATCAGCAGAGACAGAATTCGGATCTTTCTTCCAGCGTTGGTAATATTCCTCAAGTAAAGCAAGATTTTCGATGCCAATCGATTCCCGATTGGACATAACCATGGAAGAAATGGAAAGAGATGGCTTTTGTCTCATACAGTAAGAAAAACAAATTTTTAGGATGATCTAGGATCAATATTTATAAAACTTATATTATTTAGTAAAATAAAAAAAGAAAGAAAAATAAATATTATATATAAATATTTTTGATTTTTCTAAATTCTTCAGCTTTCTCTTTCATCCCCTCTAAAAAGACCTCGTCTGTCGTCAGCTTATTTTTTTCCGCGTATTTTAAGACTTCTTCGGTGATTTTCATTGAACAGAACTTAGGTCCACACATCGAACAAAAATGAGCATGCTTGGCCGCTGGCTGAGGTAAATTTTCATCATGGAAAAGCCGAGCGGTTGGAGGATCAAGACTTAAATTAAATTGGTCTTCCCATTGGAAATGAAACCTGGCATAACTCAAAAAGTTATCCTGTAATTGGGCCCCTGGAAACCCTTTTGCAAGATCAGCAGCATGAGCCGCAATCTTATACGCTATGACCCCAGTTTTTACATCCTCAAGATTAGGTAAGCCTAGATGTTCTTTAGGAGTGACATAGCACAACATTGCACAGCCAAACCAGCCGATCATTGCAGCTCCAATGGCACTAGTAATATGGTCATAACCGGGCGCAATATCCGTAGTCAACGGTCCAAGGGTATAAAAGGGAGCCTCAAAACAATGCTTAAGCTCTAAATCCATGTTTTCTTTAATCAATTGCATAGGAATATGGCCAGGCCCCTCAATCATCACTTGCACATCATGTTCCCACGCCTTTTTAGTCAGTTCGCCAAGGGTAAAAAGTTCACTAAGCTGAGCCGTATCATTAGCATCGGCAATGGCTCCTGGTCTTAACCCATCCCCTAGCGACACACTGATGTCGTAGCTCCTTAATATTTCACAGATTTCATCAAAATGCGTGTAGAGAAAGTTTTCTTGATGATGGGCTAAACACCACTTAGCCATAATGGACCCTCCTCTACTAACAATGCCACAGAGTCGATTGGCTGTATAAGGGATATATCGCAAAAGGACTCCGGCATGTATGGTAAAATAATCTACTCCCTGTTCGGCCTGTTCGATCAGAGTATCTCTATAGATTTCCCAACTCAATTCCTCAGGAATCCCCCCAACCTTCTCTAGCGCATGATAGATAGGAACAGTCCCTATCGGCACAGGGCTAGAACGAATAATTAGTTCACGAATTTCATGAATGTTTTTTCCCGTAGAAAGATCCATGACCGTATCAGCTCCCCAAAGAATAGCCCAAACCAGTTTTGCTACCTCTTCATCCATCGATGAGCTAATTGCAGAGTTTCCAATGTTCGCATTTATTTTGACTCTAAAGTTACGGCCAATAATCATCGGTTCCAGCTCTGGATGGTTAATGTTAGAGGGGATAATCGCTCTGCCCGAAGCAACTTCTTTCCTTACAAATTCTGGAGTTATTTCTTCTGGGAACGATGCCCCCCAGGCCAATCCCGAGTGCTGGCTATAAAGTGGGCCTTTGCCTTGGCGAAGAGAGTAACCTTTCCTACCTAAATTCTCTCTTATGGCTACGAACTCCATCTCTGGAGTAATAATGCCTTTTTTGGCATAATGCAGTTGAGTAACCCTTCTTCCAGCTTTGGCACGTAAAGGCAGACGCTTTTTTAACAAAGAAAGCTTTTGAGCACCATTTTTCAGCAGAATCCCGGTTTTATCTTTGACCGATACCCATCCATTATCTTCAGGTTTAATTGGCCTGCCTTCGTAAGGTTCGCAATCCCCTCTTTGTTCTATCCACTCGGCTCGCAAAGGGAAAAGCCCCCTCCCTATTTCTACTTCAGCACAAAGATCTGTATAAGGCCCAGAAGTATCGTAAGCATAAAAAAATGAATGATCTGTTGCTACACCAGAACCATTATGAGCAACCTTTATTTCCCTAAAGGGAACGTTTACCCCCCTATTTTCCCCTTGGATATATACCTTTTTGGAATTTGGGAAAAAAGACAAAAGGAAGGAAGAAAGTTCTTTTCCTTTTGAAACAATATCCAAATACGTCAGCCGATTACTGTTTTGAGCCATTGTTGCTTCCTCCTTTCAGAGGACAGCCGAACAGGAGATAAGAGCATAAGAACAGTGCATATCCTTTCCCTCCGCCGGCATTATCCGGATCAGGTTCATAGGGTCGTTCTCCTCTATCATTAGAGAAGAACCTCTCAGCCAATAAGGCTCCCCATGGATCACTTAATACTTATAACTAAAAAAAAACCATTTATCAACTGCTATTCCTCTCTGCTTATCTTTTTTGGCATAGTCAGTCAATTGTTCTTTTCTAAGTTTCTAGCTCTTTTTCCACACAAGCGTAAGCAGCATGATTATGAATGCTTTCCATATTCTCGGCTTCTACCCGATACCAGAGTATATCTTGATTGGCATTGAGCCTAAGAGCCACATTCCTCACCAAGTCTTCTACAAACACAGGGTTATCGAACGCCAATTCAGTAACATACTTTTCATCAGGTCTTTTAAGAAGAGAATAAATCGGGCTACTGGCTGAGGCTTCAACCATCTCAATGACGTCTTCAATCCAGATCGTTTGAACAAATCTTATGGCAACTGACACATACCCTCTTTGGTTATGAGCTCCCCGATCGCTTATTGCTTTTGAACAAGGACACAAGGTGGTCACGGGCACAGTAACCCACATAACAAAATCCGTCTCATCAAGATAGGCCGCTGCTTCAAATCTTACCTGATAATCAACAAGGCCTTTTGAACCAGTCACTGGGGCAATTTTTTCAATGAAATAAGGAAATTCCATGATGACATGAGCAGTTTCCGCATGTAATTTCTTCTGGAGTTCATGGACGATCGAAAAAACATTACAGACATGCACCATCCGACCATGCGCATTGAGCACCTCAACAAATCTGCTCATGTGTGTGCCCTTAAAATGATGCGGAAGATCCACAAGAAGGGATACGGTAGCCACTGTATGTTGGCTTTCAAAATTTTTGTCTCGTACTTCTATAGGATACCTTAGACCTTTAACTCCTACTCGGTGTATTTTGATTTTTCTATGATCCCGTTGGCTTTGACAATCAGCTAAAGAAGCAGATAATGAATTTTTCATAAGAGGAGAAACTTTTAGGCATTTCGAAAAGTATATTTTTTAGATAGACAAAGCAATACTATTTTTATTCGAACAGAAAGATTGAAATGGTCTTTTTTTTTTGGACAATTTTTTTTAGACAAATAACTAAAAAAAAAATACATTCTTAATTCCCGAGGGCAGATAGCTCAACGGTAGAGCAGGTGCCTTTTAAGCACTTGGTTCAGGGTTCGAATCCCTGTCTGCCCACTAGCTTAGTTCTTCTGACCATATAGCTGCACAACCATTTTTGAGAAATTCAACAACACTTTGTATCTAGAAAAGAGCCTATTGCCAATTATCCCTCCTATAGGTATTTCTTCTCTTTCTTCTAGAGTCAGTGGAAGTTGGCTAAAAGTTTCACTTATTTTCTTGATTGCTACCGGTCCAAATATCAATGAGCTTCTAGCAGGTACTGAAAACCCAAAAAACATATTCCTATATTTTTGATTAAATTCCAATGGGTACCCTCCAAATCCAGTATCATAAATAAAAAAAACTTCCTTCGACTGAAGGCTCCCTTTTAGTAGCAGAAGTCCTTGAGGGCTAAACAAAAAAGGAATTTCAGCCAATAATTTTGACCCAGATAGAAAGGTAGCCCCTTGCTCCATGGCCCTTTTTGAAATGACAATCTTCTTTGTTTGATAATCAATGAGTATATTGAATCTTGAAAGCAAATCTGTTCCTAATACCCCATGAAAGCTATTCGGAGCACCTGAGGAAAGTGGCTTTAGCTTTTCGATGAGCATGGCCGGAACATTTTTAATCGCAAAAGAACCAATACGTAAAATTGGCAGAATACTCAAAGCTCCCTGAATCCTCTTTCCATTACTTAAAACCAATTCCGATGGACACCCTTCTTTTAGTCCAACAGCTTGTGCCACTTTTTTATCCACAATAGATGTCGAAGCCCCTGTATCGATGAGAAAAGCAAAAAAATGGCCATCAATTTCCAACGGAACGACTGGATAAGAGGTGTTAAGTAATGGACAGGTTGCATTTTGCAAAGAATTCGAACATTCAAAAGGGTGCTTTACCATCTTATAAAAACGGGCTAGCCCAATCAAATGGGCTTGATGCATCCAAAAGATTGCTCCCCTTCTATCGTTTTCCCTAAGAGATGCTATGGCTAAAAGTTCACAAAGCTTTGCATCCTGAGGAGAGAGGGAATAACACATTTGAAAAAATTTTCTTGCTTCGCTATTCCGATTCCTATAAAGAGCTAAAAATCCTCGGGCTTTATAAGCCTTTAGAAGCTCTTTTTCACTGGCTAAAGACTTATATTGTTTTTGATTTGCTCGCAGATTTTTACAAAACGAATTTTCAAAGAAGGAAATCTTGAAAAGAACAATAACAATACCTACCTTTGTCATAACCTTCCAGGAAAATAAGACCTTTCTTGAGAAGATATTGCTATTGGGATGATAAAGGCCTTTCTTATTGTTCTTTGCATGCAAAATCGATCTTTTCGATCGATTCGCTTTAAGGCCGGTTAGTTTTATATGAAAAAAGACCATGATAACTATCAGTGGGCTGCTCTTTTTGATTGGGACGGCGTCATTGTCGATTCAGTCAAACAGCATGAACAAAGTTGGCGCATGCTTGCAGCCGAACAACACAAAGAAGTTAAACAAGATTTTATGAACAAAACATTCGGAATGAAAAATGAAAAAATCATTTCCGAGTTTCTTGGCTGGAGTCAAAATCCCAAAGAAATTACTCAACTTTCAAAGAGAAAGGAAGAACTTTATAAAAAAATTGTACAGGAGGAAGGCCTTTGTCTTACTTATGGAGTCAAAGAGTTTCTGGATCGCTTAAAACAGAAGCATATTCCCATGGCTATTTGCTCCTCGACAACAAAAACCAATATCTTCTTCGTATTAGAAAAATTAGGAATCAAAGAGTATTTTCCCGTTATAGTAGGTGCTGAAGACGTCAGGGAAGGCAAACCACATCCTGCCCCTTATCTACTAACAGCTCAAAAATTGGGTTATGTGCCCAGCCGCTGTGTAGTGTTTGAAGATGCCCCTGCAGGAGTTGAATCTGCAAAAAAGGCTGGCATGAAAGTGATCGCTTTGACCACTACAAGACCTAAAAACAACTTAGAAAATGCTGATCTAGTAATTTCTAGCTGGAAAGATTTGTCTTTAGAAACAATCGATGTTCTTTTTAATGATGTCTCTCAGCAATAGAAGGAGACAACGATCTTTTTGTTTCATTCATCCTTGTGAAAAAAATATTCATTCTACTTGTTCTTTTCTTAAGCTTTTATCGCATTGGGAATGCTGCAGAAGGAATCTGGATAGATCTAAAGAGTGGAGCAATAGTAAATCATAAAGAGCTAATAGAAGATCTTTCCAAGGCTCGAATTATCTATTTGGGCGAAGTACACACTCTGCATAGCCATCATAAAGCCCAGCTTGCACTTTTAAAACTTCTATACAACAGGCACATTCCTCTGGCTTTGGCGTTGGAATCCCTCGAAGCCAAAGACCAAAAGATAATCGATCGGTTTATAAATGGTCAGCTCTCTTTCAAAGAATTTTCAGAAACCATTCAATGGAAGAAGAAATGGCCTAACTACTTGGATTACAAACCACTTTGCCTTTTTGCTCAAAAACATCACATACCCTTGATCGGTATAGACACGACTCATTCTATTATTTCAAAAGTAGCAAGGGAAGGCTATTCCTCCCTAGCAAAAAAAGAAAAAGCCGCTTTCCCATTGGCCGCCATAACACCGTTATATAGGAGATTTTTAACCCCCTATCTTTCAGTCCATGCTTTTATGGATAAACAAAGGATTGCCTTTGCTATAGAAGCACAAAGACTTAGAGAAAGTTCTATGGCAAAGCACATCCTAAGCTTTCTGAATTCTCCCCTTGGTTCTCAAAGAACCATGTGTGTCGTCACAGGAGAGATCCACGTCCGTTATGGTCTTGGCATTCCTCAATTGACACAGCAATTTGCTCAAAGAATACTCCTCTTTGGTTCAAAAGAGCCCCTACAGCTCTCTAAAAAAGAAAAGCAAATAAGCAAGCAAATAGTATTAGATCACCAGAGCTTTTCTTTTATTCCCTCCTCCGTAGCCGATTATTTCGAACTCCTAGCCTTTTAATGTATCAGAGTTTCTGTATGAGCAATTGCTGACAAATTATAGAGCTAAAAAAAACCATGTTAACTCCTGTTTGGAGGTAGCCTAGGGGTGTAATCGAAATGGCTTTGTTCTTAGCTAAGATTCCAATTCTACAACCATCCTCTCTTGCCTTAAAAATGCCCATGGTACCCCATCCTATCTCTAGCCGTATATACTTGCTAATGGATAGCATCCAAAAGCATTTCTAAAGTCAGCGGTCATTAAGTCAACTACTCCGTCCTAAAGGACGGAGCTTGCATCCAGGCTCCACCGCAGCTTGCGCGTATCTCGAAAGGCGTGCGGCTTTGGCTTCATCACCCGATGCTTAAGGGGCGGCTGACAATCGCCCCGTCCTCACCCAGTCATGCCAGATGAAAAGCGTTCGCATGCTGATGTTTCTGGCAGCCACTAAATCGGCATGGAGCCTATACCCACAATGGGCGCATACAAACAGCAGTCCCTTATTGGGCTGATTCTCCCGTCCAACATGCTCGCAAACCGGCCATCTCTGGCTTGTGTAATCCGCAGCCACCCAAACCGGCACTCCGAACGGCAGCCGGATTTTGTAAGCCGTCTTGGCTTGCCCCTCCGCAAAACCCCAAGTGCTCCCCTTACGGTTGGCCTTGCAGCGTTTGACGAAAACCTTCTCCGACTGTCTGCACTCGGTTCGATAACGGATAGCCTTTAGCCCCTCCATGCCTACCATCGCGTGGGGCTCCGCGAGTGCCCTTCTCTTGCAGCGCACTTCGTCTACTGGCGGCACGATTGGCCAGTTGCCTTCGGTGTCCACCAGGATAAAAACGACATTTGCCTTGGGTATTGGATTCCACCGCGAGGTTCCGGCGGTTCATGTCCACACCCTTGACTGGGGTGATGGAGGCCTGCGGGTACCGGTCCAAAGCCTTTTCGACGGACACCAGCAGATACCATGCCCTGGATGCAGAGTCCTGCCAGAGCAGGGCCCCGCCCAGTGTGACACCATGCTCCCTGGGCTCGCGCCATCCTCTCCAGATGCCGGTTCCATCCTTCGTATCGGCACCGGATGCCTCCGCCCAAAGTCCCCATGCTGACCGTTTGTTCCTTGCCCAAGGACCAATCCCGGCGATGGTTCAAAGTCATGGTCATGGCAGTGAATCTGTATGCCTTGTCGAGACCCTTATAGCGCCGGGCCGATCCAGCCTTTCGCTTTATGGGCCGCGCCCGCTTTGGCGCGTTCCCAGAGGGTTTTTTAGGCCGCAGCCACTTGTCTGGGCACGTTGCATGTCATTTGAGCTGGCAGCCCGAACCTCTTGCGCAAATCCTGGGACACCAGCCTTTGCAGTTTCTTGCCTTGCGATATCTTCCCGCCCACAAAAGCGACAGTGGATGTGTGATTCAGGGCGTTACGGTAAGCCAACGCCGTGCACCGCACCGCCTCCTCCTGCTCTTTAGTGAGCAGGAGCTTCAGTTTGCACCTCAGCGATTGGGTGGCTTGCAATTCATTCATGTTTACGAGTATTATGTTTCAGTTGTAAAGCATCGCCGCTGCGCGGCTGCGCTATCCCTCTGCCGCCTTGAAAGGCGGGGACTCCCGCGCAAATTTGTTGAAGCTTTTCAGTAGGTTTAGAACTTACCAAAGTGAGTAAGTAGAGGAGGTTTTAGCTCCTGCTTTTCAAGCAAAAGGCTAAGGAAGCTAAATTGGAAAGCGACGCTGTTTTTTGCTTGCAGATAGATTAGCTAGCAAACAGTTGCCCTGCTGTAGGACCCAGATGAGGTTGGCTTGAGAAGGGCTTTGTCACACTTTCCATCCTGCCCTATTCTAATAGTTCCTATCTGATTAGGGCATTCTTACAGCGATGGCATTGGTGGGTTGGAGCCTGTTAGCTCGATCAAGCTAGAAGAAAAGCTAAGGCTTTAAAGAAAAAAGGATTTATCTCATTGGTGTCGTTGTCTTTGGACGGAGAGCCAAAGAGTTGGCTTGTGGCTTTAGGAAGATTGGTTTAGGAGTAAACAAATGAGTCGTTTGAGAAAGATGGAAATTCCAATTTGATATTTGACGGATTTTTAAAAAATGATAATTCTATAAATAGATACTTTAAAAGGGTGAGCATCTTCGATATTCATAAAGATAGGAAAATTTATTTTTTTTCATGATTTGTTGGAGAAACTTGCTTTATAAAAAACTAGTTTCAAATTTGAATTTTCTAAGTTTCTTTCCACTTTTCTTCTTTCAATTCTGGCCTGCTTCGTTTCCCTTTTCTTTTTCTCTGTGGCGACATTCTCTATTCTACGCGTTTTGCAACATTGTTTTTTTACAATCCGTTTCATTTTTCTTAAAACCCTAAAAACATGAATCATTCAGAGATTATTTCCTTTGAAAACGGTCGATTTGTTCATGAACTTTTTGCCAATGAAATTAAAAATGTTCGTCTTTTGGAGGAACGTTTTGGAGTCAAGGTAACTACAAGGGATGGCTGGCTACGGATTGATGGGGCACCTGACAATGTACGAAAAACCAGGAAAGTTATTGATCAATTGCAGGATGCCCGAGATCAAGGTTTGAAAATTGGGAAAAAAGATTTTCATAATGCTATGGAATTTGTTGAGAAAGATAACGGTGTTGCGCTCAGTGATTTGCAAAAATCCAAATTAGAAACTTCGACGAAAAAACCTCCGGTTATACCGAGAACCTTAAATCAAAAAAAATACATTGAGGCTATTAAAGAACATGAACTTGTTTTTGGATTGGGACCTGCTGGGACAGGCAAAACCTTCTTGGCAGTGGCCGCTGCATTAGCAGCTTTCAGGGATGAAGAGATCAAAAAAATTATATTAACCCGCCCTGCAGTAGAAGCTGGAGAAGAGCTTGGGTTTCTTCCTGGGGAACTAGAAGAAAAAATATTTCCTTATTTGCGCCCCTTATATGATGCTCTAGAAGAGATGCTTGATCCAGAGGAACTAAGGAAAATGCTTGAAAAAGGAATCATAGAATTAGCGCCACTGGCCTTTATGCGTGGCAGGACATTGAGTGGCAGTTTTATCATTCTGGATGAAGCTCAAAATACAACGGCCGAACAGATGCTCATGTTTTTAACGCGTTTGGGGCAGAGGTCTCGCTGTGTTATTACGGGGGATCCGACACAAGTCGATCTTCCAAAGCATAGGAGTTCTGGCTTGTTTGAGGCAATAAGCGCTTTAAAATCAGTTTCAGGAATCAGTTTTTGTGAGTTCGACGAAAAGGATGTTGTCAGGCATAAACTTGTCAGGGATATTGTAGAAGCCTATAGGATCCATAGGTCGAACTGTAAGGAAACTAAATGAAACCGTTATTTGAGCAGCTGATTGCTAGGTTTAAAGGAAATCGACCAGAGAGGAAAAGAAAAATTTTTGTAATCCCAAAATGGGAAAATCGTCTTGAAACAAACGAGCCGATCCGCATTGCGATTTTTCTTTTTTTTATCTTCTTTTGCATCGTCTTAGGCCTTTTTGCTACTGGTCATGTGACCTATTCGCTAGTTTTCCTTTCTTTGATCCTGACAAGTTGTACCGCAATGGTATTAAATTTAAGTCTCCCAAAGATATTCTATAGTAATTCGAAGCTGCTGCTTGTCTTTGCCGTTATTGCCATTAATTTGTTAATTGCCAAATCCGTCTATGTCTGGTCCATTCATCAGCCAGGCTTGGAGTCGAGGGCCATCTATTTTTATGTTTCCACTGCTGTAGCTCCTCTGTTAGTGACAGCCTTGATAAATGTTCATGCGGGAGTGATTGTTGTAGTGCTTTCCAGTGTCTTTATTTCTCTGCTTGTCAATCCGAGTATTCCTCTTTTAGCTAGTAACCTTTTATCTGGCATTGTGGGGGTCTATTTTATACAGAGGATTTGTCAACGAAGGGATATTTTGAAAGCAGGGATTGCTGTGGGACTGACGAGTCTTGTTTGTGCTGTTGGCTTTGGAATTATTAATGGGGGGGATACTGATGTGCTGATTCAACAAGCCTTTTTGAGCATCGGGATAGGCCTTTTTACTGCTGTATTGGTCAATACCCTTTTACCAGTTCTGGAAGAGATTTTCCAACTGAATACCGATTTTACATGGCTGGAATTGTCAGATTTGAATCATCCATTACTGCGCAGGCTAGCAACAGAGGCACCTGGGACTTATCATCATAGTTTAATGGTTGCCAATATTGCTGAAGCGGCTGCTAATGCTATTGGAGAAAACGGGAGTCTTTGTAGAGTAATGGCTTATTTTCATGATATTGGTAAGGTAGTAAACCCCCAATATTTTGTAGAAAACCAGGGTGCTGATAATCCGCACACCCGACTGACGCCTTCCATGAGTGCTCTTATTATTATTTCCCATATTAAGGATGGAGTAGATCTTGCTTTAGAACATCATTTGAGAAGACCTATTATTGATGCCATCCAACAGCATCATGGAACATCTTTGGTTTATTATTTCTATAGAAAAGCCTTGCAGAATATAGAGGATTGTAAGATGGGGGTCAAGCTTCTGAACATGGGCGAGGAAGATATTCCGGAGCTAGATGAATCACGGTTTAGATATCCTGGTCCTAAGCCACAAACAAAAGAAATAGGGATATTGATGCTAGCGGATTCTATTGAAAGTGCTTCTCGGTGCTTAGAAAAGCCAAGCCTTAAGGACATTGAACAGTTAGTTGAAGATATCGTCTCCCAAAAACTCCAAGATCATCAGCTTGACGAATGCCCGCTGAGTATGAAAGAAATTACTGAAATCAAACATAGCTTTATTTTTTCATTAAAAACGATATTACATACGCGCATTCATTATCCAAAAGGTCCGAAAAACGTTGAAAAATCAACTGGTAGTGATTCAGAATCTTCAGAAAGAAGTGCCCTTGCCCTTGCCAAGGCTAAGGAAGGGATGGAAATTGGCACTGGGTTTAATGCCTAAGGAAATAAATTTTCCACAAAAGCTTTACTTTGTCCTTTTACCTTCAAAAGAAATGGGTGAGGTGCATGCCCGCTTTTTTAATGATCCTACGCCTACTGATGTCATTAGTTTTGATTATGGCGAAATTTTAATTTGTCCATTCATTGCAGAGAAGGAAGCCAATGCGAGGGCTATTCCTGTAGTAAAAGAAGTTTTGCTCTATGGCATTCATGGGATGTTACATCTTTGTGGATTAGATGATCAGACGGAGGAGGATCGACAGAAAATGGAGCGGATGCAATCAAGCATTCTTGAATCTGTATGGATAAAATTAAATGCAGCTTGATCCATGGAAAAAGAATCAAACCACATTCTATCCACAACAGGTATCGCTTTTAGAAAATATCCTTACTCAGAAAGTAGTTCGATCCTCTATTGGATTAGTAGTGTAGGATGCATTAAAACACTAGCTAAAGGCGCTCGAAAGACAGGGAAGGCTTCTTTTGCTCCCATTGATCTTTTTTATGAGTGTGAACTGACTTTCTATGTTCCGAAAAAAAGCGATCTCTATTTATTAAAAGAATATCAGATTATAGATCCCATGCTAGGGTTAAGAAAAGATTGGACGACTTTTCTTTGTTCCACTTATTTTATCGAACTGGTGGTTCAGACCGCAGAGGAACGAACGCCTATACCAGAATGTTACGCGCTTGTTCAAAAGGCCTTGGCCTTTATTCAAAAAAAGCCTATTTCTTTAAAAATCATAGAGCGTTATGAGGAGAGGCTTTTAAGTATTCATGGATTAGAGGGTGGGAAAATAGAACAACTCATAGGCCAGGCTCCAGGGGGAGGGAAAAAATTATGGGAAACAAGGAAAAGGCTTGTTGATTCTTTGGGCTTGTAAAGAAAGCTACTACTTCATTGTTGGGGTATCCGAGAATCATCCTTGACTAGATCGATCCTCCTCTTGATCCATGCTTTCTTTTGGACTGGACTGATCATCAGCATAGATTGCTTTATTGGCAGCAATCAGCCGGCATCGAAGATAATCTATTTTTCCAAGCGGTGTTTTTGGAAGGGATTCTAAGAAAATAACTTGTTTTGGGATCCAAAGCCTTGAAAAACCCTGGGCAAGAAGATATTTTCTAATTTGCCAATTATGGACCTGCTTGTTAATCAGTAAGGCCAGTGTTTCACCTTTTTTGAGGTCAGGAATCCCAACGATTGCTATTTCAATCTCTTCTCCATGGGTTTGCGACAAACTTTTTCTTAAGGCTTCTTCAATGGTACCATGAGGGACCATTTCTCCACCAATCTTAGAAAATCGACTGGCACGGTCTTCAATAAAAATAAACCCTTCGTTATCCAATGACCCTATATCGGCGCTTAAATACCAACCTTCTTGAAAGGAAGCAGCCGTACGCAATGGATCATCTAAATAACCATTAAAAATATTAGCACCTTTAAAGCTTAATATTCCTCTGGCTGAAAGTGGTAATTCCTTTCGTGTTTCTTGGTCAAATATCCGAATAGACATTCCAGCCGAAAGCTGACCAACGCTTCCGGGTTTGTTTCGTTTGGTGTTAGCTATGGAACCAGGGGGCTGGAAAGGATCAACCACATTGGAACTAATTACAGGAGCGGCTTCTGTCGTTCCATATCCTTCGCAAACAGGAATTCCAAATTTCGACTCAAAATCAGCTGCAAGCTGCCTTTGAAGTTTTTCTGATCCCACAATAACAATTTTAAGACTCCGAAGTTTCTCTGGAGGAACTTTTTTAAGGTACTGCCGTAAGAAGGTAGGCGTGGTAATAAGAAGATCAATTTGGTGCTGTTCAATGAGGTTTGCTAATTTGTCTATTTCCAGGGGATTAACGTAAGTAACTGTCTGAGGACCACCTAATATCGGCCACCAGAGACAGGTCGTTGAACCAAAGCTATGAAAAATAGGAAGGGCACCAAGTAATTTTTTAATCGGAATAGTCGAAAGAATGGTTTTAATCTGTGCAATATTAGCCAAGATATTTTTATGGGATAAGGGAACTCCTTTGGGTTCTCCAAAAGAGCCGCTTGTAAAAAGTAAAATTGCTTCTCTATTCCCTCCCACTTTGGGAACACCCCAAAGAGTGGCAAGCGTTTTCGCGGACAAGTGGTCTGCCAAGAAAATATGAAAGAAAAGAGAAAGCTTTGAAAAGGATTGAAGAAGGCTTTCTATTTCGATGGTCCTTTGAGGCCAAGGGAAGTCCTGAAGTTTCTCTTTGATCATTTTGGCTGTGAACACCGTTTTAACCTTGGACTTTTCGATCGAAACGAGATTCATTGCTGATCCAACTGTTAAATTGAAATTTACAGGAATTTTTCCAGCAAAAACGATCCCTAAATTGACGATGACTGCCCCCACTCCTATCGGCAAAAGGACACCTACTCGTTGTTCATGGATATTTTTAGAAATCCAACTTGCGACTTTTAAAGCTATTCCCAAAAGGAGCTTTCCTGTAAGCGTTTTTTGGCTATAACCATCGATGAATATAGGGAGGTTTTTTCTCTCTTTAAGATAATAAACAGCTTGCCAACTAATGCTTTCTTCCAGTTCAGAATGCATAGACAAAGCTTGAGCGCAAAGATCATAGAAACTTTTTCTTAGCCAATCCCATCCTGTATCATTTGGAGACTTTGGAGAGCCAACAAGGATCCGACGCGCAACTGGTTTTGAATCCGAATAAGTTAAAAAATGCTTCCAGAAAGAATCGATCCAGACTGGAATACGCATGGATTGTGTTGCTTCAATAATGTCCAAAACAAACTGTGGAAAGACTGAAACAGTTCCTTGCGGCTCCTCTGTCAATCGAAGGATTATAGCGATCAGTTCCCCCGATTCGATTTTATCTTTTAACCATTGAACAGCCTCTTCTTTATTGATTTTCCCTAAGCATAGATACCCTCTTTCAAGCAGCTGTTTGCAATCTTGTATCTCTATTTCCCCCACAGCGATGACAAGCTTTCGAGGAGCGTTTTTTTCAAGATACTCAATGTCTTCTAAAGTTGCAGCGTAGATTAAAAGTAGCGCCCCTTGAGACGATGGAATCCATTCCCTACCAATCCAGTCCATTACATTGTTCCTCAAAAGCTAAAGGTCTTTAGGAGAAATAACCTTATTTTAGCTCTAGAGAAAATTCAAATGGAAAATGGGTTCAATAAATTTCCACAGGAGAGCGTTTTCCATCCTCTGGTGCTCTAAGTTTTGCTCTTTCTTTTCCAAGGACTTTTTCCCTAAGCGAATATATCTCTGAGTCGATGTTTTGAAACTCACTCAGAGAAAAGGCAAGGGGTGGAGCCAGCCGCTTGCGGAAATTTTCGATTCTCTGCCAGGCAGCTTCCTTTATAGTTTCAGGCAATGAGCTCAAAATAGAAGCGGCTTCTCTAATTAATGAAAAACGATGGCAAAGTAAGAGAATATCTACTCCAGCTTTGAGGGAGAGTTCCAGCGTGTCCTTTAAGGAGTAATGATGAATGATGGCTCCCATGTCGATGTCGTCGGATATGAGGAGTTTGGTAAAATTCCATTCATTTCTTAAAACATCCTGAATGGTTCGAAAAGAAAGAGAAGCGGGCAGTCCCTCTGGATCTAGATTCAAGTTGCGAATGTGAGCAATCATGAAACTATCACACAAATTTTGAAGGTTTTTAAAAGGAAGCCATTCATAATCCTCGAGTTCTTTTTTTGTTTTAAAAACTTGAGGCAGTTCAAGGTGCGGATCGCATTGCGCGAAACTATAGCCAGGGAAATGTTTGCCACAGCACAGTATTCCCTGGGAATGCATGCCTTCAATAAAGGCCTTGGCAAAGGAACAAACACTTAGTGGATCCGAAGCAAACGTTCTTCCTTTCAATGAATTGTGTTCCTGTTCAGCAGTTTCGAAATCCAACACAGGGGCTAGGTTATAATTAAGACCGAAAAGCCTTAATAATTTTCCTGTAAGTTCTCCATGTGTCCTAAGGAGGGCTATATCCCCCTTTTCCCCAAGATCTTTAGCACTAGGAGGTTCACTACCGAATACTTTCAACCGAGAGACCCTACCCCCTTCTTGATCAATGGTTAAAATGGGCTCATGGTTGAGTAGGGATCGTAAAGTGTCGACTAGATTTCTGAAAGCAACTGGATTTTCAAGGTTCCGAGAAAAAAAAATGAATCCCGCAGGCTGAACGTCTCGAATCGTCTCCCTCTGCTCTTGGGTAAGTTTTGTACCAGGCAATCCTACAATCAGGAATCTTCCTCCATCACTCAGTGTAGGCGTTGTAGAAAAATATCCGCTCATAGAAAAAAAACCTATTTCTTATTCCTTTTACCGCTTAGCATCGAAGAAAAAAAGCTATTTTTCTCTCAGTGACTCAAGCGAACCAGCACGGTAGTTTTAAGATTCCATTGATCAGACTCCGCCAATCGATTCTCTGCTTGAGGTAGCCTTCTCAAGAGAACTCAATGATTGAAGGCTAGAATTTCCTTGACAGCTTTTTCTCTGAGTTTACTGTGAAAAACGAAGGATAGAGGCTCTAACTCTAAGCTCCTAGGCCTCCTCTGCCATACGCAACTGAGAAATGCTCTGATGTGTTGTTACTTTTCTACCGTTGTATTTCATACTAATCAATTTCATGTTGCTTTTTCTTAGGAAAAAATAGATGGTAAAATGGATTATTTTTAATGAACTGAGGGTCTCTTTCTTGGATTGCTGTGAATAAACAGCTAAAAGCTTATTTTTCTGGTTTTGTTCAAGGAGTTGGTTTTAGAGCAACGGCTAAAAGAATTGCCCAACGTTATCCCCTTGGAGGGCTAGTCCGCAACTTGAAAGATGGAAGAGTAGAATTGATTGTGGAAGGAGAAGAACAAACAATCAAGGAATTCATTCGAGAATTAACGCATTCCTATCTGCAATCATACATCTCTCATATGGATTTTCTTTGGGGAGAGCCTGAAGGTAAATATAATCATTTTTATATTGCTCATTGATATGCTATCTATAAAGGAAAAACGGCATAAGGAAGGACTACCTTTTACAGAAAAGAGGGTTTGAGCCCCCTATTAAGAAAGTTAAGCTTCTTAGGCTTACTTTTTTCGTCTGGTTAGTTTTTCTTTACCATCCATCGCCGTAATGCCCCTGCCTTCAGGCATGGGGATATAAGGCGATAAATTATAGCTATGTGTAGTATAATTATGTATGAACAGAAAAGAACAATTGAAATCCAATAAAAATATTGTATATTCCTGCAATTACCATATTGTATGGTGTCCGAAGTACAGGCGTCCTGTTCTTGTTGGCGATATTGCTCAGAGGCTTAAAAGTCTCCTCATCAGTATATAGAGAATCAGAAAAACGTATGAC
>Ga0080006_1154728_pt1 | contig 30657 bp, 19 predicted proteins | sample RS3BMetagenome_FD_69209 | JGI IMG/M metagenome (GOLD analysis project Ga0080006, IMG submission 69209) | Ferric oxide microbial mat and aquatic microbial communities from Rainbow Spring, Yellowstone National Park, USA - RS3B (SPADES... ...
GTGGTTGCCGCCATGATTGTTCCTCCTTGAAAAGTTGACATTAATCCCAAACCACGTCCTGTGGATTGGTACCTTTCTATTTTACACACATTCACCCTTTGGCAGAAACTGTCACAGGCCCAATCTCGCCTCTTACTCGAACAGGCCCCTGGACTGTTTTGGGACCGGTGCGGTATGCTTGAATACCTGCAAATTAGGCGATCCGGGGCAGTTACTTCCCTGCTGCTTTCCGCGGGTCCGCTGGGCGGGTTTGGCTGTCCACATACGCTGCTACATCCCACGCCTGCTGATTGGTGAGGGTTCCGGGCTTGTCAAAGGGCATATTGGTTTTAATGAACGCAGCGGCCAATTTGACTTTGGCCATCCCGGCACCGGAATTGTATGATTCCGGACCCCACAGCGGCGGATACTTGTAAGCACCGTTAATCTTCAACCCCTGGCCCTCGGCCCCGTGGCAGGCCATGCAGTTGACTGTGAAGACCGCTTTGCCCCGCGCGGCGCTGGGCTTCAGTGGCGGAAGTTTGAGCGTCTTGTAACCCCGTCCCGCCAGATTGCCGTAAACTGGTGCCCCCTTGGCCAGCCACGCACTGTAGCTGATCAGGGCGGTCATGACCTTGCCGGTGGCGGGGGGAATTGTGCCGTTCATGCTGAAACGGAAGCACGCCTGTATCCGCTTGGCAAACGTGATGACTTTACCGGCTTTGGCCTGATAGCTGGGAAATGCCACATACGCCGCCCACATCGGCGCGGAATACGCTTTCCGTCCCGCCTGAAGATGGCAGTTTTCACAGTTTAATCCGTCGCCCACGTATTTGGCTGCGAAACCTTGCGTATCGTCAAAAATGTTTTTTCCCAGCCTGATCGCCTGCCCCAGCTTACCGCCCGGCATGGCCGATTCGGGCGGCGGCGTGAACGATTTTGCCGCGCCAGGATCAGCCGCCGGTGCGGCGGCCACTGCATCGGCAAAAATCACGGTGCCGCCAGAATCGCCCACCTGCTCTTGCCCATCTTGCCGCCGTTTCAGATTCGCCGCCACCGGCTTAAATCCGTACCGTGCAAAAATTGCCTGGGCGGTGGGGGTTTTTAGGAACCCCAGCCACTGCATGGCCGCGCGGCGATGCCGGGCATTTTTCATTACCGCACCGGCGTAAATAGCCGTGGTATTGTATTTGGCCGGAATTGCCACATTGGCAATCGGGTGGCCGGCCTGTTCCTGAAATATCGCTTCAGATCTCCAAGTCACACCCGCCTCCGCCAAGCCCTGCATGAGATATAGCGGCGTCTGCCGATGGTGAATATGCGTCAGAATCGTCTGCCCATTTTTCACCTTGGTGTCATATACCATTTTTTCCAGCTTGGCCCCGCCAGCTTTCACCAGCGAAAGCTTAATTTGCCGGGCCACACCTTCCCACGCCGGATTGGGCATGGACAATGTTACGCCGGGCCGGCCTAAATCCCGCAGGGATTCAATATGCGCCGGATTGCTCTTCGGAATCATAATTGTGAGATTGTTGGTGGCATAGCTGATCGCCGGGCCACTAAGAATCCCCTTGGCAATCAACGCTTTTACTTTCAGCAGCCCGGCCGCGTAAACATCCGGTGGGGCGGTAAAGGTCATGTTGCCCACGGTTATCCGGCCATGCGCCTTGATTTGCCGCAGTAGAATGCCGGGTGGCAATGTCTCAGCGAATATTTTGCCCTTGAGATTCGGATGCAGCTTTTCAAAGGCTCTCACCAGCGGACCCACGGCAAAATAATAATTTCCGCCAATGTACAACACCAGTTTGGCGTGAAACGGATCGCCATGAAAATCCGGCATGTCATCAACTTCCGGCACGGTGAACTTAAAGCCCTTATCCGTGGCGGAATTATTTTTTCCACCGCTCCATGGCGGAAAAATGGTTTCCTTATAGCTTGGTGGATAGACGCGGCCCTGCCAATCGGCGGGTGCTTTGGGGCCATTGGCCCATAGCAGTCCGCCGGTCAGCACGGTAGCAGCCAATGTTGTCCATGTAATAACGTGTTTTTTCAACATCATAAATTCCCAGCCTTCCAACATTGTGTACGTTATTTCGTGTAGCTGTAACCCGCCAGTTCCAGTTCCGGAATTGTCCCCACAATGCCCGGCGTTAAAACCGCACCGGGAATCAGGTGGTTGGTCAATTCCGCAGCTAATTTCTCATGGCTCAAATGATCCGGGTTATGCCCCTTGGCCATCAGGCCGCCGGAAAATTCCCATATCGCGTTATGGCACGCCAGAAATACCACCCCGCGCTGCATCAGCAGCGGAATGCAATTCGATTCCGGAGAAAACAAACCCGTCGGGTCATTAAAATCGGCTGCGGTTTTTCCTTGCATGGCCTGGGGAATATCAAGAAATACATTGCGTTTGAATGTGCCGCCGATCATGCCGGGCAGGTTGTATTTATCCCAGATGTACTGATCGTACAACGGCAAGTGGCAGGTGCCATGATTGGCGGACACCGCCAGAAAATCCGGATGCTTAAAGGACCATATCTGTGCGTTAAGGCTGTTGCGCATAAGATTCAGCCAGGGGCTGGCAATATCCGTGTTATCCCACACCTGCTTGGGCTTGGCGCGATAATGCAACAACGCATCCACGGCTTCGCTGTCCCACTGATGTGGCTTGGTAAGAATCATGGGCACGGTTTTGAAATCTCGCCGGCGCGGGGCCGCGGCGAGCTTGGCGGTTAATTCCTTCAGAGTTTTGGCACCGTGCGGCTCCAAAGATGGTGCGTCCATAGCATCGGCAGCGTGCGCCGCTCGCGGCAGTGCCATCATCGCAGCACCGGCGATTGATCCGCCTGCCAGTAAGCCCAAAAGCTTCCGGCGACCCATTGGAGTTGTTGTGGAATCTTGATGTGGTGCGGTCATGTCAATCTCCTTATCAAAAAGTTTTCACGAAACGCATGTAAGAGAGTGTAAAACGATCCCGCATATTACACAAATAAATGGTTTCTATATATGGCATTAGAAAATCTTATTGCAAGTCCACGGTGGTCGGGGTGGGAGAATGTGACATCCGCGTTGCCGGGTGGAACCGCGGACAACTCCGATCACGGCGTACCGCAGTGCATGGTAACGCGGGCATTAGCTCAATGCGGCAGCGTTGAGTTGTTCGCGGAATTGTGATGGCATGACACGATGCACTTTCCCCCCGTCGCGACCGGTGCAATGCGTGCCGCGTTGGAGTGCGGTCATGTTTTGTAACGCCATCCCGCATCCAACCATGACGCTTCCGCGTCAGGCTACCGTGTAACGCTAATGGCCGCGCACTTTGCTCGCTGCCCGTCACCCGTTGTTCGTTGAAGCGCAGCGCCCTACGGGTTGTAGCTGTACGTATAGCTGTTATACACCATCGCAGATGGATTGCTGGTGTTATAACCCGTGCCAAAGCTGAAGAAGCATGGGGCGTGAACCTGGCTGGGTAGCGGCATTGATGCGGTGTCGGCGGTGGCGCTGGTGACCGTAGTAAATGTCGGGCTGTAGACTAGCTGGCCGTTTATTTTAGTAATGCTTAACGGGTAGATGCCGCCAGCGACAACCGGGAACGGGTAGGTGTTTGCAGTTACGTCCTTACCGGCCTGAGCGTCCGTCGCCGGCACATACTGTATCGGGTGGCCCAGGCCATCCAGAATTTCAACCACTCCGGTCATCGTCTGGCCACCCGCCGCGGCACCCGGTGCCGGAAAGGTTCCTGTCACCACGGCTGTCGCCGGTAAGTTGGTTAAAAAGTTTTTATGCTGTGCCCAATTCCCCGCATTCGGGCCGCCCGTAATTTTATACGCATGCAGCCGCTGATACCCTTCCAGGAACGCCAGCATATCCGTTGGCGTTTGCCCGGCAGTTTTATGCTGATACCATTCCAGCGCCCCCTGCAACCCCTTGAGTTCCGATTTGGTCAGCGCCAATTCAGAACTGGCCTGCACCTGTTCGCCTACCGCCAGGCCAATGCCAATGAGGATAATGATGATCAACACCACCACCAACATTTCAATAAGGGTAAATCCGCGAGAATTCCGCATGGCCAATACCTCGTTAAGCGTCTACCGTCCGCTTCTACATTGTAGCAGGTTTTCGCCTGAAACCAATAAAAAAACAGGAAATTTATTGCCGGCACACCCTTATCGCCCCTGCCAGCATCTCATGCCTTGGCGTCTGCCTGGATGTTGCCCGCACCGTACAACCGATGCCTATAATACCCAGACCGCGCTTGGCGAGTCCGTCGATGTTAAAAACTACAGGAGTTCCTGCCGTTATGCTTAGGAGATCACTATTTATGCTTTTAACCACGTTGCTTACCGCCGCCGCGGGATGTTCATCACAGAACCAGCAAAATGCCGCACTTCCGGCACCGGTGGTTTTTCAAACCGCCTCTACGCCATCGCCCTCATGGGTCTTTGGCCCATCGGCTCCGCTGCCGGCAGGATTTCCCAAACCCGGACCGGTCGGGGAAATTATCATCAAGCAATACCCCGGTTCCAGAATTGCCATCGTAGATCGTGACCAGCAGCATCAGGGTTCCGGCGGATTGTTTATGCCCTTGTTTCGGCACATTGAAAAAAATCATATCGCCATGAGTTCCCCCGTCGTGATGACCTATCAGGATTCGGCGCAGGACAAAGCCGTAATGGCTTCCATGGCCTTCGTGTATCCATCCGAAGCCACCGGGCAATTAGACACACAAGGTTCGGTAAAAGTTGAAAATGTCCCGCCAATGATGGTCGTGAGCATCGGCGTTCGCGGCGGATATAGCGCCAGCCGATTTCTTAAGGCCTCCGGGAAATTATATTTGTGGCTCGTCGAGCACAAAGCCCAATTCATCGCCTCCGGCCAGGCCCGCTATTTAGCCTACAACAGCCCGTTTGTTCCCCCGCCATTTCAATACGGCGAGGTCCAGATCCCCGTAACCCCGATTACAGCGCCAGGAGTTGGGAAGTAGGAGTCGGTTGCAGTATTGATCAGTAGTTGCAGTATTGCGGCGTTGGCTGGCATTTAGTATTGAGAACCCTTTCAGGTTTCGGCGTGGCGAAAACGCTGTCCGAGAAAACGCAGTCCATTCGTGCGGTCGCAGTGGGCGAGAGGGTTAGTCCCGCTGAAAACTAACGCCTTTTCACGGCGCACCATTGCTCGTTGGGCGTAGCAGCGACGACTATCGGGATTGTCCGTTAATTCGCCGCGCCAGTAACCTGGCCAGACATCGGCGTGATCGAATTTGCGGTGCAACGGTATAGCCCACGACACACACAATTTTGGACTTAGTTGAATTGGCAAGTGGATCCGGCCAAAGCGCAGTGGCGTTTTTTTGTAAGGTTGATGAATATCCGCACTGGCCGGTGTCCAGAGCCGTTGCTATAATTCGCCGATTGTGGCTCGCACGTTGAGCCCCGTCTGTGGAGTTGTCTTTATGGCAAATGCTGAGCAATTAAAAGCCCTCATGCGAAGCCACAATTCCGGAGATGACGAGCATTTTCGCGCCGTCGCAATGCAGATCGCCGCGCACGCTGCTCGCGTTGGGAACAACCAACTTGCCGAGGAACTTCGTGATCTGGTCGACCGGGCTAGACGAACCCAAACTCCCGTTGCCTCGCACCGAGCCGTTCCCATCGCCCGTCCATCAGGCGATCTCGCCGGGCTGGTAACCGCTAGCTACCCCGACACCCGGCTTCCGGAAATGGTCTTGGCCGAAAAGATAAGCGATCGCTTGCGCGAAGTAGTGAGCCAATACCGTCAGCGGGATTTATTGCGCTCGCATGGCCTCCAGCCAAAGCGAAAGTTGCTGCTGGTCGGCCCACCGGGATGCGGCAAAACCATGTCTGCGTCGGCGGTTGCCGGCGAATGCGGCCTGCCGCTGATGTTTGTCCAACTTCACAGCCTTATTACCAAATATATGGGTGAGACCGCCGCAAAACTGCATTTGGTCTTTGACGCGATGGTCCAAACGCGGGGGGTGTACCTTTTTGATGAATTTGATGCCATCGGATCCCACCGGGATACCAGAAATGATGTCGGCGAAATTCGGCGGGTGTTAAATTCATTCCTCCAGTTCCTGGAACGTGATGATTCAGAAAGTATTATCATTGCGGCAACCAACTTCGCCGGAATGTTGGACAACGCTCTCTTCCGACGATTCGACGATATTATTTCCTATGGGCTACCCACACCCACCATGGCCCGGAATTTAATCCGAAATCGACTAACCGTTTTTGACATTAACACCATTCAATGGAAGGTCGTATTAGCTGCGGGACGAAATCTAAGTCATGCCGAGATTACACACGCGTGTGAGGATTCGGCACGCAACGCAGTGCTTGCGGGGAACAAGACAATCTCAACAGAGAGTTTGGCTCGCTCGCTTCGCGATAGAAACATGGCTGCGCACCGCCGAGAAACAAAAGGGCAGCCGCGACAATGAGTGATCTATCCCACCTACGCCTTGAGAATACCGCCGAGCCTCTCCCATACACGTACACCGGTGGGGGCGGCAGTAACGAATTCAGGTTGCCGCCACGGGATCGCTCACCGCATGCCCAAAAACTCATTGGAGAAATTACTGCTGCCCAGACCCAGACCGATACGGTACGGGAGCAACAACCGCCCGAATATGAGGAGATCAATGGCTATTCCCTGACGCTGCGAAGCGACCCCGGTTTTGACCTGAAACTTGAGAGTGTCGAAAGGCTCAGGCAAGGCGTGGAACTTCTGTCCGTGCATAAGGAAGAGAACGTCACCGTTGCCACAGTGTTTGTCCGGCGTGACAAGCTGGTAAACTTCCTCCGTCTCATTCAACAATACGAAAGCGAAGCGACGGAAACAGGTAAACCCAAAAACCAAAAATTGGTTGAGAGCATTGCTTCAATCCAAAATGTGATTGTGGGCGATCTTTGGCAGGATGACCCATCCTTGTTTCCCCGGATCGGCCAAGCGATCTGGTGGGAGGTATGGCTTCGCTTGGGAGCCGAATCCCCCCAGACTATCCATGACCGTTTCGCGAGGTTGGCCCAACCGCTGAGAATCCAGGTCAACCAGCACCATGTGGTTTTTCCAGAACGCGTCGTACTGCTTGGATGCGCAACCGCGGACCAGTTGGGCCAATCCGTGGACCTTCTCGCGTACATTGCGGAGCTCCGTAAGGCCAAGGAACTTCCGACCGAGTATCTGGATCTGCCGGCCCGTGAACAACAGGGTTTTGTAGACGACGCGGTGCTTCGCCTTATTGGCCCCGGCCAAAATGCGCCCGCAGTATGCCTGTTGGACACCGGCGTGAATCGCCAACATCCGCTTCTTGCGCCCGTATTGACACAAGCTGACACGCAGGCTGTAGACTCGCAATGGGGAACCGCCGACCACGATCCTGGGCAACACGGTACCGGCATGGCGGGGATCGCAGCCTATGGATGCCTCACCGAAGTATTTATCTCCAATGGTTTGCTGCACCAGCGTCATTGGCTTGAATCCGTTAAACTGCTGCCACCGCCGCCCGGCGCAAATGCGCCGGAGGTGTATGGATGGGTAACACAACAGGCTGTCTCAAGGGCTGAGATCCGAGCACCGAGCCGTAACCGTGCCATTTGTATGGCGGTAACCGCGGACGACCGCGATCAAGGCCTGCCATCGTCATGGTCCGCCGCCGTAGATCAAATGTGCGCCGGCGATTTGGATGAAAATCCAAAACTTATGTTCATTTCCACCGGAAACTACGATGCCATACTCTGCGACACTTCCTACACGTATCCTGATACAAACCTTCAACGCGCCGGAATTCAGGATCCCGCACAGGCGTGGAATGCGGTTACTGTCGGTGCGTATACGGACCGTGTGATTATAAATGACCCTACTTTTCAACAAGGCTGGCAACCCATTGCCCCTGCGGGCGACTTGTCGCCCGCTAGCCGGACTTCACAAGCGTGGCCACCGGAAAACCAAAAAGGCTGGCCCATCAAGCCCGATATTGTCATGGAGGGCGGCAACTACATTTCCAACGGAACAACCCGAGATAGATGCTCCGACCATGTGTTGCTGACAACAGCGGTCCGGGCGACCGGCCAATTGCTTTCAACCATGGCGGACACCAGCGCCGCCACGGCGGGTGCCGCCCGCCTAGCCGCGATTCTCTGGAGCTATTATCCGACATTTCGTCCGGAAACAGTCCGGGCACTACTCATCCACTCGGCCCGCTGGACGCCCGCCATGGTTGCGCGTTTTCCCGGCAACACAAAGGACGTCATCCAAAAGAGATTGCGCTGTTATGGCTATGGCGTTCCTAACCTACGCCGCGCTATTTACAGTGCGGAAAACGCGGCGACACTTATTTTCGAAGGCGAACTCCAGCCATTTCATAAGGATGGTATTGTTAAAACCAAGGAAATGCACTTGCATCAAATTCCCTGGCCCACCGACGTTCTCCAGCTGCTCGGCGAAGCCCCGGTTTCCATGCGCATCACCTTATCTTATTTTATTGAGCCAGGCCCAGGTAGAAAGGGTTGGGGCAAAAAGCATCGGTTTCAGTCGCACGGCTTGCGATTTGACGTGATCCATCCAGTCGAAAAGGTCGATGCTTTCAAACAACGTATTTCCCGTGCCATGTGGGATGACCAGGAGGAACGCCCAGATAACGTACAAGATGATCGCAATTGGATGGTCGGTTCCAGAGGCCGCACACATGGTTCCATCCATTCAGATCGGTGGACTGGAACGGCCAGCGAATTGGCCCAATGCAATCGGGGCGCGGTATATCCCGTGACTGGCTGATGGCGGGAGCGTCCGCACCTGAAAAAATGGAACCGCATGGCCCGATACAGCTTGGTGATCTCTATTGAGACACCCAATGAGCAAGTGGACCTCTACACGCCGATCGTCAACCAGACCACGGTATCGACAGAACTTGTGACATAGGTATCCCTAAGCTGAATGCAAAAACCAAATCCCCAAATGCCAATCCCGCCGAAACTGAAACACCCTCCTCCGTTTGCCTCCGCTGCCCTTCTGTGGTGATTTTCCGCTGCCGCCGTTATTTAATCTATTGACCAATACGGCACATCACTGGCGAAAATCATAAATACGAATGTTATGAATGGGAAAGAATAGGCACGCCTATATATGAGTGTGCCCAGCAATGCCTGCGGCGTTGGCAAATACAGTTGACTCGAAACGGATGCTCTTTTTGATACAATAAGTCCAAATGCGTTCCTCGATGTTTGTGGGACTTGGTGAAAATGAGCAAGGAAGTACCACTCGTGCAAGCGTTACCGCAAGAAAGGTTGATGTTTGTAGCATGTTGCCGCGCGATATTACTGGTGGTGCTTGGCACACTGTTCGCCGGATGCCAAAGCATACCGTTGCGTCCAAATACCGGCCCAACCACCGCTTTTCACTCAAACCTGCAATTCGGCACTCCCTTAAGCGGCCCGCGTAAAAGTGCCAACTCGATAATTCGTTCACCGGACTATATTATCCAGGCCCACTTCTGGACGCTCTATTATTTGCCGCACGTTGCGTTGCCTGCGCTCGCGGGGCAAAGCACACTGATGATTAATAACTCTGCCGGTCGCCCGACCATGGCGTTCCCGGCTCTCAGCTCAGGTGCGCAATTTGGGATTGTGAAAAATACAGCAGCGTTTGCAACCATTCTGCACCGGCCAGATGTGCGGGCAATGCCGTCTGGCCGCGCTTCTGCTGCGCTATGGCCCGGACTATCTGTAGCCATGCGCCTGACCGATTCGCACGCATTATCCAGCAACGGCAAAGCATTGCGCCAGCTTCTGGCGTTGTGGATTTGGCAACCTAAGGCTATTGCGCCTATTGCGTCTATTGCCCCTGCCAGCCCGAAAAAAATCGGCTTTGCCTTCGAGTTCAAGCGCTTGAACACTGCGGTTTCCCCGCCGGCGCTGCTGCGGCAGCTTCAGGTTTTGCCAACGCGGCAAGTACCCGCCGCAACCACCTATGCCGCCGTGTTGCCATTTCGATTTCTCAACGGCGAAGCGCAGGCGGTGGCCATCATGGTCACCATTCGCCCATGGAAAAATACACCGATGAACCAGCGCCTCGCAACGGCAGGCCGCCGCGAGATTTTGGCGGCCCTGAATGTTCACCAACCCCGCCAACGCCTGAACCGTCCGGATTTGACGGTGGCTCTTGATAACCTTGGCAAGTATGGCGTCAGACGATCCTCGCTGGTTTATCTTGCCGGACAAACCGGGGCGAACTTAACCCAGGATGTCGCCGCAGTCGCCAAAACGCCGGTGCTCGGCGCGCTGGTGCGGGCGGTGGCCGCGAAAACCCTCCATGCTCAGGCTATGACTCCCGCCGAACTCGGATGGGTATTGGATAAAACCACGTATGGGCTGCTTTATACCATTCAGAAAACCAAGCCGCTGCCGGATCAACTTCGCATTGCGCTGGCGCTGCACCTTGGAGAAGCGGCGTGGCATGCTTCGTCGCTGGATGAAATCGACCGGGCTTTGGCGTCCCGGGCGGATTATCGTCTGCGAATCATCAAGGAGAATCTCATCTATCTTGAAGATTCTTCCCCGGCCGACCGCCTCACGGCGTATGACTGGTTGAAATCGCGGCGGCTTGCACCACCAAATTACAACCCGCTTGCCGGAAATCAAGCCAGAAATACCGCACTGGATCATGCCGAGAATAATGCCGCGTACCTGCGGAGGATACAGCAATGACCGATGCCCCAAAAACTCCCGCACCGTCAGCACGGGATTCCAGAAAGTCCCGGCGGTCCGCTCGTTTCGCCGTCATTCGCCGCCGCAGCGTATGGATCATTTTTATCACCGCCGCAGTACTGTTGCTGCTGCGTGTTGCGCTGATATTTATATTTCCCGCCGTGCTTGAGCATGTGCTGGCGTATTACAATCTGACCGCGGGTTACAGCGATATTAAGCTCGATGTTCTCGGTGGAGATGCCGAAATATGGGGCTTAAAGGTGCGTCCGCTCAAGGGCGGGCCGGATGTGATGACCGTTGAATATTGCCATGGAAATATATCCGTATATAAATTATTCGTAGGCCAACTCTATATCCGCCGGGCCGTGGCGGATGGAGCGGATGTATTTGTACGGCGCTCGGCCAACGGGAGTTGTCCGTTGCTCAATGCGCTTTTTTCCCATTCCGCCGGCACCACCGTTGCGCCTTCTGATAACAGTGGAAATAAAACCGCCATCAGCCTCGCGGCTCCCCTGCGCGTGGAGGCCTTTCGCCTGGAGCACCTGCAACTGCACGTTATTGACCACAGCGTACAGCCAACCGTGCATCTGGGCATTACCATGAATGTCCGTGTTTCCCACCTCGGCCGCAGGCACGGCGCTACCGCGTTTCGTCTTGATCTCTGGTCTTCCGCGATAGTTGATGTGCTGCATGTTGATGGGTCATTAACCACGGGTCCCAGCGCACTATTAGCCACATCTCATATTCTCATGCGAGGTTTGCACCTGCAACCGGCCGCCGGTTATCTGACCGCATTGGGATTCAATCCGCAGACGAAAGGGCTTTCCTTAAGTGCCCAAAGCACACTGGCGTTGCATGTCATAACCAGTAAGCCCACCGGACAACAGGAAATTGCGGCTCAATTTGCCCTGAAACATTTTATTCTCAGTTCCGGAGGCCGGCCCGCATTGGCTATCGAGTCGCTGCTGGCCAACGGACGCCTGGCCGGCAATCTTGCCGATGTGCAAACCTTGTCTCTTAATGGGGTCACGCTTAACGCTGGCCGTGGTAAAAATGGTTTATTGCATTTCGCGGGCCTGGAATTATTGCGGCGTATCGCAACTGGCAATAAGCACCTTGTTGCGGTGGCCGCGCAGCAAGCCGTTAAACGTGCTCCCATACACGTGCCGGGCTTGCCAAAAGTGCAACTTAAAGCTGCGGCCAGTTATACCTATTCGGTTGATCGACTTGAATTGCACGGTTTTAACGCAGTATTCCGTGATGCCGCCGTAACGCCTCACGCCCGACTGCAACTCACCTTGAACAAGTTGGATGCGGTGAGTACCGGCGGCCTGCCCGGATCTCCCGGGCAGAAGCTGACAATTTCCGGTTCCGGTGCGGCACCCGGCATCGCCGGAGCTATTGATATTTCCGGCACTATGTTGCCCTTTGCCCACACCCGCACGCTGGCATTGCATCTTGCGGCATCACAGATCACCTGCAAGGCTCTGGCTGCGTATTTATCCGCCGCCGGCTTGAAAAGTGAATTAAAATCCGCCCGCTTCAATGTGGATCTTTCCGGTTCTCTAACCAGTGTTCCCAATGGCTCTCTGGCTGCCAATATACATCTGGATCATTTGAATTATCGGGATGGCAAAACCACACTCTGCAATTTTAAGCATATTGATGCCGGCAAAGTGCGTGTCAATGCATCCACTGGCCGATTGGAAATTGGGTCGTTGAATGTGGTCGGGCCGGCATTTGATTTTGTCCGCGAGCCGTCGGGACACTTTTCAGTTCTGGGCCTGCAGATATCGGGAAAACATTCTCTGATTTCACCAATGAATTCTGGCGCGGCTATTAAGCCTGCCGCCAAAATTGCCCCAGCGCTTCCGCCGGCAACGATGCCCACGCCTGTGGCGGCAGCTTATCTTCCGCCGCGGTTGCAGATTGACCACTGCAACTGGTCCGGCATTCGCATCGGCTTTGATGATCAACATGCCACGCCCGCCACCCGCATTGCCATCAGCCACGCTGGCCTGCTGCTGAATCACTTTATTCTGGATCTTTCCGGCAAATCCGCAGCCCACAGCGTAGGAACGCTCAAGGCCTGGTTGCAGGCTCCGGGTGTTATTGACCGATTCGATCTGCACGGAACACTTGAGCCGGGAAAAAACAGTCTGCAAACACGCCTGGCGGTTTCAAGTACGGGTATTGATTTGCAGCGGCTTACGCCTTATCTCAAGCCGCTGGGTATCCTGCCCCTGCTGCGGCAGGGCACCTTAACCGGACTTCTGGCCGCCCATGTGTCGCTGCTGAATGGAAAGATCTCGGGCGGCATGCAGGTAAGCAAAATGCAATTGCGGCAAGCCTCGCAATCATTGGCTGCCATCCAGCAACTTGCCATATCTCATATCTCCGCCCGGCAGGGTCAATGTACTGTCCAGAGTGTGCTGATCAACAAGCCGTATCTACACATCACCCGATTAGCCAATGGCAACCTGACACTTTGCGGCCTTGAACTCTTACCCCCTTCACCTGGCAACATCACATCGGGCCACCCGGCCCCCACGCCTATTGTCGCAACGCCCTTGCGGGCCGTCGTGAAATCCATCACGCTTTCACATGCCATTGTGCAATGGACGGATTTGGCCGTTTTCCGGCCCGTAAATGAACGCTTCCACGCCCACGCGCTGATTTACAATGTGATTCTGGGACATCGACATCCAACCGGCGGCACCTTGCAAGCTGTTGTTTCCGCCAAAGCTCTGGTCGATGCACTTAATATACATGGATCATTTGTAATGCCGCTGCACGCCCTTGCGGCCAATATCCATCTGCAGGCCACAGGGCTTCATGGCCCGGTTATCAACAGCTATCTGCCGCGGGGTATCGCATGTGTTCCCGGCGGCGAAAACATAGGCGTATCATTACATGTCAATATATCTCATTCAGCCGATGGCTCGGCTGTGGGAACAATGGGCCTCAGTAACCTGAATATTATTCGCCCCGCCACCGCTTCCAGGCCGCACAAGCTGCTAATGGTGTCACGGGCGGCCATTGTATTGAGCCGATTTAATCTGCCCCGGCATGTCGTGGCGATCAAATCCATCACCGTTGATCTTCAGACCCTTCACATCAACCGCAAGGGCGCTGTATTGTCGATCTGTGGCCTTAACATCGGAAATTATCTGAATTCCAAACCGCCGGTCACCAGGCCCAAACCATCTGCCAGTCTGGCCGCTGGAACGTTTTCCATTTTGCATACACAATTGCCGCTTATTACGCTTGCGCAACTGCATCTGCACGCCTCGGATATTCAACTCACCGGCCTGCTGCCGGGGAATCATCCCGTCAACATCACCGCAGTTGATCTGCGAAATACCGCCCCCATACATTGCCTGGGAACCGCGCCGGCCCGCGGCACCGCCATCGCACTGCAACTAACTGCCAGGGTCAACGGCATAGCGCACAATGTGAATATGGCATTTCATCTCAAACCCTTTGCCAATAATCCCCGCGCCAAACTTCACGTTGTTATCAGTGGTATTCGCGGTGCCGGCCTGGCGCAGGGATTTCCCGCTCTGGGCAAGAGCTTTAATGTTAACACGTTAACGCATGGCCAATTTTCCGCCGATGGCGCCCTGCAATTGCAAATGGACCGCCGATCGCCTATTGCCTTTAATTTTCATCGCCAGTTCATGGCCAGCGTGAAAGTCTCTCATGTCGCATTTTCCGCTGAACCCAATGGCCCGGTTCTCGCGGGCGTGGCGGAATTGGATGCCGAAAAAATAAACGTGCAGCCGTCTCTGCCGGCTGCCACCATCGCGCTGTTGAACGTTCGCACGCCCAGTTTCCGCATTGTCCGCGATGCGGCGGGTTTGCATATTCTGGGCATGCTTATGAAATCCGCCCCGGCACTCACGCATACCTCCACGCCAAAAACAAAGCTAAATATCACCATTAAAACCGTCAAAACCAGTCATCCTCAGCCCGGCAAACCGGCAGTTCCTGCCGTGACCGGCAAGCCTTCAGTAAACGTTAAAAAAGTTATTAAGGTGTCAATTAAAAAACCCGCAACCCCCCAGCCGCCAGCCACGCGTGCTTTGGCGAGCCATCCCCGGTTGCCCGCGATTTTAATCAAGCGATTAATTGTCACCGGAATTAATGCCCAATATATTGATCGCACCACCACGCCCAATATCGCAATTCCCCTGACCGCTTTGGAAGCCCAGGTGCGCAATCTTGGCACCGTAGCGTTGATTAAGCGTATGCCGATCCGCTTCAATGTCATCGCGTATGCCGGACCTGTTCGCACCTTGCACGCCCGGTCGGCTGTTGCTGCAAGCCGGCCGGCCAAACCAGTTCGGCCTGTGCGTGTCGTTCGGACCGGCAATTCAGCAGCCCATCAGGTGGCGGCACCGAAAAAGGCCTTGTTTTCACAGTTGGCGGCCAATGGACAAGTATATCTGTATCCCCATCTCCAGGGCTGGAGTACGCTTTCGCTTAATGGACTATATCTGCCGGAATTGGAGCCGCTGGCTAAAGAATATGGCCTGACACTTACCGGCGGTACCTTTGACAGCTCCAGCAATCTGCGTTTTCACGCCAACAATCGCGTGGATCTGCACACCAAGCTCGTCGTGTCCAATCTTGATATTTCCGAGCCGGCACACGGGCCGATGGCGAAACTGCTTAATCTGCCGGTACCACTGGATGTCGCCATCGCCGCCATTCAAGCCCCCGATGGTTCAATAACCATTCCGCTTTCCGTGCCCATCAACGGCGATACGTTTTCACGTTCCGCCGTCACCGGCCAACTATTTTCCGATATGGCCCAAGCGGTTGCAGGAGGTATTGCCAGTTCACCACTCAAACTGGCCGGTGGTCTGGCGGGACTATTTGGCTCCGGCAAATTAAAAGCGGTCCGAGAACCCCCTGTGAAACTTGGCTTTGCCCCCGGTTCTACCACCTTAACTTTACAGGATTGGACCAAACTGCAGGCGTTGGGCAGACGCCTGAGGCGGCATGATTCGCTGCAGGTTATTGTCCGGCAGAAAATTTCCACCGCCGATGTCGCCGTCGCCGCTCTTCGTGCCAACCCCACGCGCCGCCAATGCCTGGAAATGATCGCCGCGTTGCAAGGCCGAAATAATCGCCTGCTGCTTCAGCGGCGGCAGCAGGTTGGCACACTGCGCGGCGACCTGGCAATACGTCTTTCCCGCGCCGCCATTAACGCTGGCACCGCCCGCCTTGCCAGCATTGATGCCAAAATCGCCCGTGCCCAGTTGGCTCTGAATTATCTTGCTAATATGCTCGCTCCCGGAGCCGGCCGCCAAGCCGCGCGCCGCACCCGCGGTACCATGATCACCATCGCCCGGCAACGCCTGTCAGAAATTAAAGCGGCCCTGTTCGCCGCCGGCTTTAACCACCCCAATCGTCGCGTGCATATTATATTTCCCCAATACATCGCCGTTAAATCCACCACCGGCGGTAACGCCCTGCTGACACTGGTACAGACAAAGTGACAGCAGCACGAGAGGCAGTTTTCGTATCATCGCAAACCACCACCACAACCGGAAGTGGATTGCGGATATTGCTTGGCCGCGAAAATAGATAGCGATTCTGCTTCAACTTTATTCCTTTGTGGTCCGGCCGCGGGTCGCGGCTTCAATCCGAAATGGCTCCCAACGATGGCAGCGCTCCATACCGCCCCTGCAAATATCGCCGACGAATATTGAGGTTGTTTCGCTCCTTGAATTCAGCGACGGAATATAGCCGAGCCGCGCCCGAAGCGTCCTTCTCGGTCAGATAAATCTGGTCGCGCCGCAGCAGCGCCGTCCACGCTTCCCCATCCAGTAACGCCGTCTCGTGCGTTGCGAAAATAAGCTGTCCGCGCACCTGATTCATTGGTGTGTCACAGTTAAATTCGCGAATGATTGCTTCCAGCATCTTTGGGTGCAGAGACTCGTGTAACTCATCGACGAAGGCTGCCATTGGGCTCGCCTCGTGCGCCAAGTCGTATAACAACGGAGCGAGGTCAACCAGCCTTTGCGTTCCGCGCGACTTGCGGTGGTACGGAACTGCAAAGCCTCCTTCCAGTGCGCCATGCACCAGGCTGATCCGGTAGGCTTTGTGTTTGGTTATCCCCTCGGAGGTTTCCCCGGACTGCTCCCCCTCATCAGCAAAAGCCTCCAGTCGAACTTCAAACTCCTCCGGCTTCATGTCAATCACCCCAAGATCGGACGATTTCAGACGTGCAGCCAGCCAATCCGCGAACGCCTTATCGGCGAACGCCCGTTTTGCTGCATCGCTCCTGCCACGGAAGCCAAATCCGGCATTCAAATGTTGGCGTGCCGCCAGCAGGCGGCGAATACCGACGGCTATATTCTTGGCCAGCGCCGGAGCCAAGCGATCCGCCAGCGAAAGCAGCAGCGCATTGGGGCGGAAACTCTGCGATATCAACGCAAATTGCGGATCGCTGGTCCATTCGCCGGATACGTCTTGACCATTGCGCTCCAGCAGATCGGTAGCCCCACCATCGGCGGGAAGCAATCTAAGCCGCTCGGTAGCGAAATGTGTCCTGAAAAACTGAACCTCGTAATCGTAAACGGTGCCGTCAACTACAGCCTTAACACCGAGCCGCACGGGCGTTTTCTCGCCGTCCGCTCCCCACGCAAATGGTTCATACGGTGCCAACTTGGAATCCGACTCCAGCGATGCCGTTGCGCTGATGAGATAAGAAAGCGCCTCCGCCGCCCGCAGCACCGTCGATTTGCCCGACGCATTCGGCCCATAAATCGCCGCCGCACGTAGCAGTCGCAGTGGCTCCTCATCGTCCTGCACCTTAACTTCCACATTGCCCCGGTCCGAATCTGGATCAATATCCGTGGCCAACATGGACAACCGGAATTCATCGCGGAAGCAACCAAAATTTTGCCCATAGAATTCAATTAACATAAAAGCCTCCTGCCAGCCTCCCGGACCCGTATCGCAGGAATCCTGCGCTATGTTGAAATTCTAGGTATATATCGGACGAAAAGCAAGCAAAAATCAACAATTTGTTCTCCATTGCGCAGTTTTTCTGCGCTTATTACGCTTTCTGGCGAAAAATATTGCCGCTTTCCGCACCGCCCCCTGGCGTTCGGTTCGGTTGTCCGAATAAGTCTTGCCCTCTGGACAGTTGCACCAAAATCAAGGAAGAAATTGCCAACTATCGTTGGTGTGGGCTTTCGATGGCGCAGCCAATCCGGAACTTGCCGGGAGTTTGGCCAAAGCGCAATTAATTCAGTTCGCCCCGCGGAGGCAAGTTGCACACGGTACCTTCAGGGTATTATGCTGGTGGAGGCAGCATAGGAATGTGGCAATAAGAATTTCCCTATCCAGGCAGGAGCGACGTCCCCATGCCAGCAGAGTTTGAGAAAGCCACCAAGGCCGAATCGCTAAGTGTGCAAATCGACCAACGATTGTTCGATGGCGTAGCGTGGGCAGAGAAAGGTGACCATGGTAAAGCTGCTGCATGTTTCAATCAGGCGTTGTTTCTGATGCGCGGCCGTGATTTACCGGAGCTAGAGGGCGTGGCGGCCCAACTCCTTGTGAATTACTCAATAGCCTTGGGTGATTTGGGAAATTTTGAGGGTGCCTTGGCGACGTGCGATGAATTTCTTGCGAAGTTTCGTGGCGCGGCCAGCCCGCAACAGATTTCCGATGCCCTGCAAAGCAAGGGAGTGACACTTTACCAACTCGACCGCTTCGTCGAAGCGATAGGGTGCTACGACGAGGCGTTGGCGCTACTCGACAAACAAACCGATGCGTCTGCGGACGAACCTTACGGCGAAACTATCGCGCAATTGCTGGTGAATAAGATAATAACTCTCGGCGCTCTGGACGATTCCAGAACGGTTTTGGTAACCTGCGATTATCTCTTACGCCGTTTCGGCGATAGTGACAAGGCCAGCCTGCAGGATCAGATCGGAACAACGCTAATTAATAAGGGGATATCTTTACACAGACTTGGAAAGCCAATCGAAGCAATCGCCTGTTACAATGAGGTGGTGCGGCGCTTCGGAGAATCAATTTCAGCAGCCCATCGGGAAATGGTTGCACATGCACTGGTGAATAAAAGCGGTTGCCTGTCCTCGCTGGGAAAGCCCGCGGATGCGGTAGCAGTTTGCGAAGAACTTTTCGAGCGGTTCGGGGACGCCGAAGAAGCCGAATTGCTTACGCATCTGGCAACAGCTCTGCTGAATAAGGGAACCGATTTAGCGCAGTTAGGCCGGATTAAGGAATCGCTGGCGGCCTGTGACGAATTGCTCAGCCGCTTCGGCAACGCGCTGGCGGCCGGCCTGCGCCCGGACGTAGTGAAGGCCTGGGTGAACCGCGGCATCGACTTGCATCATTTGGGCAAAAGGGACGAAGAATTAGCCAACTGGGAGGAACTGATAAAGCGCTTCGGCGAAGATCAGGACCTTACGTTCCGCGTTCGCGTTGCCAAGGCAATTCTGAATAAAGCTTGCCTCCTGGGAAGTCTCGGTAGACTTGAGGAGGAAATCGTCAGTTATAAAGAATTGCTTCGGCGCTATGATCGTGCTGCTGATGGGGAACTACTGGAACTTGTAGCCAAGGCACGATTTAATGAGATTATCGCAATGGAACAGTTGGGGCGGCGAACGGAAGTGCTCGGTAAATGCGAGGAATTTTCACGGCACTATTCCCGGTCTCAGGACTTGGCAATTCGAGAAATGACAAGTGAGGTGAGGCGGTTGCGTTTACGGTTGGATACCGAGCCGCCGGCATAACCAGCGAAGCGGAGACGCTTTGGCAATAGGGACATATCGTGGTACAACACATCTGTAATAATGGAGTTGCTTGATGCCAAAAGTAAAATCCAATCGCGTGGCGGTTTATGTGTTTCGCACATTGCCCGGCGGCACACAATTTCTCCAACTGCATCGCGCCGTCGGATCAGGTGATTATGCCGGCACATGGCAAACGGTTTATGGTGGAATCAAGTCCAATGAAACCGCCATCGCCGCCGCACTGCGGGAACTCAAGGAAGAAACGCAACTCGTGCCGACCAGATTTTTTCAGGTGGAATATCTGGAAAGCTTTTATCACCGTGCCAGAGATCGCGTTACCGTTCTGCCCGTATTCGCCGCCGAGATCGCCGCCAATACCAAAGTGATCCTTGACGAAGAACATGATGATTACCGCTGGGTTGATTTGTCCGATGTCAATACCCATTTTGTCTGGCGCGTTCAACGTCAGGCCATCGCAATTATTCAACAGGACATCCTCGGCACATCACCGGCCAAAGACCTGCTGACCATTAAACTCAACGCCAAGAAACGCCCCCGCCCGTCTCATTAAGCCAACCCCCAATTCGTTGCCCGTTGCAATAATACCCGCGCGATGCAAAGCCACATTTCCCCGCCGTACTAAAAATCTGTGCCAATCTGTGAAAATCCCGATCCGCTCCTCCTGTCGCATCGAGGATTTCGGCTTCCATGCCTCAATCTGTGGATAACAAAACTTCGTGTGTCAACATTCCAGGTTCTGCTTCTAATTCCCCCGCCCGTTGTTCGTTGTTCGTTGATCGTTGTTCGTTGCCATATTGATCCCTGATCATTGGCGTCGCAGAAACCGCCCCACGCCCAACGGCACTCCCCCGGCCTTTCATGGGGGAGACTAATCGGCTATTATTAACTGTCGCGGAGGAAAACGCCCGGCGGTTACGGGCAAGGCTGGCAAGCGAGGGATGGCCCGGGTTTTTTGGAGCAATGGAAAAGGTCTATGACGCAGGCAGATATCACAGTTGTTACAGAATCGCAATTACCCGTAATTGTCGAATTATACAATCAGGTATTCCGGCCACCCGAAAGCGAAAATTATTTTCGCCGCCGCTTTCAGGGCCGTTATAACGTCCTGGCCATGCTGGCATCGCTCGACAATCGTCCCGTAGGATTTTGCGTTGGTTTTGAATTAAAGCCATTGGTTTTTTACACCTGGCTCTTAGGCGTGCATGGCGATTTTCGCCGCAAAAGCATTGGACGCCAATTGCTGGAATCCCAGTTGGAATGGGCCAAGAACCACAACTACGAATTTGCTCGACTGGAGATATTAAATCGCCATCGTGCCATGATGCACCTTACCGTGCTGCTCGAATATGATGTTGTCGGCACACGATGGGATTCCATGCACACGGACCTGCTGATCCAATTTGAAAAGCCGCTGACCAATGATCTGCGCTAATCGCACTGTATTGCCCTTCGCGTCGGCCTTACTCCTGGCTGCGTCGTTTGTCCTCGCGCCAACTCAGGCCGCCGCAGTTGCAAAACCACTGGCACAGGCTTACCAAAATGTGCTTAGTTCCATGCGCCGTCCGGCGGCCAATGGCCTGCTGATCGCCAGCGTGCAATTGCCCGAAAAACTTATCCGCATCGGCTTGCAGCCCGGCGATATTATCACGCGCATCGCCGGCTCCCGCATGACCAACGCGGCAACATTAAAAGCCTCCATCAAAGCCCACGCCGCATCCAAACAACCTGTTTCCGTGATCGTGGTTCGCGCATTAGCGCTGCGGCAGTTTCTTACCCACGCGTCTGCGCTGACTGCCTTAGGGCAAATCGGAATTGTCAATGTGCGGGCGGGCGCGGCGGCACCACTGAATCCACCGGTCACGCCACGAAATAAATTAAAACTCAATTGGTCCCGCGTTCAAACCCTTCAGCCGCATGGTCATCAAGCCGTGGGCCACGACACTTGGATGCTGGTTTTTTACCGCCAGTTCGTGGTAGGTGCCATTCACCTGCAGGTGTCCCATCGTGGCCCGACATGGAGACTTCTGTGGAATCAGGAATCTGTCTCCGGCGGACCGCTTCCGGCCATGGCCTGGCGCATTGCATTTGACCCCGGTGATTATCAACATGATCCGGCAATTCGTATGACCTCATTTACGCGCTGGTCGCCCGAAGCTTTGCTGCAAGGCCGACTGGCAGGGGATTCAATCAAAACCATCTCCGCAATATCCAAAAACAAACCGGCAGTAACGCATACCTATCTTTCCGCCGCCAATGCTGTTCCACTGCCGTTGTTGGCCATAATGGCCTCGGCTCTGCCGCCCAAACGTAAACGCGTTCTGCCAGTAACAAATTTAGCGCAGGATACTTTGGAAACCCGCCTGGGATGCGTGCTCACGAGCAGTCGGCAACAGAATATTAATTTTGCCGGGGCCACTCAACCGGTGCGCGTGGTACGCGTATTGTGGATGGATATACCGCGCTATAAGTTCTGGCTTTCACCGCGTGGCACGCTGTTGGGAATGAACTTTGGCCATGGCTTTTCCGCTTATCGCGTGGCCGGCGCGGCAGTAGTTCGGCATATTATTCCCAAGGGCCGCCGGGTGGATGTGCTGCCTGCCACGGTCACAATTAAAGCCCCTGCCGGAGATTAAATTCTTATGCCCATGTTTACTTTGCTTGCTGATCCCGCCGCCTACCGTCCCTGCACGCAGAACATGCTGGAAGATGTTGAATTTCGCACCTATTGGCTCGAACATTTTGTTGAGCATTTTGAAATTATGGCCAAGCTGGCTCTATTGGTTTATGGCCCGTCCGCCGCCCCGGATATCTCCGCCGCCCGCGATGATCTCGCCGCGGAAATGGCCGCGCTGGCCGCCCAACCGGATCGGTATGGAGAACTGGACCTGCAGATGCTTGGCGTGGTGCGGCAGAACTGCCTGTCCCGCAACAACATTCCCGATCCATTCCTGCTGACCAAACAACGGGAAAACAACGCCATGCTGCCGCTGTATCCGCGGGTGGTCGCGGAAATCGACGCTTATACCGATGCGGTTCAGGTGCTGCGGGTACTGATCGAAGGCGCATTTGCCGGAAATATTTTTGATCTCGGCGCCACCGCGACCACAAAATTATACACCCTTGAATCACCGGATTTTTTTTTAGTCCGCTCCACGCTCGATGGCAAGCGGCCCTGGCTGGTGGATCAACTCGACGCCTTTTCCCACCGCCTGCTGCAAGGCCCGACCTACCGCAAAGCCTTGCTATTTGTGGACAACGCCGGCAGTGATTTTATTCTCGGTATGATGCCGCTCGCCCGGTTTCTGGCCCGGCGCGGCACGCAAGTGTGTATTCTGGCCAATGAATCCGCATCGCTCAATGACATGACAATCGCGGAAACGCGTGAACTTTTGCCACGCATCGCAAAGCTTGATCCCGTTCTTCAGCAACTGCTGGATAGCGGTAGAATTACCGCGGAGAGTTCCGGCGGTGCTACGCCCTTGATTGATCTGCGATGTATCTCGCAGGCGTGTAATCACCAGGCCGCAGATGCTGATCTGCTGATTTTTGAAGGCATGGGCCGAGCGCTGGAAAGCAATTTTAACGCGGCATTTAAAGTTGATACCGTCAAACTCTGCATGATCAAAGAAGAAATCATCGCGAAGCGTCATAACGGAAAAGTCTTTGACGTGGTGCTTCGGTATGATCCGGCCCCCCGAATCTCGGCCTGACAAACATGGGGCTTTTCGCGCTTTGATGTCATCCGGACCTGGGGATGATAACGTGACAACTCGGACCGGCGAGCCGACGGGCTTATCCCGCCGGGAATGCCAGGAGTCTGTCCAAGTAATCGCAATCCCGGCCATTACTTGGACAGGCTCTTGGATAGCGCATCGAAATGTGCCGACCATGGCAAGGAGAGGGCGGCGAAAACTCAGTCCGTAGACCCATTGAGCCATTACGCCGCCGCAGATGGTCCCGTTTCCGACCAACCCTAATGTGTAGGCGCTGCAGAGCACGAATGAGCACTCAGAACCTGCTCTGCTCTGAAAATTGGCCGCGCCTTCGCAACAGTGAAATAATACGGCCCTTTTTCATCCTGCGCGGGCGAGGCTTTGCATCATGGGAGACTACTGACCAATACAGGACGAGACAGTATCAGGACGAGAAAGTTGTCATATTGATCCGTGATCAGTGTTCTCTGATCAGTGAAAAGGACTCCTAACTCCTGACCCCGTAGGGGCCTCAAAAACATCTTGGCATCCTTGCCCCGGCGTGGCACTGAACACTGAAAGCATGCCAAATACCAAATGCTAAATACTAAATACCAAATACCAAATGCCCGTCGCCGCACCGCGTCTCATGAAGGCCATAAAGCGCAATAAATTATGATCATTGCGAGTCCAGATATTCCACTACGTCCCGGGCCACCCAGCTCATGGCGTCCATGGAGCCTTGTGTGCGTGCGGCCAGATGCGGCGCAAAGATGATATTGGACATGCCCCATAATGGATAATCAGCCCCCGGTGGTTCGGGGTCATGCACGTCCAGGGCCGCTGCACCGATTTGTCCCGCTTTTAATGCTTCCGCCAGCGCATAAGCATCAATAACTTCGCCGCGCGCGGTGTTGACGACAATGGCGTGATTTTTCATCAGGGCAAAGATTTCGCGGTTGATCATGCGTTCGTTGCCGGGCCGGTGACTGACGTGAATGGTGAGAATATCGGCACGGCGATACAACTCCGGCTTTTCCACGCTATGAGCGGGAAAATGAACATGTGCGGCGACATCGATGACATCGTTATAAATTATTTCCATGCCAAACGCATGCGCCACGCGTCCAACCGCCTGGCCAATGCGTCCCATGCCCAGAATGCCCAGCGTTTTTCCATGTAACTCCAAGCCGCGACTGGTTTTCCGAAAGCGATGAAATTCCTCGGCGGAAACTGGCGTTTTCAGGTTCACCACGGGCCGGGCCAACGTGAAAATAAGGTTAAATACATACTCAACAACCGCGTGCGTGTTGGCCTGGGGTGTGGAAATAACCTTAATGCCGCGCTTCGCGCAGGCATCCTGATCGATATTTTCCAATCCAACCCCGGCGCGACCCACTACCCGAAGTTTCGGTGCTGCGGCAAGAAGTTCCGCGTTAACCGGCGTGTAGGTGCGGACGATCAGGCCAACGGCATCGGCTAATGCGGCAGTCAACGCGCCAGGGTCTTTATAAGATGCTTCGCGAACACGCGCGTTGTCTTTGAGCCAGGTGAAGGGCACCTTTTCAAGCCCCTCGGTTACAACAATTATGTGATTCATAGTCTGTTTTTTCCTAACCGTTAAAGTGTGCGAGTATAATTTCATTACCATTGCTTCGCCACCATTCGCAAGTAACACTCGCGCAAGCAACGGAGTGCGAAAAAGCAGTGAACGGTCACGGGTTGTCGCATTTAACACTGGATAATCGCAGGTAATCTTGTTGTGTACCCGTTGCGGCTTTTGCCGTGGTGATACTTCGTTGGCACTGTGCCGGAATTAGCGGCACTTTTCAAAAACTCCCAGGTCCAATACCGCAGCGTTGGGGAAATCTGCGGTGGCGTCGAATGTGTGTTGGCTCAGGGATGTGAATATCACCACCACGCAGCGCGTGGCACGGACATATCGCAGATCACCGGGGGCCGGGCCGGTGTACCGTTGATTGTCGCTTTTTTGGAAATGGAAAATAAATTGTGCCAGGCCGGTTGGCGTAGCTAAAAGCAGTGCCGGGCCTGTAACATACACGCCGTTATTAATGTGCTTTAATGATGGATAAAGAGTCAGATGCAGCGCGGGCAGAGCGCGATGACCGGTTTGCCTTGCGGAACTCCGTAATTGAATCAATCCACCTTCTTCTGTCAGAGCGTTGCGCTGTGATTGGTTCCCCAGTCGCGTAATGTCATCGCGGAAATAACGGTGCGCCAATGCCGCATAAAGGCATTGCGCTACCAGCAAATCACAATATGATAATTGGCCCGCGTTGTCGGCAAGGGACGGATCGGGATTATCAGGCGATCCCGGATATGGGCCGGGCCGACGCACATGCGGGCACCCGGCGTAATAATGCTCAATAATGTTCTTTAACACATTGGGTGGCGCAAATTGCTGCGGTTTGGTTAATACGGCAAGAAGACCGATCAGGCGGGGTGGAATTCCGCGCGGCATGCACGTATGGGCAGGAAAATGGCTGTGATCAAACTGCGACACCGCCGCCCGCGACGGTCTTCCAATATGTGCGTGCTTGCCAGCCCGCCCAGCTCGCCGAGATGGTGATGCCATTACGGCCGGATAATTCCCGGTCAGAGGAAGCAGGCGGCAGTGCAATTCGGCCAAGCGGACTAACGCGGAAAAGCAGCCGTCATGAAGTTCTTCAATCCAGGCCACCTGTGAGGCGGTATGTGGGATGTAGGAAAATTCCCGGCCATACCAGCGCAGGGCGGAAAGCATTGGATCAGAAACGTGTTTCTGCCCCAAGATCAGTGCATACAACTGCGTTGGTGGCAGCAAATGATACAATAATTTGAGAGCCGCAAGCCGGACCGTCAACGTGTGACTGTGCAAGAGTTTGTCGGCCAGACAGCGCCGCAGTCCGCTATGACACAAGTTGCGAATCGCATTGGCTTCGGGGCGTTGCGCCAAGGTGAAACGATGTGCTGGTCGCTTCAGCGAAAGAATTAACGGATCCACTATTGCTCGATTACCGGTGCTCTGCGCCAGGGCACACGCGTGAATCAAGACACGCCAATGTTGAAAACGGGGAATCTGTCGGGCCAATACGGCAATGCCAAGACGTTTATCCGCTGCCATGATCTGGTCCATGGCATAAATCTTCATCGCCGGTTGCTGGCCATAGCCCGTCACCACGCCAACAAGCACTGCCAGGCGGGCCGAATTATCTGCCGGTGTGATATGCAGCAAAAGACTATCAGCCTTTTTTCGCGTGCGGGTAGGATCGGAAATATTGCCCAATATGCGCAGCAGTGTCTTCTGCCTTCGCGCCAGCCCGGAAGAAGTCGTTCCCGGTCCAGCACACCCCGCCAGTGGACCGAAAGCCATCAATACCATTGCTATGATCCGTGCGCGGAAATTGTGAGAGTCAAATGATGACGGCAAGCGAAGCAACATTCCAAAACCACAACCCTGATTTTAAGCCAATGACCACCAATGACCATCAAACTTTCGCACACTATACTTTTTAGATATTATCAAAATATTAACGCCGTTAAAGCCTGATGTCGCCCGCCCGCGTGCTTTCCATCCGGCCATGTGGGCCTTGCAATTCGCCGCTCTAACCCACAAGATGATAACCACGGTTGCAGTGTTGGCCGGAGCGGGAAGGACAATGACAGCGTATTTCATACACAATATTGATCTTCTGCTGCCCATGCTGGTTCTCTTAGGTGTAGCGGCAGTATTTGCCGGTGTGGAAACCGTGTTTTTCTCTCTGACTCGCCATGAACTTTATCAGTTCAAAAACAGCGGCAAACGCGGACAAATATTGGCGTCGGCCTTGCGTGAACACAGCAGGCCACTGCTGGTGCTGATCCTGTTGGTTAATATGGCCTGCACCATTCTTATTTTTGTGCTCAGCACCATCCTGCTGCAACGCCTTGGCCGCTATTATGGTCACCTTGCGGTCATCGCGTTGAGCTTTGCGCCGGTGCTGGTTGTCGCATATTTCGGGGAATTGGTTCCCAAAATTTTCGCCCGGCGATTTAACCGATATTTGGCACCGCTGGCGGCAGGTCCCATGACTGTGCTGATGCGGGTGGCGGCGCCTATTCTGGGCTTGATTGAACGGGTTTTAATTAATCCCTCGCACCGGCTTCTGGGGCGCAAGGGCAGCCCCAATTTGTCGCTGGTAGAGTTGCGCGAACTGCTGATGATGAGCCGGGATCAGGGGGTGATTGATATAGCGGAAAATCAGGTTTTGCAGCAGGTGTTGTGGCTGCGGGAGATCCGTGTGCGGCATGTGATGGTGCCGCGGGTGGACATGGTGGCTTTTAATATTCAGCGCCCGATTTCAGAACTTTCCGAGCTTATTGAGCGCAGTCATCTTTCCAAAATCCCGGTTTACGATCGGGATATTGATAATATTCTCGGTGTTCTTTACGCCAAAACATTTCTGCTCGATACGCCCGCCACCTCGGCAGCGCTTACACCGCTGCTGCGGCCCGCACATTTTGTCCCGGAGTTGCAGACCCTGGATCGATTGCTGGCGGGTTTTCGGGAAAAGCACATTCAACTGGCCATGGCGGTGGATGAATATGGTGGCATCGCGGGCATGATTGCTCTGGAAGACGTTGTGGAACAACTTATCGGCGAAATTTATGAGCCAGATGAACCCGTTAAAATACCGGTTCGGCAGATCGCTCCGGATGAATTTCTGGTTTCTGGTGATTTATCGCTTATTGAATGCGGTGAACTCTTTGGCGATCCGTTAAAAGCGCCGCATATTTCCACCGTGGGCGGATTGATTTACGCCCAGCTCAATCGCGTGCCCCGCTCCGGAGACTCTGTATCGCTTGATCATCTGCAATTAACTGTGGAATCCATGCGCGGGCGCCGCGTGGATCAGGTAAAAATCATTCTCCTCGATGATGCCGATACCCCCATGCAACATGCTGATCAGCCGAACCCGGAGGCCCGGCTATGAACCATGCTTTACATTCAATATCGATTCTGGCGGCTACGCCGGCAATCGTTCGATGGTATGCGGCGATATGGCCATGGGCTATTCTGGCGGTTTTAGGACTGATTGGTTCGATGATTTTCAGCGGAATGGAAACCGGCCTTTACACGCTTTCGCGATTGCGCCTGCAGTTGCGATCATGGCGAAAGGAGACCGCGGCTCTGCAAATTGAACGCTGGCTGCGGGAGCCTGCGGCGGTGCTGGCGGGTTTGCTGATCTGGCAGAATATATGCAACTTTGCGGTTTCCGCGGCGGCTACAGTGATCCTGCGCCATACCGACGTGCCAGATCAAATACAGGCATTGCTGACGGCCTTTCTGCTTACGCCGTTCATGTTGTTATTTGCGGAAATTATTCCGAAAGACATGTTCATGATCCATGCCGATCATTGGACTTATCGCCTGGTGGGTTTTTTAAAATCCGCTTTGCGCCTGATCACCATTGTTCCATTGCTGCCTCTTTTACTGTTGCTGAATATATTGGCGCTACGACTTTTTCGCGCCGGAGATGTAAAAGCCGGAACGGCACCCGTCGTTCTAAGTTTTGCCGAGGAATCGTCCGCGACCGGCCTGATCAGTGATACGCAGCGTGATTTAATCAGCAGGGCATTGCGCATGGCGCATGTGGTGGTCGGTGATGTGATGGTGCCATGGACGCGCGTTATTGGAATACCGCAAACCATCAGTCGCGTGGGCTTTCGCGCATTGGTGCGGCGGTATAATGTTTCCCGTTTGCCGGTGCTGGGCCGCAGCACGGAGGACATTCTCGGTGTGGTTTATGTGGTCGATGTGCTGGGCCAGAAAGATGGCTTTAATATCCGAGCCAATCTGAAGCAACCCATTACTTTATTTCCTGAACAGTCTGTGCGCTCGGCCATAACGCTGATGCAGTCCGCGCGCCAAACCATTGCGATTGTGGTAAACCGGCAAGGTCGGCCCATGGGGCTTGTTACCATGAAGGATCTGGTGGAAGAACTGATCGGCGAACTGCAAAGCTGGTGATTTTCAAGTACCGATGGCCTTGAGTGCGGCAAGTTCTTTTTGTGCCATTTCGCGCTGGGTGCCGTCATGGAGTTTGGGAAGCGCTTTTTGAAACAGATCAATGGCCCGGTTGCGATTGATAAAATACCGCGTGTAAATCAACGCCAGCACAAGTTGCACCTGATCGCAGTTGGTTCCTGTGCCGTAGTGCTTGAGATAATCTTCATACGCATTGGCGGCCTGGGGATAATGTCCGGCCGCCATAAGCTGATTGGCAATATCCAATTGGATTTGTGCCGCCAGTACCTGTGCGGAATCAAGTTGTTTTAACTCCAGGTAAACATTGGCGGCGTCCGCCAGGAGGTGATCTCGGCGCAATTCAGTAATGCGATTTCGCAGTTCCTGGCAGCGAAGATAATTGGGAGAATCTGGCCGCAGCGGCATGGGGCCATCAGGCCGAACGATGTTGCCGCCTTGCGGTGCGGTGGCGAAGGGGTTAAATCCGGCGGCCACCATGGAACGGTATACATGTTTGCGCCGCCAGCGATTCAACAGCGACAGAAGGTCCGAATGGTCGCGTGGCACCAAGCGCAGCGCCAGGAGAATAATTCCCACCGTAAATCCTGTGGTATATCCGGTGAGGTGGGCAAAATGGGCGACATCGTCATTTCGCCCCGGAAAAATTTCCCCGGCCAAATCAAAGGTGACAATTTCAAAGAGAACAAATAACAGACTGGGCACCTTGAAGATGAAAAAGAAAAACCAGACGCGAATATTGCTCAGTGGCGCCAGCACCAGAAACATTCCCGCCACAGCCGCGATCGCTCCAGACGCCCCCAGCGTGGGTGCTCCGGAAGTTAAAACCTGCCCGACTCCGGCAAAAATTCCACCCGCCAGGAAAAACAGCAAATAAGCGATGTGCCCCAGACGTTCGTTGACGGTATCGCCAAAGACCCATAAAAACAGCATGTTGCCAAGAATATGCATGATATTGGCATGGAGAAACAGATAGGTGACAAATTGATATAAATGCAGATGTTGCCGCCACAGCAGGAACTTGCCCCATCCGGAATTAACCCCGAGATAATGGGCATTGGGGTTGTCCGGGTGGGAAATCAAATAGATGACAAAACACAGTGCGATGATCGCCCAGTTCATCCATGGTGTGCGCCGCCTTGGTGCATCAGTGCCTATCGGGATCATGTATGCCTCTGGATCAACCTAAATCGCCGCCAATTGACTCTTCTATTATTCAGATATTGGCACAACAGGTCAAACCAGATGATTTTTAGGGGCCGCCAAGAAATAACGTTTACACCGGAGTTTAGCCCGCAGAAATGATAAAACCCTTGCAGTACAAGGGTTTGGTTCATTTTGTCACTTCCCGTTACTGGGTACACTCCAGTAACTCAAAGGCCCGCCGTTGCAGGACGGTGGGCATCGCCAGCATCGTGGCCGTGGGGCCTTTATCATCATCG
>Ga0080006_1141021_pt1 | contig 30624 bp, 24 predicted proteins | sample RS3BMetagenome_FD_69209 | JGI IMG/M metagenome (GOLD analysis project Ga0080006, IMG submission 69209) | Ferric oxide microbial mat and aquatic microbial communities from Rainbow Spring, Yellowstone National Park, USA - RS3B (SPADES... ...
ACTATAAAGGAAAAGCTCTATATGAGCTGAAAGGGTACAAAGAGGCAATAAAGGAGTACAATAAGGCAATAAAGCTCGATCCTAATAACCCTGACTATCATTACTATAAAGGAGTTGCTCTAAGTAAGCTGGGAAGGCATGAAGAGGCAATAAAGGAATTCGATAAGGCGAAAGAGCTTGGCCATAATAACCCTAACTAATATTACAATAAAGCAATTGCTCTAGGTAAGCTGAATCAGAACTCAAAAAGGCTCTAGAAATCTACCTTGCCCAACAAGGTAAAGGAACGTGATCTTACGATATGAAATGTCGATTGCGAACTTGATTACGGAAAATGAAGTTGCGAGACAGATACTAGAGAAAAGGGCAAAACAAGAGAATGATATTTGGATAAGAAACCTTTAGAAATACGTGAGATTTTACAGTAAAAATGGATCATATGTTAAGGTTCATATTTAGCAGTACTTCCACAGGTAATAATATTTCATAATAATTGATGATTTTTGGTTAGCTTTTGTTTTAAAGCTGTGTTGTTTAGTTTTAGACAAATTTTAGCCCTTAGTGCAAACTAAGGATCGCCTATTAGCTTATTTAATTTCTTATTCGAGGCTCTAGCCCGCTTGCTATTATTTCTATTTCAACAATATGCTTGAAAAAGTATGCAGTCGTGCTTTGAATTTCAAATCCTGAGAAAAAAACACCACATAAAACACCGTTTACAAGTGGACGTTAGAGTGTAGGGTTGTCAAAAAACTGTCACCAAAACTTTCAACACAGCATTTCACATAAACAAATTTGGAAATCAGCAATGAATTTTTCTTACTACCAACACCTGACTTCAACATGAATTAAGTAGCACACGCTACACAAGATAATTAAAAGCTGTTTTAAATTAAGTTTTTGTTTTAGTGTTGATGGGTTGGTATTTCTTGGGTTATGATCGCTTTGTAGGATGTTGTTGGTTTTAGTGTTTCTTGGTTAGTTTTTATGTGGTAAAAATTGTTAAGGCTAAATTTTATTCTCTTTTTGCTGTAATGCATGGTTCTTTGATATGACATTGACCAAAATGTTACTATAACTTATTCACATGCGATGTATTAGGATGATGCTTCAGCTTCTAATATTAAGAGCCAATATCCTTGATGCATGAAAGAAGGCTTAAACGATTTATCAGCGTAAATCACACGGTTGTGCAGCATATTTATAGGTTTGAGGGTAATAATCAAGAATGAAGAAGGAACATTCATGACAGGATGCTGTGATACTGGTACTCTTTCAATCCTCTTCTGAGTTTAAGGAGATTGTTCTTTTCGAATGATGTCTTTATTAGTGTGATGATAGTTTGTTCGTTGTTTCGTAATTCTCGTGGTAATAGTATGTGAAGATTGCGAATCTTTATGCGACCCCTGAGTAGCGTGGCATTGTATTTTTGTATAGCTACGATGGGTGATACTTTTCTGGATTGATTGCAGTACTGGAGTTCTATTTCATGAATTATATCTATATCATTATACTTTACGATTTGGTATTTTTCGAAAAAGATATCGAATAGTTTGAAAGCTGACATCTTATCTAAAATAGTCTCAATCTCATGATACCTCTCGTGTGGAGTTGGTCTTTCTTTTGTACCAAGTCTCACTTGTGATGGTGGATATTCTAATATTGGTTTATCTTGAGTTCTTGTTAATCTAACACTAATTACTGGTTTTTCGTTGGGATCCAATTCTATATTTTTATTTTTCTTATAATACTCGTATAAAGTGCTCCATTCATCAATAGGGTATTCTGAGATCTTAAAATCCGAGAAGTATATTATTTGGCCCCGTTTATAGTTGTTTCGTATGGGACTAGAACATGCTTATCTATTAGATCTTCTGGTGAATATTTTCCACTATTGATTAGATCTAGTGCTAACTGGAGTTTACCGTGTGTATCTACGCTTATGTAAGCATGAAGGTCCTGTGGGTCAAGATCAAAATCAAGGTGAAACCAAAATAACTTGGCATTTTTACGAAAAATGTTTAGTGCTAGTCCTGTGTGTGATTTTAATAGCTTGTATTTACTATTTTTATCTGAGAGTAGCTCTGAAATTTTTTCTTGAGTTAAAAGTTTTGCTTCTACTTTAAAATCTTTAGTACTATTTTTAATATCGTTTATGATATCACCGTCCGTGAATATGACGTTTAGTTCCATGTCTTTATTAACACGTCTCTCAGTAAAACCGGTAGAAGATGTGGAAGTTGCATGCCTTTGTAATACGCCGTATTTTCTTCTGCGTTTGTCTTTATAATATACATCTTTGTCAATATTGTGAAATTGAAGCATCACTCCTGTGAGAGGTTTGTTTTTCAAGTGTTATAGGATATGGCTTAAAGGTTTGCTAGATCTCAACACGTTTAATATTAATTTCGAGTCTTACACTAATTTCACCAGTTGATATATCTATCTGCTGGATTGAATATTTATTTTTATCGTGGAAAGTGTTTTTAGTAGCATACGCTACTTCTGTGTTTTAAGCAAGCTTTGCATAATATTTAATGGTGGTTAGAATGATTGAGAAAAAAACGTTTTGGATTTTACTTGTAGGATTTTTGCTTTTGCTAGTGACATTCTTTGAAGCGATAATATTAATGTTAAAGTTGCTGGACGATGGCCAGATGTTCAGGTTGAGGATGATAGTAAGGGGTAAGAAGTTGAAGCTGATCATAGCGTCGTCATCTATAATAAAAAATTGTGCACTTTTTACCTTATGATTTAAATTATGTTGCAAGTAATATTAAGTTCCATAATCATAAAGTTTGTAGCTGAATGACAACAATATGAAATAGAGAAATAGACATTCTCCTCTTTATTCTGCTAAAATGACTCGATAATTGTACAAAAACTAGATAGTTTGGTTTCATTCTTTCAAAAACAATTTCATATCAGAAATTCTCTCAACTCCATAATATTTTATCAACTCCCCAATGAGATAGTCAGGATTATTTCTGTTATTCATTACATCTTTATCAAATATCCCACATTCTATTAATTTAGAAATTACATTCCCTATTCCTTGTTCTATAATTGGATCGAATTGTGCAAACCATAACAATTCAATGAAATATTTTTTGTTATTCATTACATCTTCTTTACTTATTATTCCATATTTTATTAGAAAACAAACGTCATCCCATGCTTGAAATCGTATACTACCGTATTTTGAACTTAACAATTCAATGAAACATTTTTTGTTATTCATTACATCTTTTTTAGTTATTATTCCAATTCCTATTAGCTCTCGAGCCATACGCCACATTCGCCATCGTATTCTTTCGTCTTCTGAACTTAACAATTCAATGAAATATTCTTTGTTATTCACTATATCTTCTATACTTATTATTCCAATTCCTATTAGCTCTGGAAGAACAAAACGCCATGCTCGCCATCGTATACTGTTTTTTGAACTTAACAATTCAATGAAATATGATTTATTCTTAACCAGAACCTTTTTTGATATTGCCTCAAGGTGACAACACAAATCCCAAATTTTTAATCTATCACCTTGATCATTTATCTTCAACAATTTTTCAATTAAATTTTCTGATATCCAGTTGGGCACCGATTTTGATTTATCCACCAATATATTTTCGAGTATAGCAATTATTTGACTATACAGTAAATCAATATTCTCACTTAATTTCGATGCAAATTCAAGTGCCTTAATTTGATAATCTGTATTGTCTTTGAATATGGATAATGATAACAAGTAATAGGCGTCCAGCACACCAATCGTTTTAAACTCAGCCCCCTTAAAAATCTCATCTATTTTTTGCTTAAAAATCTCATCTATTTTTTGATTGAAAAGAATGTTAAAATTATCAACTATTTTTTCTTCAGGATAAACATAGTATTTTTTGTATTTTTTAATAAGATTATCGATTCCCCCTCTCACTATATCGTGCATGGGTTTTAAGAATCCGTATTCATCTAACTGAAAGAATAGCATTCTAACTTGGAGTTTATTATTTTCAATGGTAATATTAATTAAATCTCTGATATCATTAATATTCAGGATTTCATATAATAAAATTATATTCTCATCGTAATTTAGAATTTTCTTTAGAAAATTTATATCTAGAAAAGCCAAGGGCAGTGGTTTATTTAATTTTAAGATGGCCAGTAATGATAAAACTTTGGAAATTTCTCCTCGGTAAACTATTGGATTGTCACGCCAACGCTCTGGTAAGTAGTAACCCTCCAATTTCTTCGCTGCATATTCAGTGGGGTCGTTATCTATATCCTCTACATCGCTCTCAGTTATTTCCTTAGATTCTCTCTTTTCTATCGGATCCATGAAAATTTTAATTGTTATTGGAAGACCTGCAGCTTTTTCTACGATTTTTCCTTTTAATTCTTCAGGAATTGAAATACCAGTAGATTTTGAAAGGCTTTCAAGTACCTTTAAAATTTCAGCATCACTAGTTTTTTGCAGAAATATTTGTCTTAGCTTTTTTTCTAGTTTATCTTTTTTAGTATTTGAATTGGAAATTTCCAGGGATTTTATTTTTTTTCTTAAGAGTCTTTCCCATTTAATGTACTCTATTGTAATAATTATAGGCGATGTTCGGTTATCCTGCTCTAAAAATTCATGAAGGATTTTTTCAAATTGATCAATTTTATCTACCTCTATTTGTGGGTCGTCAATAAATAGCAGGCCTCTTTCACCGCTCTCAATAATCACAGGATACCTAAATCTATCCGGACTCGTTATCTTAAAAAATGCAAATCTATTTCTGCCCGTCAATCTCTCCTCTTCCTCATTTCTATTAAAAATTTCACTAATCACCCTATATGTAAACCAGCTCTTGCCGGTACCTGATGGACCTGTTATTACATAAACTCCGGGTTTACTTTCATCCCAGTTCCACAGTTCTTCAATCAAGGATGAGAAACGCATCTTAGATCTATTGCCACCTTCGCTTCCATTAGTTATTTCAAATTCGTTATGAATATCTGCTATGGCTTTAGGATCAACGTTGTAATATTCTTGTAGAGTTTTTATATCGTCTACTTGATTGAGTCCTGAAGCGCTTATATCAACTTCTGTTATTCTCTTCTTTAAAAATTCAATTTCATCTTTAATGAGGCTTATGTCTGGATTGATCTTTGACAACTCATTCAGCAATTGTATGATTTTCGGGTATTCACTTTCAAGTTTTTTTAGTCTGTCTTCAAAACCATCAAGTTTTTTTTCTATTTCATTTATTTCATTTTCTACGTCCTTCCATTTATTCATGAAAATATAATTGAGGTATTCTTCGCTGGCCCCTGGCTTAAGTTTGTTTTTCTTATCCAACTTATAGTACAGCATTTTCCTTTCTGAGTCATTTAGCGAATCCCAGTACTCTTTTAATTGCAGAAACTTATCAAACAGGGTTGTCTTTTTTTCTCTTCTATGTTTTAGAAAATTCCATATATCAAAGAGAATAGCGGCTATGGCAAAGAGGGAGAAAGCTGGGACAGCTATACTCAAGAGAGTGGTTATACCAGGTAAAAGTTGCTTTATATTTTCTTTCACACTTTCGGGTATTGATTTTAGAAGATTGGGAGCTACTTCTCCTATGGACGTTATACCAAACAAAATACTTGCGCTAAAAATTTCTTCAGTTTCATCCTTAATTTTTATTTTTCTGTCAAGGTCAGCCTTTATTTTATCATATTGGTCACGGTTTGCAAATCTCTTCTGAGTTTTTTCGAAAACGTCTTTTAAAAGTTTTAATGGATATGTTTCCGTATTTTTGGGGATTATGGAACCATCTTTTTCAGTCTGTTTAACAGATTCTAGTATTCTTTCATTTAAATCATTATTAAACTTCTCTGCATGCTTTGATTTCTTTATCAGCCTCTGTAGAAACTCCCTGGCTTCGTCTTTTGAGACTGTGTGAATGACAACATTATATTTTTTAATCTCTTTTTCCAAATCAAGACGTTTTTGAAAAAATTTAGAAAAGGTTTGCAAACGGTGAGCAGCTTGCCGTCCATTTCGGTGCTCTTCTAAATATTCATCAAGATATACCTTAAATGTATATTCAGGAATAAACAACGCTACTTTTTGACCATTTCTCAGAGCATCCATAATGTCTGTAAATTTATTTTTGTCATCGGGATTATACTTATACCCTTCAATACATAATTTTCTATCCGGAAATCTTGAAGAGTACTCTAAGTACAAAGTGGTCAGACCAGATAACGGGTACCCAACTACAATTATTTCCTTATTCTGTTTTAATTTTTCATCTATCCTTTTCTCAGTTTCTAATTCAATTTTCTCCTCATCGGTAGCTAGCCCATCGACTTCGCCTTTTCCCATCACTAATTTAATTTATTTAAATATATATATATTTTAATATACTATGTTGCACGGTTCTTTGATGCGCTTTTTTTCTGACTAGGTATTTTCTATATATTAAAAGTTAATTCAGACCTTATGATCATTTATTCCGCTCTTAATATGCTTGTTAACTTATGGGGAGTAAGTTACTTACGGGTGGTATGTTTAGAATGATTTAAGAAAATTAAGCTTTTATATTGTTTTCCACAAATCTTTGCTCGCACGATAAATGGAGAACTTTGTTCGCATATGTTCAATAATCTCCAACAGTTCATCTCTCCTCAAGCCAGTTCTTTTTGAATGCTCATCAGTATTAATACCATCAGTTTCTCTAATTATGCTGTATATTTTTCTTTCCGTATCACGAATGGGTAGTATTTTTCTTGGCTCTTCGATCACCTCGTTTATCACAATTCTTGTTGAGTTTATTATTGTGTTGTACGCTTTCTTCACGTGCTCATCCTTCACTTTCAGAGTGTTATCACTTCTTGCGTAAGCTTGTGCGATGCGAATAATTTTTAATGGCATTGATGTGTAGTCAGGATCGAGAAAACTGTCCTTGAACATGATGTTTAATGCACCAATATCCGCAAGCAATTTTACAATACTGCTCTCATACTCATCAATAATTTTTAGCATGATATCATTCGAAACGATAATTGGAATAACTTTCAAAGCGTACACGTAGTTCAGCACATCATAATCAATACTTTTAGTGTTTTGCGCTGAGATGACGCCGATAGGATAATCAAACGGGAGTGTATACGCAACATTTTCAGAATTCACACCGACGGAATACTCATATCCAATGTTTAGGCTTCTTTTTGCGAATCGAAGATAATTGTTTGGTCTCGTGTCATGGTAGGCCCAAATCCAGTCCAGTGTTTTTTAGTGAGTATGCTTCCAATCGTTTGGAAAATGCTCTCTTTCAATCCTCTTCTGAGTTTAAGGACCGTTGGAGGGATAGGCTCTCTCAAAAGTTTCAAATCCTTATAGGTATTCCACAAACAGGCCGAGGCTTCTCAGACGGCCAAGGGTTAAGTGGTAAGCTCCTTTCAATCCTTTTTTAGTTTAAGTACTACAAAAAACAAATAGACTTTATGAATTCTTCTTTCAATCCTATTCTCAGTTTAAGAGTTTCTAATTTCCAGTATCTTCCTCAGCCATGTACTTGTTCTAATTATGAAATCAGAAGTTCTTTCTAGTATTTTATTATTCAGCAAATATTCGAAGTAATCAGGTCCACGATTAAATTTCTGCTTTAGAATATCTAAAACTTCATTCTGATGCTTTGGTTCCTTGAATTCCTCAGCTATTTTTAAATATTCATCAGGAACTTGCAAAGGAAGTAAAGGCAAAGTTACTATATTTCTAAAGCTTTCATGTATGTAGTAAACAGTAGGGGACTTTGAAGAGCATAAAAAGGCCGCAATTACAAAGAAAGTGGTTTCTGGTTTATATCCGGCTGTAGCTGAGATAAAAATATCGTAGCCTTGCTTTGACTTATCAACTATCATTCTAACTACCTTATCGAGTATTTCTAATAAGCCAAATTCGAAATCTCTCAACGCGCTTATCCCTCTTATTTTAATAGGTTCTCTAACAATTTTGAAATCTTCTTCTTGTAAGTATTCATAAACAAGCTGGGCACATAGCCTATTATTAGCAGTATCTGTGCAGTAAAGAGCAATCTCTATCGATTCCTTAGTCTGTTTTTGTTGATCAATAAAGCTTAAAAATGAATTTAGCTCAGCTGAAGCAAATTTTGGATCCTTTTTTACGAATTCATAAAGAGTTTCATGAACTTCATTTCCCCTTGATATATAGTTATTAATTTTTTCTTGTTTTGGGTCATCAGGACTTAATTTAGACCAATCTCTCATTTCATAGCTCTCAAAAACTTTTTTATATTTTTCATTTTTCTGAGCTTCAACTGAAAAGTTTGCCAAAATTGAAGTACCAGTTGAGATAACGTGGAAGTTCTTCATGATTAAATAACTCTTTAACGGCTTAAATTATTAAATTAGAACATGAAACTAAAAAACTAGAAACTCACTAGAGAATTTGGATTTCAATTTTTGGAAAAATTCTTATCTTTCTATAAATTCTCAAAGTCAATTGTTGTTCATATTTTTGAAGCAATATTTTTAAATATATAAAAAGTTATGATATTATGAACAGCAAAATATCTGGCTTTATTTTAGCTCCATATGATTCGAGTGATCTTGTTCTGATAGAATCTGTAACAAATATACATCCTGGTATTGGAAGATTTGAAGGTGTCGTAGATATGCCTGTTCAAAGAGACCATTTAGGTTATCCAGTAATTTATGCTTCAAGTTTAAAGGGGAGTTTAAAAAGTGCTCTTTTTAATGCGGTTAGTAATGAAAGTGATAAGGGAGAAGTAAAATTACTGCTTGGACCTGAACCTGATGAAGAAGAGAAATTCGCTTCAGCTTTAGCTATTCTTGATGCTCATTTATTGTTATTCCCTGTAAGAAGCCTAGAAGGGGTATATGCTTTAGCAACTTCACCTTCTCTCTTATCTAAGCTTAAAAATTTAATAGAACTTTTAAATAAAATGGATAAAAAACTATTTAATATAATAGATAGTTTAATAAAAATTCCAATTACTAAAGAAGAATGTTTAATTTCCGAAGCCTCTACAGATTTAATTATAGAAAAACTAGGATATATATTAATAAATGAGGAAATAAAGCTAAAACCTAAGAAAGATGATAACGTTAAAAAACTTGAATGTGAACTGAATTATAATAGAATTATAGTGTTAAATGATAATACAGCAATGGGCGCACTTGAAAGATCGCTTGTTAAAGTTACTAGAGTAAGACTAGAAAGAAGTACCAAAGTAGTTGAAAGAGGAGGACTTTGGTCTGAAGAATACATACCTCATGGTTCTATTTTCTTCACAGCTCTCCTTTATTCTCAAAAACTTTGGCAAGCTAAGAGCAAACAAATTAGTGGTTCATCTACTACTCAATCTAGTTCATCTTCAGATCCAGAAACTAAGTTCAAAGATTTTCTCACTAATAAATTAAGGAATTATCTGATAATAGGTGGCAAAGAGAGTGTAGGAAGAGGAATTGTAAAATTAAATATTTTATAAAAAAATGGAGGAAAACATAAAAGTAGCTGTTAGCGATTTCAAACAATTGTTTGAGAAATTACACGAAAATTCTCAAAGCCAAGTTGGTGCAAGTTTCAGAGCACGCATGAGAGAAGTTATCTCGTTAATTGATGAAGTAGGTCTTATACCTGCATTAAGTTTTTTTTATTCAAAATCAACCAAAAGTATTTATGAAGAAGTATTGAAAGTAATGCAGGCTAAAGAGAAAGAAAATATTAAAGAAGAAGATTATACTAAAAAAGGTTATGCCCTCGCATTATATTTTGTTCTTAAAAGAATATCTGAGTTAGGGTTAATTACGCACTTTGAAAGCCCTTTAAACGCTTTTGAAGAATTAGAAGGTAAACAAAGGTCAGCTTTCAAGTTTATTTTTTCATACTTGCTAGAAATGAAAAGATTAGCGGAAGCTATTTTTGAGAGAGAAGAAAGATGAGCATGTCCCAACAGGCTAATTGGTTTAAAGTTCAGCAAGATCTTATAGAAAAGGATTTGATAGCTGAGTTTGAAGTTGAAACGATAACCTATACAAGAATAGGAGGTTATAAGGCTACTCCTTTTAGTTATGATTTAAATTTATTAAACAAAAACATAGCCAAATCTTTGAAAGGAGTATGGCGCTGGTGGACTAGAGTAGCAATAACAGGCGCATATAACGGAGGTATAGACTATAAACAAGCTAATAAATATTTGAATGAAATTTTTGGTGGTACTGTTGGAGAACGAAAGAGTATTTCATTATATCAGATGGAAGTTAAGTTAAAAGAAGAAGAATCTGATATGAAATCAAAATTAGAGAAATGGAATAACTATGTTGATAAAATTGATGACATTTATGAAAAAATGAAACAATTTATGATCCACATTAAAGAGACTGGTATTACTAAAAATATTAATGTAACATGTTCATTAAATCCATCTGCTATGCGCATTGATATTAAAGTAAAAGGCCGACTTCCACCAACTCAATTCGAAGAAGAAGCTAAAAAAATAAAGGAAGAAGCTGATAAGATATTTTCTAAATATTTTTATGGATATGAAATGGACAAAAAGAAACAACAAGCTCGCATTAAATTAAAACTAGATGATGAATTATATAATTTTGCTCAAATTCCTAGAATAAAATTATTATTAATGCCTAGAAAAGATAAAGAGGATGACGAATTAGGCGGTAAAAATACGGATAAAGAAATACTTGCATATTTAAATAGAATAAAAGAGGAGTTATTCACTTTAGTTACGGAAGGTATGAGGCTTACTATAAAAATTTATGGTAATAAAGACAAGAATAAAGCAAATTTTGCAATATCAACTTTTATTTTAGCTTTAATTTTAGGAGGATTTGGATCGCTAACCAAAAGAGGATTTGGATCTTTAAAAATTTTAAATTATAAAATAAATGATGAAGTAAAAAATGAAGAAATTGTAAATATTATTAATAATTTAAAAGATAAAAGTCAAATTAATAAAGAAAATTTAGAAAATATTCTAAATAAATTAATAAAATTATCTATAGATTTTACAAGAAATTTATTTAAAATAAAACCTTTTGATAAAGTTGGCATACCTAATGTACCTTCACTGGTAAGTAACACTGATTTTTTTAAAATTAAAGTTATGGAAGTTAAGGGAAGTAAAAAAGCGAATGAAATTTTAAAGAAAGTTGGTGATGCCTTTTTAAAACAAGAATGGAAAGTTGAAAAGAAATTTAAATCGAATGGTAAGTTTCATACATGGATAATAGGATTACCTAGGTATGTAGGAGAAACAGGCTATTTAATAAAAGAAAAAGATGAATTAACAGGTAATATAAGAAGAATATCCTCAATTGCTGTTAGACTTTATGAAAATAGTAACAGATTCTTCCTAATACTTTATGGTTTTCTTTCAAAAGATTGGCCTATTAAAGATAAGGATAAAGAACTATATCATAAAAGTGTTTATAAAAATCGTCCTCCTAACGTGTTACCTATTAAGAAGATAAAAATAATGGATCCTATTAAGGGCATAGAATTATCTTACACTAACGATGATGATTTCTTAAAAAAGGTTTTTGATATAGCTTTTAATACAATCAGTGATAAGATTAGCAAAATATGAGAATATATAATATTTTATTTAATGTGTTAGATAACTTAAAGAATCCTAATTATTGGAGCTATGCTATAATAAAGAGTTTAGATATTACTGAAAAGAAAGCTGAAGACAAACCTTATGAAGACGTTAAGCGAAAGCTTTTGGAATATTTAGTACAAAATGTTAAAGTAAATGAGCAAGTTAAAGGATATCTTAATACTGTAAAGGAAGCTTTACTAGCTAATGGTTTTGAATTGAGAGAGGTAAGAATAGAAGCTTTATATCCTGTTATGGTAGGAGGTTCAGAAACGTTCGGAAAGTTAGCTTTTGAAGTTGGCTTAATGTTCGACCCAATATTTAATGTTCCCTACATTCCCGGTTCAACAATAAAAGGAGCTGTGAATGCTGCTTTATATGAGTTAATGAGTAAGGAAAAAAGCAAAGAGGAGGCGGAAAAATTATGTAAAGAAATATTCGGCAATAAAGAGAGCGCAAGTTTAGTAGGTTTCACCGATGCTTATCCAATAAAGGTAAAGGAAAGTGAAAATAACTATCTCTTATATCCTGATGTCATGACGCCACATTATTCTGAAGAAACTAAAGATGAATTGGATATTAAGCTTAACCCTATTGTTTATGTTACTATTGCACCAGGTACAGAATTTAAATTTTATATGTTTTTTAAGAGAAGTAGAACCGGTAAAAGAATAACTAAGGAAATAAAAAACAGAATCGCAGAAAATCCTCAACCTACTGAAGAATTATTAGGAATTGTAGATAAAGCCTTGCTATATGCCTTAATTAAGGGTATTGGTGCAAAGACAGCATTAGGGTATTCAAAGTTTAAAGTAGTTGAATATATGTCTATTCAAAAATGAGCATGGCTATAACTAAAGAAGAATTCTTCAATAAAAAGATCGCTTGTCTACTCCACGATCCTCCTAACAAGGCTTGGCTATTAGTTAATAGAGAAGATCATGAAGCTATGGCTAGAAAATTGGCTGGAGAGCTAGGTCTCAAAGAAGATCCTACTGATGTAGCTAAGCATGCAGATAGATTTGCTACAAGTATAGATCGATGGTTATTAAGTTTAGTGGTAGAAAAGGATTACAATAAATTCCCTGTTGATTACATAAAAATTAAAAATCCTTTAAACCCTAATTCAGAGAAGAATATTCAAGAAACAATAACGGAAAACGAAGTAATAAATTACGTTAAAGAATTAAAAGGATTGCTTAATTCTATAAAAGATCACGCTTTATATTATCATGCTTTCTATGCTTTATATGAAGCTTACTGGATAGAAAACGGTTATCCAACAAGTCCTGCAGACACAAGAGTTCCTACCCATACCGTATTTGATCATAATTATGCCACTGCATCAATAATGAATTGGCTTATCGATTCCTCGGAACCGCAAGGCCTATTACTTCATATAGATTTAGCGGGAGTACAAAGGTATATTGAATCATCTAGAAAACTAAGAGATCTTTGGATCTCTAGCTACTTAGTTTCATCCATCACATGGTATCTTTGTTGGACTTTTGTTAAAACTTTAGGACCAGATGTTCTTATACTTCCTACATGTCGCCATAATCCTTTCTACTATCATAGTTTGTTAGTTGAATTAAAACGTAATAATTTAGATAATGTTTTCATGAAAATTAATAAAGTTAGTAGTAGTTTAATAAATTACGATATAAACAAAGATATATTTCCTAAACATGCTATAATACCATCTTCAGTTACTTTAATACTTCCCAAACTTGAAATTATTAAAAATATTTTCGGATTTGAGAATATGAATGACCCACAAGATTTACAAAAATTAATCGAGAACAAATACAAAGAAGTTTGGCATCAAATTTATAATAGGGTACTTAACTCATTAGATTTAGATTTACCTTTATTTAATGATAAATTGAAGAAAAGTATTAAAGGAGTTTTGGAATTTTCTAAAACATTCGGTTTCGATAAGGTTCCTCCTTTACCTATTAGAGTTATTACAGTTTTAACTGATGAAATAAAGCAGAGTCTTAAAGAGGAAATTAATAGAAAACCAGAATCCGAAGATAATTATAGATTCTATGATAAAGCATTTGAGTTGTTAGAAGAAAAGATGCGTGAATTTAAGAGTTTCAGGGAAAGATCTGAAGAAGAGCTTCAACTTTTTGAAATGACCTCATCTATAGTTCAAGCTTGTCCTAAACCTAACAATAGGGGATATGATTATTGTAGCGTATGTGGTTATTTACCAGCCGTTTTAATAGTTCCATTGGAAGAAGAGGAATATAAGAAACATATAGGTGAGAAGCAATTGGAAGCTCTATTTAGCCCAGGTGAACGGCTATGTCCTTACTGTCTAATCAAGAGGCTCTTAAGTGTTGAGAAAATATTCGATCATGTTTTTGAAGAAATTCTTGGTAAGGTTGTTGGAAAAGATAAGGAAATTGATTTTCCGTCAGTTAGCGATATAGCATGTTTTCCGTTTAAGTTTTCCGTAATAAATTTGGCTTATAACACCAGGGAACTTCATAGCAGCATGATAGAATTATTTAAAAAATTAGTTGAAGATTTATCTAAGCTAGGGATATATCAAAATTATTTTGTAAGAATAGAAGAAAAAGCTCTGGATATAGAAAGAACATATTTGGAAAAGATTAAAAATTTAGAAAATAAAGATTTGCAAGAATATCTTAAATTTTTATTGCTTCTAAATTCTGAAATAGGAATATTTAGAGGCTTGGATGAAACTAAAGTATCCGAACTAAGAAAAGCGTGGAGAAGCTTCATAGGCGAATTAAACAAAATTTCTAAAGACATTCAATCACTCACTCCTTATTACGTTTTGCTTAAGTTTGATTGTGATAACTTTGGTAAAATAATAAGAGGTAATATTAAGCTTGGATTTAAAATGAGTTTAGAAGATTATTTGACGTATGCAGTAGAAGGAAAATCTTCTGAATTAATCAAAAGCGTTTTAAGTAATAAGATTGAAAAAGCTAAAGAATTATGTAGAGAAGAAGGAATATTAGATATCGATAGGAGAGCTCAAGCAATACACGATAGAATTAAAGAAATTTATGGAAAGGGGAGAATATTCGTTTCGCCTTCTTACCATTCATCTTTAAGTATTGCATTAATGCGCAACGCAGTAAGAAGCGTCAAGATGGTATCTGAATATGATGGTATAGTAATATACGCTGGTGGTGATGATTTATTAGCAGTAATGCCAGTGTATAAATGTTTAGAAGCTATAAAGGATTTAAGAATTAAATTTAATTTTCCACAAGGGGATAAATTAGTGTTTGAAAAAATTAATAACTACTATATAGCCAGCTTAGGTTGTGCCAGCTTCAGCGCATCTATTTATATAACTCATCATATGTTTCCACTTTATGTAGCATTAAGAAGATTGGTAGAATTGTTAGAAGATTATGCTAAAGAATCTATGTTATATGGCGTTCATCTTGCAATAGAACCACAAAACGAGGAAGAGAAAAAGGAATTAAGAAAGAAAGATAAATTTGTGTTTGCTTATAATCCTAGAGGAAAAGAACAATTTTCAGTACTACCTTTATCTGACCTAACTAGTAGCTTTGAAAAAGGGTCTAAACCTGCAATAGAACTTGTCAATAATCTTTATAAAGAAATAGATGAAGAAATATATTCGATGTCTTTACTTTACGATTTCTTTAATAAAGAAAATAAAGATTTAATTTTAAATTTGATTAGTATTAATGAATCCGAGATAAATTATATATTATTAAACAATTTTATTAAAAAAATAATTAGCAGAAATTTAATTAAAGAAGAAGAAAAGTATAAAGATAAAGTTGATGAATTAACTAAATTATTAGTTGATAATTATAAAAAATACATTTTAAATGAGGAAAATAAAGAACGGCGTTATATTACAAATGAAATAATTTCTTCTGTAATAATTTATAGGCAAAGTCTAAAGGGAATATGACACAAATAACTACTTTAAGATTCAGGATCGTTGAACCAATGCTTTTTAGAGCCCAAGGAGAATTCGATCCAACCATTAGAGGAACCTATAGTAGAGCTAGAAGTCTAAGCATGCCTTTACCATCTACAATTGCAGGAGCTTTAGCTACCACATTACTATCAGAGAGATCAAACGTAACTTTAAGTTCAGATTTGGATTGGATAAAAGCTTTAGAAGAAATCTTAGGCAGCGGTACTAAAATTAGAGGACCATGTTTAATGTTTAATGATGAATTATATGTACCGTTTTCCATAAAACATCCTATTGTTAAAGCTGAATTCTTAAATTTAGAAGATGTAAAAAAAATTTGCACAATCATTGCTTCTGATGCTAAAGATTATCAAAAAATTGATATTAATCCTAAAATTAGAATAAAAAAAGAAGTTAGAACAGGTATAATGTTGGAGGCTAGAGATAAAGGTTTCAAAATTACTAAAGAAGGTTATCTTTACAACGTAGAATTTATAATTTATGAAGATGAAACTCGCAAAGCCGGCAATGCAGAAATACTTGTAGACATAGCTAATTTAACTCTGGATAGTTTAAGGCAAAGAAACATACCTATAAGACTAGGGGGTGAAGGAAGAATTGCTTTTCTCAACTTTGCAGAGAAAAAAATCTTAGAAATAATTAAAGATAGAATATGGAAAGATAAGGAGACTAATAAAGGCAAGCTCGCTTTATATCTTACCTCCCCCGCTATCTTTAAAGAAAAAGTAAAAGAAGCTGTTGACAGGTGGGCTAAAAATAATGGATTAAATTTAAAGAAGGTAATAGGAGAAACCGATATAATAGGTGTAGGTTTTAGTATAAGGGAAAACATAAGAAAACCTATATATAATTCGCTGAAAGCAGGTAGCATACTTGTAGTTGAAGGTAATATCAGATTTGAAGATTTTTATTGGAATTCAAATTTGGGAGAAGGATCTTCATTTGGGTTTGGAACTATTATAGCCATTCCCTTAGCTTAATTCTAATGAATGTAACAAACTAAGCATGTTGTAATTTTTAAATAAAAAAGAATTGAAGTTATAAGAATAAAGATAAATTCATAAAAAATAAGAGCATAGAATATTATATTTCTATTGTAAGATCTTTATTTAATTTTAAATAACTATATTTTAATTAAATAATGATGACAAGTATAATTTTCAAGTTATTGGTAGTTTTAGCTACACCATTCCTAATTACATAATAAACTCTGATGTTTTTAGAAAGAGGCCTTTATTTTCATAGCGTTGTATGAATACAAAAAAGATTCTAAAATTATCCATATCGCTCCTGAAAGCCTTGTATCTCATGTAGCAGAGGAAATAAGAGAAGCTAAAGATATGATAAGTGATGAAGCAAAACTGAAAGAAAGGTCTAAGGATAAACTGAAAGAGTTTTTTGAATCATGCATGAATGAAAGCATAGATTTTGAGGTTGAGATAATTCCCTCAATAGGCGTTTATTCCTCAGACAAAGGTTACTCACTATTCTTTGGAGGGGGTCGATAACGTTATAGCTTCTATATTGTTAAATAGCCTAGAAAGACTTGCCTATTCCGAAGAAGTAATAATAGATGTATCAGTTGACCAAATTGTGTATAATGTAGCTACGTTGGAAGCAATGTGAACACTTCAAGTAGAAGGGCAGGTAGCTATCTTGAAGTAAGGTGCTTTACTTTCATCCTTTGTTATTTCCTTTAAATTGCAATAAATTTTTACAAGAGAAGCATCTCAATATGAATATCCAATTTAAATATTTCCTTATAATGTGAAAACATTTTTCGATTTGCCTTATAAGAAAGATGATTTTAAGCCCTCAAACTTATTAGAAAAGGACATCAATATTAAAGAGGAATTAGGTAAAAAATATGAATCTTATTATGGACAATATAAAGATATACTAGCTACAACAAAGCTCGCTTTCAATGCAATAAGGTATAATGCACCTTTAGCCTTTTTACAATTAACAGAATTTGTTGCAAATGAAAATGACTTACTAAAGAATTTAATAGAGATATATAACTATGTAGAAAATAAAAAAATCATAAATTTGAATAATAATAAAATTTACGTTAAAAGATTGGGAATAAATAGATTAGAGTTGGTCAACTATCTTTTGACTATAGCGTTATATTCTTCCTTGAAAAAATTCAAAGAGGATATTGTTAAAGATAAACAAACAAATTTTGAAATAATTTCTGAACATTTCCCTAAGCTTTACAAAAGTAAGAAAATAGGTCTTGGCCTTAATGCAAGAATGTTGGAGCGAGATTTAGAAGAAATGAATGACTTGGTTGAATGCGCAAAGAAAAAAGGAATTCCTTTAAAAGAATATGTTTTACTTAAAGATCTTTTCCAAAAAGTGTATTCATATAAAAGTGAAGAAGCTGAAGTAGAATGCAAAGATAAAAAGAGATCAAATATAAAAAGGAACTTCTTTGCACATAGTGGCCTAGAAAACACTGTAACCTACATAAAAATTAACGACGAAGGAAAAATTGAGTTAAGCTATGTACCATCTCACAAATGTGAAATTCTAAATTGGATAAGAAACCCTGAAAGCTAATGATATTTAATTCATTTTAATTTTTGGTTGAAAAAAGTATAACAGAGTATAGCGATTTAATGAATTTAAGTATTGAATAAATTACTTTAATATGAAGAACTTTCATGTAATCTCTACAGGTACTTCTATATTAGCTAACTTTTCAAGGAAAGCAAGTGAAGAAAGAAAATATAAAGATATTTATGATAAATATGAAATGAAAGATTGGGCTTCATTAAGTCCTAATGATGCAAAACAAGTTAGGATTGAAGCTTTCATTCCTCGAGGAAATGAAGTCCATGAAGCTATTTATGAATTTATTAAAAAAGATCCAAAAGCAGCTTCAGCTGAACTAAATTCATTTTTAAACTTTATAGAAGATAATGGACAAAGGAAAGATTCGATAGAAATAGCGCTCTATTGCACAGATACAGCAAACAATAGGCTATGTGCCCAGCTTGTTTATGAATACTTACAAGAAGAAGACTTTAGAATAGTTAGCGAACCAATTGTAATAAAGGGAATAAGTGCATTGAAGGATTTCGAAACTGGATTATTGGAAATATTGGACAAAGTAGTTAGAATAATTGTTAATAAGTCAAAGCAAGGTTACGATATTTTTATCTCAGCTACAGCTGGATTCAAGCCTGAAACCACTTTCTTTGTTATTGCAGCTTCCTTATGTTCTTTTAAATCTCCCATCGTTTACTACATACATGAAAGCTTCAGAAATATAGTAACTTTGCCTTTACTTCCTTTGCAAGTTCCTGATGAATATTTAAAAATAGCTGAGGAATTCAAGGAACCAAAGCATCAGAATGAAGTTTTAGATATTCTAAAGAAGAAATTTAATAAAGAGTATGATTGCTTCAATTATTTATTGAATAATAGAATACTAGAAAGAACCTCTGATTTCATGATTAGAACAAGTACATGGTTAAGGAAGATACTCGAAATTAGAAACTCTTAAACTGAGAATAGTATTGAAAGAAGAATTCATTAAGTCCATTTGTATTTTTTAGTAATACTTAAACTAAAAAAGGATTGAAAGGAGCTTGTCACTTATCCTTGGCCGTTTGGGAAGCCTTAGCCTGTTTGTAGAATACCTATAAGGATTTGAAACATGGCATGATTTATGTCTTACTTTATCATATGCGGAGCTCCAAATATTCTTAGAGCAGCTTTCCCTTGCTCAGTTAAAATCACTTCACTTCTTCTTCCAGAATATTCGACCTTGACATAACCCCACTCTTTTTCTAAAGGATAAATTATAGCGCGTAGTTGACTGTGTTTAGTTACTATTACCAAATTTTAAAATCTTTTCTTAAATTTATCTATATAATCTAATACTTTTGAAAATCTAGTTTTTTTAATTATTTGCTTTAAGTAATTTTCGTATTCACCATTTTTGATCATTATCTTGGTTTTTTCAATTTCTTTTTGATATACCCATGCGTTATGTAAAGCTCTTAATGTAAAACTATTTCTTAATCCTTCTAATCCTTCTTTCTTACACGCTGGACACTTACATTCATCAAGAATTCCGAGTTCTTCTCTTTTAAGATTAGAATAATATTTGTGTCTTTTTCTTGGAGTAATATATCTATCACCTATTTCCGGAAGTTGGATAGCTCCAAAGGCAGCCTTAATTCTCCACGACGAACTATCGAGCGAATTAGCTCCAGCATAAAACATTAAATGCATTGTTAGCGTGCTTCCTATACCAAATACATGAATAATTTTATTGGGCAACAACGTTTTTACAAATGAAACTATCTTCACTACATTATAAATTCCTCCAACTCCTTTAGTATTGAATACTGAAGGGACCAAACTACCAATGCCATAAATGTTAAATTCCCCAATTTTTTGCAATTTTTTAACGAATCGTTCAATAGAATCGAGATTATATCCATGAATAACAGGAATCAGCTCAGGATTGGGGGTTTGCTTTGCTTTAGCCATATATTTCGTATTTTCCAATGTTATAATCATTCTTTTTTGTATCTCTTCACGAGAAAGGTTAGGAACCAATGGAAAATCTAGAATGACACCAAAATTTGGTTTACTCTCTTCATAAAGTTCTAAAATCTTAATAGGTTTTATCGTTAATTTTCCTTTTTTCATGAAAAGATAACCGCCAGAATCAATAGCGATCAAACCATCAAAGTTCATATAATTATGCACTCCTCTATTTTTAATATGATTACTTTCATAATGATTTTGAAGTATTTCATACGCATTCAACATTAACCCATTAATCTTGAAAAAAAGCCAAGGTTTTGGATATCCTTTTAGCGTTTGTGTAAACCATAAGAAAGGTGTTTCAATTCTCATCTTTTAGCGTTTTTCTTAAATAATTAATCAGATATTCTTGAGCGAGAGGATGCGCGACACCATACATATCCCATGCTAATCGTCCATGAGCTAATACAATTTTAGATACTAACTCTTTACTAGGTAAAATTTCAACATTCAAATTAGCAATTTGAGATGCTTTTTCAATAATTCTTCGATGCGTATGATCATCTCTTGTCTTTAAATAAGATGAATATGTTTTGACAAATGCTATAATTTTAGGATGATTAATTTCTTTCTTTAACCTTTCAAAAAATCTAGCTACATAACAGGCCAAAAGATTTATACTTTTTTCTAAGTATTCTTTAGAGTAAGGTTGTGAATGCCGACGACACCACCATTCAAATAACCCAGGACAATCATACCATCTATTCTTCCAATCATGCCATTTTGTCTTTTTTCCATAAAATTCTTCTGGGACAATCCCAAAAGGTTCTGATATGGTTAATACATGAACATACTTTCTTCTTTCTCCTAACTTTGCAAGAGTATTGAATAGAATTTTATAGGAACGAGATTCATGGTAAGGTTTTTGGGATGAACAAGGATATATCAAGAGAATCTTTGCTGGAGGCGGATTGTAATGATTTGAAATGAAAATCAACCATCTTTTTACTTCTTTGTTTTTTAAGAGCGCTATATAAACCTCCTTTGGATTATAGAAACAGAGTGAAGAAACAATTTTTATCATGACCCCTCTTTAAGATTAGAAAGACAGGGATATACCTTTCTTCAAAAGTCCTTGTTCAATTAGTTTTTGAAGTATTTTATCCGCTTTCTCAGGTTGGATACTAAGTTCACTACTCGCAATCTGATAAAGCTCTTGATCAGATAACCATTCCCTCTCTTCTTGCTTAGTCTTCTTAACAACCAGTTCCAGAAGCTTAATTTCTTCTTCTTTTAATACAGGTTTTATGAGTTCATAAAAAATCTGATGAATTTGGTTTTTCATCTGCTCAATTTCATTAAGCTTTAGCTTAAGGTTACGAATTTCCTTTATATTAACATTTTCTCGAATTTTTTTAAGTCCAGCCATAATTTCTTTAACGTTGCTTATCGTGTAATGTTTTTTCAATAGCTCTAAAGTGTACTCAATATTATCAATGTACTTGCCTGATTCCTTAGTGTATGTAGACCAAGCCTTATCTATTAATGGTTTTGCTTTTTCAATCTTTTCCGCAAGACTTTTAAGCATTGATCTCAAATTTTTCATTTTTTGCAACAAGGTTTGCGCATCTTGAAGAGTTATCTCTTTCACGTTCTTCTCATATTCGTTTTTCACTTCAAGTATTACTGAGTTAAATTTTTCAGCAACTTCATCATACTCTTTGATATTAAAGATAGATAGAACGTGTTCTCTTAACATATCGTTCTCTTCAAATGTAGATAAGAATAAACGTTCATCCGCTAGCAAATCTCTAAGAAAAGTTACACAATTTAACAAATTTTGAAAGTGTAAATTTATTGATGAGATTTCGCGCTGAATATGCTGACTTAAATCACTTAAACTTATTGTCTTATAAGCTATTGGTTGTAGTTCAGGTAGTGGATTTTTTATAAGCTGTTTTAATATTTCTAGAAGTGAAAAGGAAATTCTATTTTTTGCATCAATTGCTATATCTCTTATTTCTTGTTCGGTTCGTTCTTGAGTCTGGGTGAGATTTTGAAAATACTTATTTAATTCTTTAATCTTATTTTCTATCGTACCAAAAATTTTATCAAGCTCAGTTTTCTGAGAAGACATTAGGTAAAGTTTTGGATTAAAATAGAAAGCTTCCATATCATTCCGTCTGAAGAAAAAGACCTTTAAGATATTTTCATCTTTTAAAAATTTCTCGTTAATGATTCTTGTTACTTCTTCATGTCCATACCTTGCATATTCTTCTATTTTGTCATATTTCTCTTTTATGCTTGAATATTCGTTTATGTTTTCAACATTAAACCTTAGTTTTAACCACTTATCACATTCATTCTTTACTTGTTCCAATTCCTCTTTAAGAGTAGGATGAGAACTACGTACATTAATCAGTATATCTTTTGCTTCTTTAGCTGCATTATCAAAGAGGGGTAAGAATTCCTCCATAAAGTATCTTAATAATCGCTGTAGTAATGAAAGTTTTTGAAGCGCCACTTCTTCATTGAGTTCAATCATTTCTTGCGCTTGTTGATGGAGATTTTCTATAAATGTTTCAAACTCTTTTAACGTAATAAAACGCTGACCCCTTTCTTTCGTCATAAAAACATAACCATACTCACGATAATTCTTCATTTGCGTTAACCGCTTAAATTTTTGGAATTCACTTGCAACTTCAGTATATAATTGATTTACATCGGTAAGTGAGTAGTTGTTTCCTTCTAGCTTAACTAAACCTTTATATTCTAGAATAGGAAGAAATACATCCTCCAAAAGTCTTGCATTTTTTATAATAAAGTAAGCTCTAAGTTCAGTATTTGAAAGCTTAGTTTCTTTTTTAAGAATGGAAAGTATCCTTTTTTCTACGGGGTGAAGCTGTAATGAATATTTCCCTTTTGATTGTAATAAGAATCCGTTGTTTACCAAGTCTTCTGTTAATCTCGTAAACTTAGGAAACTCTATATCTGGAATTATAGAAATTTTCTTTGCTTCATACTTAATGAATTTGAGTAATTCATCTTTGTTTTTATTAAATATTTCTTGGATTGTGTATTCTTGCCCCATAAAGTTGATGTAAAACTTAAGAGCATCAGCAAACTCCCTAAGATTTGAAGTTGCTTCAATAGGCAAGTCTATAATTACGATCCCCCTTATTTCTTGTGCTTTAATCCAATCTTTCACTTTATCTTGAAAATTAAGTTCTTGTGTAATTATTTTTTTAATTACAGACATGAACAGACGTTCACTTTCTATTTTCTCAGAATTAAAACTTGCTCTGTATATGCTAATGATTCGTTTGGCTAAGGTAGGATGAAGATGTACATCCAGTATAACATTTTCTCCTTTTTTTCCAAGTTCTTTATTTATAATCTTATCCTCAGCTTCTTGAGTAATTTCACCTGTATAGAGTAGAACTACACAGTGAACTGGTGGTCTTTTACCTTTTATCAAATGATCTAGTTCTTCAATGTCTTGACTTTTAACATCACCATTTATAGAATAGAACAGACAGTATATTCTTATCTCATCAGTTATAAGTTCAGCAAATTTAGGATTAGATTTTAGTGCTTCTTTCCCTGTCTCTATAATTTTAAATAGTCCTGATTTTTCAAGTATATACATGAATGCTTTAGGCATATAATTCTCGTATTGTTCAGCTAAATTCCTCGTGACTTCTCTCCATAACTTCATTCTAAATTCCCTATCCTTAATGAATTCAAGCTCTCTTGGTACAGGTGTTGGAAATATTTGAGAAAGTAGTTCATCGCTTACAAGGTAATAATCCTCATTTTTACATAATCTTCTATTGATTAGATTTTCTATTTCTACAGCTCTATCAAAGGAAATCCCCTCAAAGAAGGATACTATGCTATGTCTTTCAGAAGGAAGATAGATTTGAGAAGTTATCTTATCATTAACAATAAAAAAGTAAGTAACTTTATCTTCAAAGTCTTCCAACGGTTCAGAATAATTATCTATTTTGATATATTTATTATCCCCCTCCATTGTTACATATTCTTTAAAGGCTTCTAAAACATCGTTAAACGATTTCCCTTCTTGCAGAGGACTAACTTTAAGTATTGCTCTTTTTATACCCTCTCTAGTGTTTAACTCATTGTTTATAATACTAATAATATTTCTGACATTTTTACTCCTAACTCTGCTTTCTAGTTCCTCTATTGAAAAGGGTTTCAATTCACCGACAAGAATTTTTAGCAAAGTTCCACATTGCTGTCCAATTTCTTTTATTCGCTGCTCTTCAATAATTTTAAGTATTCGAAAGAATGTTTCACTCTCCAAACATCGTGTTGTCCCACCGTAGACAAAAACTTGCTCTTTCTCTAAAAATTTCAAGAGATGTTCACTGTCTATGTTTTTGACTTGATTATGATTTATTCTCGCGCTGTTCATTAGACGAGTGAATAAACTAACCAAGTTTCCTGGATTACCTTGAGTTATTCTATAAAGGGTATGGAATACTCCTAAGTTATCGAAGGGGAGGGGTTGAGGTAAGTTATTTCTATATGAATACTTAAGAAGAGCATAAAGAAACTCTATTCCTTCTTGTTTGCGTATTTGTGGCAACTCTATAATTCCAGCTCTCCTTCCTAAACCTCCAAAAATTAATGCAGTTTCTTCGTCCACTTGAAGTTGGTAAAAAGCATCTGGTGTTGTAGCTATGACGAGATGAACACATCCTCTGTATTCCCCACCTTCATCTATTGCGGTAAATCCACCATTTATAGTCTCTTTTATTCCTGAAATTATATCTTTAAGTTTAGGTGGATCAAGTAATAATTCTTCAAATTCATCTATGAAAACAAAGATTCTTCGAGTCTTTTTCTCGCCAATTAGATTCGTTAAAACATCATTTAGGTATTCATAGGCATTTTTATAATTTTCTGGGTTAGGAATTTTAATCTCTCTTGACTCCTCCTTTACGGAGTTAAACAGGGCTACTAAAAATCTCACTGCTGAAATTGGTGTTGTTTCGAAAAGCCTTTTTATTTGAGGAAGCTCGAAACAATTAGAGAGAGTTGATGCGGATACAAAAAAGGCATAATTTCCTTCTGCTTGACATTTTGGCTGTATATATCTTTTATAGGCATCAGTTTTTCCTTCACCCCATTCTCCTAATATAACACGGACCGCTGGCTTCTTTGCATCTTTGCAATATTCCATGAAGTCCTCTAGCTTAGTCTTAACCAACTCCCTACTTTTTATCCTAATATCTTCAAAACCTTCAAAAGTTACTCCAGCATCACTTGGTAATCTATCAAAAATCCTTGTCAGTCTTATCATGATAACCCCCTCAATTTAGCTAAATTATCACAAACATTTATCTCACCGATTGTGTGTTTAACTTGACGTTCTGGGACATGAATAACTAATGGAAATGGAACAGTATTAATTTGACCAGTTATAATTAAATCACCTTGACTCATTGTTGTAAGCTTTGAAACAAGTGAAGGCGGTAGACCACCACTAATATTTCTAACAAAACCTACATCTTCTGGTGATATTCTATGTATGAAGAAACTATTGCACATTGATAGAACTATCCTATCAACAAAAGATGGTCGTTGGGATATGAGACATAGTGAAAGACCAAATTTTCTACCCTGCGTTGCTATAGCTGATAATTTAGCATGGGCAAGACTAAAACTTACTGGATATGTCTTATCAGGACAAAAGTTTTGAGCCTCCTCTATAATGAGTAAAAGATATCTATCTTCTCTTTTTATCTTATAGTTAGTAAATTGTTCAAATAGAAGTGAAGCAAGATAAGTCATCACGAATTGTTTTGTCTTAAGATCTACACCGGGAGCTCCATCGGCTGAAAAATCAAAAATTGCAACACCTCCCTCTTTAGTTATTTGATCAACAAAATATACTTGCTCAATAATGTTATTGATAATAGTTGCTTCCTGAAGATCTGATTCGATTGATAACAGTTTATGTTCTCTTTCAATTGTTACAAAGCTATTTAAGGCTCGTTTTACCGCACCTTTTGTAGCAGAAGCCATACCCGTTTCTTCAGCAAACCTATCTAGCATTTCTAGCAAATTTTTAAAGTATTTGTCAGGGTTAAGCATATCTTGTATCTTATCATATCCTTCAGCTTTCATTCTATCAAAAAGATTATCGATAGCATCTACTTGTAGCTCGGCACCTTCTGTCGTCCCTTTATAATATAAAACAATAATCTCAGCTAACTCTCTTTGTGAAATTAAGTCTAAGTTTATTCCTATAGGTCGAACAAATTCACCTAAGCGTCTCATATCAGTTCGAACGTACGCTTTTGGGAACACGTACCTTCTTATCCAACCAATTTGGCCAAGCTTATTCCCCTTAGCCACATAATTTACATAATCTGTGTAATTTACATAATCTGTGTAATCACCATGAGCATCGATAATGATCAGCGGATACGAGACATTCTTACCGTTCTTCACAGGAATATCCATAAGCTTTTCAATAAGAGCACCTGCAGTATAAGATTTCCCACTTCCAGTCACCCCAAAGATTGCCATATGCATTGGAATATTTTCCACATTAAGAGGAACTGGTACTTCTTTATAGCCCATAAGAGAACCAAACCAAATATATCTTGGATCTTTCCGAGAAACGCCAAATATATCTTTTTCATGAACTTTTGGATCTATCTTTAAGACGTAATCACCTGGTTGCGGAGGATTTTTAATCTCTGCTCTTGGGACTTCTATTAAAAGATCAAGTTTACAAACTTCGTATTTCCGAGCCACATCCTCTGGTATAGGGAGATTCTTTCTCCTCGCTTCACTCCAAGGGTCACCTTCTAAGTAGAAATCATTATAAGGTATTATTTGTGCCACCCTTGCCAAGATTTTTCTTTCACCACTTTCAACTAAAAGCAACATTCCTTCTTTTATACAACCTCTTTCAGCAGATTCAAGAAGTTGACATACCGCCTCAGTAGTAGTGCTACCACTTAAGATTATACCAACATATTCCTTCTTTTCAGCCATAGAACATTACCTCATCCAAGTTAATATGGCTTGATCATGGGGATCTGTTGTTAGACTTCTCGTCATTATCTCTTCATAGAGAATTGCAGCGCATCCTTCACGTATACTACATTTGTTATGAGCCAACAGCACTGGAATAGGAACATCTTGTCCGGGATAAGTCCACTCATTTACTGCTTTAACCACATGAATTATCTCGTTCTCAATTTTTATTACATTCATAGTTATTGGCTCCTTGAATGGTATATCCAATCGCAAAATTTGGGATCTAATTCCTTTTTGGAAAAATACGCAAGCAATATACACTCCTTCATCACTATATAATTTATAAATACGGCTAGAAGAACTTACATCTATCCATTTTGTGAATAATGGTCCATAATAGCCTTTAGACCTTACATGAGCAAAGATGTGCGCTATAAGATGCTGATCGCTTGGGAACTGATCTAAGTATTCTTTTTCTGGTCGATCTGAAATTATGTTTTTTAAATATTCAATGTAAAATCTATCACGTGACCTTTTAACACATCCAATAATGATAGATTTTTCTAGGCACTTTTTTATCCCTTCACATCTATCCTTTATGTATTCCTTTCCTCCGTAACTTATTGTAGGCGGATCAACGATGGGCCCATCAATGAAAACGTAAGCTTCCTTACTCAAAGTTCCCCAGTTAAGGATAGCTTTAGTTTCTCCACTTAACATCATGACGGATGCTACTTTATTCGGATCCTGTTCTTCTGCTTCTTCTATTTCTTCTATTCCCGCCCAGAAAATATCCACTCTGGGTTGGGTTCCAAAACCATTCTCAAATATTATTCTTGCAACACTAAGTGGTGCATACCACTTTCCTCCAGCACCACCAATAAGCTGGAAACTTCCGTCGATCCCAACAGCACATTTATATTTCATCTGTATATCTTTAAGTGCTGATTCCGTAAAAAGTAAACCTCTTTCTTCTAAGAGGTCAGCAAGCTTAGAAGCCAGTCTTCTTAGCCTTTCCATATCACTTCTCACTTTTTCTCCCTTACTTTGAGCATCTTTGACTAATCTAATCAATGTTTCAGGTTCTGTCATTTTGAACTCCATACGTTTCTTCAAATCAATAATATCTTGATATTTCATTTAAAATGCCTTTAATTTTTATTTAGTAGACAATTTTATAAACTTTATACATATTAAACAGATCAATTTATGAGGATCTGGCTTAGAAGATTACTGTTTCTATGTAATATAAGAATAAGAATAAAGTTTATGAGTCTATAAACTTTACTATGATATACAGAGACAGAAAAATAAGGGATATCAAAAAATTTAGAGAAATATTAAAGTTTCTATTAAATGAGAGTATAGATATCAAACAAAGAATAAACGAAGTTTTAGAAAATGACGGAAAAATAAAATAGAAGGTGTAGGAAAAACTCTCGTAACGTCTTTTTTATTCGATTTAATCCATATAAATATTGTATTTGGAATAATCGAGTAGAAATTGGTTTAGAGAAAATTGGATGGAAGCCACAACTTAGAGGAAAAATGGGAGAAAAATATTCTCAAATACTTGAAACTTTGGAAAAATTAAAATTCGTAGCTCCTAAACCTTATAACAACTTTAACGATATTGATACATTTCTCCATATAATAGCTGCAGAAGAGGAAGGAGAGAATGCATTGAGAAGAATTATAGAAAGAGAAGTATTAGAAGTATCTAAACAGCTTGAAATAACGGAAAAGGCTTTACGAGAGATTCTAGAAAGAAATCTAAATAGATTGCTTCCTAGATTTAGCATTTATGAAGATGAAGAAAATCGTGGAATAGAATATCCTACTAGCGTTGGTAGCTATAAAGGATAAAGAAATGCTAGTTATAGAATTAAAAAGCGGCATCGCTTCAATTGATGCGCTCAAAATACTAAGCTATATGCAATGGGTTGAAGATAATCTTGCAGAAGGTAAAAAAGTAAAAGGTTTAATAATTGCACAGGAAATCGATGATAAGTTGAAATATGCATTGAAAAGAATTCCTGATGTAGGATTCAAAAATAAGGATAGATTTTAAGCTTGAATGACTATTTTGTCTCTCAACATTTTTAACAAAGAATTTAATAAGTAATAAATTTTGAAATCCAATATAAGGATAAGTTCCCAGTTGAACTTTAATAAGAACATCAAGAGAACAAAAGAGATTCAATGATTATTACAATAAATTATACATTTGGTTAAAATAAATATTTATATTTTATTTTCTATAATATTACATACCGCGTGGAAATCCATTTTTAGAAATAGCATATAAGAAAGTAGAATTGATATGTAAAAAAATGGGCGTTCCAAGAGGCCTATGGTTAATTTATTATGCTTTTGCTTTCACTTATGTACAAAAAGTATTTAGTAATAAACCATGGGATATAAATACAGAAATTGAAAGGTTTGTTGAATTAGGAGCTGATCGAAATGTATTGAAAGAATTAGCAAGAGTGTTACAAGGCGGAAAATTGTAGGGAATCGCTTATAAACGTTGTATTAACATATTTGCCGAGATTCTGAATGTTTGTCATGTTTGGTTTTGTTATTGCTATGGACATACTATCACGCTTAGTGAACTTAGGTCTGAACTACATAAATGGGGTATTTGGGTTGCTCGTATGCTATGTAAACGATACGGATTCGACGTAAATTCTCTTTTAGACTTTTAAATTTACGTTAAAGATTAGCTTTTTTGCTAATAAGTCTTAGCTTTGATGCAAAGATATTGGATAAGGATTTAAAACTAGCTGGTATAATTTCAACAATTATAATGGATGAGCCAACCACACATCTTGATGAAAAAAGAAGAAGAGAACTTGTAGAAATTATGAAAAGATTTTTCAGAGAAGAGGCATCGATTCCGCAGATGATAATAATTACTCATCACAGCGAACTTGAAGATGCAGCAGACACGGTATACAAGGTTGAAAAAATAGAAGGAATTTCCAGAGTGATTGAGGAGTATTGAGCATGTTATTTGGTCAATGTATGATAAAATGACCTACTGTAATTAAAGGAGGATAAGAGTGGTATTTCAAGAGGATGTTAAAGAATTAAGTAATATATCGGTAAAGCTCCTGCAGAAATTAGAGCCGGAGCCTAGTTATGTGAAGAATTATATTGAATACGTATGTCAGAAAATTCAAGAAGAGGAATGGTTAAAGCAAGAAGAAGAAAGACATTGGATAAAAACTTTTGAACGAGAAAAATATACATTAAGGGTAGCTCTCATTCATGCTAGAAGAGGTGAACACATAACCGGTGCTGACCTTGTTTTTGAATTAAAAAATAAAAAAGTTATCTTTGTTCAGTCGAAAAAAGTTGGCCCAGATGGTAGGATACGTTTCAATAGATTTCAATTACAAAAACTTATTGAGCTTGAGGGGCAAATTTATGGTCTACTTTCACCTTATTCACGTATGAGAGTTATTAAATGGATGAAAGTTATGGAATATTTTT
>Ga0080006_1123111_pt1 | contig 30593 bp, 44 predicted proteins | sample RS3BMetagenome_FD_69209 | JGI IMG/M metagenome (GOLD analysis project Ga0080006, IMG submission 69209) | Ferric oxide microbial mat and aquatic microbial communities from Rainbow Spring, Yellowstone National Park, USA - RS3B (SPADES... ...
GCCATGTGCGATCCTCCTCGTTATTCTTCTAGGCTGTATGCGGCCGTGATGGTCCCGACCAGTGTGGCGATGACCCGTTCATCCGTCAGGTGCACGTTGATCTCGGCCGGAGCTCGCTTGCGCACCATCGGTGTGCTGTGCAGTGTGGTCATGACCATCTGCGCCAGAATCGGGAAATCCGCTTCGCGAAAGCGCCCTTGCTCCCGCAGTGCTTCAAAATAGTGAATGAGTGCGGCACGCACCTTGGACAAGAAGGTATGCAGTTCCTCGATGATCAGCGGATGCGAGAACGATTCCGCGAACCCGAGCATGATGACGTCGCTGTTCCGACTGATCTGCATCAAGTAGTCCTCGGCAAACCTCGTCAAGCCATCTCGCACTGAAACCCTCAAGTACGAGTCCAGGGACTCTGGAACGCTCATGTCTTTGAGCGCGTGCAGGATAGACGCTCTGAAAAGCGCCTGCTTGTTCCCAAAGTGGCGAAAGAGCGTCACTTCGTTCACGCCAGCAGCCTCGGCGATAATCCGCGTACTCGTTCCCTTGTACCCGTTTCGGGTCAGTTCAGCCAGAGCAGCCCGGAGGATCCGACAGTGCGTGTCAGACTCGCCCGAAGAGTGATGATGGACATCCATCCCCATCTTCCTCCCTTTCGTGCGTGCAAGTCATCACTTGCGTATGCATGCACTTGCATTATAAACGAACGATTCACGTCCTTGCAATGCTATAAATTCGTCTAATTTGCGAAAAATAGCACCGTCTGCGCTGGTCCCTACACGCAGACGGTGCTCGCTAGCGCAGCGGTCCTCATAGTATAAGGACCGATACGACGAAATATCCAAATTTAGATGAGTCAGGAACGTCAGCATCGCTAAAGCAGCCTATACGGAGACCCCAACTTGGAGCTCCCGGGCGATTGCCGAAAAGGCATCCGCCTGAACGCTCCCTTCAGGGAAGATACCACCATGCCCCTCGCTCATGACGCCCAAGGGAATCTGGCCCAGCATCCGGGTCGAAAGTTCCTCCGCCACGCGATCTCCCCCGCCCTGGCCAAAGAGATAGGCTCGCTCACCGCACGTGCCACAGATAAAGTAGGCCATGTTTTCGATCACACCAATGATCTCGTGCTTGGTCTGTTGCGCCATCAGACCAGCACGCACCGCGACGTCCGCCGCGTTTTGCTGGGGGGTGGTCACGATCAATTCGCGACTTTTCGGCAGCAAGCTGTGCACGTCAAGCGCAACATCACCAGTTCCCGGCGGAAGATCAAGCAGCATCACGTCAAGATCACCCCAATGCACCTCTTGAAAGAAGTTGCGAAGCATCTTCCCGAGCATTGGACCGCGCCAGATCACAGGCCGATTGGCGGGCACGAAAAAGTTCATGCTCACCAGCTTCACGCCGTGTGTCTGGACCGGCATAATCACATTCTCCACAACCGCTGGCTTGATATCCTGGACGCCAAAGATGTTCGGCAAGGAAAACCCGTAGATATCGGCATCCATGACGCCTACCCGCAAACCTTGCCGTGCAAGGGCCACAGCCAAATTGGCGCTGACAGTCGACTTGCCCACCCCGCCTTTGCCGCTCGCCACAGCAATAAATTGCGTCATGGTATCGGGGTCCAAAAGCGGCGAGTCAGGACGATCCGGAGCTGTGCCACGGATCTTGGACGCAAACTGCTTGCGCTCGTCGTCGCTCATGGTGCCGATGCTGATGCGCGCCTCCGTGATACCCGGCAGTCCCAGTAGCGCTTCCCGCACTTGGTCCTCGATAACATGTCTCAAGGGACAGCCACTAATCGTAAGCAGCACCTCGACCGCCACGACCGATCCATCGATGACGATCTCCTTGACCATGTCCATCTCGACGATGCTCTTGTGTACTTCGGGATCTTCAACCTTTTTCAGAGCGTTTAGAACCTGATCTCTTGTCACACTCGCCATAGTCTGTTCAGCCTCCTCATCGTCTCGCCTCAGTCTTCATTGTACACGAAAAGGCACCCCCTCGAATCTTTGGGAGTGCCGTCGCTTCTCTGGATCAAAGGCACATACGGGGCGACGTCGAATCGCCTGTTGCACCATGTGCCGCTCCTTTCGAAGCGGCCAGAACGGGTGGTTAGCGTTTTGAGAACTGCGGGGCTCGGCGAGCTGCCTTCAAGCCATACTTTTTCCGTTCTTTCATACGCGCATCGCGGGTGAGCAGTCCTTCACGCTTTAGCGCGCCCCGATAGTCCGGATCCACTTTAAGGAGTGCACGTGCAATCCCGTGACGGATCGCCCCCGCCTGGCCGGAGATCCCCCCGCCCTGCACGTTGGCAATCACGTCATATCGCCCTAACACATCCGCTACCAAAAGCGGCTGCTTGACAATCAGCTTGAGCGTCTCAAGCCCAAAGTAATCGTCCATCGTGCGCTTGTTGATCGTGACCTGACCATCACCGGGCACCAATCGAATCCGCGCGACCGAGGTCTTGCGCCTTCCCGTGCCCCAATACTGTACTTGCGCCACTGGCATGTCGTCTCCTTCCGTTCCCGCTTACTCAGCGACCGACCAAGGGATCGGTTGTTGTGCTTCGTGCGGATGTTCGGGCCCCGCGTACACTTTCAGTTTGCGATACAAGTCCGCACCCAGACGGTTGTGTGGAAGCATCCCTTTGATCGCCATCTCCATGACGCGAATCGGGTGCTTGCGCAACATGTCTGCAGCTGTGGTGGTTTTCAGACCACCCGGGTAACCCGAGTGACGATAATACTTCTTGTCCTGAAGTTTCTTGCCCGTAAAGACCACTTTCTCCGCGTTGACGAGGACGACGAAGTCCCCGGTGTCAACATGCGGGGTGAACTCCGGCTTGTGCTTGCCGCGCAAGATCGTCGCCACTTCAGTGGCCAAACGGCCTACCCGCTGACCAGCGGCGTCGATGACATACCACTTGCGCTCCACTTCGCCCGGCTTCGCCATATACGTTGTGCGCATGAGGTTCCCTCCTTGATTGATTCGATTACTGAGACACGATCGTGCCTAACACAGGTATCCAAGAAACTCGCAGTCACCCTGAAGTTGCCGAGACACGTCCCCCCTACTGACCCTTGGGCACGATGCCTCAGTGCCATGTCGAGACAGCAGCCTACTCCCAAATATATCTCAGAGCGTACGCAAGTGTCAAGTCTAGGGCCACCTGAGAGCGAAATCCGAGGCTTCCGCGGAACGGTCAGCATACCGGATGTCCCATAGGGTAAGGCCCCGAGCCGGCGCCGTCGGACCTGCAGCGCGACGATCCCGCTGTGCCAAAATCCGCTTCATATCCTCACTTGTCCGCCGACCCTTCCCCACCTCAAGAAGCGTCCCCGTGATGATGCGGATCATATTATGCAAAAACGCTCTGCCGCTGACCTCAAGAACGAGACGTCTCTCATCCGGCAGGACAATCCGGATATCGTCCAACGTGCGGATCTTCGAATCTTGCTGAGCGTGAGCAAAACAAAAACTCGTGAAATCGTGTTTTCCGACTAACCATCGAGCCGCTTCTTGCATGGCGACCACATTCAACTGCGTCGGTACGTGCAATTCAAAGCGGTCCGCAAAGACATCTCTTACCCGCCCCATGCGGATCGCGTATCGATACGTCTTTTGACGTACAGAGTGACGTGCGTGAAAGCTGGCCGATGGACTGACCGCACTAAGGACCGCAAGGTCGGACGGCATCTGCCTCGAAAGCGCGTAACCGAGTCGGTCAATGGGGAGAACGCTGTTGTCATCCAGATCAAAATGCACGACCTGATGACGTGCATGCACACCTGCGTCCGTCCTGCTGGCTCCAAAGATCTCCACGGGCTCGAACAGTACCCGGGAGAGCGCCTCTTCCAGCAGACCCTGAACCGTTCTGAGATCAGGCTGTCGAGCAAAACCATGAAAGTCCGTCCCGTCATAGGCAACCGTGAGCATCACCCGCGACATTGCGGCAGGGGTGGACGATTACTCGACAAGCTCGATGAACACCATTTCGGTGGCATCACCACGACGTGGTCCGAGCTTCATGATCCGGGTGTACCCACCTTGGCGCTCGGCAAAACGCGGGGCAATCTCAATAAACAACTTCTGAAGTGCGTTGTTCTCGTCGCCGACTTCCTTCTCGGGACGAACATACCGGGCTGCGAGCCGACGGGAATGTAAATCTCCACGTTTGGCCAACGTGATCATCTTGTCAGCCAGTTTACGCAGTTCCTTTGCCTTCGCTTCCGTGGTCTTGATGCGGCCGTACATGAACAAATCCGTAACCAGGCTCCGAAATAACGACTCACGGGAACCAGTTCGTCGATTCAGTTTGCGGTATCCACTCACTGCGGAATCCTCCTTCTCGTTACCCTACGCGAGGGTAGCCTGTTGCTAAGCAGCGCCAACCCTGCAAGGCGTGTCAGACGCTGAGTTTACTCTTCGGGATGCAAGGCCAAGCTCATCCGTTCCAGCTTCTCCATGACCTCTTCGAGGGACTTGCGCCCCAAGTTGCGCACCTTCATCATCTCTTCTTCGGTCTTGGCGCAGAGTTCTGCAACCGTGTTGATCCCGGCCCGCTTCAAACAGTTATACGAACGAACAGAGAGGTCCAACTCCTCGATGGTCATCTCCATCACTTTGTCGGCCTTCTCTTCGCCGACTTCTACACCGCTGTCGTGATTTCGCGGATGCTCTGTCAGGCTGGTAAAAAGTCGCAGATGGTCAGACATAATCTGAGCCGCCGTACTGACCGCCTCATCAGGATAGACGCTTCCGTCGGTCCAGATCTCAAGCGACAGCTTGTCGTAATCGGTCACTTGCCCGACACGCGTGTTTTCTACATGGTAGTTGACACGGTAGATCGGGGAGAAAATCGAGTCGATCGGCAACACGCCGATCTCCTGTTCCTCCGTTTTGTTCAAGTGCGCAGGCACGTAGCCCTGACCGTTCTTGGCGGCGATCTCGGCAAACATGCGAGCTCCCGGGGCGAGCGTGCAGATATGCAAGTCCGGATTCAACACCTCAACATCCGAATCGACGCGAAGATCACCGGCTTTGATCACGCCGGGCTCACTCGCATCAATGGTCAACGTCTTGGCCTCGTCCGAGTGGATTTTAAGCGCAAGCTTCTTGACGTTCAAGATGAACTCGGTGGTGTCTTCAACAACCCCTGGAATCGTCGAAAATTCGTGAAGCACGCCTTCGATCTTGACAGACGTCGCAGCCGCGCCGGGAAGCGACGACAGCAAAATCCTGCGCAGGCTGTTCCCGAGCGTCGTTCCATAACCGCGTTCCAGCGGCTCCACGACAAAACGACCGTACTTGCCATCATCACTGATTCTGGTCGCCTCGATGCGCGGCCCTTCCAGTTCTATCATCCACATACCCTCCTCGGGGCAATGCCAGTCTGCCCGACATCGTCATCTATGCGGGCGCTGGCCCGCATAGAGCACGGGACCTAGCGCGAGTAATACTCGATGATGAGCTGCTCCGTCACAGGCACGTCAATCTCTTCCCGTGTCGGATACCGCGTCACTTTTCCTGTGCGGGTGACGAGATCGCGCTCGGTCCAGGCCGGTGCCGTCTTGCCTTCTGCGGCTTCCAGCACTTCTTTGAACTTTTGTGAGCTCACGCTCTTCTCCCGTACGGAGATCACATCGCCGATGCGGACATTGTACGATGGAATATCCACCCGACGTCCGTTGACGTCAAAGTGGCCGTGTTTGACCAGTTGACGTGCTTCCGGTCGAGAGGACGCAAACCCCAGACGGTAAACGACGTTGTCCAGCCGTGCCTCCAGTAGTTGCAGCAACGTATCGCCTGTGATACCACTACGACGAGCTGCCTCCACGTAGTAGGAATGAAACTGCTTCTCCAGCACTCCGTACACGCGGCGCGCCTTTTGCTTCTCGCGCAACTGCGTCCCGTATTCGCTGGTGCGTTTGCGGCCGCCGCCTTGTCCGTGCTGGCCTGGAGCATAGGCGCGACGATCAATCGCACACTTGTCCGTGTAGCAACGCTCACCTTTCAAGTACAGCTTGACGCCTTCACGGCGGCAAAGCCGACAAACGGGTTCGGTATACCTTGCCATTCTAGTATAGACACCTCCTGGTAGAATTAACCGTCATACGCGACGGCGTTTGGGTGGTCGGCAACCATTGTGCGGAATCGGCGTGACGTCGCGAATGGCAGATACCTCTAGGCCAGCTGCCTGAAGTGATCGAATCGCCGCCTCGCGACCCGCTCCTGGACCTTTTACATAGACCTCGACCGTCTTCATACCATGCTCCATGGCCGTTCTGGCAGCCGATTCAGCAGCCATCTGCGCAGCGAATGGGGTGCTCTTTCTGGATCCCTTAAAACCGAGGTTTCCGGAGCTCGCCCAACTGATCGCGTTGCCCGTGGGATCCGTGATCGTGACGATCGTGTTGTTGAACGTGGAGCGGATGTGAGCGATGCCCACTTCGATGTTCTTGCGGTCACGACGCTTTGGACGCGCCGCTGCCGCCGTCTTGCGTTTTACTTTGGTGGCCAAGTCTTAACCTCCTGACTGGATCAAACTCGCAGTGATTACTTCTTCTTACCCGCAACGGTGCGGCGCGGCCCTTTGCGCGTGCGCGCGTTGGTCTTGCTGCGTTGTCCGCGAACGGGCAAGCCTTTGCGATGACGCACACCGCGGTAGGAGCCGATCTCGATCAACCGCTTGATATTGAGTGCAACCTCCCGACGCAGGTCACCTTCGACCTTATGCGTCTTGTCGATCGCATCGCGCAGCTTTTGTACTTCCTCATCGGTGAGGTCGCGCACCCGCGTGTCCGGATTGATACCGGTTTGCGCAAGAATGGCGTTCGCCGTTGGGCGCCCAATGCCAAAAATGTAGGTTAGCCCGATTTCGATCCGCTTCTCGCGCGGCAAGTCGACGCCTGCGATACGAGCCATTGCTGGCACCTCCTGAATCTGTTTAGTGTGGCTTCAGCGACGGTGACCAAGGTGATGATCAGCCTTGTCGCTGTTTGTGCTTCGGGTTTTCACAGATTACCATCACATTGCCTTTGCGACGAATAATCTTGCACTTCTCGCAAATCGGCTTCACAGACGGCCGTACTTTCATCCCGATCCCCTCCTCTTGCCACAGGGTGTGTCACTTGTACCGGTAGGTAATCCGTCCCCGCGTCAGGTCGTATGGAGACAATTCTACCGTAACTCGGTCGCCGGGTAAAATCTTGATGTAATTCATCCGGATCTTCCCCGAGACATGCGCCAGAATCTTGTGACCGTTCTCGAGTTCGACTCGAAACATTGCGTTGGGCAACGGTTCGACAACCTTGCCCTCGACCTCGATCACATCGTCTTTTGCCACTCACACATCCCCCTTTTCCCGAGCTAGATGGATTCCTGGCCGTCTGGACACAGCCCTCACAAAATCGTAAGCAACTGGGGCCCCTCTTCGGTGATCGCCACCGTGTGCTCAAAGTGCGCGCACAGAGCGCCATCTGCCGTGACCACTGTCCAGTTATCTTGCAGGGTACGCACTTCCACTGTCCCTGCGTTGATCATCGGCTCAATTGCCAAGACCATCCCGCTTTTGAGTCTCGGACCCTTGCCTGGTGGTCCAAAATTGGCGACTTGCGGCGACTCGTGCATCTCCCGACCAATGCCGTGACCCACGTAATCGCGCACCACCGCGTACCCTTTCGGTTCCGCGTACGTCTGCACAGCATGCGAAATGTCGGACAGGCGGTTACCGGCTCGCGCATGGGCTATCCCGGCCAAAAGCGAGGCCTCGGTCACGTCGAGCAAGGCTTGCGCCTCAGCGGAGATCGCCCCGACACCGTAGGTCCAGGCAGAGTCTCCGTGATACCCTTTGAAGAACGCTCCGATGTCTACCGAGATGATATCTCCGTCTCGCAATTTGCGGTCACCTGGAATCCCGTGCACGAGTTCCTCGTTGACGGAGGCGCAGATCGCCGCCGGAAACCCGTTGTACCCCAAGAAAGATGGGGTCGCGTCCGCCTTGCGAATCAACTTCTCAACGGCGGCCGACAACTCGCGAGTGGTCACTCCCGGCTGCACCAAGTCCCTCACGGCTTGGTGTGCTTGCGCGACGATACGTCCCGCCTCGCGCATGATCTCCAGCTCGTGTCTTGACTTAATGGAGATCATCGCTCGCCGCCCTTCAAGGCTTCCCGGATCGCGGCGTATACCGTTGCGATCGGCTGCTCCCCGTCAATCCGCCTCAGCAGTCCGCGCCCCTCGTAGAAATCCGCCAGCGCCTTCGTGCGCGCAAGGTTCTCGCCGAGTCGAACACTGACCGCTTCTGGCGTGTCGTCACTGCGTTGCACCAACGCCCCACCACAGCGATCACAGACGGCCTCGCGAGCGGGTCGATTGAAAGCGATATGAAACGACGCCCCGCAATTTGGACAGACGCGCCGACCTGTCAAACGGGCCAGCAGTTCTTCTTCCCTCACTTCGAGGTAGAGAACGTGTGTGAGCGGCTTACCCATTCCACTTAGCATCGACGCGAGCGCCTCTGCCTGCGGCAAGGTGCGCGGAAACCCATCCAAAAGGAATCCGTTTTTGGCATCTGCCTGCCCGAGTCTGTCCCTGACAAGTGCGATGGTCAGATCATCAGGCACGAGCCGTCCAGTATCCAGATAAGGCTTCACCTGGACCCCGAGTTCGGTCCCCGATGATCTCGCCGCCCGATACATGTCTCCTGTCGCTACGTGAGGGATGCCCAGGTCTTCACAAATCGCCGTGGCCTGCGTACCCTTACCTGCTCCCGGAAGGCCCATAAACACCACCTGCATACCGACACGTTCCTTTCCATTGCACCAGATCGCCGCTTAAAACTCGACTGTCCGGCAACAGTCAACGGATAAATCCGCGATAGCTGCGTTGCAACATCTGTCCTTCGAGTTGACGAACGGTATCGATCGCCACCCCGACCACGATCAACAAGGACGTCCCCCCAAAATAGAAGGCCACGTTTTGCAAACCTGGCACTCCGTTGAAGAACAAGGGGACGATCGAGACGACGCCGAGGAACAAGCCACCGATCAAAGACAACCGGTTCATGATCATCACCAGATAATTCTCTGTGTCTTTTCCAGGTCTGATCCCCAGAATATAACCCGAGTTCTTTTGCATGTTCTCGGCCAATTGCGACGGATTCAGTTGCACGTACGTATAGAAGAACGTGAATGCAACGATCAAGACAAACTCTACCGCGCCATAGTACCACGTCGCGGGGCTGAAGTAATTGGTAATCCAATCCGACCACGCCCGCCCAGGAAAGAACTGCGAGATAATGGTGGGGAAAAACAGAATCGACGACGCAAAGATGACCGGAATCACCCCTGCTGCGTTGACCTTGAAGGGCAAGAAGGAACTTTGCCCGCCATACACCTTGTTCCCCACTTGCTTTTGCGTGTACTGTACCGGAATCCGACGAACGCCCTGCTGCACAAACACCGTGAAGATCACCAAGAGCAGGACCACCAACAACAAAGCAACGATCTTGATGATGTTGATCAGCAACTCGTCAGGATGGCCGTAGAACCAACTCGTGTAGATCGACGGAATCACAGTCTCCAGTCTCGACAGGATACTGAGAAAGATAATCACCGAAATCCCGTTGCCGACGCCTTTGTCCGTAATTTGCTCACCGAGCCACATCAGAAACGTAGTCCCCGTGGTGAGTGTGATCGCGATCAACGCATACGTCCAAATCGTGGGATCCGTGATAAACCCCGTGAGTTCGCGGCTAAAGGAGTAAGTCAGGGCAATCGACTGCACCAGTCCCAAGACCACGGTCAGATAACGCGTCCATTGCGTCAACTTCGCCCGGCCGCTCTCCCCCTCCTTAGACCAGTCCTCCCAGATCGGGATGACGCCCATCTGCAGAAGCTGCACGATGATCGACGCCGTCACATAAGGGTAGATACTCATCGAGAAAATGGAGAACCGTGCCAGCGCGCCGCCCGAAAACGTGTTAAGCAGTCCGACGACCGCGCTCTTCGACGCAATCGCCTGCAGCGCGCTCGCGTTGACACCCGGTACCGGGATCACTACGCCGATCCGATAAATGGCGAGGATCATCAGGGTGAACAGTAGCCGCTTGCGCAGGTCCTTAGCCTTCCAGACCCCCGATAGAATCTGAAACATCAGATCACCTCTGCAGTTCCGCCGGCAGCCGCAATCTTCTCGGCAGCAGCCTTCGAAAATGCGTGTGCCTGGACCGTCAGAGCCACGCTGATATCTCCCTCACCAAGAATCTTGATGCCCGCTCCGAGTTTCCGAGTGACTCTCTTCTCGATGAGTAGTCCGGGCGTCACGATGGTGCCTGCCGCAAAGACCTCGAGATCAGCCACGTTGATGATGCTGTACTCGCGCTTAAACGGCGCATTACTGAATCCTCGTTTGGGCAGACGCCGGAAGAGCGGCGTTTGACCGCCTTCGAATCCAGGACGAACGCCTCCACCCGAGCGCGCCTTCTGTCCCTTGTGGCCACGGCCTGAGGTCTTGCCGAGGCCGGAGCCAATGCCTCTGCCCAGGCGCTTGCGAGCGGTGCGCGAACCTGGAGCTGGCGCCAGTTCATGAAGTTTCATGTGGTACATCCCTCCGTCTGGCGAGCGCGGTACCTGCAAACAGCACCCCGCGCTCTACGCTTCGATTTCCGTGACCTGCAACAGATGGCCAACCTTGTTGACCATACCACGGACAATTTCATTGTCCGGACGCGTTACAGTTTGCTGCAACTTACGAAGACCCAAGGACGAAACGGTGGCACGTTGGCCCTCCGTACTTCCGATGACACTGCGCACCAACTTGATCTGCAGTTGCTTCAACGTCTGAGCACCTCCCTCGCGCCTTTTTGAGGCGAGTCCGACTAGCGCAACTCGGCTACGGTCTTGCCCCGCAACCGGGCTACATCTTCCGGACGCTTGAGCTCCGCAAGCCCATGCAACGTGGCGTGCACCATGTTGATCGAGTTCGAGGAGCCCAGTGACTTCGTCACAATGTCCTTGATACCGGCGAGCTCGAGCACTGCGCGGACGGGACCGCCTGCGATGACCCCTGTTCCTTCACGAGCTGGCTTGATGAGCACTCGACCCGCTCCAAAGCGGCCCAGGATGTCATGCGGCACTGTCGTTCCTTGCAGCGCAACCTCGATCAGATTCTTCTTGGCATCGGCAACACCTTTGCGCACCGCTTCCTGAACTTCGGACGCCTTGCCAAGACCCGCACCGACATGACCCTGACCATCACCCACGACGACGAGTGCGCTGAATGAGAATCGGCGACCGCCCTTGACGACCTTGGCCACACGGTTGATCGTAACGACCTTCTCTTGCAAATCGAGACTGTTCGGATCTACACGCACGTGTGTCCCTCCCTTTCCTAGAACTGAAGTCCGCCTTCACGCGCCGCATCAGCCAGCGCCTGAACCCGTCCATGGTACAGATACCCTCCGCGATCAAACACAACTGCGCTAATCCCAGCCGCAGTGGCACGCTCGGCGACGAGTTTACCAACAAACTGCGCTGCCTCTACGGTGTTACCACGAGGCATTTGCACACGCGCATCCTTTTCCGCTGTCGAGGCGGTCACGAGCGTCCTGGCCGTCACATCGTCGATCACTTGCGCGTAAATGTGTTTCTCCGAACGAAACACGTTCAACCGCGGGCGCTGCGAGGTGCCAGACAACTTGCGACGGATCCGCTGATGACGTCGGGCACGACCGGCTTCCTTATCACCTTTGTTAATCACTGTCTCACTTCCTTACTGGGCTTGTCATGACGCTGCCTTACTTCTTACCGGTTTTGCCTACCTTACGACGGACAATCTCGTTCTCATAACGAATCCCTTTACCCTTGTACGGCTCCGGTTTGCGCAGGTCGCGAATCTTGGCCGCGAAGATGCCCACGGCTTCCTTGTCAATGCCACGGACAATCAACTTCGTGTTCGTCGGCACGTCCATCTCAATGCCAGCCACGGGCTCGATTTCCACTGGGTGTGAAAAGCCCAGGGACAAAGTCACTTTCGTACCAGCCTTGGCCGCCCGGTACCCCACACCGACAAGATCCAGTGACTTTTGAAACCCGTTTGTCACACCTTCGACCATGTTCGCCACGACACTGCGCGTCGTGCCATGCAGGCTCCGGTGAAGCTTTGCATCAGACGGGCGCTCGACGAGCACTTCCGCTCCGTCCACGCGAACACCGATCTCTGGATGCAGCGTGCGCGTGAGCGTACCTTTCGGCCCTTTGACCGTAATCAGCGTTCCATTCAGCGTCACCTGCACACCCTCTGGAATCGCGATCGGCTTTCTGCCAATTCGGGACACGTCCACACCTCCCAATGTCAAGAATCAATCGTTAGACCTACCAGATGTAGCAGACGACCTCGCCGCCCACTTTCTTCTGCCTTGCCACTTTGTCTGTCATAAGTCCTTGCGAAGTGGACAAGATGGCGATGCCCAAACCACCGAGTACGCGCGGCAGCTGATCGTGACCCGCGTAGACACGCAGCCCCGGTTTACTGATCCGCTTGAGACCGGTGATCACTTTCTCCCGGTTCGCGCCATACTTCAGATGCACGCGAATCGTTCCTTGCTTGTTATCCGGAATAAACTCGGCGTCGCGAATATACCCTTCCATCTTCAGAATGTCCGCAATGGACCGTTTGATGTTGGACCCGGGAATATCCACTTTCTCGTGACCGACCAGGTTGCCGTTGCGAATCCGCGTCAGCATGTCGGCGATTGGATCCGTCATTACCATAGCTGTACAACCTCCCTCCGTCTCCTACCAGCTTGCTTTGGTTACACCTGGCAATTGGCCGACGTGCGCCAACTCGCGAAAGCAAATCCGGCAGATCCCGAATCGCCGCAACACTGAGTGTGGCCGCCCGCATCGTTCGCAGCGCGTGTACGCTTGCGTGCTGAACTTCGCAGGACGGGACGCCTTGATCACCATCGATTTCTTAGCCACGGATGTACCCCCTTTTCCCTGACACGCTCGTCAGTGGTCTCAACTCTGACGAAATGGAGCACCCATCTCGGTCAGCAACGCATGCGCTTCTTCATCCGTCGCGGCCGTCGTGACAATCACGACCTCCATACCGCGAACCTTATCGATCTTGTCATAATCGATCTCTGGGAAGATCAACTGCTCACGAAGTCCAAGTGTATAGTTCCCACGTCCGTCAAACGACTTCGGCGAGATCCCGCGGAAATCGCGCACCCGAGGCAACGCGATATTGAAAAGCTTGTCGAGAAAGTAGTACATACGCTCACCGCGAAGCGTGACCTTCACGCCGATCTTTTGTCCCTCACGCAGCTTGAAGCCGGCAATCGACTTCTTGGCCTTTGTAATCACAGGCTTTTGGCCGGCGATCAACGTCAGGTCGGCAACCGCGTTATCAAGCACTTTCTCGTTTTGGGCGGCTTCCCCAACGCCTAGGTTGATAACTACCTTCTCGATCCTCGGCACCTGCATGACGCTCTTGTACGAAAACTTCTGGACGAGGTTGCTAACCACCTGCGTCTGGTAATGCTCGCGAAGCCTAACCACTCACGACACCTCTTTCACCGGGTTACTTATCCAGCACTTCGCCCGACTTTTTCGCCACACGCACTTTCGTGCCGTCAGCCAGGAACTTATAGCCTACGCGCGTCGGTCCACCCGTCTTGGGATCCACGATCGCGACGTTTGAGACTTGCAGCTTAGCTTCACGCTCCACGATTCCACCTTCTGGAGCCGTAAAACTCGGTTTTACATGGCGCTTGATCATGTTGACGCCCTCGACAACAAGGCGGCTCTCCTTCGGATACACAGCGAGAACCTTGCCCTTCTTGTCGCGGTCTTTGCCAGCAATCACTACGACGAAGTCGCCCTTTTTAATTCTGCACTTCGGCTGAGTCACGTCTGCACCTCCTCACTTCACGCAATCGTTTCGTTACAGTACCTCGGGCGCAAGCGACACGATCTTCATGAATTCCCGATCGCGCAACTCCCTGGCCACAGGGCCGAAAATCCTCGTCCCGCGAGGGCTCTTGTCCTCGCGAATGATGACGGCGGCATTCTCGTCGAAGCGGATGTACGAACCATCCTTGCGGCGTACTCCGCGGCGAGTGCGGACAACGACCGCCTTGACGACATCGCCTTTCTTGACAACGCCTCCGGGTGTTGCGCTCTTCACAGAGGCGACGATGATATCGCCGATGTTGGCGGTGCGGCGATTGGATCCGCCGAGCACGCGAAAGCACATGATTTCCTTGGCACCGGAATTATCAGCCACAACAAGTCTGGTTTGCGGTTGAATCACTGCGCTCTCCTCCTTTCAAATGAACTGGATCGGATCTTTCCGCGACTACAGAATCTCTGCCTTCTCGTTGATCTCGACGATACGCCAGTTCTTGTCCTTGCTGATCGGCCGCGTCTCCATGATGGTGACCACGTCCCCGATCTTCGCCTCGTTATGCTCATCATGCGCTTTGAACTTCTGCGTGTGCTTGACGCGCTTTCTGTATAGCGGATGTTGTTTCGTGGTGACCACAGCCACCACCACGGTCTTGTTCATCTTGTCGCTGACGACTTTTCCGACGCGAACTTTGCGTTCGTTGCGTGCTTCTGTCATACACTGTCCCTCCTCGCCTGCAATCTAGCTGATGCCAAGCTCGCGCTCGCGCAGGATCGTCTTCGCTCGAGCGATCGACTTGCGGACATCGCGAATGCGCATCGGGTTCTCACACTGTCCAGTCGCCAATTGAAAGCGCAGGTTGAACAGTTCGTCCTTCAATGAATCGAGTTCTTCAAGAATCTCGGTGTTCGTCCGCGACCTTATATCTTTAGCCTTCAATCAGCTCACCCCCCGCTTCTTGGCGAGTGACGAATTTGGTCTTGATGGGAAGCTTGTGAGCAGCGAGCCGCAGCGCCTCACGCGCCACCTCTTCCGTAACACCCGCCAACTCAAACATGATCCGACCCGGCTTGACGACGGCCACCCACTTTTCAGGCGATCCCTTACCGCTCCCCATGCGGGTCTCAGCTGGTTTCGCGGTGACTGGTTTACTCGGGAAAATCTTGATCCATACTTTGCCCCCGCGCCGAATGTAGCGAGTCATGGCAATCCGCGAAGCCTCAATCTGACGGTTCGTGATCCATGCCGGCTCAAGCGCCTGGAGCCCGTACTCGCCGAAGGTGACTTCGTTGCCGCCCTTGCTCATCCCTGTCATGCGGCCGCGGTGTTCCTTGCGGTGTAAAACGCGCTTCGGCATCAACATGGTTGTGCCCTCCTTCACTAAAATCTGTTCGTGACTGAAGCGACTCCACGAGATCAAGAGGTAGGTCTCGATGTCGCTTCGCCAATCCACATTGGGTCAGTGACTGTTGACTACGGCACTGTCGTCCACTTCGCGCTTGCTCCGTGTCGGCAGAACCTCACCACGATAAATCCAGACCTTGACGCCGATGCGGCCGTACGTTGTGGCGGCCTCGGTCAGCGCGTAGTCAATGTCGGCGCGTAAGGTATGCAAAGGAACGGTGCCTTCCGAATATCCTTCAGTACGGGCGATATCTGCGCCGCCGAGGCGACCCGATACCTGAACCTTAATCCCTTTGGCACCAGCGCGTAACGTCCGCTGCATAGCCTGACGCATCGCACGGCGAAAAGCTACCCGGCGTTCAAGTTGCAGCGCAATGTTATCAGCCACGAGTTTCGCATCCAAGTCCGCTTGCTTGATCTCCGCAATGTTGATATGCACGCGTTTCCCTGTCATCTCGGTCAGTTGGTTGCGAAGCGTGTCCACTTCCGTTCCGCCCTTGCCGATGACCATACCGGGTTTTGCGGTGTGTACGGTAATGTTGATCCGATTCGCCGCTCGCTCGATGTGCACGTGGGACACAGAGGCATCTTTCAAACGCTTTTGCACAAATGCCCGGACCTTGAGATCCTCATGCAGCAGTATGCGGTAATCCTTCTTACCCGCGTACCACTTCGATTCCCAATCGCGGATGATGCCGATGCGAAAACCAACGGGGTGGACCTTTTGCCCCATGCCGTGAATCCCTCCCTATTTTTCAGTCACCACAACCGTAACATGGCTGGTGTGCTTTAGAATTTGAAACGCGCGACCTTGCGAGCGTGGATGGAACCGTTTCAACGTGGTCCCTTGATCGACAAAAATTTTGCTGATGTACAGCCGCTCCGTATCCATGCTGTTGTTATGCTCAGCATTGGCCACAGCCGATCTCAAGACCTTCTCGATGACGGGCGATCCGGCTTTCGGTGTGTGCTTGAGAATCGCCAGCGCCTCACCCACGTTCTTGCCACGAATCAGATCCACCACGAGACGCATCTTGCGCGGGGCGATGCGGATGTGACGCGCAATTGCTTTAGCTTCCATGCGAGTATCCCTCCCTTGCCAGGCGATGCGATGCTTGAATTACCGGGACCGCGAGGACTTCTCATCACCAGCGTGACCCTTAAAGGTTCGAGTCGGCGCGAATTCCCCGAGCTTGTGTCCCACCATATCTTCCGACACGTAGACGGGCACGTGCTTGCGACCGTCGTGGACCGCAATCGTGTGTCCCACGAACGACGGAAAAATCGTCGAGCGCCGTGACCACGTCTTGACAACGCGCTTTTCGTTGGCCTCATTCAGCGCTGCAACCTTCTTCAGCAAATGATCGTCAGCGAACGGCCCTTTCTTGAGCGAACGTCCCACAGGAGCACCTCCTTTTTTCCGAACCTACTTCTTACGGCGCCGAACGATGTACTTATCGGTCGGATGATTCTTCTTCCGCGTCTTCTTGCCGAGCGTCGGTTTGCCCCAAGGAGACATCGGCGACTTGCGGCCAATCGGGGCACGTCCCTCGCCACCGCCATGAGGGTGATCGTTCGGGTTCATGACCACACCGCGAACCGTCGGGCGCCTGCCCTTCCACCGCATACGGCCGGCCTTACCCCAGTTGATGTTCGCCTGCTCGGCGTTGCCCACCTCGCCGACCGTCGCGCGGCAGCGTACGTCGACGCGGCGGATCTCACCGCTGGGCATCCGCAGCGACGCGTAACTGCCTTCCTTGCCGAGCAACTGGATGCTCGACCCGGCCGAACGGGCAAGCTTGGCGCCACCACCCGGCCGCAGTTCCACGGCGTGGATCACGGTACCGGCGGGGATGTTGCGCAAGGGCAGGTTGTTGCCCGGCTTGATGTCGGCGTTGGCCCCCGACTCCACCACGTCACCCTGCGAGAGTCCCTGTGGCGCAATGATATAACGCTTGTCGCCGTCAAGGTAGTGCAGCAGCGCGATATTGGCGGTGCGGTTCGGGTCGTACTCGATGTGCGCGACCTTGGCGTTGACGCCGTCTTTGTCGTTGCGGCGAAAGTCGATCAGCCGGTAGGCGCGCTTGTGTCCACCGCCTTTGTGGCGGGGGGGGATCCGGCCGGGTGCGGTGCGCCCGCCCTGACCGGGCAGCGGGCGCACCAACGACTTCTCCGGCGTCGAGCGGGTAATCTCGGCAAAGTCGGACACGCTCGAGCCGCGACGACCGGGCGTCGTGGGCTTGTATTTGCGAATTGCCATGTCTAATCAGGTCTCTCTCTCGTGCGCGGCTAGGCCGGTGCTCCGAACAGGTCGATCGGCTTGCTGCCCGGCGCCAGAGTGACGATGGCGCGTTTAGTGCTCTTGCGCTTGCCGTAGCCGGTCCTGGTGCGCTTCCGCTTGCCCTGCCGGTTGGCGGTGTTCACAGATGCGACCTTGACGGAGAAGATCTTCTCGACGGCGATCTTGATCTGCGTCTTGTTCGAATCGGGGTGCACCACGAACGTGTACACGTTGTCGTCGAGCAGCCCGTAGGACTTCTCGGAAATGACGGGCGCCAGGATGATGTCACGGGGATCAGCGATGGTCGCCATCAGGCCGGAACCTCCTCGGGCTTGTCGGCGGCTTTGTTGGCGACTATGTAGGCGTTGAGCGCCTCGACGCTGAACACCACGTCATCGGAGCGCAACACGTCGTAGGTGTTGAGTTGGTCGGGCGCGAGGATATGCACACCGGGCAGGTTGCGCACGCTCTTGGCGCCGGCCTCGTCGCTGCGGCCGATGACGACCAAGACCTGCTTGCGGTCGGTCAGGGTGCCCAGAAAGGCCCTGGCGCCCTTGGTCGAAGGGGTTTGACCCGCGACCAATTCGGTAACCGCGTGGATACGCCCGTTGCGGGCCCGGTCGGACAGCGCCCCACGCAGCGCCGCGGCGATCATCTTCTTCGGCGTGCGCTGGCTGTAGTCGCGCGGCTTGGGACCGTGCACCACACCACCACCGGTGAACTGCGGGGCCCGGGTCGAACCCTGGCGGGCGCGGCCCGTGCCCTTCTGCCGGTACGGCTTGCGGCCACCACCGCTGACTTCGCCGCGCGTTTTGCTCGAATGCGAGCCCTGGCGTGCCGCCGCCCGTTGGGCAGTGACCACCTGGTGCATGAGCGCGACGTTGGCCGGGGCGTCGAACAACTCGGCCGGCAGCTCGATGGAGCCCTCTACCCTTCCGTCCGGCGTCTTGACCGGAATTTCCAAAATCTTCGCGCCTGCCATCACTTCTCACCTCGTTTGATCGCGCTGCGCACCATCACGAGTCCACCGGTACGGCCGGGAACCGCACCTTTGATCAGCAGCACGCCGTTCTCGGTATCAACCTTGTGCACCAACAGGTTTTGGACGGTCACCCGGTCGTTGCCCATCCGGCCCGCCATCCGGGTGCCCTTGAAAACCCTTGCGGGAGTCGAACAGCCGCCAATGGAACCCGGGCGGCGGTGCACCGCCTGGGCGCCATGGCTGGCGCCCTGCCCACGGAAGCCGTGGCGCTTCATTGTGCCGGCGAACCCTTTGCCCTTGGAGGTCCCCGTCACGTCGACGTAGCTGCCGTCGGCGAAGATCTCCGCCGTCAGCTCCCGGCCGACCTCGTATTCGGCCGCCGCGTCGGGGTTGTCCAGGCGCAGTTCGGCCAAGAACCGGCGGGGATTTACGCCCGCGGCCGAGTACTGACCGGTCACCGGCTTGTTGACCTTGCGCGGGCTGATCTCGCCGTAGGCCAGCTGCACGGCGCTGTAGCCGTCGCGCTCCGGGGTGCGAATGCGCGTCACGACGTTCGGTCCGGCCTTGACCACCGTCACCGGGACGACGCGGTTGTTTTCGTCGAATACCTGCGTCATGCCCAGCTTGGTGCCGAGAATGCCCCGCCTTCCGGCGAAATTACCCTGCCCCGCCATTGTCCCTCGAACTCCTACTGGATGTTGACGTCGACACTGGCCGGCAGGTCGATGCGCATGAGCGCGTCAACCGTTTTCGGCGTCGGGTCGAGGATGTCGATCAACCGCTTGTGGGTGCGCATCTCGAAATGCTCCCGTGAATCCTTGTACTTATGGGGGGAGCGGATGACGCAATATATGTTTTTCTCGGTCGGCAGCGGCACCGGACCTACGACGCTGGCACCCGTGCGGACGACGGTCTCGACGATCTTGCGCGCCGAGGCGTCGATGGCCTCATGGTCGTAGGCCTTGAGCCTGATGCGGATCTTCTGTCCCGCCACGCTTCCTACCCTCACTCCGCTGGAAGTCCGTCTCCGGACTTGCGAACCTCTGTCCTCACGTGCCCCCGCCGCGCCGATCGGCCCGGCCCGTCTCGGCCGGTCGAGCGTTGCGCCGGATCCTGCGCCGCTGTTTACCTGTCGTGGTCCACCGGCCCCGCGCGGTCGGGCGTGTCACCCTTACGCAGCCTCGGCACGCCCACTTGCAGACAAAAACCAGTCGCGTACCAAGGATGGGACCGGACGCGCCCGTCTGGGCGCTGGTCGTATGCCTGCCCGAGCGTGAACCCGGCGCAAGGCAACCTGAATAGTATGCCTCAGATCGTGGGTTCTTCAAAATTCCTGCCCGAATCCCGTCGGGGGCACTGGTCAGGTGTTTCACGCACCTGCCGATTCGATGCTCGCCGCGTGGTCATGTTGCTGCGCCCGCTGGACGTGCAGGAAGCCGTCGACGGCCGCGAGGGCGCACTGGCGGTAGTCGAAGTCAGGCAGCGTGGACAGGCGCCCCAGGACCAGCGGGCCGATCAGCAGGGCGATCGCGCGCGAGCGGTCCACGTCGCCCGGTTCGGCCGCTTCCGGGCTGTCGAAGATCGCGTCGAACGGGGCGGTGTACTGCTGGGCGATGCGTTCACGCAGTGTCGTGATCGCGGCGCTGTCCGCGCCACGGGCATCACGCGGGTGCGGCAAACCGCTCAGGTCGGGCCCCAGCGCCAACCAGGACATGGCGGTCAGTAACGTCGGAGCCTCGGCCACGGACTCGGCCTGGGCCGCTACCAGCCCAACCAGTCGGTCCCGCAACGGGCCCTCCCGCGGCGGCATCGGGGACGATGGCAGCAGGCTACCGAAAGCCGCTGCAAGCAAGTCGTTCCCGCTGGAGAAGTGGCGATGCAAGGTAGCGCGGGCAACGTTGGCGGTACGGGTGACCGCGTCGACGGTCACGGCACTGGGACCCCCGGAACGCAGGAGCGCGGCGGCAGCCTGGAGCAACCGAGCCCGGGATCGCGCCGAACGAGGGTCGGTAGTCCCGCCCTTGATTGTGATCCACCTCCCTGTTCGGGACCGAGACCGTCGGTCCCAAACATGTGAGACGAACAGTCTCAAAAGCCGACCGCCACCCGTAGCGTAGTGATGCCCTGATCAGTAGCGGTAGCCCCGGGACCCGAAATTGGTCCCTGAGCGTCGCCCACCCGGGTGCCGGGCTCGTCGCCGCATCGGCGACCGCCACGCCGTCGGTATCGCCCGCGGCCTGCCGGGCTACCCGAAGGATGCCCTGCGCAGCGAAGTCAATCTTGTTGTCCAGCAGCGGCATCCCCAGAAAAATCGACTGCGGGGCCTTGAAACCATCCTTCTGATCTGGTATCAAAAATGTATATCAACAGGTTCAGGTCATCTCGCAGGGTGGGGTGGAATGTGGTGTTGATACCGGGTGACATGACGATTACGGCTGAGTCCGAATGCCCGGCGGTCATCGATGCTGTGGCAATCGTGGAGGCCGAGTACAGACGGCTGCGACACGCGAGCACGTCGGCGCGGCTCGCCACCTGCATGCTTGCACCACCCCGGCGACGTGGAAGACGGTGGACCTGGGTCCGCGACCAAGACCCGAGGTGGGCGGACAGCAGTGTGTGGGCGTGCCAGCGTTCCCCCCCGACTCGCCCCTGAACCCGGGTTTCGCAGCCCATTTCCGAGCGGTGGAAGGGAGGTGATCGACGAGGCAATCGAGAGTGCAAATGGCTGTCGTGCCGTCCACGAACATTGCGACGAACCGTTCGCGCCTGACCAATATCTGCGCGCGCACCGCCACTGTCGTGGCCATCTACGTGGACGACATGAAAGTCATCAATGGGGGGGCGGGGTGCTTCGGCTCGGCGCGCCCCGCCCTCCGGGGGGCTTCGAAGTGCCATGGCCGCCCGACTTCCCGATCATGCTCAGCGAACGAACTCGGCGGCCCGGTGCCCAAGCATCACAATGGTGGCGTGCGGTCCGCGACTGGTGATTGCGGGCAGAATGGAGCCGTCGATCACCCACAGGTTGTCGAAGCCGTGGACGCGGCACCGATGATCGACGACAGCTCGCGGGTGCCCGTCGGCGCCCATCGGTGCCGTGCCGCAGAGGTGTTGGGACGTCGACCACGCCGGTAGGCCGACACCTGCTGCGGCACCGGTCAATTCGCGGGCCAATTCGCTGCCCTCGCGCAGCGCGGCCACATCGTCGGGCTCGCTGTCGTAGCGATGCTCGATGCGTGGGGGCACGCCGGGATCGGGCGAGACCAGCGTCAGACGTCCGCGTGACCGCGGCCGCATCAGCGCCACGCCGAGGTGCGGCCAGTCGGGACGCCCTTCGGTGCCGTCACCGGTCATCGCCACGAATCCGCTTGTATAGGGCCTGATTTCGAGATCTCCGGTCGTGAGCACGACTTCCAGCACGGGCCTGCCGGGCACCACCGTCCAATCGGTGGGCAACAACCATTCGGGGTGATCGCTGAAGCTCGTCCCCACCGGCAGCGGTGCCACCACCGGCACGCCGAGACCGCGAAGCATGTCTTGTTCGCCGACTCCGGACAGCATCAGCAGATGAGCAGACTGTATCGCCCCGCCGCTCAGCACGATTCGATCGGCGGTGAATGAGGCCGGTCCCTCGGGGCCGATCGCGTCGACACCCACCGCGGTCGATCCGGCGAACCGCACCCGCACCGCGCGCGTCCGGGCGCGCAGCGTCAGGTTTGCTCGGCCGAGCGCGGGCATCAGAAATCCTGCGCCGGATCCGATCCGCACACCATCGACGATATTGAGCGGGACGGCGCCAATTCCCGAAACAGGCTGGGGCCCAATGTCGTTGAGGTCAGCGATCCACTCGAATCCGACACGGTGCGCAGCCTCGATGAAGCATTCCGTGATTCCAACCATTTCGTGTGTTCTAAGCACTGGGATTGGGCCGTGGTCGCCGTGAACGGGACCGTCGAAGTCAAGGTCGGTTTCGATGGCGCGATAACTGTCGAGGACATCCGACCATGCCCATCCGGGGATCGACAGGCGATCGAAGTCGCGCGGCTCCGCGCGACAGAAGTAGCCGCCGTTAACGGCGCCGGAACCGCCGACCGTCGTCCCGCGCACGATCGGCAGCAGGCGAACCGGGTCATCGGTGAGTCGGGTCTGGTAACGCCGGACCAGCGGGCTGCCGGCGCCTATCGGAAGTTGGAAACCGTTGGCAGTGGCAGCCAGCAGCGCCGGATCGGTGAGCGCGGGGCCCGACTCGAGAACGGTCACGGCGCGGCTGGGATCGACGGAAAGCCGCTCGGCAACAACCGATCCAGCGCTGCCGGCGCCGACAATCAGCACATCGCTGTGCGAGGCGGCTTTACTCAAGGCGAGGTCAAGGCGGCGGCTAAGTCCGGATCCGCGGCTTGAGGGCGCGGACGTTGCGTTCGCGCACCACCCCGCACCACAACCCCAGGCCGTAGGCCAGGTCATCAACACGCTTGAGCAACAGATAGGCCAGCAACCCGATCGGCTCGGACTGGTCTCCGATGGTGTCTCGGCGCCGAAGCCAGTCCACCACCCCGTCGACGACGGCAGCGACCAGGACGACGCGTCTGAAATGCCGCGACAGCAGGGCAGCCAGCAACGCCAGCGGCCAGTAGTGCCGGCACAGGGCGGAAGCCAACTGCAGAGCCGCCGACCACAGTCCGCGAGAGGCGACCATCAACACATCGGCCGGCGACGTGTCCGCACCGCGCATGGCGTTCGCGACGCGGCGACCCGTCAGCACGGCGACTATCAGAGACGCCACTTGGAACAGGCCGGTCCCGAGTGCCATCAGGATCCACGCCGTCAGCGCCCAACCCGAGATCACCAGCGGCGCGGTCTTGCCCGGGTGACGTACCGACAGCGGAGCCGCCGAGCCGCCGTAGAACGCCTTGCGGGCAAGCCAATCGCGTAGTTCGGTGCGATGATCGTGAGCGACCAGCGCAATCGGCTCGTAGCGCAGCCGGGCGCCCGCCTCGATGAGCCTCCAACACAGGTCGACGTCCTCGCCGGCGGCCAAGGTCTCGTCGAACCCGCCGATCTCCCGGAGGGCCGAGCAGCGGCAGACGATGGCCGCGCTGGGGACGTAGGACACGGTGCTGTGCGGGAGTACCGGGGCTTCACGTTCACCGAGGTCCAGCGAGGAGTGCACCGCCTCGTAGCGCGCCACCACTTTCTCGCTGCGCGACAGACCGACGATGCGCGGTGCGACCAGGGCGACGGTGGGATCGCAGAAGTGCCCGAGCAGCGCCTCCAGCCAGCCGCGGCGCGGCGCGACGTCGGAGTCCAGGAACGCGACGAAGTCGGTCGCACAGGCCGCCAGCCCCGTGTTGCGCGCCGCGGCCGGCCCCTTGCTGCGGGCGTGACGAAGCACCTCCACGTCGCAGTGCGCACCGACGAAGTCATCCTGTTGTATCGGCGCGGACGAGCCGTCGTCAACGACGACGACGCGCAGGCCACGCAGCGAGCACACCAGGCGGCGCACCCCGAAAAGATTGTTCCGCACCGGGATCACCACTGTCACGTCGCGGTGCGACGGGCCGCCGGCGGGCCGCGGATGGGCCACCGTGGCGTCCAGCAGCGTACGGGCCAACTGGGCGCTGACGTCGTCGTAAACCTTCAGCCTGCCGTCGCTCAGCATGTCCTGGGCTGCAGGCGCCAACTTCAGCAGCCGGGTCGGCGACCCGCCGAGCAGCGCCGAGCCGCGGCCGAGCACCCGCACGCGGCGATCGACCTGGACGGCAAATCCGTCCGGCAGCCGGGGCTGACTCATGTCAGCATCCCGTCGCGCCCCGGTTGCCACCTTGCGACGCGACACACGCACTCGTCGACCATCTCGGCGAAGATGCGGCGGCCCTCCTCGGCGGTCGCCGCGGTCGGGTCCCCCAACACGCCGACCGGGCTGACCGCCGCGACTCCCCCGCGGCGCATCGAGGGCAGCAACTCGGGCAGCGGCGCGCGGTTGCCGGCACGCCACCGATCGGTCAACACATCGGTCGGCGAGATATAAAGCACAAGCGACGTTTCGGTGTGCCCGGCATGGGCGTCACCGCCGAGGGCGACGCACGGGCACCATCCGACGTCGCGGCCCTCGGCACGCAGCGTGCCCACTGCGCAGGTCAGGGCGCCGACGTTGCCGCCGTGGCCGTTGACGAAGACCAGGCGCCGGGCCCAGCAAGACGCCGACCTGCCGTACTCCACCAACAGCGCCGTCAGGGCACCGGTGCCGATCGAGATCGTTCCGGCGAAGCTCTGGTGCTCGCCGCTGGCGCCGTAGGCGATGGCCGGCGCCACGAACCACTCGCACCTCAGCCGGGCCTTGAGACCGGCCTGAGCCGCGCCGGCGACCGCGGTGGCGATACGGGTGTCGGTGTCGAGCGGCAAGTGCGGACCGTGCTGTTCGGTCGATCCAAGCGGGATCATTATCGACGGCGAGATGCCGGATAGCTGGCTCGACGTCGCCACTCCTAATTCGCCGCGTATGGGCACTCGGTGATGGTAGGACGAATTCACCTGGCGTGCACCAGCCGTTGACCCTTCGGGGCGAATTTTTTTCTGGCTCGTTCATTCAGCGTTGGAAATTCGGCTCTTTCGTCACGTGTGCCACGCGTGTACCACGCGCGGACGGCCGACAAACTCGGCAAAGACGGCCGGAATGGCATGAACGGCTGCCGGGCCTAGTCGGCCGACGGCACGCCGAGCGCCCGCGTGAAGCCGGTCGGCACCAGCACGTCGTCCGGCCCGAGGTCGTGAACCGACGAGCGCCCAAGACCCATGAGCGCCGAATCGATGCCACCGCGCATGATGTCGAGGACGTTCTCGACACCGGACTGACCGGCTGCAGCCAAGCCCCACAGGTACGCGCGGCCGATCATCACCGCGCGCGCCCCCAGCGCCATGGCCTTGACGACGTCGCTTCCCCGCCGGATGCCGCCGTCCAGCAGCACCTCGACCTGGTCGCCGACCGCCGCCGCGATCGCGGGCAGGGCGCGAATGGACGCTGGTGTGCCATCCAGGTTGTTGCCGCCGTGGTTGGACACCGATATCGCCGAAACTCCCGCGTCCACAGCCCTTTTCGCGTCATCGACGCGCATCACGCCCTTGAGCATAAACGGGCCGCCCCACAGTTCGCGCAGCCAGGCGATATCCTCCCAGGTCGGCGGCGGCGTGCCCACCCACTCGCCGTAGGCGTCGAAGAAGCGGGGACCACGCTCCCCGCGGCGGCCCTGGTTCGGCACCCGCAACTCCGGCGGCCGCAGCGTCCTGGCGAATTTCCACAGCCACCGCGGACGCACGATCGCTTCCGGGGACAACCGCAGGAACGTCGGCAGGTTCATCTTTTCGGGGATCTTCGGGCTGCCCCAGTCCCGGCCGTAGGAGAATGTCCAGTCGGTGGTGACGATCAGACCCACCGCACCGGCGCGGCGTGCCCGCTCCACCCGTTCGGCGATCGCGTCGCGCCCCCCGAGCCAGTACGCCTGGAAGAAGATCTTCGGGTTTACCGCGACGACCTCCTCGATCGGCTTGCTGGCGAACGACGAGAGCCCCATCGCCGTCCCGCGCGCCGCCGCGGCCCGCGCAACCGCCACTTCACCCTCGGGGTCGACCGCTTGCACACCCGTCGGCGAAATGAGTACCGGCAACGAAATATCCTGCCCCATTACGGTTGTGGACAGGTCACGATTTTGCGATGCGCCGATGACGTGCGGCGCGAAACCGAGTTCGCCGAATGCCTCGACGTTGTCGGATACTGTAATTCCCTTTTCACTTGCCGAAATCAGCGACGAATAAACGGATTTCGGTATCCGGCGTTTAGCGCGGTGCTGGGCGATGGCGACCGTTTCAAACCACTCGGCCATGGCTTACAGGGGGCTTTCGCTGCACAGGCGGGCCGGCGGGGTGCGCGGCGGCCGGACGGACAGTGTCAGAGGCACCGGCCGGCCCCGGGAGTGGTCGGCCCGCGACCGCGGCGTCTCGCGCGTCCGCGCCAGCGCAGCCGCACTGTGCCCTTGGACGCACTCAGGATCCGGGCCGTCGGTCGGCAGACCGGTGAAGAATTTGGCCGCCATGCCCCCGCCGCGACAGCTGTCGTAGTGCCCGCAGCTGCCGCAAGCGCCCGCGGACTGCGGTTCGCGCAGCTCGCGAAACAGTGGCGCGTTCTTCCAGAGGTTCGCGAATCCAGTCCCAAAGCCACCGTCGGAGAGCAGGTTTCCTGCGAGGAAGCGGTCGTGGATGGCGAACGGGCAGGCGTACACGTCGCCCACCGGGTCGATCAGGCACACCACCCTGCCAGCCCCGCACATGTTCAAACCGGCCAGCGCCCCGGACTGCCCGAGCGGGGACAGGTGGAAGAAGGAGTCACCGGTAAGCACCCGCTCCCCCTTGGCGACCAGCCAGTCGTAGAGCTGGACCTGCTGGGCGGCGGTGGGGTGCAGATCCTCCCAGACGTCCGCTCCGCGCCCCGAGGGACGCAGCCGGGTGATCCGCAGCGTGGCGCCGTACCGGTCCGCCAGCTCGACGAATTCGTCGAGCTGGCCGACATTGTGCCGGGTGGCGACCACCGAGATCTTCGCCCCGCCATTCTGCGTGAAACCCGCGGCCGCCAGATTCTCCAGCGCGCGCACCGCCATGACAAACGAACCGGGTCCGCGCACCGCGTCGTTGACCTCAGGGGTGGCGCCGTCGAGCGAGATCTGGACGTCCACATAGTCACTGGCCGCCAACCGCGCGGCGACCTCGGCCGTGATGCGGACCCCGTTGGTCGAGAACTTCACGCCGACGTGATGGGCGGTGGCGTAGTCGACGAGCTCCCAGAAGTCCGGGCGCACCGTGGGTTCCCCACCCCCGATGTTGACGTAGAACACCTGCATGCGTTCCAACTCGTCGATGATGTCCATGCATTGGCGGGTGGACAACTCCCGCGCGTCGCGCTTGCCCGACGACGAAAGGCAGTGCACGCATGCGAGATTGCACGCGTAGGTCAGCTCCCAGGTCAGGCAGATCGGCGCGTCCAGCCCGCGTTCGAACTGCTCGACCAGTGCCGGAACGCCGGCTGCTACTGACGCAGGCATTCAGCCTCCTTGGCTATCAGCATGTCCGATTCGGCCAGCACTTCCAGCGCAAGCAGGTAGGGGACGAGTCCGGAGTCGTCGACACCGGCGGCGCGGCAGGCGGACCGGACGTCGGAGTGTTCGGCCAGCGACCGCACCACCGTGAGGATGGTGCGGTTCTTCAGGAAGGACAGCCTGCGCGTGCCGAAGTGGTAGAGCAGCGCGCCGAACGGTTCCGCTCGCACCGCCACCTGCGGGTGCAGTCGCCAGCCGCGGTCGGGGTCGAACACGGGGTCGGATAGAGGATCGGATAGGAGGTCAGTAGACGCCGCACATCCCGTCGATGGACACCTCTTCGACGAGAGTCTCGGTGACGAGTTCAGTGTCGGTCTGAGTTTCGTGGTCCACGGGCCTTGCCTTTCGTCAGGTCTTGACAACGATGATGTGGGTCACAATCGTCGCCAGAATATGGCATCGAGTGTCGAAACGGAAGGGCGGGGTCCATGAAGGCGCGGCCGCGGGTGGGACGGCGCCGCTCGACGACGCCTCACCACATCACCGACGTGGCGATCGAGTTGTTCATCGCTCGGGGTTTCGCCGACGTGAGCGTCGACGATGTCGCACACGCCACGGGAATCTCGCGCCGCACCCTCTTCCGGTACTACGCGTCCAAAAACGCCATCCCCTGGGGTGATTTCGACGCTCACCTCGCGCATCTGCGAGACCTGCTCGGCAACGTCGATCCGCGCGTGCCGCTCGGTGAGGCGCTGCGCGCGGCGCTGCTGGCGTTCAACACCTTCGACGAGTCCGAGACCGTGCGGCACCGCCAGCGCATGCGGGTCATTCTGCAGACCGCCGAGCTGCAGGCCTATTCGATGACGATGTATGCCGGCTGGCGGGACGTGGTCGCGGGATTCGTGGCCCGCAGGTCGGACTGCAAGACGACCGACCTGCTTCCGCAGACGGTCGCGTGGACCATGCTCGGGGTGGCCTTGAGTGCCTACGAGCACTGGCTGGCCGACGAATCCGTCCCGCTCCCGGTGGCGCTGGGCAACGCGTTCGACGTCATCGCCGCCGGGCTGGACGGGCTCGACGGGTGAACCCCGGGCGCCGGTGCACACCCTGCGGTCGCAGGGCCGGTTCCGCGCCGCATCCAGGTCGCCGATGTATAGCGGGCTATTCGCGCGGGTGGCCGCGTCCACACCCGGACTAACCGTCGGGACGCTGCAAAGCCACGGGATTGGCAACGCGCACGGGGGTCCCGTCGAGCCAGGCCGCCACAGCCTCCACGGTGTCGGCATAGAAGGCGCTGAGCATTTCCCGGGTGACGAATCCCAAGTGCGGAGACAACGTCGCGTTGCGCAGGCGCCGCAACGGATGATCAGACGGAAGCGGCTCAACGTCGTAGACGTCGAGCCCGGCCCCGGCGATACGCCCGGTTTCGAGCGCGGTGACCAGGGCGGCCTCGTCGACAATCAGGCCCCGCGAGGTGTTGATCAGGTAGGCGGACGGCTTCATCAGGGCCAGCTCGGGCGCACCGACCAGAGCGCGCGTGCGCTCCGAGAGCACCAGGTGAACGGACACCACGTCGGATTCCCTGAACAGTGTCGACTTCTCGACGCGCCGAGCGCCGACCGCCCGCGCGGCCTCCTCGGTGAGGTTCTGGCTCCATGCAATGGCCTGCATGCCAAACGCTTTCGCGTATCCGGCCATCCGCTTGCCGACCCGGCCGAGCCCGAGCAGCCCGATCGTCTTGCCCGCCAGCGTCATGCCCGTGGTGGCCTGCCACCCACCGTCGCGCATGCCCCGGTGCTCCTCGGCTAGGTTGCGCACCGTCGCGATCATCAACCCCCACGCGAGTTCCGGGGTGGCGTCGCGGACGGACCGGAACCGGGGACTGGCGAAGTCCGAATGGACCACCACAACACCGTGATCACTGGCCGCAACCAGGTCCAAGTTCGGCAGGCTCCTGCCCACGATGGTGATGAGTTTCAGGTTCGGCAGCCGCTCGATCAAAGTGCGGGGAAACGCCATCCGCTCGCGCAGGGTGCAAACGACATCGAACGGACGCAGCGCGTCGGCGGCCTCAACTTCGGAAAGATGACGGTCGAACACCGTTATGCCCGCGCGGCCCCGGACCGGCGACCAGTCGGCGAGATCGAGCGCCGCACCGGCGTAATCGTCGAGTATGGCCACCCGGGGCGTTTGCGTCGTCAGCCCAGCACCTCGCCGATGGGTGCGGCCGCCGCGATCTTGGCGCGGAGCTTCATCACTTTGCCGGGCATGCCACCCCCGACCACCCCGACCAGTACGCCGTCGCGTTCGTAGTAGGCCAGGAACTTGCGGCCGTCGTCTTCGACGAGATGCACGATGTCGGTGGCCTCGGACTCCCCCAGGCACTGGATCTTGACGTCGTACTGGTCGCTCCAGAAATACGGGACGACGACGGCCGACGGCGCCTCCCGGCCGAGCATCGCGGGCACCACGGCACGGGCCTGATCTGCGACGTTGCTCCAATGTTCCACGCGCACTTGATGTCCCGTCGCATCCCTCCAGGAAGCGACGTCTCCGAGCGCCCACACGTTGGGCGCGCTGGTGCGGCCGGCCTCATCACAGATCACACCACCATCGACTGGGTCGACCTCGACGCCGCTGCCCGCGAGCCACTCGGTCGCCGGGTGCGATCCGATGCCGACCACCACCAGGTCGGCCGGTAGCTCAGTGCCGTCGGTGAGCACCACCGTGTCGACATGGCCATGACCCCGGACCTCCGCCACACCCACGCCGAGGCGGACGTCGACACCCTCCGCGCGATGCAGTCGCGCCACCAGTTCGCCGATCTGCTCACCGAGAACCGCCGCCAGCGGAGTCGGCTGGGGTTCCACCAACGTCACGTCCACGCCCATGCTGCGCAGGCTCGCCGCCACCTCCGCGCCGATGA
>Ga0080006_1158104_pt1 | contig 30559 bp, 32 predicted proteins | sample RS3BMetagenome_FD_69209 | JGI IMG/M metagenome (GOLD analysis project Ga0080006, IMG submission 69209) | Ferric oxide microbial mat and aquatic microbial communities from Rainbow Spring, Yellowstone National Park, USA - RS3B (SPADES... ...
GTTCATGCCGCACCACTCAGCACCCCAGGTCGCAGGCTGGATGATACACATCCTTAGTGCCCTCGGACGAATTGCTATGCAGATAGAGGGGTCGGATGGGAATGGACGTGCGATCGCTGTACGTCTATGCATCTTGGCGATTATCTCGTCGACGTGTGCCTCTTCGTCGAGCGTCGGCGTTAGACAGACCCTCCAGGTAGCGATATTTTTCCACGATCGGAATTTCCTGATTCTGCAACCGCCACGAGCGATTGCGAATGCTCTGCGAGTCTCCATGGATGACCATGGCGCCGCACTTCGATGCTCCTATGCTCATCTCCCAGCGATCGGCCCGGGCGCTGACTTGTTCCATGCTACCCGCAAGCGTTTCCGGGGCGGGTGCCAACAGCACGACATCGTCCGCAACTAGACAGCCTGCGAGGCGGTTCCTATGTGAGGGCTCCTCATCGGGCATCTCCACAGTCTATCCACGGCACCTCAAGCCCGTATTGTCTGCAGTTGTTCAGCAGATCGTTGATGAAGATGTTGAAAAGGAGCGGGGATGCGCGCTCGCCCTGCCGCAGTCCACGGCGGATTCTTCTGGAAGGGGTTCTTGAGCGGTCGCCCAGTCGGATGCGCATCCATGAGTCTGCATAGAGCGCACGGAAGAACGCTAAGCACTTTCCGGAGACTTGGGCTCGTTCCATCTTCAGAAATGGAGCCTCGTGCGGGACCGTGTCAAAGGCCTTTTGAAAGTCGGTGAAGCATACGTAAGCTGGTTGTTGGCCGCTAATGGAGCAACGTTGCACCCTTCAATGAGGGTCAGGGCATGGCTCATGCACTCCTCGTGGCTCCGGAATCCAGCCTGTTCTGGGGCGAAGAACTTGCGTACCAAGAGGCCTCTCTGAGTCCGGTTCGTGGGAATGGCGCAAAGTAGCTTCATGATTGACGGGATGAGGCGAATAGTCCGGTAGTTGTTCATGTCTGTGTTTGTGTACGTCGGAGTCCTTTTTGAGGATCGGTACGACCTCGGCAGTCCTCCATACATCCGGGATGTACGCCTCTTCGAACATGCGTTGGATGAGCTCCACAAGGCGTTTGCCTAAGCTTGTGTCAGATTCATCTGGTATTGATGGTGTCCCTGTTGTCCCGTCTTTTGGGGTCACCAGTTTCATCCACTCCGCAGGGATACCGTCGATGCCAGGTGTTTTGCGGTTGCATGACCTTAAGAGGGTCCGGACAGATTCAGGCCAGAAGATTGGGTCGTTCCATTCCGGTACCGATTCGAGGCGCGGTAGTTCTGCGGCATATTGGTGCCAATAGATTCTGTCTTGGCAGTGCCCAGTTGCTTCTTCATGCAGCTCTGTGCCGTGGTCCGTCCAGGCCTCATTCACTGAGGCACTCTCCGTCCTCAGCGCTTCCTCATAAACGATTGGTGTGAGCCCCAGGCACTTTTTTGGTGGGTCCAGTCTCGATCGAATGTAGCGCCAGGTCTCATCTTCGTTGGTGCTCTCCAGCATAGATTTCGCTAGGGAGGCGATTTTGCGGTTTCGATCCTCTCGTTTGTCTTCTCTGGAAAGTTTCTTCTTTCTTTTGATAGCTTCTTCATGTTGCGCCTGTAGCGCCGTTAGGACTGCCTTCGCTTCCTTGTCTCCGGCGTTGGCGCGTATGGCGGTGTGGTTGACGATCTGATAGAGTCGGTGGTGCTCGTCAATCCGGGTATTGGTACGTCGTTTCAGGCACTGAGGTTTGCAACTGTTGCGTTCTGGTGCAAGCAGTCCCAGCTCTCCGGCAATCTTCTGATTCCCATCTACAAACTCGCGTGCCAATTGGTCTAAAGATTTGTATGCACGGCTTTTCGGATCTTCAGCGCTGTGAGTAGGTGACTCGGTTTGGCGACGGCTTTCTTGAGTTCCTGCTGGGGTGCTCTTTCGGGGACGACTTGTGATGGGCTCGCTGGAGCCCCCGCCTGTGGGCTCGTTCGGGAGTTCTTCTTCCTATTCTTCTGTTTTTCTCTTGTTGGTTTGCTTCTTCATCGGGTTCTTTCCTGAGCTACATTCTCTGGTTATTTTGCATCTAGGTGGATCATGAGGTTTCTGTGTCTCCTTCTCCGTGTCTGGTTGGGTCTCTTTTCCTTTTGCACAGTCCTCGACTTGTATCAGTTCTTCATTACTGTACTGGTAATTCGATATCTCGTAGTTCAATACCGAGGCGATCCCACAAATATTCCATGATGCGAAACCTATCGAGTCGTAGCGCATAAGGGAATAGGAGTAACGCTGCGGTACTCGAGAGATACGTTGTCGATTGAGATGCACCCTCCACGGGGTGTGTGAGAGCACATGCCACCAGTGCCTCCTGCATTCCAGTCGTTCACTGTGTGTCTGCCGCAGCGCTAGCGTAGAATCAGATGTACGCTAGTCAAGGTCGATTCAAATGCGACCTTTATATTGCCCGACGCTTTAACCTCCCCTCAACAATTGGGAACAGTCTGCAAACCACCCTTTCAGCGGCTACGTATCCGCTCCCCAAACACATAGGCGGGCAAGCCGCTTATTCCAGCTTCGACCGCAAACATACTGCCAGCCGTCTTCAAAAGTCTCCGCCGAGACTTTTTCCAAAGTTGAGGTAGGTACCCAATGTAGGAGGTAAACCGGGGCCCGAGTTTAAGGATCGATCCAAGATTTGCGCCGGAACCTGCAGCGTTGATTCGGGAGGGGCGGATGACTGATCAGGATTTTCGTCAACATTTTCAGCTGCTGCTGCCGCCGCCCCTCCGTTCGTTGCGGTTAAGGTCCCCCGCGTGGGCTTCCTTCGCCGTCGCCCAAGCACCCTACGTTAACCCACTTTCAGAGCTTCTCCGGAAAAACTAGACCTCTAAGGCGGGCGTGGTATGTGGGTCTTTAAGATAGTTGTTCTTTATTAAATAGTTTGTGACTGGTTTGTTTTGTCGTTTTTTTATTCTCCTCGCGCCCGTTGCATCACTAGCCACATTATTCGCGGCGTTTCTCCGTCCTATTCGAGTAGTTATTGTTACTTTGTGCACATTGTTTAAAGCGCGTTCGTTTATTGAAAAACTCAAAACAGTATTCAATCGTGTGTACCTCGACTTGAAAATGACCTGCCGTGCCAGCCGCTGCATGCACGCGCTGTTAATCGTTCAATTCTTGCACATAAAAGCGAATTTGTTGACGGGGTGTTGGTTCATTGTGCTTGGGGTGAACGATGCGTTCCTTGCCTCCCAGTGGCTCTAGGTGCTCAGAAGACGCAATGACCTGGGTGCAAATAGTAGGAACACGAGCGGACCAAGTGCACTTCGCGCCAAGACCCGAACGGTGTGGTCGGGGGCCTCCCGTCTCCTTCACGAGACCCCTGCTTTCGAGGCGTCGCCAACAGGCGTTGATGGTGCGCTGGTGTCCAGCACGCCTGTGCGCCGGAAATAGCAACGGTAATCAGCCGAAAAAGACGCGAGCAAAGCAAACATTCTCGCCACCACCGAGTACCTTTTACCAGGCCCTGAACCAAGCAGTGGAAGCAGTTTTAGCAGCAGTGGAGGCTGGAGAGCGTCTACTGGAGATTGACTTCCCTCCATTGCCCGCAAGTGTGCTGAATTCGACCAGATCTTCATCGGACGACGTTATTGACGCCAATACGCGACTGGCGTTTGACTTTGCGAAAATGCTTCAGGAAACAACGCGAGAGAGACGCAATGGCCGCTCGACTTATCAGCGAGTCGCGCTCATCTATCCCGACATGATCGAGCGTAACCGAGCCTTTGCGGGGGATGCTGCCCCCAAGAAACCAGGCTCGGGGTATGCAAATCGCTTCGGTGATACAGTCGGCACTGCGGACAGCCGCATCCGGCTTGCTGCTCTGCGCGCGGGCTATGAGGCTGGTAACTTTATCCAGCGAATCCTGCAAGCCAATATTCGCGACGGTGATGCTGGCGATCGTATCGAACCCATTTTGGATGATGACGATATTTTTATCGTTCTTGGCGCCTCGGCGCAGGAGCTCGTGGACGTGGAAAAGTTCGTGCAACGTCTCGAAGAAACGGACAAAACGAGAGGCGACCAGCGACCCGTCATTCTATTCAATATGCAGCTGGATACATCACGTGGTGATCTGGGCTTGCCTGCGTTTCCGTCTCGGATGCTCCATCACCGCTTTCTATGTCGATTCTTGCCCGTCTACTACTTGCGAACGCGCTCGTACTCGAGGTCGATTTCGCGACCTCCATTTGTTGTCAACTATCAAGGCGCAATATTTAGGGTATATCCAGAGCCATACCAGGTGCTTCTCGAGACCCAAGAGAATCGTTACCGGCAGGTTGCACAGTATGCCACACGGCCGAGACTCACAGAGGCCAAGGATGCCCTAACGAAGGCCGTATTTCCACAACAGAACGAGAAAGATGGTGGGTCATTTGGTTTCTTGCGGCGAGGGATGCAGACAGCGACCTGGTGGGAGCGTGCCTCCGACGACAGCTCTGTGTCGAACAAGTGGCGTCAGTAGCGTCTCCGTGGCACTGGCCAGAAGCGCCGTTCGGCCCAACACTCATTTCAGCTTCGTCCAAGGTAAAGCTGGGGTTAGGGGTACCGGTTCGAATGAGTGTAACTTGTTCCAGCTCACAGACTCCGTGGAGTTGTCTTTAGCTATCGTTTGCGACCGTCCGCTTCGCCGGAGTGTGCCTTTGACGGACCTGGAGCTCTTCTGGTATCTCTTCTTGAACCAGCGGTCGAAGTCGTTTCGGGAGACGGTCTGCTACGTCAGCAAAGAAAGGGCCGCGACTTTTAGCTCGAAGAACGCGAATCCTCCGCGCCTCCGCTGCGCGTCGCCAACGTGGCGTACGGTTATTCAGTATCGGAAACGGCGGTCGGTGGATCCGCATTCCGATGACCCCGAGCACCCCTAAGAGCATGGTGCGTATAACGTAAAGTTGCAAGTCCGCGTGATGATGTAATTGTCCCTGTGAAAATGCGTCCACCATGGGACCGTCGAGCAGCGCGGAAAAACGCTGCCCAGGGACTCGGCGCCTTCTGTGCACCAGCTGCTGACCCCTCGCCACACGCGCAGACAAGCCTTCGGCCGCAGCGTCGCGGCGACAAAACCTTCCACAAGTGCCAGCAGCTTTGTAAGCAGTTGAAAAGAGACCCGCGAACGCCAGTGTTTGGCTGGTTTTTCCGAAAAGCATCCGTGCGTCAACTCCTCTAGTCCAAAGTTCGCAAGCTGTACGCACACAGTATAAAGTCCCTTAGAACGCAGCACCAGCATGAGCGCTTACCGTAGGCGCCGCCAGTTTGAGATCCGATCACCACCGTCGCGCAACGCCGTGGCACAGGCACTCGCGAAGATATCTTGTTCCTATGCAGAGGCAGTGCTGCGGCAACGGTGCATCCTGGGTGCCGGTACGTACCTGCGGTAGGCTTGGCATCTGGTGGGTCGCTCGACTGTGCAATCCGTTATGCCAACGCGAATACTAGTCCGATGTGACTGGAACCCGAACGTGCTTAGATCGGAGCGGGAGTGTCTCCACGGCGTCCAGGTCAACTGCGCATCCCGGGGATTCTTGTAAGCGTTATCGATTGTGCATCATAGGGAAAGCCGGCGCTGGCATAGACGCAAGTCGTCTCGCAGCTCGCTGGATCCAAAGTAGAACCCGCACAGACGGACAAGACCAGGGCTGGTAGAAAATTGTCAAGTTCGGTGAAGCGCTGCAGCGATCTCGTTTTTGCTGATCGATATACTCAGCAGTATCAGCTCATAGAACACGCTTATCGCGCATGAATCTCCAGGGGGAATGATTCCAGGTACAAGTTTCAACCGTGCTCTAGATTTGCTGCATTGTGTTTGCCGTACAACCTTTGTGCTTTGCTCCAGCGAGTAACCGATCCCCTCTGTCCTGACCGCTGATTGTTTTCTTCGATAGCATTCAGCGTTTCAGCACAACGCTCACAATGACTGTTAAACGATTCCCTCGAGCGTCCGCTTAACGTAAAGCCACCGAACGCTCTGGAGGCACGAGACATTCCCGGATGTCGACTGCAGATGCTGCCGTCGACACAAACATATCAGACAGGACTTTTCCTTAGGAACGGAAACTCGGTTGGCCCGGTGAATCTCCAGATGCCCAGCGCACCGCGTACGTTGCACGGTCTCAGCGTGGCGTTGCAGTGCCTCCAGCCATGGGGGCGGCTTCCTACAACGCTCGCACCCTTGGGGTTTCCCGGTCAGTCTTGACGATCTTGCACCGTAAAAAAATCCAAGGTCACATTCGATGATCGTCAGGTCTGCCTGCACACAATTTGTTTTGATCGACATAACATTTCAGTGAACCAGGGATCCTCGATTTCTTAATCGAAAGAAAGTACACACGAGCTCGGGATCCTCGAGTGCGCGAAGGATCTCGGCATCCAGTATAGCGTGGCATAGTGTTCGCGCTGAAAACGGGAAAGGTTTTCGGCATTTTCGAAAGGTTACCTTCTAGGCAGACGCTCCCGCGAACCGCTCGAGTCTACCAGGCTAGTGAATCATCTACCTCTCCAATGGCAGGTGCTTTAGTGATATCTGAGCAGCAACTCGTCCGCTACGCAGTTCACTCTGGGACAAAGAGCGGGTAGATTGCGCCTGGACGTCGCTCTGGCCGCTGTAGACTCCCTGCATATTGCTTCGCGATGCGGCACGCAGTACGTCTCTCCGTACAGTTTGCAGGCTCCCAGAATGATTTTGTACTCCGACCCCATGTCGGGTGATCCACGCGTCGAGTCGGCTACCCCAGTGGTATAGCAGAGCCGTTCTGTTTCCGTGATGCATCGGCTCCAGAAGTATAAGCGCCAAGGCGGGCGCTCAAAGCAAGCAATCGCCGCGCGATTGAAGGTACAAAACGGCCAGCACCTCCGAGAGAAAATATGGGATATAGAGCTGGAAGTTAGGGCACAACATAAAGAGCAATTTCTCGTCTGCCAATAGCTATCCCGCAATCTGGAGTCCATAATCAATGAAAATGCTTTGTCACCGCGGCCCGCGGCGGCCGTGCGTTACGCCGCGCAGTACCTCGGGAATTCAATTTCCGACCGACAAACGAACTGGCTGCTGCTTCTCAGTATTTTCTGTCGCCGCTGAGACGCTTCCATGCAGACACCTTCGCACGGAGCGCGTCCTTTCGGGACGCTCTCATACAGTCAGCAGCGTATCCATGCGCTCAAGGCAGAGTTGCTCCGCTATCGGACAGCGTACAGGAGGCTTCGGAGCTATGTTTCTCGAATCAACGATTTGCTGGAACAACGCGAGAGAGCGCTAGCTTGTTCTTCACGTACAAGGCTCTTCCAAGCTATCGAAGAAAAGGTCGTTCATGGCCAGTATCCTGACAAGGAAAATCGGGACTTTTCGTATCTGAATACTTTGGAACCTGTCGCCCCGGTTCAGGTGGAAAAGGAGAGCCTGTTGCTCGAGGGTACGCCAGCCACTGCGTTCAGTGTGAGTCCCGTGTGCGCCCGAGCCCCCAGAGACGGCAGAGCAATTATGAGTGGAACGCTGGGCGGCGATGTGCTCGATTCCTGCAACCGAGCATATTCCGAATACGCAAGCTGCACCACAGCGGCTAAACCCGAGAGTGTCGACGAAAATTCCGGTCAGACTGCAGGCTCTGTCCGAGCTGACGATCTGGTGAGCCCGCCTCGTACAAGTGCTTCGCCACACACCGTGCATAACCCTATCACTGTTGCAGCGTCGATTGAAAATCCTGGATTGCAGGAGGAGGTGCATGATTGCGCGCAAGCGAATGCGGTAGCAAAAGCGCCTGATTCGACGCAAGCACCCTCCGAACCGCCATCGAAAAGCGGGAAACCCCCAACAGAACGGGCTCCGGCGAGGACACAACGACGACAACAACAACAACAAGAACGACGACGACGGCGGCTGCCAGCTATCTGTGTGGAAGAGGTTCCCAATATCTGGGCAGTGAATCCGGAACACCCGCCAGGTGATCGTCGAAGCCAATCGAATGCTCTGATAAGCTGCCTGAAGCGTGTATCTCGGATGCTGGCCGGGGCGCTGGGCCCCTCGAGGCGCATCTGCCATCCATCGTATTCGAAAATCTTCGCATTATGCGGCGTTTCCTTTGGTGCGGGCTTCCTCTCTGCGGTGTTGACCATACAGCACGTAGAGTGCAGCTCTGGAAGCGCGCGGCGAAGCCCGCGTGCCTAAGCGTCCAGCACCGGCGACATGCGGCCTTGTGCGACGCACGCTGAGCATACACCAGCGGAGCGTGCCGCATCTAGTCCACCACGAACAGTGTACTTGGGCACCTACCCGAAATGCGTGGATATGCGTTGCTCCCTCGACACCGGATGTCAGGTCTGTGGACAGAGGACGACGCTGGCGCCGAACCAGAGCCGCAGGCCAGCTGTGCTGTGGCGGAAACGATCGATATCCTCGCAAAGCAATCGAATCTCTCGAGGTAACCTGTTCTCTTTTATACGAACACGAGGGACCAGCATGTTGCGCGCCACATGCTCGAATGAGAACACCTGAACCGCGGAGCGCATGATCGTGGTGCTCGCGCAACGCAGCCGCCATTCTGGGGCGTTGTCGCTACGCGATCACGACATCCAGCGCTGTCTATCGCTGCGGCCTTGGGCTTTTCTCCTTCGGGGCGCTAGCATCGGTCGCACTCGCTATCCGTTGACTGGGTAAAACTGATTCTATGAAATTTTTGAGCCATATCGTGTCCACCACTCTCCTCCTCAGCGAAAGCCGGTTACATTGAGATTTCATGCTGCTGTTCTTGTCGTCTGATGTTGGACACTGAGCCCTTTGTATGATGGAATCGCGCGGTATTGGCGCGAACTTAGACGCCACTCAGGAGCCAGCCATCCAGATCTAGAATTTCCTTATCTTTGGGAATATCGCCTTTCTCGGCCGCGGGAGATAGGTTCCAATCGAATGTTCCGAGGGCGCTTGCGACATCGGCAATCTCGGTATGGTTCGCTAGTTCGAGGCCCTCGTTTGGGGCGAACTCCAACGGAGATACAAGTTCAGAGGCATCTGTCGAACATGTGGTGAGTTTCAGAAAGACCTCATCGCAGCAAGGCGTTTCCTGAGCGGCAAAGTTGTGCGCTCTGCCCATGTCCGTGCATATTTCCTTCGCGATATCTTCCTCGGACATTCTCATAAACGGACACGTCTTTGTCTTCTCTGCTGGGCGCTGTCTGTAGCGGTCCGAGCCAGACGCGCTAAGCGTGCGACGACGAGAGGACGCACACCGAGCTCGCAGCTGCTCGCGAACTCGAAGCTTGCCTACGCCATCCTTCAGACTCGTCAGTGATCCGGAACTCGAGCAGCGGCTCAACGGGGAGTGCGCCACGGTCAGCATGCACCTGTTCACAGGTGAATACGAGCTCGGAAGCATTTCGCCAATTTTTGTCTCCAGCGATGAGGAAACCTGAACGCTAGAGTACGTCTCCGGGAACTGGGGCGCCTCACTACACGATGGCTGACGACTCGGGTCTAAACAGAGGCTATGGAGGGTCTGGGAGGAGCTCTGCGTGGTGTTCGCGTACTCCTCATTCGTCTTGCAGAAGCATGTCTTACCGTTGCCGACTGGAATAGGTTCACTGTTCCGCTGGATACGTTTTCTCGGTCCGGACACAATTTCATGCAGCTCTGTCGCAGTCGAAGCAGAGAGACGCTCAAGCGAGAGTGAACGTGGAACCTGTGATGCATGGTCTCCGCTGGTGCGGGGAAGATTCAAGCGCGCTGCAGTCTCCGCATTCCACGGGCGTCCAGCGGCCAAGGTCGCAGACCGTTCGGCTCGCCAGCGGCGATGCATAGAACTGTTCCACCTATTCTTGATCGCATTATCCGTGCGACCGGGAAGATATTTGCTCATTTTCGCCCAGCAATTCCCAAAACGCGCATGCAGCAGCACAAGAGCCTCGTCCTCCTCGAACGTCCATGCACCTCGACGCACGGACGGATCCAACTGGTTGAGCCAACGCTCCCTGCACTGCTTGCCGCTACGCCCAGGCATACACGCGGCAACAGCAGTCCAAGCTTGAATGCCGAACTGTGCAACCAAACTCAGAAGAAGTGCATCCTCAGCCGGTGTCCAAGGCCCTTTCACGTGCGCGACACTCGGAGACTGACTCTTTCCCGCTACAAGGTCCAGGTTGTCGGACAGCAACCAGCTGCCCCCTTTCAACGAACTATATGAGACGCTTGAGGAGCAAGCTTCAGGAGCTGGCGTAAGACAAACCTCTGGCGACGGTGCTAGTGGAGACTCCGACCGCTTCGCCGACTCGTTACTCGGTGTGCTCGGCGTCGCAAGACCCGCCGATTCAAACGCTTTTGACGGCAACTCCAGAAGCAAATAGCGAAAAGTTGTCTCCTCGTCAAGTGTGAAAGGCTCCACGTCGTCCATTATGGTTCGTCGGCAAGAGTACGTACCACACACCGGCACAGAAAACTTGCTCCTTCGTTAACCAGAGTACTGGCAGCGCGTTACAAGCCGTCGACCAGCAACAGCGCGCTGCAATTGCGTGTGCACCGTCGCGCCGGCGGCGGGTTCATTCGCGCATCGTCCAATATTGAAATCTGGACATTATTGTCCCAAAAGGCTCTCTTGACATCGCACGAAGTTGTCACGTGACATGTTTTGGCGATGCACGAAGGCATCGCGCGGCGATGAGATTCTTGAAACGCTGATCCGCTGCTTTTTGCAGTGCCGGCGCTGGAAACAAGCGCGCAGCTGCCTAGAATGCGAAAAGTAACGGGCCTCTCCGAAGGAACTTATTGTTGAGGAATTTGCGAGTTGGCGGAACAATGGATGCTTCACCAGTCGCTGAGAACCAGTGCGAAATTGGGGATCGCGGGTCAGTGCAGACGTTCTGCTCTCCCAAAAAATAGAGCGGCGATGCGTCCGCACCGACGCTCATTCGCGCCACCTTCCGCTGCAGAGCACACAGGAAACGCAGAAACACCGAGCTCGACCAGTCCCAGAGGCTGCCATAAACATCGGAAACACAGGTAATATTCTGGCGATTGCAGTTTTACTTCATGGGATGCTGGGCTCGGGGAAGGATCTCGGAATGGCTACTTTCGAGGCTACAGCAGCAGGTTCCGCGCTCCGTATTGGTGTTGCGGCATAGCGTTCCACGATATCGGTACCCGGAAAACGTCAAAACTCAGCACTGCGCAGGAAGATTACATGAAGAACCAAGTCGACTTCGTTTGCTTCCAGAAAATCAACTGCAGCCTGAGGACATTCTGCTCCCATTCGTTCCTCAAGTGATAGGCTCGTTCCGGAATAAATCGATGGGCATGGCACACGCTACACTGTGGTGCTGCATGGCACTGCTTCCATGTAGATGGCATCTGCGATCAAGGCGATGCCGGAAGCCGCAGGCAGCAGCACTGGTCAATCGTCGGCAACATCGAGATAACCATGGATTCAAACGCATGCTCCTGCTCTGGTGACAAAACAAGGATTTAATACGGCGGTTCCGGCTACGAAGAGGTAGACATTCTGTGGGACAAGCCCGCGACTTTCATGTCTTAAGTCGATTTCGCGAAAAATTGCGGTTTTCCAACATGCTGCATTATTCAACGGAAGAAAGGCATAGCCGTTCCCGTCTAGTGAAGAACCAGGACTTCATTCCGGTGACCGCATTCGCTATGCTTCGTCAATCGAGCAGGGCATGCACCCCCAGGAGCCGCCTGCGTGGCTACGCCTCCCCGCTCATGCTCTCTTTTTCAAGGCGATATCATTGGTGACCAGGCGAGCTGGTGCGTGCCCAGTGGTGCGTATCCACGAATACAACGCGCGCTCTCTACAACAGCGTCTAGCGGCAGCCTCGGTTGTGGTGCTTTCGGAGTCTGCGTGCGGCGTGCACGAGGCACTGTCACCCTTCAACAAGCTCAGTTTAGAGGAGCCTCACAGGTCTCTTGCGGGACCAAAGTTCAGAGCCGCAGTCTCGCGCACTGGAGGTCGCCTTCTCTCTCTGTGTGTGTATGTGTGTGTGTGTGAGCGACGCAGAGCGGCCTCGCGAAAGGACGCGAGACCCCGCTCTGCGTACATTTACCACAACGATGCGCCTTCCTCGACGAACGTACATAACATAGGGGCATGCTAGAGTCTCCAGCAGAGTCGTCCTCGCTTTACATTCCAAGGATGTGTACTGCCGTTACATCCATACGTGCGCAGCCGGTGATACCACAGCACGTCATCGTGCACAGGCAGGCACACGAGCCGCTCTGTCTCGGGTCCGCAGCTGAGGCACTGTCGCCTCAGAGGTCCAACAGACGCGGATACCGTTCCGCGGCCGCAGAGCAGGTCGAGCGCCCCAGAGGCAGCGCAGCGGCAACTGCCCCGAGATGGAGCGCTCCTGATGATGCCCGCTACAGATCGACTGTTCAATAAATGAATGAATGGAATGCCACCTGGTCGAAGATGTTGCCGAACGGTTCACTAATCCTGTCACGACGCTACGACAACTGGTACGGCCTCCGATGTGCAAGCGGTGTCAGTGCCTGCCCCAGTGCCTGCTCCAGTGCTTGCGTCCGCAACACGCCAACGCGCACGAATAACACTGTCCGCTGGGTATATCGTCGGCAAGTAGATGATCTCGTCGCTGTGCACGGTGCGCACCCGAGTCCAGTCCACAGTGGTCGCCAGCACCGCCAGATAGCACATCAAATGGTTGATCGCATAGTTCCGCCCGACACACATGTGCGGACCGCAGCCAAACGTCAGGAAATGCTTCCGGTACTTTTGCTCCTCCTGCCGTGGCGGCAGCATCCGCTCCGGATCGAAGCGTTCAGGTGACGGAAAGCCCTGCATGCACGCAGTCCAGAGACTCGGCACCACGAGCGCACCTCGCGGCACCTCGTAGCCGTTCGGCAGCTGCACCCGCTTGCTGGCAACCTGCGGAACCATCACAGGCGGCGGCCGGAAGCGCAGCACCTCCAGAACGACCGCGCGCGTGTACACCATCTGCTCCAGCAGCTCGTAGGTGATCGGCTCGTCGTGCGGGCGCAGCCGCTGTTGCTCTTCGCGCACCCGCTGCAGCACGTCGGGTCGCTCGGCCACCAGCACAGTCGTCCATACCAGCGACGCTGTCGACGCATCCTGAGACGCAAACAAAAAGTCCAGCATGGCGTCCGCCATCTCGTGGTCCGCGCTGTACTTGGGCGGCGCCCGGTTCTCGCGCTTCGCAGCTGCAACCTCCTCCAGCACGGACACCGTCCAAAAGTCCAGCAGGCACTGCGGCTCCGCCTCGGCGTCCTTCCGGAAACGCTCCTTCGACGCCCGTACACACGCAGTCAGGTCCCGTAGTACACGCTCCCGCGCCCGTATCGCACGCCACAGGCCCGTCCCAGGCAGCGCTAACGGGAACGACAGAAAACCCTGCGTGATCAGCAGATAGTCCGCACAGAAGCGCTCCCGATCGCGCAGGTACGGACCCACAAACACCGTCTGCGACGTCCGCAGATTCAGGTCGCGGATGCGCGGGCGCACTTCAAATGCGGCCGTGGTGCCGTCCGTGCCGCGCCCCGACAGCCACGCCGCCAGGTGCTCGCGAATCAGGCGCTCCTGGATGCTCACGTACATGCCTAGCGCCTTGGGCGTGAACAGCCGCAGAAAAGACTGCCGCAGGAGCTTGTGCTCCTCGCCGCTCTTGAAGGCAATATTGTTCCGCCCGAGGATCCGCCAGCCGTTCGGGTGCAGTATCATCTCAAACGCGTGCGGGCCGTTCTCGCTGAGCACGTACCGGCTGAGGTCCGTGTCCGTCACGAAAAGCACGAAGAAGCCCGCCAGCGCATTCCAGCTCAGGCCGCACGGGTTTAAGCGCCGCTGCCGCTCCCAGAACCCGTACGGCGACAGCACCATTTCCACGATGCTCCCGATGAGCGGAATCACAAACCGCGGGCCTGGGATTCGCCCGTAGCCCGCCCAGCGCCGCAGTCGCACCTGCTCTGCGATCGCGAGGCCCAGCACCAGCAGCGCAACGTACGCCAGCGCACGGCTGGCGGTACCCCAGCCGGCGATCCCCAGCGCAGCGTCCGCGCGGCGCAGGCAGTGCCGCGCCACCGATACCACCCACTCGGCTGCTGCCAGAGGCGTCGAGCGCGTAAGCGAGGCCGTCTCAATCATTGCTGTCGCAGCTGCGCTCGATGCTCAAGCACGCGCACGCGCCAGCGAGTACGGCCGCGATCGCGAACGCGAACGCGTGTGTCTACGACTAGGAGGCGCGCGCCCGTGTGCTTCAGCAGCGTACGCGCCTTTGGACAGCAGCAAACGCTGACCGGTCCCGCTCAAGCGCTGCGCGTTTCGCCAAAACGTATACACAAACGGCACGCACTTGGTTCACGAGCAAAGCGCTCTGCTCGGTGCCGCTCCAAAATAGTCTCCAGCAACCTCTCGGGGGCGTCTGCGCCCCAGCACGGCACGCGCAGCTCAGCAACGCCTCGCTCGACGGGGTCTCGCTCAGCCTACCGAGTTCAAGCACGGCTTAGACTAGCCTTGCCCTTGCTGTGATTCAGTCCTTGCTTTCCCTCGCCGCACTAGACTCAGACTCGTGCGGCACAGCTGCGCACCGTCACGCCGGGTCAAGCGCGCTCGATCGTGTCAGAGCCCGAGGCAAGCGTTCACACGTGTACACACACACAGACACAAACACACTGATGCAGACAATAAAAACAGTGATATCGACAGGACCAAACCAGAGATGCACACACACACTTCGACCCTGTTTGGAATACACACAAGACGGGTGTTCCCCGAAATACTGCTACACTTGATTGTGTTGAAACGCGCCTTCACCGAATAATGAAATGCGCGGCATCGAGCAGCACGCATCGACGACGCGACAGCCGCAATGCGTGCGTGCGTGCGTGCGTGCGTGCGCATCCATAGACCGCTCGCCTTCAGACGTAGGGCAGCGAGGCACCCGGTCGATGCGGATGCGTCACGCGGGGCAATGCGCGCCACCACGCATCGATTGCGCTGCCGCTGAGGCCTGTTGATGATGATGATGATGGTGATGGTGATGATGGTGATGCTTGGGAGCGAGGCGGGGAGTCGCTGTGCTGCGTCGCCGACGCTGCTGGCTACACGATCGCGGGAGGGGAGGGTTTTGTGTTGATGCTTCTCTCTCTCTGTGTGTGTGTGTATGCATCTAACATCGTGCAGCGTCCCGTAATGGCACCAGATGGTGCAGTCGACGGGGTACGCTGATTTCCCGCAGGCGATGCCCGACATTACGTAGTAGGTATTGGACCAATGTGCACGCGCACCGCTGCAGCGGGTGCTGTATCCTACTGCAGTATAGCTCATCCTTGAATTGCCACATTGGTTGATCATCGCTGAAGAACACTTTTAGCGACCAATAGTGTCTATCCAGCGCTGCTTCAGTGCCGTAACTGGTCATTCCGCACACGCGTCCAGTGCTTTTGCGGCCGACAGTCACTGTAGGCGCCGTATCTGCATACGCTTGCTCTCATGTTTTAAAGCCGCATGCCGCCCAGAATTAGGTGCCCTTTCGTGCTGTTGCCGAGTTGTGCGGGCGTCTTGCGTGTAGACCAGCCCACCGAATCATCATGCCACTGTCGTCCTAGTGAATGCACCATCATCGAAACCCGAATGGATCACGCATTGGACACTGCGAGCGTTTCCGAAGTATCTCGTGAAGATCAACAACGCAGGCGAACGCGAAGGTTGCGCTTTCCCGGTGGCCGGGCAACCTCCAGGGTGACGAAGCACTTTACCCCGTGACAAATCGAAAAGCTTGTGCATACGATGGTACCTTCTGTCCAGCTGATGCCTGCAGAGCAACTGCTGTAATGTTATAGTTCGCGCTCATGGTCCTGATGGCGGAATAAGAGACCATAGGTATCCTTTTTACCCGTGATCTAGGGGTACACTCACAAGCAACGCATGATATCACGACGGGAGCGTGCTTGACACACACCATACTCATCGGTGATTCTTCTGCGCTAACGGTCGCTCTCATCGAGCCGGGCCTGCGTTGGCATGCATTCGCCATCTTCATCGACCGAAATCGCATTCACGCGTATTGCAGGATTCTCCTCTTTGTCCCGCAACAATAGGATGTAAGTTTCTTTGCATTCAGGTCCGTCCAGTGTATCCGACAACCATACCCGGTCGTGAACAACACAACGCCTGTCTGATTTCTTTGGAAACAGTTTTCAGGCAGGATTTGTACCATGCTGCGAAAGCAAATCAGACCGAGGGAGCGCATGCGAAAGCGTCCCAGCCAGCGTGCATTCCAGATGAGGTATCTTCATGAGATCGGCGTCCGAGTCCCGTCGACATGGAAATGCACAGATTTGTCTAGTGGTGTGCCAGGATGATTTTACGGTTTCCGGCGGCACGCTGCCTTCCGGAGCGGCAGCTCTGCAGCGTATAGCGCAGAGATTTCTGCAAACCACTCAAGTCCTTGCATGGAGCGCAGGCTTACGCCCAATAAATGTTCCTTGACATTGGGAGGCACTTTCATCGTCTGGTTCCACAACTGCGGTCGCTAGGTAACCTCGATTGAATGCATCTATCCGACTGGGGTGCTCTACAGGCCCCACGCTTGCTGCTCGAGAACACGAGCTTTCCGAGACATCGATCATGAATACGAGTAACGTTAGAAAGGCTGCCAAGACCTTCTTTTCGCGCGCTCGAGTGTCGAAAAGAAACCAAGTCGTTCAGTCGTGTGACTGCCACCAGGCACTACACGCGGGACCCCCTCGGACCTGGCTTCGGCACTGTGCTCTGCTGCGCGTGAACGTACGAGCTTATGTTTCTAGACGAACGACGACCTGTAGCCGATTACCAACGCAGTACTCAAGGAGCTTCCATACCTCTGACCGGAGGTTCCGCGCGCGGGGGGCGATACACGTCCCTGCCGCCCGCTCCCGGCGCGTTACCGCCGCCCCTGCCGAAGCTCCGAAAACCACCAGGCCCGCCACGACTCCGGTACTCTGACTGGAAGGTACCAGGGCCCCGGCGTTCACCAAAACCACGTTCTCCGGGGGCCCCAGGACGGCGGTACCCGCCAGCGCGGTCACCGCGGAAACCTCCGATCACGCGCGGCGGTTCGGCTTTGGCTTGCAGAGTTTTCGGCACAACGTCTGACGGTACGTTCAGCCATTTTCGTAGGTATTCAATACCCTCGTCCGTTAGGAAGAAATAGTAGTGCTGCCAGCTGAACTGCTCCCGAACGAAGCCGCGAGAACGCAGGGACTGGCACGTTTTGATCACCTCGATGTTCTTGATGTGCTTTAGCTCCATATGCTCTGGAGAAGCAAAGTCCTTCCTCGCGACTAGAACGCCATCACTGAACAAGCGAGCGTAAATGTCGCGTCGATTGGGAGTCGAAACCAACATGAGCCTACGCGTTACAAGAATACGTGCGTGCAGCTGCAGCTGGTCGGGTTGTTGGATAGGTGTGCGGCGACAGCGCGGGGCACCTTGGAAACCAAACTAGACATCTTTGTTCTAATGGGACACGACCATCCCTGGCCTGGAAACGAGTGCGCTTGCGTGACGTGCTGGCAACGATGCACCGGCGGGTCCGTTCTGCGCGATAGAGGCGGACAGAGCCATGTACCGTCGATGTTTCATCTGCGAACGCTGGGCCCTGAAGCCGCACAGCATGTCTCGACCGCTGTACCTTCAGGGACCACTGATTACCACTCAAACTTCATCTCGATTTTGCGTGCGCTGCCGCCTCGGCGCTATGCCAGCACCGCATCGAAACGAAACTGGGCAAAATCGATTATTTGTCCAAGCAGAAAGCCAGTATGACCGGCGGCTTGGTGAATACCACGCGCACAGCCGCTGTTCAGCGAGCACCTCGGCGCACCACCACCCACGAAGAGCGGCTCTATCCAACGCCCATGTCAGCGGCATTCGAGAATTCTCTATCGCGTTGCATACGTCGCATCTGGGAAATTTCATCAACCATGCACGGTCAACATCGTCTAGGAAATATAGGCTCACGAGATAGAGAGACGCTCTGCATGTGCGATAATCCCCTGTAAACCTCGATCTGTGCACGCACGGACGCACGCACGGACGCACGCACGGACGCACGCACGGACGCACGCATCATGCACCGCGGTGATCGCCACGTAGCGTCATTGCAGCCGTCGCCGCCGCCGCCGCCTGCCGGCAATCAGTTGGTCGACGGCGCACACATCGCGAGCGGCGCCGCCGCGTGCGGTGTCCGCCTGCTGCGACGCATCACGCGACGCGCCAAGGCTCCCCGCTCCATCATCATCATCATCATCGCCGCCGTCGTCATAACTAGGCGCACCCGCCGGCTTCTGTTGTCGATTATTACAGAGCGCAGTACAGGGCTGTAGTAAAAAAAAGAGAAAAAAATAAAATAACGTTAAAGAAATGGAGGACAGCAGAGGATCTAGCGCAGACGCGACTGGACTTTCTACTATGATCAGGGACTTGTCGCTGAACAGTGGTAGCGGGTCGAAACAGAACTCGACTAGCACTGGCGTTGGTGTTGCTGGTGCCACGGGTGCACCAGCTTCTGGAGAAACCTCAAGTCGCAAGACTTCCCCGATGAGCTACGCCAGCGCAGCCCAACAGTCGGGAGCGGAGAGCGGGGTACTTGGTGGCACAGCGGGCGGGCCGTACGCAGCTTCGGCTGCTGCGCAAACCGCACGTGCGCCCTCCGCGAGCAGTACCAGCAGCATCAGCAGTGGCGGCGGCAGCAAAGGCCCCGGCGGAGCGCTACAGGCCGCTGGGGAGGGCATCCCTCCTGCGCAGAGCGTATCGGGCGCTGGTGCCGCTGGTTTCGGAGACGGATCTGTGGCGGGCTTCGCCCTAAACGGTATGAGCTCGTTGCCAGCGAGCGGAGCTACTGCTGTGCCAGCCGCATCAGCGAGCGGAACGGGCGAACTGCCAAACGTGTCTCTCTATGTTGGCGATTTGCAGCCAGATGTCGTTGAACAGAACCTTTTCGAGCTGTTTTCCTCCGTCGGACCGGTCGTCTCGGTAAGAGTCTGCCGTGACGTTGTAACCCGTCGCTCGCTTGGTTACGCGTACGTCAACTTTCAGAACCCAGAAGACGCCGAGAGAGCGATCGATGTCCTGCAGTTCTACGAGGGGCCGCTCACGAAAAATAAGCCCATTCGGATCATGTGGAAGCGCAGTGATCCTTCGCAACGCCGAAATCCCGAGGGAAATATCTTCATCAAAAATCTCGACAAGAGCATTGACAACAAAGCGTTGTACGACACATTCAGCACATTTGGCAAGGTTCTTTCGTGCAAACTTGCGACCGACGACAAAGGCAATTCCTTGGGATATGCGTTCGTGCACTACCAGGACGCGAATGTGGCGAAATACGTCATCTCGAAGATGAACGGCATGTTGCTCAACGGACAGAAGGTTTACGTTGGAGAATTTCGCCCAAGACGCGAGCGCGAAGCCACTGGGGAATTATCCACCAAGTTCACGAACGTGTACGTCAAAAACTTGGATGAGTCGTTGTGCACGACCGAAGAGGTGACAAAGCTATTCGCGCCATATGGAAACATCACGTCGATTTTCATCCCAACGGAAACCGTTCAGGAGCAGCAACCACACCACGAAGACGAGCACCGTGCACCTAGTGAAGAAGCGAGCAGCGAAGCGGGTCGCCAGGGTGGCAGCAGCCAAGAGGTCAAGTCGGCGGGCGCCGACCAATCGAATGCGGCACCAGACCTGGAAACGTCGGAACGGAACGATGGAGCCAAGGCTCCAGAGAATCGTGCGCATGCTCAAAGCGTTGTGCGCGTGCGACCTCGAGGATTTGCCTTTGTCAATTTTGAGACGCCCGAGCAGGCAGCTGCAGCTGTAGAGGCTCTGAATGGAATGGAGCTTAACGGAAAGACGCTCTATGTCGGGCGAGCACAGAAGAAAGCCGAACGCGAGGCGATGCTACGAGCGCAAATGGAGCAGCTGCGCAACGACAGGATGCAGAAACTCCAGGATGTGAACCTTTTCGTGAAAAATCTCTCCGATGATGTGGATGAGAATCGCCTCCGAGAAGAGTTCTCCCGCTTTGGCACAATCACCTCGCTGCGTATCATGCGCGATGAAAAGGGCGTGTCGAAAGGGTTCGGGTTTGTTGCGTTTTCGCACCCTGATGAAGCGATCAAGGCCGTCACTGAAATGAACCAGCGAATTGTCGGTCAGAAGCCGATATACGTGGCCCTCGCGCAACGCAAAGACCAAAGAAGAGCACAGATCGAGGCACAGCGAGCGGCGATGATGCGAGCCCAGATGAGCTTCCTTCCGCCTGGCTTGGCTGCATCCATGTACGTTCCTGGAACTGGCATGCCGACACCTTCGGGTTATCCATATCCGTACGCAGTGCATCCGATGCAGATGCAGATGTCCATGGGCATGAGCCGCGCTATGTCCGCGATGCCCGGTGGTGCTGCCTCGGGTGCCATGACGTACGGCGGATTCGCAATGCAGCCAAATATGGCGGTTGGAGCATCAGGTATCCCGCGGATGAATATGACCTCGCCGAATATGACGAACGCTGCGCCCGCATCCGCCGGCAGTATTCCAATGGGCGGCCCAAATGCCGCCATGCTGATGCAGGGCCGCATACCCTACGCTACCGTGGGATCGCAGCAGCCAATGACGAGCACGCTTGGCTCTGGTCAGGTTCTGCAGAACAGCGGGGCGCCGGGCGCTGTAGTCGGCGTACCCGGATCGGCAAACGCCGAAGCAGGTGCCACAGCGGCCGCTTCTGGTCATCCCAACCCGAACTTTGCAGCAAGCGGCGTTGCAGGTCGTGCGGGGCCTCGCCAAGCGCGAATGGCTGCCCGTATGGGTCCAGCATCTGGCCCGATGCCGGGAGTATCCATGCCAGCCATGGCGTCAGGGTTACCGACCGGCCTGGGTGCACCCGGCATGGGCTACAAAATGGGTGGCGCGATGCGGGCGCCTCCTGGCGGTACCATGGCGGGTATGGTTGCCATGTCACCAATGACAGCTGGGGCGGGCAACACGGTACCGTCCGGTGCCATGGGTAACATGATGATTGGCTCTGCGGCATCGCAGCCGCTCACCGTCCAAATGCTTGCGAATGCGGACCCCAAACAGCAGAAACAAATCCTTGGAGAGCGGCTCTATCCACTCGTTTACCAGCAACTTGTGCGTGAGGGTAAGCGAGAGCTCGCTCCGAAAATAACCGGTATGCTTCTGGAGATGGACAACTCCGAAGTGCTCCACCTTGTTGAGTCCCCAGAGGCCCTGCAGGAGAAAGTCGAAGAGGCGCTCGAAGTCTTGCAGCAACACCTGGCTAGTTTACAGGCCAAGGCCGCTCAGCATACCTCCGCACAACAGGGCTTGTCATCAACAGCGCCGTCAAACTCTAGCGCGTAAATCCATCTGTTTCCGTCTCGCGTATTCGTTTGTGCACGACCGGTCGAGGTTTCGGGGACAAGCGCGCACGTTTCGATGTGTGCGTACGCGTCCAGTCGTCCGCGGCTTCAGCGGAACATCGCGTGAGCCGCCCGATGTCGCAGCGTCGTCACGAGACGCGGTCTTGCGTCGCAGCATCGATCTTCATAGCGCGCACACACACACATATAGACGTAAAACCTCCACCCAGTCGGGCTCGTGTGCATTTCGCGCGAAAGGTTCTGGATCCGTGTCGCGCGTGCACCCAAAGTCACTGCTGTATCGGGCGATTGGGCTCGTTTCGCGGCTTTCTGCAACGCGTAGTCATCCGAATTACAGCAGGAAATTTCGCTGAATATAACACAAGTTCTCAGTCAAAGTCCTTGATCATATGAGGCGTACCAATGCTGCACAGCATGCTGGTGCCTCGTCCAGCGCATTCACTGATCCATGGTGTCCAGATTCCGCGCTTTGAATGCCCACGAACGTTGCATACCACGCATGGAGTCGCTGTCTAGCGATTGCGCACAGAACGTACACGCGCTTGGAGAGCGAGTGCACCCCAAACCCGGCAACACCTTCGACTTTGCGTGCTTCGACCAAGCATGACCAGAAGGAAAATCCTGCAGCCGCTGACTCTGGAGGCGCTTGCGTTCCATATTCATGCACGTTCAGGCCGCCAAATCAAGAATCCCATGCTCATCAGAGACTCCTTTCTCACGAGCAGTGACCCAGACGGGCATTGATGTTCGTCAGGTGCTCGTATCGCGCGAGCACCGGACGCGTGCGTGGAGCCGCTTTACCGTCGCGATGCTTAAACTTGATGAAAACAGTACCAGCATCGCCCTACGATACCCTGTTCGCCATGTATTGGAACGGGCCATCAGCGCGTCCAGTACGCAGCATCACCTTGTTTCACTTGTCCAGAATCTTCAAGTTCCAATGATATGCACGCACGCACGCATCGATACGTGTAATGTGAGTGCGTATCCATGCACTCTACACTACTTACGATCGACGTTAAAAGAAGGGAAAACGTTTCCATATTGTCGAAAGTTTACGTTCTTGGTGGGAGGTCCCGCGAGCCGGACGAGTCAGCCCGGCTAGTGCTTGATGCTTCCACCAGTGGCAGGTGCTGTGGCAAGACCTGCGCAGCTCGACCGCAACGCATTTCATTCTGAGACCTTGAGCAGGTTGCTACGTCTGGGCGTCGCCCTGGTCACAGCAGACTTGTCGTACATCGCTTCGCGCTGCCGCAGGCAGTACGTCTGTGTGCGCAACTTGCAGGCTCCCGGAATGATAATTAGCCGTGATTCCGTGTCAGGTGTAGGATTCCGCGAGCCGACGCCCTCTGTGGTACGGCAAAGCCGTTCTATCCCTGTGCAGCTTCTGCTTCAGCGGTATACGCGCTACGACGGGTGCAACAAGGCAGGCACTCGGCACACGATAGGACGTATGAAACGACCAGCATATCCGAGAGGAAGTATGGGTAATGGAACTTGAAGGTAGGTGGTTCATCACGGACGCTTTCCCGAAAGCCATTATCCATTCCGAATTCTGGTATCCATGGTCAATCTAAATGTTTTGTCTTCTGAGACAAAATCGATACGTGTACGCATGCGTCTATGCACCAAGTGTCGCTGTTGACGACATCACTAAGCGCCTGGGGGCGGGCACAGCGCGCACGCCGCCGCTCCGTGAGCGCGTGCGTGCTTTGACGCGCGTGCGTGTGTCCATCGACGCTTCACGCATTATCTCCAGCGGATCGAGTGTTTCCACTGCGAGCGCTCGCTTGCTAGCGTTAGTTTACGCAGTATACGGCGGCTTGTTGAAGAAGCTTTTTTTGTACTGGAACGTGAAGCGTTTACCATCGAGTTGGGGAAATAGTTTTTTTTTTTGTTTTCTAGGACTTGTCGAAGTGTAACTTGACCGAGCGCAGCATGGCATTGAAACACGAGGTCTTCCAGCGGGCTGTGCTCGAGTCGCACGTGGAACCGGAGCGCGTTCGTTTGCTGAACCAGTGCACTCCGAATACTGCGACTGGGACGTACGTGTTGTACTGGTGTACGCGGTCGCCGAGGGCGGTTCACAATGAGGCTCTTGAGGTTGCCAAGTCGCTTGCGCGCCTCGTGCGTCTGCCGCTGGTTTGTTTGAACGTCATCGATCTGGAAGAGGCACTGGAAGGGTCTCTTCGACACGTGCTTTTTCAATTAGAAGGGCTTGTGGACTTTAAGAGGGGGCTCGTGAAGCGCCATGGTCTCTCCCCAGACGCTATACATACGAGGCTGGATCCCGCTTTGAGCGTGGTTACCCGGCTGGACCCGACGGGAGCCTCTTCCGCAACGAGCAGAACTGGCGAGGAGAGCGTCCCGTACACACCTGAGAGTCCGCCGGCATCCACAACGATTGTCGGTGGTCTGAGCGTTCTCGGTGGTGCAGCTCCAGCGCTAGTGGGCGGGCGAGAAGCCCCTGTCACACCACAAATATGCAGCTTCGAGGGCTTTGCTTCTCGCGCGTATGCTATCGTCACAGATCGCGGGCACTTGCGCTACCAGCGGGCTCGAGCGGCGCGCGTTGCAGCGCTCGCAGGGCGTCCTCTGTTAGAAGTCGAGACGTCGTTGATTGTTCCAGTTGAGACTGCTAGTGTTCGCGAGGAAGTGGTCGCGTCAACCTTTCTTGACCGCATGGGCAGCGGTCTCGGAGAGCGATACTTGCATGAGCTGCGCCCGAGCCCGCCCCTGGAACCCGCACCTGCAAACGTCTTAGCAGACCTGCATACGCTCGGGTACTGGCCGTTCCCTCAGGTTGATCAGGGCTGGTCTGCGGAGACGTGGCTCTCGTCTGTGAATCGCACCCACTTGCTGGAGGTACTGCGGTACCACGGCGTCGACTGTGATGCGCCGATTATCAGCGCCTCGGCGTATCGAGGCGGTGAGACAGCTGCTCGCCGCTTGCTCTCAGTGTTTGTCGCACGCAAACTTTATGGCTACGCGGTCAAAGCAGAGCACCAAAATGAGGCGCTTCGGGCGGAGTATGGCTCCCTGCTTTCTCCTTACCTGACTTTTGGGCACATTTCTCCTGTCTACGTGGCGATCAAAGTTCACCGCGCAGCCGCGGAGCGCGAACTCGACGAGCACGGTGGGCGTATGCGAGCCTGCGACAGCGCCGAACGGGTCGTGGCCTCTCTGGAAAAACACCATGGCGAGGATACGGGTGACTCGGGGGAATCTTTTCCCTCGCAGGCGGGGACGGCATCGCCTGGGTGCACGAGCGAGGAGGCTTTTCTTTTAGGCAGTGCATCCTCGATGTTGAGCATCGGCTCGTCAGCCAAACGGACCCTGACAACTGCTGATACCCTGACGCTTCGTGCGGCAGTTGAGATAGCCTCGCAGCAGCCTGATGTTCGCAAGTTTATGGAAAACATGTATCGGCGAGAGCTCGCGTACAATTTCGTGATGTACAACAAGCGTTACGATTCGTTCGATGGCGCGGTGCCGGTCTGGGCACGCCGCTCGCTCTACGACCGAGCGTCGCGGCGCACCAGCCACTACCAGTACTCCGAGACGGACTGGTACAATGCCCGGACACATAATATGCGCTGGAACGCTGTGCAGCGTGAGTTGTTAACACGAGGTCGCAATATCTGCCGTGATCGCAATTACTGGTGCCAAAAAATCCTTGAATACGAAAATGATCCTGCACATGCGTTTGAGCTGGCGATTCGCATTAACAACCACTTGATGCTGGACGCCAACGATCCCGTTGGATACGCGACCTGTGCGCAATGTTTCGGGCGCTGGCAACAGCCGGTGACCCGCGCATCTACGTTTCCAGGCAGGGATCGAGATCCAGCGCCGGAAGCAGCGTTTGGCGAACAACTTGGCCTCGTACCGGAATTATACACATTGCGAACGGATGAGCAATGGAGAGCTGCAGAGACGCTCGCTGAAATGATCGACCAGCGGCTTGAAATCGTTCCCATACCCGAAAACGACACCGTAGACGCGTATTAACTTTTCTCGTGGTGCCACTACGCAGATCCTTCAAGAAAGCGCGCACCACTCTAGCGCCCTGTGCACGAAAGAGTGTTTGGCGACCACGCCGTAGGAAACACTGGAGCACGGGCGCTCGCAACCCACACAGCAGCTTTATCGCGGGCCCCCTTTCTTTGCGTGCATTCGACCTTTTGATGCCCTTTAGAATGACCGAACGGAATGGGGATGTCGAATGTGACGAGGTCACTGTTTGAAACGCATTCCATGTCTGCGGAGTTGGCGTTCGACGACGAGAACTCACACAACATCTGACCGTTCAGGGGCCCGCCGTGCGCCTCTCAAATCGAATAGCTGCTTTTGATGATGGACATTATGGTTTAAAACCTCGAGCACTAACTAAATGAACTGCGATCAGAGCCTATCGAGCATAGGCGGCAGGCGCGATGCCCAGCACATGTCCGGGACCAAAGTTTTCGATTCGTCCCTACGCGACCTTGCATGGGTACAAGCGCATTCGCGAAGCCCGCACGGTCTCTTTGGACCCGCGTTCGTGTCAGGACGCTGGCACCCACCAACGCTTATAAGCGTCGAGTGGCAACTCCGTGGGGAGACACGCGCAAGCAACCGACGAAGGCTCGAGTGCAACATCAATATGCCGACGTGCCACTAAAGTGCGAGCTTCCGTGCCCGGCGGCGCCCCGAGCGCACAAATCTACGACTCTACGGGCTCGAGCCGACCAAGCGCGTTGGCGACACGAATGTCAAGTGCTGCAGCGCGTTTCACAATCGCTGCTCTCTTACGAGCAGACACGCTGTGTGCAATCACCGCGCAGTACCTTCTATTGTGCATCAAGAGGCACTCCAGATCCTTCGAGTTGTGAACTAGGAACGGAAAGAATCCACTTGGCAGCATATGACGCGTTTTCCTCGCTGATCCGTACCCGATGTTCGGCATCAGCGTTTTGCCGTTAAACCTGCGTCGAACCGCGGAGTCGATGCCTTTCGGTCGGCGCCAGGACTCTTTCACTCGTTTAAAACGGTCCGATTGATGACGCCGAAAGCGCTTTGTCCTTTTTTTCACAACGCGGACGTGCTCAAGTGGTTCCGGCATCCTACAAAACTTCTGGTCCTTCGGCTTTGTCGAGACGCGCTCGCTGCGTAAACAAGGCACGGGCAACGAGCCTAGCGTCGACGCCTGACCGCTCAGCGCAATGGCGCTGCGTGCGACGCGCGTGCTTGGTGTCGACGAGGCGGCGCTCCGGATTCTGTATCAATAGGTACAAATTGTGCCTTTCCCTGACGAATACCGGTCGATCGACGACGCGCACGTGTATCCGATCAGCGTGGCGTACTGACCCGCTCGCACGGTGGCTACCCTGAAGGGTTTTTACAACTTTCTCCATGTCGATATCCTGGACATTCCAAGTACAAAAAAGCTCTTATGAATTCATAGGTAGTTCCAGGATGCTCGTTGGTTTTTTTGGAGTGGCTCCTTCGATACGTTCCCAGTGGAATTCGTCATGGCATTCGAATCAAGGGCCTTCGCGAATGCATCGATCAGGGATTCGTGAAGTACCCGATTTCATGATCCAATGCATATGCACAGGCTCCCATGCGTTCCATTTTACGCCGTACGACATGTTCAAATGACGGATGCTTCAAATTTTCGATCTTTGGTTTTCAAGGCAACTCGTGGGTGCAGCAAATCGCGCAGTGCGATGAACGATCCAACATTCTCGATGACGTTCCGCGACGACGCATTCACACGCTCATACCGAAAGGTCACAGAATTCGTCATGTCAAATTATGGATTCTCTTCGAAAGATGAATCCTCACCTCTTTGATGGCATTGACGAAACGGAATACCCCAGCAGTAGCTCGGTGCGACTCACGGGCTAAGCTCCGAGAGGCTCCCGCCTGTGCTCTTTCCACACGCAGAAAGAATCTTGGAGTCAGACTTGCGCACGTGATCGTAGCGACAGCATCGAGTGGCGCATGCGTCACTGCATTCCAAGAAGGGTGCGTAGACGCATAGGATTTTGTCGATTTGGTTTTTGGCCGGGATTTTCCTTTCGAAACTTGTATCATCAGAGACAAAACCGCATGCCACATATCGTCTGCGGATTCGAAGCGTGAACGCTTGCGCATGCAGGGCGCAGCGTGCACCCGCGCCGAGGACATTGCTCAGAGGAAGCCCGTGGTCGAAGTATATGGCACCGGTCGCGGAAACGGAGGGCGGCATTGAGACGAGCTTCCTCTACCCGTCATGGGCGGGTTTTTTCCATTGACAAAACGTTTACTTAGGCCAGCGTTCTCCGATTACGCGCATTTTTCTTTTCTTACTCTTTTTTTGTGTTTTTTTCAGAGCGAGTTGGGGTATCCATCAACCCCCTACCTCCATGTTACATTACCTATACTTCGTCTCGGATATTCTGGTCGTTTCATACATCCTATCGTGTGTGCCTAGTACCTGCCGTTCCGTATCCTCCTTTGTGCCTGAACCGCTGGAGCAGATAGGTCATAGAGCTAGAACAGCTTTTCTATACCACAAAGGGCGTCGGCTCGAGGTGTGCTTCACCCGACGTAGAATCGGGTCTCGTCGTCAGTTTGTGCTCGGACAGTCTGCGGATGCAGGCTTGTCTTCGCTGCACGACACGCTGGAGAAACTTGGCTGTTAGGATATATCGTGCGAGCCGCCTCTCTCCTTCGTGATCATGCATGGAATGCGTTGTCGTCGGTTGGAAATGCGGATTTGTGCTTGACACCCACTACAGAAGGAAGGCGTAGAGAGCACTAAACCCGTGTGCGTATCCGATTCGCTGGACCTTCCGCTTAGAAGGTAGCATGTGAGTTTGTTGGCCACTAATGAGCACTGAGGATCTGTTAGCGGACCATCAGTTGCCAGTGCTGCACTCAAAGTGAATGTCCGGCCCTCGGCTATCATGGTGATGCCCAGCTGCTGCTGTCCTTCAAGGAGCTCGCTGCGCTCCTGCTTCCAGCGCGGGCACTGTAAGCCTAAATATGTCAGCGTCTCGGGGATTTCGTCTCGATAGCAGGGACAGTGTGACTCCCAGTGCGATTCCAGTGTTCCTATCCGGCTTAGAGCCGGTGCTGGTAGCCAGGAGCCACCAACGCGGATTTTGGCGAGCAACTGGGTACCTCGAGCAAGTCCCGGGAGTTCCAGCGCCTCCCACCAGTACTTGCACGTGTTTGCTAGGTTGTAGTTCCGGTATAGAGTCAAGCCGGCGTTAAGGGCGCAACTGGTACCATGTCTACGTTCCCGTATTGTTGTTCGGACCGTTCGCTTGAGGCGACGGGAGCCTTGTACATTTCTGGGGAACGATTGGGGAGCGTGTTTTCGCCCAAGAGGCGCTTCAGCCAAATCTGCGTCGATTTCATCCAAGTGATCTTGCGGTGCGTTGGGGTCTGCATGGATATCCGACTGAACCAGGTGTTCATGGTTGGCCCTTTGCCCCATATGCGTGCCCGGCAGCCTGCTGCTATCGCCTCTGTCGAGGGTATTTGGAGTTCAAGTCCGAGTGCCAGCGGGTTGGTTGCTCTGCTCTGCATTGAGCATCCAACTACAACGAGTCGCATTGCCCTGTTGGCGGCTGTCTGCAGACGCGAGGCATTTGTGTGCTTCATGCCGCACCATTCAGCACCACAGGTCGCAGGCTGGATGATACATATCCTTAGTGCGCTGGTACGGATTGCTAAGGGGATAGAGGGGTCGGATAAGAATGGGCATGCGATCGCTGTACGTCTATGCATCTTGGCGATCATCTCGTTAACGTGTGCCTTTTCGTCGAGCGTCGGCGTGAGACAGACCCTAGGTAGCGATATTTTTCCACGATTGGAATTTCCTGATTCTGCAACCGCCACGAGCGATTGCGAATGCTCTGCGAGTCTCCATGGATGGCCATGACGCCGCACTTCGATGCTCCTATGCTCATCTCCCAGCGATCGGCCCAGGCGCTGACTTGTTCCATGCTAGCCGCAAGCGTTTCCGGGGCGGGTGCCAACAGCACGACATCGTCCGCAAATAGAAGGCCTGCGAGGCGGTTCCCATGTGGGCGCTCCTCACCGGGTTCTCCGCAGTCTATCCACGGCACCTCAACTCCGTATTGTCTGCAGTTGTTCAGCAAATCGTTGATGAAGATGTTGAAAAGGAGCCGGGATGCAGGATCGCCCTGTCGCAGTCCACGGCGGATTCTTATCGAAGGGGTTCTTGAGCCGTCGCCTAGTCGGATGCGCATCCACGAGTCTGCATAGAGCGCACGGAAGAACGCTAAGCACTTTGCGGAGACTCCGGCTCGTTCCATCTTCAGAAATGGAGCCTCATGCGGGAACGTGTCAAAGGCCTTTTGGAAGTCGATGAAGCATACGTAAGTTGGTTGTTGGTCGCTAGTGAAGCGACGTTGCGCCACTTCAATGAGGGTCAGGGCATGGCTCATGCACTCCTCGTGGCTCCGGAATCCAGCCTGTTCTGGGGCGAAGAACTTGCGTTCCTCGAGGCGCCTCTGAGTCCGGTTCGTGGGAATGGCGCAAAGTAGCTTCATGATTTACGGGATGAGGCGCATAGTCCGGTAGTTGTCCATGTCTGTGTGTGTGTGTGTGTTGGAGTCCTTTTTGAGGATCGGTACGACCTCGGCAGTCCTCCGTACATCTGGGATGTACGCTTCTTCAGACATGCGTTGGATGAGTTCCAGAAGGCGTTTGCCTAAGATTGTGTCAGGCTCATCTGGTGTCGATGGTGTCCTTGTTGTCCCGTCTTTTGGGGTCACCAGTTTCATCCACTCCGTAGGGATACCGTCAAAGCCAGGTGTTTTGCGGTTGCTTGCGCATAGCAGGGTCCGGACAGATTCAGGCCAGAAGATTGGGTCGTTCCATTCCGGTACCGGGTCGAGGCGTGCTACTTCTGCAGCATATTGGAGCCAATAGATTCGGTCTTGGCAGTGCCCAGTTGCGTCTTCATGCAGCTCTCTCCCGTGGTCTATCTAGGCCGCATTCACTGAGGCACTCTCCGTCCTCAGCTCTTCCTTGTAAACGATTCCTGTGAGCCCCAAGCACTTTTTTGGTGGGTCCAGTCTCGATAGAATGTAGCGCCAGGTCTCATCTTCGTTGGTGCTCTCGAGCATAGATTCCGCCAGGGAGG
>Ga0080006_1163944_pt1 | contig 30554 bp, 26 predicted proteins | sample RS3BMetagenome_FD_69209 | JGI IMG/M metagenome (GOLD analysis project Ga0080006, IMG submission 69209) | Ferric oxide microbial mat and aquatic microbial communities from Rainbow Spring, Yellowstone National Park, USA - RS3B (SPADES... ...
GGCCCCGACGGCACCGGCCACCGGCGCGGACGGCCGGGCCGGGGCGGCCACGGCGGCGACCAGGTCCCCGGCGGCCACGGCGTCGAGCCACGGCCCCATCCGGGCGCCGGCGGTGCCGGCGGCGCCGGTCGCGGCGAGGTCGGCGAGCAGCGGTGCGGCCAGGCCGGTGGTGGCCACGAGCGGCTCCGGGAGCGCCACCCGCCCGGCCTCCTCGGCCAGCAGCACCAGGTCGACGAGGCCGAGGCCCAGGCCGCCGTGCGCCTCGGGCACGGTGAGCCCGGCGACCCCGAGGTCGGCCAGGGTCGCCCACCGCGGCGTCCGGGCCGCCGGTGCCTCGTAGGCGGCACGCACGTCGTCCGGGGTGCACTCCCTGGCCAGGACCTGGCGGACGGTGTCGCGGAATTCGAGCTGGGTGTCGGTGAAGGCGAAGTGCATGTCGGTCGCTCCCGCTCAGGCCCGCGGCAGTCCGAGCATGCGCTCGGCGACCACGTTCCGCTGGATCTCGTTGGTGCCCGCGTAGATGGGCCCGGCCAGCGCGAACAGGAATCCGTCGAGCCACCGGGCGTCGACCCCGTCCCCGTGGAACTCGGCCTCGGGACCGAGGAGGTCGAGGGCGGTCCGGTGGATGGCCAGGTCGGTCTCGGACCAGTGGATCTTGTTGGCGCTGGCCTCGGGCCCGACCGACCCGCCGTCGAGCACCCGGGTGGCCGTCCACAGCGTGTTCAGCCGGTAGGCCTCGGCGTCCGTCCAGGCCCGGGCCACGGCGTCCGCGCTGCGGCGGGCCCGGTCGGGGTCGGTGGCCAGTCGTTCGGCGTACAGGTCGACGAGGCGGTCGGCGGCACGCGAGTAGCGGGCCGGACTGCGGAGGCTCAGCCCCCGCTCGGACCCGGCGGTGGCCATGGCCACGTTCCAGCCCCGGCCGACGTCGCCGAGCACGAGGTCGTCGGGGACGAGCACGTCCTCGAAGAACAGTTCGGCGAACCCGGTCTCGCCGTCGATCTGCGGGATCGGCCGGACGGTGACCCCGGGGGTGGCCATGTCGATCAGGAAGTAGGTGAGCCCGCGGTGGCGCTCGGCCTCCGGGTCGGTGCGGAACAGCCCGAAGCACCACTCGGCGAAGGCACCGCGCGACGCCCACGTCTTCTGCCCGCTGAGCACCCAGCCGCCCTCGGCGTCCGAGCGGCGGGCCCGGCTGCGGATGCCGGCGAGGTCGCTGCCGGCGTCGGGCTCGGACCACCCCTGGCACCAGATCTCCTCGGCCGAGGCCATCGGCGGCAGGAACCGGGACTTCTGGGCGTCGGTGCCGAACTCGAACAGGGTCGGGGCCAGGAGGAAGATCCCGTTCTGGCTCACCCGCAGCGGAGCCTGGGCCCGCCAGTACTCCTCCTCGAACACGAGCCACTCGAGGATGCCCACCCCCCGCCCGCCGTACTCCTCGGGCCACGACACGACGGACCAGCGGTCGGCGGCCAGCTCGGACTCCCAGGCGCGGTGGGCCTCGAACCCCTCGGCCGTGTCGAGGGAGGGGAGCGACCCGGGCGCCGGCGCGTGGGTGGCCAGCCAGGCCCGGGCCTCGGCCCGGAACGCCTCGGTGGCGTCGGTGTGGTGCAGGTCCATGGGTCGGTCCATCGGGCGGGTCCCTCGTTCGGCCGCCGGCGTGGCCCGCCGGCTCGGTCGAGGGGAAATCTGACACACCGCCAGATTTCCGGCAACCGTGGCCCATCGGCAACAATGGCCCCATGGCCAACGCTGTGATCGTCGACGTCGTGCGCACCCCGGTCGGGAGGAAGAACGGGCGGCTGTCCGGGTGGCACGCCGTGGACCTGGCCGCGCAGCCCCTCGCCGCGCTGGTGGCCCGCAACGACCTGGACCCGGCGATGGTCGAGGACGTGATCTTCGGCTGCACGATGACCGTGGGGGAGCAGGCCATGAACATCGGGCGCAACGCGGCCCTGGCCGCCGGGTTCCCCGACACGGTGCCCGGCACCACGGTCGACCGCCAGTGCGGGTCGGCCCAGCAGGCGGTGCACTTCGCCGCCCAGGCCGTGGCGTCGGGCGCCATGGACATCGTGATCGGCGGCGGTGTGGAGGCGATGAGCCGGGTCCCGATCGGGTCGACCACCGAGCACGGCCCCGGCGAGGCCTACGGCCCGACCGTCCACGGCCGGTTCGACTTCATCCACCAGGGCCTGTGCGCCGAGGAGATCGCCCGGCGCTGGGACATCTCGCGCGAGGAGATGGACCGGTTCGCGCTGCGCTCCCACGACCGGGCCGCCCGGGCCATCGCCGAGGGCCGCTTCGAGCGCGAGATCGTCCCGCTGGCCACCCGCCGGGCACGGGTCGAGGACAAGGTGGCGGTGGCCGGGACCGACGAGGGCGACCCGGCGGGCGAGGGCCCCCTCGCCTCCGACGAGGGCGTCCGGGCCGGCTCCACCTACGAGAAGCTGGCGTCGCTCCCCCCGTGCTTCGTCGAGGACGGCCGGGTGACCGCCGCCTCCTCGTCCCAGATCTCCGACGGGGCCGCCGCCGTGCTGGTCATGTCCGAGAAGCGGGCCGGCCGGCTCGGCCTCACCCCCCGTGCCCGCTTCCACACGTTCGCGGTGGCGGCCAACGACCCGGTGATCATGCTGACCGCCCCGATCCCGGCCACCACCCTGGTGCTCGAAAAGGCGAAGCTCTCCCTCGACGACATCGACCTGGTCGAGATCAACGAGGCGTTCGCCTCGGTGGTGCTGGCGTGGGAGAAGGAGCACCACCCGGACATGGACCGGGTCAACGTCAACGGCGGGGCCATCGCCATCGGGCACCCGACCGGCGGTTCGGGGGCGCGCCTGCTCGCCACCCTCCTCAACGAGATGGAGCGCACGGGCGCCCGCTACGGGCTGCAGACCATGTGCGAGGGCGGGGGCCAGGCCAACGCCACCATCATCGAGCGGCTGGGCTGAGCGGAGGGCAGCGGCGCCCCGACGGCCCGCGGGCCCGCCCCGCGTAGCGGGCGCCGGAGCACGCCGCTACGCGGGGAGGTCTGTCTGCGGGGTCGTCTGCGCCTGCTGGGTGAAGTCGACGTGCTCGGCGCTCACCGGCCGGGACATCAGGTATCCCTGGTACAGGTCGCAACCGAGGGCGGCCACCCGCGCCAGCTGTGCGGGGGTCTCGACCCCCTCGGCCAGGACGACGAGCCCCAGCGCCTTGGAGAGCTGCACGATGGCGGCCACGATGGCCTCGTCGGTCTCCAGGATGCCGAGCCCGTCCACGAACGACTTGTCGATCTTCAGCACCTTGACCGGGAAGCGCTTGAGCCGGGCCAGCGACGACTCGCCGGTCCCGAAGTCGTCGATGGCCAGGCCCACGCCCATGTCGTGGATGCCGTTGAGTGCGTCGACCGTCTCGGAGGTCTCGCTCATCAGGAGGGACTCGGTCACCTCCAGCACGAGGGCCTCGGGTGGCAGCCCGGAATCGGCCAGGGCCTGGGCGATGGAGTCGAGCAGGGTCGCGTCGCTCAGCTGGTGGACCGACAGGTTGACCGTCACGTAGGCGTCCGCCGCCCCCGGTACCTCGCTCCGCCAGCGGGCCATGGTGAAGCACGCCTCGCGCAGGACCCATCGGCCCAGCGAGAAGATCAGGTGGGTCTCCTCGGCGAAGGGGATGAACTCCATCGGACCGAGCAGGCCCCGCGTCGGGTGGTTCCACCGGACGAGCGCCTCGAGGGCCACGATCTTGCCGTTGGCCACCGAGGCGATCGGCTGGTAGTGGACCACGAGCTCGTCGTTCTCGATCGAATGGCGCAGGTCGTCGTAGATCTCGAGACGGGCGACCGAGTTCTCGCGGAGCGACTCGTCGAACACCTCGATGCGCGAGCGCCCGTTGTTCTTGGCCTTGAACATGGCCGTGTCGGCCTGCTGGAGGATGTCCTGGGCCGACTGTTCGCCCCGGACGACGTAGGCCACCCCGACGCTCGCCGTCACCACGACCGACCGACCGGTCGACAGCGTGAAGGGCGCCTCGGTCACCTGCAGGTACTCGGCGGCCAGCTCGACGGCGTGTTCGAGGGAGCGGACGTTCGGGCACAGGACGACGAACTCGTCCCCCGAGAACCGGCTCACCACGTCGCCCTTGCGGGCCGCCGTCTTGAACCGCCGGGCCAGCTCCCGAAGCAACTCGTCACCGCTGGTGTGGCCGAACGAGTCGTTGACCAGCTTGAAGCGGTCGACGTCGATGAAGAGCACGGCCAGGTTGGTCTCGTGCTGCATCGAGATCATCAGCTCGCGCTCGAGCTCGTTGTTGAAGGCCTGGCGGTTGCCGAGCCCGGTGAGCGAGTCGTGGAAGGCCATCCACTGGAGCTGACCCTCGGCCTCCTTGCGGTCGGTCACGTCGGTGAAGGAGCAGACGACCATCGGGGTGTCGGACCGGCTGGCCCCCGTCAGGAGGCGGGAGCTCATCGACAGCCACTGGAATCCGCCCGACTCGTTGGTGACGCCGATGACGACGCCGTCCGAGGGCTCGCCGGTCATCTGGGTGCGTACGTGGGGGAACATCTCGCGTGTGAGCGGCTGGCCGTCCGACGACGTGGCGATGGCGTCGCCGGTGAACATCCGGTGTCCGGAGAAGTCGGTCAGCCGGCTCCCGAGGATGGTGGCCGCCGCCTGGTTGTGGGCGCTCATCTCCCCGGACTCGTCGAAGAGGATGATGCCCTCGCTGAGCGACGCCACCACCGCCTCGTAGCGCTCCTCGGCGGCGCGGCGCCCGGCCTCCGCCCGGCGGGCGTCGGTGAGCTCGGTGCAGACCACGACCCACCCGGCGGGCTGGGTGTCGTCGTCGATCAGCGGGTCGATGGCGACGAGCACCTCGACCTCCGACCCGTCCTTGCGGCGGTGGCGGCGCTGGCCCCGCTCGAGCACCGACGCACTGTCGCTGCGGTTGGCACTGACGACGGCGCTGATCGACAGGCCGGCCACCTCCGACTCGGTCCATCCGTAGATGTTCTGTGCCGCCTCGTTCCAGCTCTCGATCTTGCCGTCGGCGTCGATGCCGATGATGGCGTCGGACACCTGGGCGACCAGCATCGCCCGGTAGCGGTTGGCGGCCTCGGCGGCGTGGCGCTCCGAGACGTCCCGCATGATCACCTGGTAGGCCGGCTGACCGGCCCAGTGGGTGCGGATGCTGGTGACCTCCACGACCACCGAGGTGCCGTCGGGCCGGAGGATCCTCGCCTCGCCGTGCTCGAAGAACTGGCCGTCCTCCTGCAGGGCGGCGATCCGCTCGATGGTGTCGCCGATGTCGTCCGGGTGGAGGAACTCGGTGATGAACCGGCCGTAGAGGTCCTTGGCGTTGTCCAGGTCCATGCCGACCAACCGGAACGCCGCCCGGTTCCCGTAGACGAGCCGGGCGTCCTGGTGCACGACGACGGCGTCGGGGGAGACCTCGGTCAGCAGTCGGTAGCGGTCGACCAGGTCGCCCAGCTCCTGTTCGAAGCGCTGGGTGTCGGTCACGTCGATGACGACCCCCACGTAGTGGTCGTCCTCGGGCCGAGTGGATCCCCCGCCACCCTCGGCGCCCATCGCCATGCGGTACGCCCGGACCACCAGCTCGTGCGGGTCCCCCTCGGGGGTGACCACGACCATCTGCAGGGCGTACTGGTCGGCCGCCACCCCGGAGGACAGCGGTGCCAGGATCGGTGCGAGGACCGCCGCTCCGAGGTCGACGGCGGCGACGGGCCCGAGCGGGGGCGCGTGGACGGTGTAGTCCGGCTGGCCCGTCACCGGCGTGCCCGACCGGACCGAGAACCCGGGGGTGCCTTCGGCGTAGCCGAAGAGCTCCTCGAACGGGAAGGACCAGTGCACCTCGTCGGCGGCGCGGTCGTAGACCCACGAGACGCTGCGCAGGCCGTCGATCGTGAATTGGACGTCCTCGGACAGCTCGAGCATGGTGGCGGGACCGCGCTCGATCCGGTCGAACGAGAGCGTGGGGCGTTGACTCCCGAAACCGCTAGCCGTAACCATATGCCGCACCATCGGCAGGCGGCTGGTGCAGCTTGAGCCGGAATCGGCCCTTCCGTGCCTGGTGGCCCGGCCCGGGCGGTGCCGTCAGACGGGGGTCAGCTGTCGGGCTCGCCGATCACCACGACGGCGTTGTAGCCGCCCATCCCGATGGAGGACTTGACCATCGGTCCCGGCACCCGGGGCGTGTGCCCGGACACCAGTCGTGGATGCCCCGGGGCCACCTGGCGGGGCGCCGGGATGTACCCGGTCTGGAAGGCGTAGACGGTGGCCAGGACCTCGACGGCCGCGGCCGCCGCCTGGCAGTGGCCGGTGAGCGGCTTGACGGAGAAGATCCCCCGCGCCTGGGGGAACATCTCGTCGAGCACCCGGGCCTCGGCGGCGTCGCACTGGGCCGTCCCCGGCCCGTGGGCGTTGAGATAGGCCACGTCCGCCGGATCGACGCCGGAGATCCGCATGGCGTCCTCGAAGCACCGGTAGATGTGGGTGAGGCTGGGCTCGATGGCCACGGCGCTGTAGCCGTCCATCGTCATGCTCCCGCCGAGCATGGTGGCGTAGGAGCCACGGTTCTCCTTGGAGAGCACCATGGCGACGGCGGCCTCGCCGGCGACGAACCCGCGGCTGCCCTCCTGGAAGGGCCGGCACGCCTCGAAGGGCGGCGTGTCCCCGACGGCCACCCCGACGTCGACGAAGCCGCGGAGGTCCTGGCCCATCAGCGACAGGTCGGTGGCCAGGAGGAGGACGTCGGTGGCCACGCCCGTGTCGATCCAGGACTTGGCGGTGATGAGGCCGGCGTTGCCCGACGCGCACATGGCGGACACGCCCATCGTCGGCCCGTGGAAGTCGTTCTCCTTCATCACCATGGAGAGGACCGTCGACGGCATCATGTTGACCCACTGGCGCGCACGCACCCGCTTGCCCTCGGCGCGGTGGAAGTCCGCCCACATCTCGACGTCGCCGAGCACGAGGCTGTGCACCACGCCGACGACCGGTCCGGGCCGCCACCCGCGCTCGCGGGCGTCGGTGATGGCTTCCCGTGCCGCGAAGCGGAGCGACCGCATGAACCGGCTCGGGCCGTCGCGCCGGTCCCCCTCGGCGGCGATGGTGGCCAGGTACGACCCGTCGCCGTCGAGCTGGTCGGCGACCTGGGTCAACTTGACCGCGCTCTCGCCCAGCATGAACCCGTCCCACATGTGCTTGGTGCCCCATCCGTAGCCCGTGACGGCGCCCACGCCGGTGATGTTGACCGGCGCGCCGCCTGCGGGAGTCCACCGGCGGTCGCTCGTGGATCGAAGGGACTGTCCCGACATGGCAACTCCTCTTCTTCAAGCGGCACTACGGGGCGCATGGACGCTGTCCGGAGTGACATGTCGACGGTTGGCGGGCTGTGGCGGGTGAACGGTGCTGTGCGGGTCACGTCGACTCGTCGACCCAGCCACGATTATCGCCTACCGGCCACTCCGGCACAATGGGCAATCCTCCACCGGTGCACAATCCGGCGCGTGAGCGCGCGTCGGCACCACGGAACGTGGCCCGTTGCACGCGCGCCGCACCGGGTGGACGCGTGGCGTCGGTGTGCCGGCCGGGCGCGGATCAGGAGGCGGGAGGAGCCGGTGCGTCCGCGCCCGTCAAGCGGGCGAGCACGGCGTCGGCCTCGTCCACGACCCGTCCGACGAGGTCGGCCACCGTCGGGAGCTCGTCGATCTCCCCGACGACCTGGCCGGTCGGCAGCACACCGACGTCCGTGCGACCGTCGACGAGTGCCGCCTTGGTCATCATCGGCGCGTTCGCCGCCATCACGACCTGGGGCCAGGTGAGCTCGTTGCCCCGCTTGAGGGCGCGCCCCTCCCGCCACAGGTCCGGCAGCGAGGTCTGCGTCTCCTTGCGGAACGCGTGCGCGTTGGCCATCGCCCGGGGCAGGGCCCGGAGCCAGCCCGAACGTTCGAGGCTCTCGACCAGGTCGGTGCGGATCACCCGCTGCGGAGCGCCGTCGACCTTGGTCGACACGACCGTGCCGGTCACCGGCGTGCGCAGGTAGACCTGCTTGACCTCGTCCGGCACCCGGCTCTCGCGGGTGAGCAGGAACCGGGTCCCCATGGCGATCCCCGACGCGCCGTAGGCCAGGGCCGCCACCAGGCCGCGCCCGTCGAAGAAGCCCCCGGCGGCGATCACCGCCACGCGGTCGCCGACGGCGTCCACCACGGCCGGGGCGAGCAGCGACGTGGGCACGGTGCCCGTGTGACCGCCGCCCTCGCCCCCCTGGGCGATGACGGCGTCGACGCCCCACTCCGCCACCTTCTCGGCGTGGCGGCGCGCCCCGACGGTCGGCATGACCACGAGCCCGGCCGAACGGCACCGGTCGACCAGGGCGGGGTTCGGGGCCTGGGCGAAGCTCGCCACCCGGACGCCGTTGTCGATCATCAGCGCGACCCGGTCGCCCACGTCGGCCACGTCGGTGCGCATGTTGACGCCGAAGGGCTCGTCGGTCCGCGACCGCACCTCGGCGATGGCCGCGGCCAGCTCGTCGAAGGTCATCGTCGCCGAGGCGAGGATCCCCAGCCCGCCGGCCTCGGCGGTGGCGGCCACGAGCCGCGGCCCGGCCACCCAGCCCATGCCGGTCTGGACGATGGGGTAGCGCACGCCGACGAGGTCGCAGAAGGGGGTGTGCAGGGCCGGGTGGGTCATGCCGGGACCTCGCGGTCGCGGAGGGACGACGGGTCGAGCACGGTCCGGAGCAGCTCGAGCTCCTCCGGAGTCGGCATGCGGGTCTCGGGCACGTCGTCGGGCACCACGAGGGCGAACCCGGTGGCGGCGACGACGTCGTCGACGGTGACCCCGGGATGGACCGATGCCAGCCGCATGACCCGGTCGGGGGTGGCGAAGTCGAAGACGCCGAGGTTGGAGACGACGGAGCGGATCTCGTGGAACCGGGTCGCCGACGGTCCTGCCGCGGCGGCGCGTGCGTACCCCACGCCGGACACGACGTCGACCTGCTCGACGAACGACCGGGGCGAGTGGTTGGGAACCCAGTAGCTCGTCGTGTGGTTGACGGTGTTGCCGGGGGCGCCGCGCACGCCGACGAGCTGCGCCCGGGGCCGTGCATGGGGACCGATGGCACTGATGTTCTGGTTGCCGGTGCGGTCGATCTGCGACGCCATCATGATCAGGTTGCGCCGACCCGACCACACCACGTCGAACACGCGGCGGTACGGCATGTGCGACTCGTAGACGAGCGACGACGGCCGGGCGCCGAGCGGAGGGGCCCCGTCGACGAGCGCGGCGTCCCCGTCGGTCAGGACGAGGTCGGGGGCGAACGTGCGCCGGGCCAGGCGGGCCCCGAGCGCGGGCGCGGTGCCGAAGGCGCTCGCCATCACCTCGCCGTCGCCCCGGAAGACCTCGGCGCAGGCGACGGCGCAGTACTCGGCCCGGGTCACCCCGGTGTCGGCGGTGCCGGTCATGCGTCCTCCTTCGTGGCCCGGGCGGCCTTGGCGGCGGCACGCTCGTCGGCCGCCTCGCGGGTGGCGGCCTGGTAGCCGGCCTCGTCGACGGAGAGGAACCGCTCGTGGAAGGCGGCCCAGGCGTCGGGGTCACCGGCGGCGGCGACGTACTCGCGCTGGAATCCCTCGTCGCGTCCGTAGTCGGGGACGCACGCCGTGAAGTGCGCGCCTCCCGGGGTCTCGACGACGCCGTCGGTCAGCAGCCGGCTGATGCACATCGTCTGGATCGGCCCCTCCGCGGACAGCTGCTCCGTCGGCACCACCCGTTCGGTCGTGACGAACCGCCGGTCCGCGGCGCCCAGGAACAGCTCGTCGAAGAAGGGGTCGGGGCCGAGGATCTGGCCCGACCCGGCGGCGTCGGCCCGGTTCACGTGCACCACCGCCGCGTCGAGACGGAGCGCGGGCATGGCCACCAGCTCCTCGGCGTCGTCGTAGGGGGACCGCACGGTGCGCAGCGACGGGTTGAGGGTGAGGACGTCGGACCCGAGGCCCGACCGGGTGGGGAGGAAGGGGACCCGCTGCGAGGCGGCCAGCAGGCCGAGGTAGAACATCCCCTCGTCCACCTCCATGGTCTCGACCGCTCCCGATTGGCGGGCCGCCTTGAAGTGGGGGTCGGTCGGGATCGAGTCGAGGGTCACGAACCCGAAGACCACCTTGGCCACCTTGCCCGCCGCGCACAGGAGCCCGACGTCGGGCCCGCCGTAGGACACGACGGTGAGGTCGGTCAGGTCGGAGCGCAGGATGGCCCGCACGGCGGCCATCGGCTTGCGCCGCGAGCCCCATCCGCCGATGCCGATGGTCATGCCGTCGGCCAGCTCGCCCACGAGGTCGTCGAGGTCCATCCGCTTGTCAGCCACGGGGACGCCCCCCTCGACCGACGGCGCCCACGGACCGGCGCGCACGGGTCCGGGTCATCGGGACGTGTCCGCGTCGCGCTTCTCGACGAAGGCGGCCCGCTGCTCGTCGGCCACGCCGGCCACGTGGAGCTCGTAGGTGAACCCCTGCTCGAGCCGGTAGCTCGCCCGGACGTCGACCGGGTCGATCCCGTTGAGGGACTCCTTGGCCCGGCGGATGATGGTCGGGCTCTTGGCGGCGATGTCCCCGGCGACCGCGTAGGCGGCCTCCACCAGCTCGTCGCGTGGGACCACCCGCAGTACCGACCCGTAGTGGTGGAGCTCGGCCGCCGTGGCCGGCTGGGCCGTGTAGACCATCGAGCGCATCCGGTGCTGGGGTACCAGCCGCGACAGGTGGGTGGCCGCACCCAGCGCACCCCGGTCGACCTCGGGCAGTCCGAAGGTGGCGTCGTCCGAGGCGACCACGATGTCGGCGTTGCCGGCGAGGCCGACCCCGCCGCCGAGGCAGAAGCCGTGGACGGCGACGACGACGGGGACCTCGCACTCGTAGACGGCGGCGAATGCGGCGAAGCAGCCACGGTTGGCGCCGATGAGCGCCTCGTCGCCCCGGGCCTGGATCTCCTTGATGTCGACGCCGGCGCAGAAGCCCCGGCCCTCGGCGCGCAGGATGACGACGCGGTTGTCGGGCACCCGCCCGGCGGCGAGCACCGCGTCGGCGAGCCCGAACCAGCCGGCCACGTCGAGGGCGTTGACCGGCGGGTGGTCGATGACCACCTCGGCGATGCCGGGGCGGTCCTGGTGGGTGACGATGGGCATGGGGTGCTCCGGTGTCTGCGGCGGGACCGGCCGCCCCCGCCCCGGCCCGGGGGCGGCAGGTGCACGGCTCCGCACTCGGCGTACGGGTGACTGGGTGATGCCTCGGGCACGGCGCCGACGGTCCCCGCTGCGGACGGGTCCCGGCGGCGCGCCGGGACCGACCGTTTCGGATCTGATGCCGTGTCAGGTAATAGTGGTCTGGACAGTACCAGTCGGAGCCAGGGAGGCAGCAGTGGCAACACGTGGGAGCACCGACCGGGTCGACCCGCTCGACTTCACCGGCCGGACCGTGCTGGTGACGGGCGGCGCCAAGGGCATCGGGCGGGGGATCGCCGAGGGGTTCCTCGCCGCCGGAGCCGATGTCGTCGTGTGCGGGCGCACGTCCGTCGACGACGACGCGCTCCCGTCCGGCGTCGACGCCGCCGGCCGGGAGCGGCGCGCCGTCTTCGTGGCGGCCGACCTGCGGGACGCCGAGCAGGCCACGGCGGCGGTGGGTGCCGCCGTCGACCGCTTCGGCCGCCTCGACGTGCTCGTCAACAACGCCGGCGGCTCTCCCTCGGCCGACGCCGCCACCGCGTCGCCCCGGTTCTCGGCGTCGATCGTCCAGCTGAACCTCCTCGCTCCTCTTTACTGTGCACAGGCCGCCAACGCCGTCATGCAGGGACAGGACACGGGTGGCTCGATCGTCAACATCGCCTCGGTCAGCGGGCTGCGGCCGTCGCCCGGCACGGCCGCCTACGGCGCCGCCAAGGCCGGGCTCCTCAGCCTCACCACGTCGCTGGCGATCGAGTGGGCGCCCAAGGTGCGGGTCAACGCCCTCAGTGCCGGCCTGGTGGCCACCGAGTCGGCCGACGCCCACTACGGCGGCGCCGCCGGGATGGCGCAGGTCGCCGCCACCGTGCCCCTGGGCCGGTTCGGCACCCCGGACGACATGGCCGGGATCTGCCGCTTCCTGGCGTCCCCCCTCGCCGCCTACGTGACCGGGGCCAACCTCGTGGCCCACGGCGGCGGCGAGCATCCGGCCTTCCTCACGGCGGCGGAGCGGGCGACGGCCCCCGACGCCTGAGCGGCACGGGCGGTCGGGCACCCGGAGGGCGCCCCGCCGCCCGGCGGCGTGCTCCGGCCGGGCACGGGAACCGCTCAAGTCCCGGGCCGCCCGGGTCGATGATCCTCCACAGGACCGTCCGGTGAGTACCGACCCCGCGGGGGACGGCGCCGTGTCGGCCCAGGAGTGTCCGACAATGCTGACCCACCCGGAGCCGACGTTCACCCTGCAGGGGACTCCCTATCTGGAGTACCTCCCGGTCGTCGACGTCTCCACGGGCCGGCTGCTGGGCATGGAGGCGCTCGTGCGCTGGCGGCACCCGACCCGGGGACGGATCTCCCCCGAACTGCTGATCCCGGCGGCGGAGGCCAGCGGGGACATCGGGCCGCTCACGCGCTGGATCGTGGCCGCCGCGTGCGAGGAGGCGTGCCACTGGTCGCGCAGCATCCAGCTCGGGGTGAACTGCACGGTGGAGCAGCTCCAGCGGGGCGAGGTGTCGGTGGCGGTCGCCGAGGCGCTCGGACAGTCGGGGTTCCCGAGCGACCAGCTCAACATCGAGGTGACCGAGGACGCGGCGGTCGACCCCACGGCCTCGGCCGACCTCCAGTCGCTGTCCGACATGGGGGTCCAGCTGTCCGTCGACGACGTCGGCACCAACTGGTCGTCCTTCGAGCCGTTCAAGCGGCACGCCATCAGCACCGTCAAGATCGACGGCTCGTTCATCGCGGGACTGGAGTCGAACCAGGGGATCAACCGGCTGGTGGTCGAGACGGTCATCCACATGGCCCACAGTCTCGGCATGTCCGCCATCGTCGAGCAGGTCGAGAACGTCAACCAGCTGCGCATCGCCGGATCGTTCGGCGCCGACGCGGCCCAGGGCTTCTTCTTCGCGCGGCCGCTGGCCCGGGCCGACGCCCGGAGGTTCGCCGAGGGACCGGAGATCCCCGTGTTCTCGCGCACCGAGGCGCAGACCATGCTCCTGCCCGACGGGTCCTCGGCCCCGCTCGACTCCTTCGTGACCGTGCGCGAGCCCGAGCCCGACGCGCGGCACGCGGACGCGCCCAGCCCGATCCCCGACCTCGGGTCGCCGACCGGCGCCTGAGCGGCGGCGGACCGGTCCCGGCGGGAGCCCGGGACCGCGGGTCCGGTCCCTCCCGCCGACGGGGCCGTACATCCCCTCCCGGCGACGGGACCGTGCATCGTGGCTACGATGTCGGATCCGCCCGTCGTGACGCTCCCCGCCCAGGCAGGAGTGCTCGGCGCCCCCCGATATGCCTGGTATACCCATGCCTGTGAAACTCGCTGTCATAAAGGAATCGCGCCCGGGGGAGCGTCGCGTGGCGATCGTCCCCGAGGTGGCGACCCGACTGGCCAAGACCGGCGTCGAGGTCGTCGTCCAGTCCGGAGCCGGCGCGGAGGCCCGGTTCTCGGACGAGGACTACGTCCAGGCCGGGGCGACGGTGGCGCCGGACGCATCCGCCGCGCTCGCCGGGGCCGACTTCGTGGCCCACGTGCAGCCGCTCAGCGTCGACGAGGCGGCGTTGCTGCCCGAGGGCGTCTCGGTCATGAGCTTCCTGCAGCCCGTGGCCTCGACCGACGTGGTCCAGGCGCTGGCCTCCCGGGACGCCACGGTCTACAGCCTGGACCTCCTGCCCCGCATCAGCCGGGCGCAGTCGATGGACGCGCTCTCCTCGCAGGCGACGGTGGCGGGCTACCGCGCCGGCCTGTCCGCCGCAGAGCACCTGGCGAAGTTCTTCCCCATGTTCATGACCGCGGCGGGCACGGTGCCCCCGGCCAAGGTGCTGGTGATGGGCGCGGGCGTCGCCGGGCTGCAGGCCATCGCCACGGCACGCCGGCTCGGTGCCGTGGTGCGCGCCTACGACGTCCGGGCCGCCGCCAAGGAGGAGGTGCAGAGCCTCGGGGCCAAGTTCGTCGAGCTCGGCCTCGAGACCCAGGACGGCGCCGGCGGGTACGCCAAGGAGCAGTCGGCCGAGTACCTGGCGAAGCAGCAGGAGCTGCTGGCGGCCGAGGTGGCCGCGTCGGACGTGGTGATCACGACGGCGCAGATCCCCGGCCGCAAGGCCCCGGTCCTGGTGACCGAGTCCATGGTGCGGGGGATGTCGGAGGGTGCGGTGATCGTCGACATGGCGGCCGACTCCGGTGGGAACTGCGAGCTGTCCGTGGCCGGTGAGGAGGTGCGGGTCGACGGCGTGACCGTCGTCGGGCTCACCAACCCCCCGTCGTCCATGCCCACGCACGCCAGCTTCCTCTACGCCCGCAACATCGCCAACTTCCTCGGCCTGGTGGTGACCGACGGCGCGCTCGTCCCCGACTTCGACGACGAGATCGTGGCGGGCACGTGCGTCGTCCGGGCGGGGACCGTGGTGCACGGCCCGACGGCCGAGGCACTCGGCCTGAGCGCCCCGGCGCCGGAGCCCGCTCCGGCGGCGGCCGGGTCCGCAGTCCGCAGCGATGCGCCCGCCGAGGCCGGCGCCGACAACGAGCAGGGGGAGTCATGAGCGGCAACACCACGGGGATCCTCGAGTTCCTCACGATCTTCGTGCTGGCGGTGTTCGTCGGCAACGAGGTCGTGTCGAGGGTGCCGAGCATCCTGCACACCCCCCTGATGTCGGGCAGCAACGCCATCCACGGCATCGTGCTCGTGGGCGCCATGATCGTCATGGGGACCGCCTCGGGCGGCGCGCAGATGGTGCTCGGGTTCTTCGCCGTCCTGCTCGCCACCCTCAACATCGTCGGCGGCTTCACGGTGACGGACCGCATGCTCGAGATGTTCAAGGCGAAGCCCGGTGACGCGGCGTCCAAGAAGAAGGGCACCGACGCCGAGGACGGTGCCAAGTGACCCTGACCATCTGGATCAACCTCATCTACCTGGTGGCGGCCGTCGCCTTCATCGTGGCCCTCAAGGGGCTCAGCTCGCCCAAGCAGGCCCGCAACGGCAACCTGCTCGCCGCAGCCGCCGCCGTCGTCGCCGTCGGCGCGACGTTCTTCAACCCGGAGGCGCACTTCAGCCACCACACCACCAACCTGGTGCTGGCCATCGTGGCCATGGTGCTCGGCGCGGTGGTGGCCGTGCCGGTGGCCCGCCTGGTGAAGATGACCGCCATGCCGCAGCTGGTCGCCATCTTCAACGGGGTGGGCGGCGGGGCGGCCGCGCTCATCTCGATCGTGGTGTTCCTGGGGGACGCGCACCTGCACTCCCTCGGCGCCCCGAAACCGGCCGTCTACGCCATCGTCGAGGCGATGCTCGGACTGCTGATCGGCTGCGTGTCGTTCAGCGGCAGCGCCATCGCCTTCATCAAGCTCCAGGAGCTGATCACCGGGCGACCCATCACCTACCCGGGCCAGCAGGTCATCAACGGCCTGGTCGGCGTGGCCATCCTCGGGCTGGCCGTGGCCACGGTGGCGACGGACAACGTGGCGCTCATGGTGGGGACCGCCGTCCTGTCGCTGGTGCTCGGCGTCATCTTCGTGCTCCCCATCGGCGGTGCCGACGTCCCGGTGCTGATCTCGCTGCTGAACTCGTTCACCGGCCTGGCCGTGGCCGCGTCGGGCTTCACGCTCAACAACAACCTCCTCATCATCGCCGGCACCCTGGTCGGTGCCTCGGGCATCCTGCTCACCCGGATGATGTCCAAGGCCATGGGCCGCTCGCTGTCCAACGTGCTGTTCAGCGCGTTCGGCTCGGTGGTGACGGCCGGCGGTGGCGCCGACGGCGCCGCCGAGACCCGCCAGGTGAAGAGCGGCACGCCCGAGGACATCGGCGTCCTGCTGGCCTACGCCCGCAAGGTCGTCATCATCCCCGGCTACGGCCTGGCCGTCGCCCAGGCGCAGCACACGGCGCGCGAACTCGCCGACCTGCTCATGGAGCGGGGTGTCGAGGTCTTCTACGCCATCCACCCGGTGGCCGGTCGCATGCCCGGGCACATGAACGTGCTCCTGGCCGAGGCCAACGTCCCCTACGACGAGCTGAAGGAGATGGACGAGGCCAACCCGGAGATGGGGACGGCCGACGTGGCGCTCGTGGTGGGCGCCAACGACACGGTCAACCCGGCGGCCAAGAGCACGCCGGGGAGTCCCATCTACGGCATGCCGATCATCAACGCCGACGACGCCGCGACCGTGGTCTTCCTCAAGCGGTCGATGCGCCCGGGCTTCGCGGGCATCGACAACGACCTCCTCTTCGACGAGAAGACGACCCTGCTCTTCGGCGACGCCAAGGACACGCTGTCCAAGCTCGTCGCCGCCGTCCAGGAGGCCTGACGGGCCCCGCCGGCGGAGCGGTGCGGTGCGCCCGGGGCGAGGTGCCCCGGGACGTCACCTCGGCTGCGCCCCGAGGGGGGTCGCCCCGTCCACCGCCAGGGGCGAGGCGAGCTTGGCGAAGACCATCACGCCCTGGCTGGTCGGACGGGTCGACAGGACCAGGATCTGCACGGGGCCCTCGTCGATGAGGTGGCTGGCGTCGTTCACCACGACCATGTCCCCGTCCTGCAGGTAGCCGACGGCCTGGCGGGGTTGGCGGCCCTCCTTCACCAGGGACACCGTCATCCGCTCACCGGGTACGTGGTCGGGGGAGAGCTCGGTGGTCAGCGCATGGAGGTTCACCACCGGCAGGTCCCATTCCTCGGCCGCGTCGCGCACGACCGTCGAGCACGTGCCGATGCGCAGGCCAGTCCGACGGGCGACGGTCAGGAGCTTGGTCGTCGGGTCGTCGACCTCGGGGACCTCGTCGTGGGCGATGTCGACGGACACGGCCAGTTCGCGGAGCGCCTCCAGGCCCTCGAGGCCACGGCGGGCACGGCGGGAGCTGACGGGGTCGGGGGACTCCGCCAGCACGGTCACGTGGTCCACCACGAACTGGGGGACCACCAGGCCCGCCGGCAGCAGTCCGTTGCGCCCGAGGATGAGGAGGGACCGGTCGACCACGGCCGAGGCGTCCACCAGGAGCGCCTGACCGGGCAGGGGACGGGGTGCGGGGCTGAGGACGCGGGACAGACCGGCGGCGGCGACGATCTGGCGCCCCTTGACCGTCCCCAGGCGCCAGCCGAAGGCCGCCAGGACCCAGACCAGCCCGGCCGTGAGCACCAGGGCGTAGGGGGCGCGGGCGACGGCGACCACCGCCATCCCGACGATCAGCCCGAGGATCATGCCCGACGTGGAGATGATGGCCGCGGCGAAGATCTCACCAGGCGGGCTGTTGCGGAAGAGGCGGACGCCCCGTTGCAGCCCCTTGTCGAGGATGCGGCCGGCGACGCCGCCGACGACGTAGCTGACGGCGGCGCCGATCATCAGTCCGATGATGGCGTGGGTGCCACCGCCGCCACCCGACCGCTGGCCCAGTTCGTAGCCGAGGAGGGCCCCGAAGAGGACCACGACCAGCCGGACGCCCTCGACGAAGATCATGGACGTGCCGCCGGTCGGGCCCTGGCCGGTTGGGAGGACGGTGTCTGCATGCTCGTGGTCACCCTCCTCGCGTCGGTCCGCCCGTACCCCCAATTGTCGGAATCCGGGGCCAAACCTTGAGGGGAGGGCGCCTGGCCGGGCCCGGACCGGGTGGTCTAGGCTGACGCTGCCGGATCGGCGGGGCACCGATCGTCCACGGGCGGGGCCACACGTCGCTGGCGAGCGAGGGCGATGCGCACCACGAGTGACGATGTGAGCACGGAGCCAGGAACGGGGGGCGGTCCCGCCACCCCGCCCCACGACCACCCATGACCTCCACCCCACGCACCCCCGAATCCGAATCCTCCGTCCCGGGGACCGGGCCCGTGCCCGTCCCCGAGCTCCCCGTGGCCGCCGCCCCCGCACCGCTCCCGGTACCCGACCTGTTCGCGCCGCCGCTCCCGGTGCCCGACCTCTTCACCGGCGCCGGCATGCCCGGCAACCCGTTGGCCGTCGCCTCCCGGCGCCGTCCGGTTCCGAAGCGCCTCGCCGCCGCCCTGGCCGCGGCCGCGGCCCTGGTGCTCCTGGTGGCCGGTGCGGTCACCACCGTCGTGGGCCCGTCGCCGGCGACCGGTCACCAGCCCACGGCCTTCGCCGCCGGGGTCACCGGCAACCGCATCAGTGCCGGTGTGCACCCGTCGCTCCACCTGCCGCCGGCCACGAGCGCGCCGGCGCCGGCACCGCCGTCGGTGGCCGCCGCGGCACCGCTCCAGTCCCACGAGGTGTTCGGCTACGCGCCGTACTGGACCCTGCCCTCCGCGTCCCGGTTCGACGTCACCGACCTCACCACCCTGGCGTACTTCAGCGTCGACGCCAACGCCGACGGCTCGCTCGACCAGTCGGGCCCAGGGTGGAACGGCTACCAGAGCCAGGACCTGGTCGACCTGGTCACCCGGGCCCACGCCGCGGGGGACCGCGTCGTGCTCACGGTGACCTGCTTCGACCAGGGCTCGCTCGACCGGATCACCTCCGACCCGACCGCTCCGGCCCGCCTGTCCGCCGCGCTCGTCGCCGCCCTCCAGGCCAAGAACCTCGACGGGGTGAACTTCGACTTCGAAGGCCTGGGGAGCGCCGACCAGGCGGGACTGACCAACCTGGTCACCCAGGTGTCGGCCGCACTCCACGGTGCGGACCCCCACTGGCAGGTCACCATGGCCACCTATGCCAGCGCCGCGGGCGATCCGGGGGGCTTCTACGACGTGGCCGCCGTGGCGCCGGCCGTCGACGCCTTCTTCGTCATGGCCTACGACATGAACTCGCGGACCCAGCCCAGTGCCACGTCGCCGCTCGTGGGCCCCGGCTTCACCGACGCCACCGCGCTCGAGCAGTTCCTGAAGGTGGTGCCGGCGAGCAAGGTGATCCTCGGGCTGCCCTACTACGGGTACGACTGGCCGACCGTCGACGGCTCCCCGACCTCGCCGGCCACGGGTCCCGAGTCGCCGCTGTCCTACGCCGCGATCGCCGCGGCCGGGCACCCGACCTACTGGGACCCGGTCACCGACACGCCGTGGACGGCGTACCAGGTGGGCGGCCAGTGGCACCGCACCTACTTCGACGACCCGACCTCGCTGGCGCTCAAGGCGCAGCTGGCCAACTTCTTCCACATCGCCGGCGTGGGGATCTGGGCCCTCGGCATGGACGGGAACGACCCGGCCATGCTGGCCGCCCTGCTCGGGAACGCGCCCGTGGTCAAGGACGTCCTGGGCGGACCGCCGGCCGGCGCCGGGTACGTCACGGTGGCCACGTACAACGGCGCGGTCAACATCCCCCTCACCCCGACCGGACCCCTGCCGGCCGGGGGTACCGTCCACCAGGTGGGCGCCCTGACCAGCATCGGCACCACGGACCCGGCGCTGGCCTGCCTGCAGTCCGGCCCGCCGCTCCCGGTGCTGGCGGACTCGGCCCTCCCCGGCTACCTCTTCGTCCAGGCCGCCACCCCGACCGACTGCGCGTCGGCGATGTGGGCGTTCCCGGCCGCCGCGGCCCCGGCGACCCCTCCGACCACCACCACGACCACGGCCCCGGCCACGAGCACCACGTCCTCGGCGCCGCCGCCGCCGACCACGTCGACCACGGCGCCGACCACGACCACGACCTCCACGACGACCACGACCACGACCACGACCACCGTCCCGGTGTCGCCGGCGGCGCCGGCGGCGCCGGCCGGACCGCCGTGACCGTACGCCGACGTCCGACCGTCGGGTCGACGTGCCGACGGCCGGTTCCGTGCAGGCACCTCTGCGTCGGCGACTAATCTCTGCAACGCACCCGGGGGTGTAGCTCAGCTGGTAGAGCGCTACGTTCGCAATGTAGAAGTCGGCGGTTCGAGTCCGCTCACCTCCACCCATCGTTCTCCCTGGCCAGGGCGTCGTCGGCGGTCGACGTGCCGGGCCGAGACCCGGCGCCGTGCGCGATCCGTGCGCGATGCCCGACCGAACGCCTCGTCGATGTCGGCGACGACGGACTCGTCGACCGCCGGGAGGACGTGGCCGTAGATGTCGCGACTCACCCGACTCGACGAGTGGCCGAGCCGCTGCTGGAGCAGGTGGTCCGGAGCGCCGAGCGAGATGAGCAGACCGGCGGCCGAGTGGCGGAGCCCGTGGAAGGTCAGTCCCTCCAGCCCGGCCTGACGAACGGCGGGGGCCCAGACCCGGTTGCGGAAGTTGCCGGCGTGGAGCGGGCCGCCATCGGGGGCGACGAAGACCAGTTCGTCGGGCCCGGGGAGGCCGCGCTGGCGGAGGTGGTCCTCGAGCATGGTGGCGAGGAACCGCGGCATCGAGATCGTGCGCCGGCTCGAGGGGGACTTCACGTCCGAGAAGATCAGCCGGCCCTCGACCTCGGCCAGCGTCTCGACCACAGTGAGGGTCCGGGCCACGAGGTCGAGCCGTCCGACCCGCAGTCCGGCGACCTCTGACCACCGCAGGCCCAGCACTCCGGCCACGTAGATCATCGGTCGGTACTCCGTCGGGACGGCGTCGGCCAGGCGCTCGAGCTCGTCGGGCGAGACGAAGCGGATCTCCTTGCGCTGGGCGGGGGCATCCGGATCCCCCGGCAGGGTGACCGGACGATCAGGTCCGCGTCCACGGCGGCGTTCAGGATGGCCCGGAGGACGGCGTAGTCGGTGCGCACGGTGGCCGGCGCCATGGTGGCCGTCCAGGTGGCGACCAGGGATCGGATGTGGAGCGGGGTGATACTGCGGAGCGGCAGTCGCCCGAGGGCCGGGACGAGGTGGGTCCGGACCACGCGGCGGTCGCGTGCCAGCGTGGTGGCCCGCTTGTGGGTCGCGTGCTCGAGGTACCACTCGCACCAGGCGGCGAACGGGAGGTCGCCTGCGTCGGGGTCGATCCACGTGCCGTTGCGGAGCGTGGTCTCGACCGAGGCCAGCCAGGCGCAGGCGTCGGCCTTCGTCTCGAACGTGACGGGTCCGACATTGCGGCGTCCGTCGAGCCAGTAGCTGGCCTGCCACCTGCCCGACGCGAGTCGTCGCGCCGAGCCGAACGTCCTCCTGCCCATGGGAATCCCTTCCTGATGATGGTGGGGCGATGCTTGCACCCGGGTGCGACATCCCGCGAGCCGTGCCGGGACGATGCACCGTTGCTCTGCCGCGCCGCCGTCCGGCGGCTTGCCCCCCTGGGTGCTCCGAGGTGCGTCGATCCCCAGGTCCGACCGCGACGATCCTGTGCTCTGCCCGACGGTGCCGGTCAACCCCGGGGTGGGCGGGTCAACCTACCTTGAAGCTCGTCGGGTCCCGCCATGACCGGAACACGGGCCCGCACGGTAGGTTCCTCTTCCGGGAGCTGATCGGATGAGCGGCCGCCGCGCTGACGGCGTCGGCCGCTCACCGGTAGACCGGAGGGCGGGCTGGTCCCGGATCCGGACGGATCGCCATCGGGTTCGCCTGACCGGCACCCAGAGGTCGAGCCTCGAAGGGCTGCTCAGAGGTGTGTGAGCACCTTCTTTACAAAGATCAAGAGAGGTCTCGGAACGGGGGAGCAGATCTCGGATTCGCGGAGCACCTGAATTCTGCCGCTCGCGACGGTTAGCGATTGAATGCGCTGGCACTGCTGAGGTGTCCCACCTTCCCGGCGATCAGTGATACCCCTCAGGTCCGCTATGGATGCCACCTCCCGCGGTTTCCGTTAGGGCACAGATAGCATCGAGACGGGGCACAAGGAGGAATCGATGCAGGCAGCGCTGCGAACCGCCGTCGCCGTGATCGTTGCATCGAGTGCATTGCTGATGGTGGGGTCACTGTTCCCATGGACAGTCTGGGACTCCGGGTACGGCACCGTCACCGCTTACGGATGGGAAGCGGGCGGGTGGAGCACACTGCTTCTTGGCCTGTTAGCGCTGGCTCCTGCTATCCGCATTGCGCGCTCAAGTGCCCGTGTCGGCTGGCCGATCGGGGCAATGTGCATGTTCGCCGTCGCTCTCTTCGTGAGCGGCAACCACATCGCCACAGTCCCCTCAAGAGGAGCCTTCACCGTCGGCGTTGGAGTGTGGCTGTGCCTCGCCGGCTCGATCATCGGAGCGATGGCCAGCTTGTTCGTCTGGCGCTCTCTATCGGACCGTGGAGTGTCGCTCGCAACAGCCCCGGACGCCTAGAAGGTGTGCCCCACTCGTGCCGATCGAGGGCAGGCGACAGTCGCGAGCACATGCCACTCTGATCCGATCAGATCCGACGTCACCAGGTGACGCGGTTGCGATTCTTTCGATTCTTGCTATTCTGTCGATAAGAGATCGGAGCGACAAGTGACCTCGGACACGACGGAGACTCTGCTGCCTCCCCAGGATGCGGAGGCGCTGGCCCGGGTCGGGCGACTGCTGGCCTCGGGGACGGCACCCCTGAGGCTGGAGACGGAGTCGGGCGAGGCGGTCACGCTGCCCGACGAGCTGACGCAGGCCCTCCGGACCGTCGTGGAAGCGATGCACCACGGCCAGGCGGTGACGGTGGCCCCTCAGGCGATGCGCCTGACCACACAGCAGGCGGCCGACGTCCTCGGGGTCAGCCGGCCGACACTCGTGAAGCTCCTCGACGAGGGCAGGATCCCCTACGAGACGCCGAACCGGCACCGTCGCATCCGGTTGGCAGACGTCCTCTCCTTCCAGGCCACCCGACGCTCGGAGCGGCGGGAGGGACTCGACGAACTCTCCCGGGACGCCCAGGACCTCGGCCTCTACGACGAGGACCCCGGGGCCTACCAGGCGGCGCTGGCCGAGGCCCGCCAGAAGTTCGCCTGAGCCTCCGTGTACGGCGCACTCCTGGACTCGTGCGTCCTCGTGCCCAACGCGCTGTGTGACACCCTCCTGCGGCTCGCCGAGCGAGACTTCTTCCGTCCGCGCTGGTCCCGCCGGATCCTCGACGAGACCTTCTGGGCGCTCCGCCGCGTCCACCCGGAGCTCGCGGAGGATCGCCTGGCGAGGCGCCTGCAGGTCATGGACGCGACGTTCGAGGACGCAATCGTCGAGGGCTGGGAGCCGCTGGCTGCCGGGCTCGACCTCCCCGATGACGACGACCGTCATGTGCTGGCCGCCGCGATCCGGGGTGGTGCACAGGTGATCGTCACGTTCAACACGAAGGACTTCCCCGTGGACCGGCTGGCTTCCTCCGGTGTGTCGGTCGCCCATCCTGACGAGTTCCTGCTCGACCAGCTGGACCTGCACCCCGGACTCGTCCGACAGGTCCTGGTGGAGCAGGCGACCGCCCTGCGCAATCCACCGACCGACCTCGCCGGCGTCCTGAACCGGCTCGAGCGCTGCCAGGTGCCGGAGTTCGCGCACGCGGTCCGGCTGTTGGACACTCCTGGAGGCGCGGTGTAGCAGTCACGCGGACCGTCGGCCGTGCGCGCCACGCGCGCGTAGCAGCGGCGAACGGTGGTGAGTGGTGGATGCTCCTGGCGAACGGTGGGGGCCCTGACCAGGACCTATTCAGAATCCTCCTGGTCGTCATCGTCCGCCGAGGGCGTTCGCAATGTAGAAGTCGGCGGTTCGAGTCCGCTCACCTCCACCCGTCGTCCGGACCCGGAAGTCCGTGATCCCGGGCGGCCCCGTCCGCGTCCTCCACCCGGACCGGGCCGCGCAGCCGGCGCAGGGTCAGGATCCGTTCGGCCGTCCGCTCCTCCTCCAGCAGCTTCTGCCGGGCGCGCAGCAGGTCGAACTGGCTGATCAGCCCCAGCAGCCTGGTCGGATCGGACCGGTCCACGACCGGAAGGACCCCGAGCTCCAACGAGGCCATCCGGTCGGCGATCGACCGGAGGATCTCGTCCGGGTGGGCCACCGAGACGGGCCGCACCATGGCGTCCCCGACCGTGCGACGTGGACGGGACCGCTCGGCCAGGACCCGGGACCAGGGCACGACGCCCGCGAGGCGTCCGGCGGCGTCCACCACCGGGTAGAGCCGCTGGCGCCGGGCAGCGGAGCCCTCGGTCAGGGTGCGGTAGAGATCGGGCATCGGGCGTTCGGGGGCGACCGCGTAGACCTCGGTCTCCATCACCTCCCGGACGAACGTCGCCTCGAGCGGGTCCACGGCGTACTCGCGCATCACGTGGAAGCCCCGGCGGGCGACCTTCTCGGTGAGGATCGAACGCTTCAGGACGAGGACGCTCACCAGGTGGGCGACGGTCGCCGCCACGAGCAGTGCCAGCAGGCTGTTCTGATCGTGGGTGAGCTCGAAGGCGAAGAGGATCGCCGTGAACGGGGACCGTGTCACCCCGGCCATCGCACCGCACAGACCGAGGAGGGCCCAGACGCCGGGGCCGGCGCCGGGCAGCGCGTGCCCGAGCACGCCTCCGAGCGCCGCCCCGATCATCATGATCGGGGCCAGGATGCCGCCGCTGGTCCCCGAGCCGAGCGCCCCGGACCAGATCACCAGCTTCACGACGAACAGGGTGACCAGCGCTCCGACCCCGAGCTCGCCCAGCAGCTCGGCGTGGATGGTGTCGTACCCGACGCCCAGCGCCCGGGGGTCGACCAGTCCGCCCACTCCGATGAGCAGCCCTCCGATCATGGGCCACCACATCCAGTGGACGTGTCCGGTGAGCTTCTTGAAGAGGTCCTCGGAGCGGTAGACGGCCTGGGTCATCAGCCAGGCGGCCAACCCGCAGGCGACGCCGACCCCGGCCGCTCCGAGGAGGACCACGCCCCCGAGGGGTGCGTGGCCCGGAACGGGGAAGATCGGCTGCGGGGCGACCAGGTGGGCGGTGGCCATCGCCATGCGCAGGCCGTCGGCCGTCGCCGCGGCGATCCCGATGAGGACCATCGACCGGGGCCGGAACTCGAAGGCCAGCAGCTCGACCCCGAAGAGGGTGGCGGCCACCGGCGTGCCGAACACGGCGCTCATGCCGGCGGCCGCACCTGCGACCAGCAGACTGCGGCGCTGCGCCGCGGTCAGGTGGAACAGCTGGCCCACGATCGAACCGACGGCTCCGCCGGTCAGGATGATGGGTCCCTCGGCGCCGAACGGCCCCCCGGTGCCGATGCTGACCGCACTGGAGATCGGTTTCAGGACGGCCAGCCTCGGCTGGACCCGGCTCCCGTCGACGAGGATCCGCTCCATCGCCTCGGGAATGCCGTGCCCCCGGATCTGCTCGGATCCGTAACGGGCCATGACCCCCACGATCAGACCGCCGACGACGGGGACGAGGACGGCGATCCATCCCAACGTGTTGGCAGCGGGGGACACCAGATGGACGCTGAGCCTCTGGTAGTAGAAGAGGTTGGTGAAGAACCCGATCAGGACGAGCAGCGCCAGCGAGATCCCCGCGCCCAGGACCCCGATCAGGACGGCGAGGGGGACGAGCCGCAGGATCGACGGCGCCGTCGTGAAGTCGCCCAGTGGATCGTGCGGGCCGTGGTCCGGGTCACCCCCGGGTGCACGGGTGGCGTCCTCTTGAGGGCCAAATTCCATCGTATTAGGATGTTATCGTGCAAGGACTAAGTCTGTCCGACGACGTCTACGCCCGGTTGCTCGCACTCCGGACCGGGCTCCGCCACTTCCTGCGCTGGAGCGAGCAGCAGGCCCGGGCCGCCGGACTCACGCCGGCACAGCACCAGCTGCTCCTGGCCGTCCGCGGTCACGACGACCCGCGGGGCCCGACCGTCGGCGAGGTGGCGGACTACCTCCTCCTGCGCCACCACAGCGTCGTCGGTCTGATCGACCGGGCGGAGGAGGCGGGGCTCGTGCGGCGGTCGAGGGATCCGACGGACCACCGTGTCGTGCGGCTGCAGCTCACCGACGAGGGGGCGCAACGGCTGGAGGGGTTGTCGGCCCTGCACCTCGAGGAGCTCGAACGGCTCGCCACCCGGCTCCCGTGGGAGGGGCTCGGCCCGGTCCAGGTCGCACACGGGTTCTCGGGCCCTCCGGCGGACGGACCGACGGCCCGGCACGTGGAGGTCGGCCGCGTGTACGAGGCGGCCGGACCGGGCGTCGCGGTCCGGGTGCTCGTCGACCGGCTGTGGCCACGGGGGCTCGCCCGGTCGGGAGCACCCTTCGACCGGTGGATGCAGTCGGTGGCACCGAGCGGCGAGCTCCGCACGTGGTACGGACACCGGGCGGACCGCCTCGCGGAGTTCCGCGACCGGTACCGAGCCGAACTCTCCGAGGCTCCCGCCCGGGACGACGTGGCCGAATTGCGCCGGCTGGCCGAGGGCGACGGCCTCGTGCTCCTCACCGCCACCAAGGACCTGGCGCTCTCCCACGCCGTCTTCCTGCGTGAGGTCGTCCTCGACGGGTGACCCGTCGCCCGCCCTACGTCGCGGGGTCCGGAACGAGTTCGGCGAGCAACGCCCGGACGCGGGCGTCGATGTCGTCGACGATCGGTCGTACCGCGTCGACCGGCTTGCCCGCCGGGTCCTCGAGCTCCCAGTCCAGGTAGCGCTTGCCGGGGTAGACGGCGCAGGTGTCGCCGCACCCCATCGTGACGATCACGTCCGACTCGACAGCCAGCTCGTCGGTCAGGGGTTTGGGGAACTCGCGTGCCGGATCGAGTCCGCGCTCCTCCAGGACGGCGACGACCGAGGGGTTGAGCCGGTCGGCGGGCTCGGACCCGGCGGAGCGGACGTCGACGCGTCCGGCCGCGTAGTGGTCGAGGAGCACGCGGGCGGCCAGGCTCCTCCCCGAGTTGTGGATGCAGAGGAACAGGACGACGGGCTTGTCGCTCACGGGGCACCTTCCCGGGTGGGTCGCCCCGACGGGGACGGGTAGCGGCGCCTGGCCCACAGCGACACGTAGACCAGACCGACCAGGACGGGCACCTCGATGAGCGGGCCGACGACGCCGGCGAGCGCCTCGCCGCTGGTCACACCGAACACGCCGATGGCCACGGCGATGGCGAGCTCGAAGTTGTTGCCCGCGGCGGTGAACGAGAGGGTCGCCGTCCGCTCGTAGGGCAGTCCGATGGCGCGGCCGTAGGCGAACGTCCCGAACCACATGATGGCGAAGTAGGCCAGCAAGGGCAGGGCGATGCGGGCCACGTCCGCCGGGTGCGACGTGATGGTGCGGCCCTGCAGGGCGAAGAGGATGACGATGGTGTAGAGGAGCCCGTACAGGGCGAACGGTGCGATGCGGGGGAGGAGCTTCGTCTCGTGCCACTCCCGCCCCCGCCGGTGCTCGCCGACCGTCCGGGTGAGGTAGCCGGCCACCAGCGGGATCCCGAGGAAGATGGCGACGGTCTCGGCGATCCGCCAGACCGAGAGCTCGAGCCCGACGGTGTGCAGCCCGAGCCAGCCGGGGAGCACCTCCAGGTAGAAGTAGCCGAGCAGCGCGAACGCCACCACCTGGAACAGCGAGTTGAGCGCGACCAGGACGGCCGCGGCCTCCCGGTCCCCGTCGGCGAGGTCGTTCCAGATGAGGACCATGGCGATGCACCGGGCCAGACCCACGAGGATCAGGCCGGTCCGGTACGCGGGCAGGTCGGGCAGCATCAGCCACGCCAGGGTGAACATGACGAGCGGCCCGATCACCCAGTTGAGGACCAGCGACGACACCAGCGTCCGACGGTCCCGGGTGACGGTGCCCAGCTCGTCGTAGCGCACCTTGGCGAGGACCGGGTACATCATCACCAGCAGCCCGACGAAGATCGGCAGCGAGGTCCCCGAGGTGACCTGCACCGCGTCGAGGTGGGTGTTGAGGCTGGGGATCGCCCGGCCGAGCACCAGGCCGAGCGCCATCGCCAGGACGATCCACACCGGCAGGAACCGGTCGAGGATCGAGAGGCGCGCGACGACCGGTTCGACGTGGTCCACCGTCGCCGCTTCCTGCCGCGACGACACCGCGCTCACCCGCGACCTCGGCGCCGCCGTCGACCGGTCAGCAGCACGGGGTGGCGTCCGCTGCGACCTCCACCGTCGCCGGCTGGGAACCGCAGCACGCGGACTCGCCGGGTGCGGCCGACCGCAGCCGGCCGGCGGGCATCTCGGTGTCGGACAGGACCGTGTAGATCTCCCACGGCTCGCCACCGGGACCGTCCATCCACACCTTGTCCTGGACCGCGTAGCAGCACGACGTCTCCTGCTCGAGCGCCGTCGCCAGTCCTTCGCCGGCCAGGCGGGCCTGAGCCGCGGCCACCTCCCCGGTCGAGTACACCTCGACGCCGAGATGGTTGAGCGTTCCCGGGGTCTGGGCGGCGTCCTCGATGAGCACGAGCTTGAGCGGGGGGTCGGCGATGGCGAAGTTGGCGTAGCCGGGTCGGACCTTGGCCGGCTCGCACCCGAAGAGCTTGGCGTAGAAGGCGATCGCCTCGTCGATGTCGGCGACGTTCAGCGCGAGTTGGACACGGGACATGGTGGGGTCCTTTGGTAGATTGACTGATGTCGATGTTATTGGACGCATCGATAGAGGTCAATACGAAGAGGTACCGGATGAAGGTCAGGATGACAACGGGTGAACCCACCGCCGACGGGGCGGAACCGGCGTTGTGTTGTGCCTCGGTCGTCGAGAGTCCCCTCGGCCACGCCGACGCCGCCCGCCTGGCCCGGGTGCTGGCCGCCCTGGCCGACCCGATCCGGCTCCAGCTCCTCTCCATCGTCGCGGCACACGGTGAGGTCTGCTCCTGCGATCTCGAGGCGCCGCTGGCGAGGAGCCAGCCGACCGTCTCGCACCACACCAAGCTGCTCGCCGAGGCCGGGCTCCTCGTGGGGGAGAAGCGCGGCCGGTGGGTGTGGTGGCGCATCGAGCCCGCCCGCCTGGCCGAGGTGCGCAGGGCGCTCGGGGGCTGAGCGGGCGAGCCGGCCCGAGGGGCCGAGGACGGGGATCCCTCCGTCCAGGGGGCATGGACGAGGTGCCGTCGGAGGTGTCGACGCGTGACCGGACGACCGTGCGCGGTGGCGGCCCGCCCATTCCCTCCTTGCTTTCCGGCCGGTGTTCCAATACCGTCGGACCCGCAGCGCGCGCCGTCCGGGGGCCAGCCAGTGGGTTGGGGACCGGTGCGCAACAGGTCGGCGATCCCGATGGGGGGATCTTGATGCAGGGGGAGGGGCCATGTCGCGGTGCACGTCAGCAGCGTCGGTGGCCGCCGCCCGCCCGACCGGAACCGTCTCTACCTGAACCGCACCCCGCGGCCGGGAACCTGCCCGAACCCGTTGAACCGTCTAAGCCTTGATGATCGAAGGAGATCCTCCGTGATGTTTCGTCGCCACGAGAACCCGAGCACTGGACACCGGATCCGGAGGTTCGGCGCCGTCGGCGCCGCGCTGGCGGTCATGGTCGGTCCGGTGCTCGGCATGACGGCCGCCGCCCCGACGGCCGGGGCGGCAGCCACGTCGACGACGTTCGCGGCCTGGGTGGCACTGAACAGCTCAATCGCGTCGCTGACGCAGGCGGCCAACGCCAGCATCTCCCCGACGTCCATCACCCAGGGGGGCAACTACACGCTGACCGCGGCCGGCGGCACCCAGGTCATCCCCACGAGCAACGGTGGGGTGCCGGTGCTCTACGCCACGAACAACAACAACGAGTACGCCCTGCCGCCGGGGGTCACCTACGTGACCGCCACGAACGGTACGTACACCTTCACCCCGACGTCCGGGTCGCCGGTCACGGGAACCGAGACGGTGACGTACTGCGACCCGTCGACCACGATGCCGGCGGCCTGCACGGGCACGAAGCCGGGCTTCGCGTCCTTCCCGTCGAATTACGGGGGGTCGCCGTACATCGAGGTGGGCACGGGCACGACCCAGTTCACCGCCGGTGGCACCCTCACCACGACCTCGTGGTCGGCCACGTTCTCCACCTCCGCCTCCACGCCGACCGGGGCCCTCAACCAGGACTGGAGCGAGTTCCAGACCACGGCGGAGATCACCCTGGCTGGTGCACCGACCGCGGCCAAGATCAACGGCTACCCGACCACTCCGGGCTACGCAGGTTGTACGCCGTCGACTGTCCCGCCGATCGTCACCTGTTCGACTTCGAACCTCCCGCCGGTGGTCCCGTCGGTGATCGCCAGTGCGACCGTGTCGGCCGCGGCCTCGCCCCCGACCGTCACCTCGATCAGCCCGACCTCGGGCACGACCGCGGGTGGCACCTCCGTGACCATCACCGGCACCAACCTGTCCGGGGCCACGGCCGTCAAGTTCGGAACGGTGGCCGGGACCATCACGGCCAACACGGCCACCTCGATCACGGCCACCTCGCCGGCCGGTAGCGGCACGGTCGACGTGACCGTGACCACCCCGGCCGGGACCTCGGCCACCGGAAGCGGTGACCTGTTCACCTACGTGGTGCCCGCACCGACCGTCACCTCGATCAGCCCGACCTCGGGCACGACCGCAGGTGGCACCTCCGTGACCATCACCGGCACCAACCTGTCCGGGGCCACGGCCGTCAAGTTCGGAACGGTGGCCGGGACCATCACGGCCAACACGGCCACCTCGATCACGGCCACCTCGCCGG
>Ga0080006_1161070_pt1 | contig 30550 bp, 21 predicted proteins | sample RS3BMetagenome_FD_69209 | JGI IMG/M metagenome (GOLD analysis project Ga0080006, IMG submission 69209) | Ferric oxide microbial mat and aquatic microbial communities from Rainbow Spring, Yellowstone National Park, USA - RS3B (SPADES... ...
CCCCGCCTCGGTACTGGCGCGCGGTCGCGATCAGGCCGAGATGCTCCCAGACGGGGAGAAATCGTGCTCCTCTTCGAGGAGCACCCTCTTGACAAGAGTCGCTCCTTCAGGAATGACCAGGTACGGACCGACAAATGGTGGTTCCACGTCGTCTCGAACGACCTCTACACCTACCTCTTCGCCAGTCCTACCCGGGCCAAGTCCGCCCCCGACGAAGCAGGCGTGCTCCCCGAGTTCGCTGGGGTGATGGTCCACGATCGTCTTGCCATGTACTTCAAGTACGACAAGGCGACCCATGCGATCTGTCTGGCCCACATTCTTCGCGAACTCGAGCCCATCGGCATCGGGTGGGACCAGGGGTGGGCCAACGACATGGCAGATCTGTTGCGCGAGATGAACAATGCCGCGCACGATGCCCGCAGGAAGGGTGCCACCGCTCTGGCGCCACCGCTCCTCAAGACCTTTCTCGCCCGCTACGACACGATCGTCGACCAAGGCCTCTCGGCCAACCCCGATCCGCTCAACCGTGAACGCGACTACCTGGAGCGCAAGGCCTACAACCTCGTCGCTGCACTGAAGAAGCTCAAGCCCGAGGCCACCCGCTTCGCCACCGACCTGCGGGTACCGATGACCAACAATCTGGCCGAACGTGATGTCCGCATGCTGAAGCTCCACTCGAAGATCTCGTCTTGCTTCCAAAGCGACGACGGCGCACGAAACTTCGCCACCGTTCGTTCCTACATCTCGACTGCCCGCAAGCACAAGGTCAACGCGCTCGACGCGTTGGCCATGCTCTTTCGCGGCGATGCCTGGATGCCGCCGAACACCACCTGAGCGCTCGTCGCCTCGCGTCACCGCTGCCGGCTACCTCGCCATGCCCGATCCGGAGCCATCGCGTCCGGGGTGCCGACGAGGCCCTTGCGGGTCCAGCCTCACGCCGGCTCAGGTCACCCTTTGCCTGCAAGAACCCCTGGTCAGTCGGGGGCCTGAATGGATACACCAACATGGTGGTCACTTCGCGAATCCGCTGGTCACGCGACCAGTCCGGGAATGGCGACCCCGTGCCCCAGGAGGACCTGAATGGTTGCAATTTGAGCCTCCGCCATCGCCCTGATATGTCAAGAAGAGGGAGGCGGATCCGCAGTATCCGTGAACGTACATCCCGCTCGGATCACTCCCGTTCACCGGATCGTTGCCGGCATAGATCAGGTTGACGATCCCCGTCCCACCGGTGCAGGCGTCCCCAGGGTTCGAACCGCTGGTCGCTGCCGACAGGTGGCCGTTTGCGTCGTAGGTGTGCATGCCAGGGAGACCCGACGTGACTTCCCTGAGATACCCGAACGAATTGGTCTCTCCGTTTTCACTGTCGTAGGCGTAGGCGTCGAATGAACCTGTAGTTGGTCCCGACGTGAGCCGTACCGGGCACGAGGTGCGATTCCGCCTCTTGGCTGGAAGGGTGACGTTCGCCATTGGACCGATTCGGGGACGGAATCCAGTGCGCGCCGCGGAACCTCCCTGCAGACACTGGCACTGGGACATCCGTCGTGCCGTCGTGGTGGGGGTCGACTCCATCATCGGCGCCAAGTCTCCCACCCGAGGGCTGGTCGCGCCTCGACCGGAAGGGCCGGATCAACTGGTGAACCAGCCTGGGGCATGTGGCATACTGGAATCGCTGAGGGCAGTAGTTCTCGGAAGTGGTCCCCGGAACTCTCCGGACGGAGAGTGACCGGGGATTCGCGCGTCAGGGGTCGACGTCGACCACGTCGTCGATGATCGCGGAGATCCGCTTTCTCCAGCCGCCACCCGCCCCTACCGCCCAGGCAACTGCATCTGCCACCCACAGGAGAGGCTCTTCGTGGGGACGCATGTGATCGTAGAGCAGCGCCTCGGAAACCAGACCGGAATGTCGGAGGCGGCGAAGGTCACGGCGGTCGTAGACGTCGAGGTGAGCACGTGACTCGAATACGAGCCTCCGGACATCCATAGCGAAGAGATCGGTGACCATCGCATCGATCAACCTCGGCCGCGTCCGATCGCTTCGACCCGGAGTCCGGTAGACCGAGGCACGCACGTCGAGCGTCGCCATGCTTGCCAGAATCGCCCGCTTCCGTTGCGGCGACTCGTTGACGAAGTGGATGCGACGTTCCCCGCCGAGCAGCATGGCCCGAAGGGCAGCTCTCGCTGGGTTCACCGCACCCGGATGTACCGTGATGCACGCCAAGAGGTACGCGCCGGGACGAGAACTCTCGTCGACGAACGCCTCGATCATGCCCAGAGCGTAGGTGTCTCAAGCCGGCTTGTCGGCCCGAGGAGAGGCCCGACTCTGCTTCTCGTCGCCACCGCTGCGGCTGGCTCCCGTGACTACTCCGTGACTACAACTCCGGGCGACAGCCGACAAGCGATGACGAGCGGTGATGAGTGGTGGAAGTTGACGTGCAGGTCAACGCTCATGTTGGTGAACGATGGCGAGCGATGGCACGCCCGAGGAGTGACTTTTAATCCCAAGGTGGCGAGATCGAGACTCGCACGGCCCACCAGGTCAGGAGGCATGTCCGGTCCGACGACTCCCTGCAGGGCTCCCACTGCGACTACTCCACGCCTGCAGCTCACGGCGTGGAGGGCTCCATAACGCCGGTTCGACCGAGGGTGTGGCATCTCCCCGGCCACGGAGCCGACGGCACATTGAGCCAGTTCCCGAGGACCGGGGAGGCCAAGGGCCCACAGGCGGGCGCCGGGAAGCCGCTCGCCGAGCGGGAGCTGGTCGTGATGGTGGCCAAGGTTGCGAGCAGCAACGCCGGCACGGGCTCGGAGACCGTGGAGGAGGTGCTCAATGCCCGGCTGGACCACATCGGACCCAACCGTTCCCCATCACCATCCGAAGGCACCGGGACCTGGCAAGAGCTCCACGAGTTGCAAGGACGGACGCCGGAGATCGAAGGGCCATTGACACGCCCGACTACCGGGCAGCTGGGAGATCTGCCGATCCGGTAGACAGTGGTATCTTATCTGATACCATTGAGTCATGGATGCGGCACTGATCATCCGGACGGCGAGAGGGCGGTCGCAGATGAGCCTCCGCACCCTGGCACGCCGGGCCGGGACCTCCCACGCCACGTTGTCGGCGTATGAACACGGCCGGGTGGAACCAACCACCGCCGTGCTCTCACGGATCGTCGAGGCGGCGGGGTGTTCGCTCGAGGCGACGCTGTTCCGGACTCCACGGGAGTTCGAAGGGTTGACACGCGGTGACGAACTCGTTGCCGTCCTGGAGCTGGCGGAGCAGTTCCCCGCACGACACGCGCCCGAGCTCGAGTTCCCCCGCTTCGGGCACGCATGACATCGATCGTCGAAAAGATCCTGGCCATCGCAGTCGCACTCGAGGACAGCCGGCTCCCGTACGCCTTCGGGGGGGCACTGGCCCTCGCCTTCTGCACCGAGCGGGCCAGGGGCACGATCGATATCGATGTCAACGTGTTCGTCGGGCGGGACGACGCCCGTGTGGTGCTCGACGCCCTACCGGCACAGGTCGACCACACCGCCGACGACCTCCGCATGCTCCAGAGCGACGGCCAGATCCGCCTGCGCTGGGGCCAGACGCCCGTCGACGTGTTCTTGGACACGACGGACTTTCACGTCGAGGCCGCACAGCGCCGGCAGCGCCACCAGTTCGGTGGCCGACGGATCCCGTTTCTCGGGTGCTCCGACCTGGCCGTCTTCAAAGCGTTCTTCAACAGGACGAAGGACTGGGCCGATCTCGAGGAGATGATCGCGATGCGGGCGCTCAACGTGGACCAGACCATCGGCGTGCTGGTCCGCTACCTCGGTGAGCGCGACGAGCGGGTGGAGAGGCTCCGGGCGTTGAGCGCCCCCGGGGACGGCTGACGTCAGGGTCCAACTGATGGCGACCCGCGCAGCGTCGTCGCCTACGTGTCCGAAGTGACCAGCGCTGCAGGCTGAGGGCGGACGGAAGATCCGTGGTGTCGCTCGGGCCCGCGACCCGCTCGCGTGCCCACGAACGGGACCCTGCCCGTCAATGCTGCCGGCCCCTCGCTCCGCACCAACTGAAGCGGGATCGAGACCCGCACGGCCCGTCAGTTCGGCCGCAGCGTCACTTGGGCTGCATTTTGATCCCACCGTCGACGCGGACCGTCTGGGCGTTCACGTAGCTGTTCGTGACCAGTTCGAGGACCATGGACGCCAGCTCCTCGGAAGTACCGAGGCGCTTGGGGAAGAGGACGCCTTTTTCGAGGTTGGCCTTGAACTCCTCCGATGCCTCACCCTCGCCGTAGATCGGGGTGTTGATCAGGCCGGGGGCCACGGTGTTCACCCGAATGCCCACCACCGAAAGGTCCCGGGCGATCGGCAGGGTCATGCCGACCACGCCGCCCTTCGATGCCGAGTAGGCGTCCTGGCCGATCTGGCCCTCGAACGCCGCCACCGAGGCCATGTTGACGATCGCCCCGCGCTCGCCGTCGGCCAGCGGCTCGGTGACGCTCATCGCGGTTGCGGCCAGACGGATGCAGTTGAAGGTCCCGACCAGGTTGATCTCGATGACCTTGCGGAAGAGATCGAGGTTGTGCGCCGACTCGTAGGTCCCGTCCCTGCCGATCACCCTTCCGGCCCAGCCGATCCCCGCGGAATTGACCAGCACACGCAGCGGGCCCATGTCCTTCGCCAGCTCGATGGCGGCGATGAGGTCGTCGCTGTTGGTGACGTCGACGTGGGCGAACGCCCCGCCGATCTCCTTGGCCACCTCGTTGCCCTTGTCATCCTGCAGGTCGGCCACGACGACGTGGGCACCCCGTGCTGCCAGCTGACGGGCGGAGGCCTCCCCGATGCCGGAAGCGCCGCCGGTGACGATTGCAGATACTCCGTTGATGTCCATGGGGGCATCCTAGGTGGGTGACGTGGGACGACGCATACCGGGCGCGGGTGCCGGGCCACCGTCGGGGACCACACTCCGCCGGCGCCGATCGGGTCCCGCCGAACCGTCACGGCGACCCCGCCGGGAGCTGGTAGCGGATCCTCTCGACTGACCCGGGGCTCCGACCTACCTCGTTGCCACGCTCTGCATTGAAACGATCACGCGAAGTGTCATAGCCAAAGAAAACCTCCCAACAGCAGTTGTTTACTTACGGGTAGGTAGTTACCCTGACCCTTGCCACAAGGGGTGGACCCCGCAAGCCAACAGATCGGTAGCTGCGGGCGTGGTCGGGAAGTACGGGGCAAGTCACGGGGCTCGGAACACGGGATCTTCTGCTGCAAGGGTCGGCTGCTGCCATGGCCCGAGAGCGAAATGCCGGTTCGATGGGGTCCGGGGCAGTGCTCCATCGTCCCGGGCCGTCGTGACCGGACATCCGAGATGGGAAAGCGGATCGACGGGGCACGAGGCTTCGGGCCACGTGACAATCAAGGAGCGAAGTCGGAATGCGCAATGAACGAACCTTCTGGCGGCGGGTCGGCCGCCTCGGAACCTCCCTGGCACTGACCGGTGCAGCCGTAGCGTCAGCTGCCGGCGCCGCAGCGATGGTGGCATCACCGGCAGGGGCGGCGACGACGACCAATCTCAATGTGGTCTTCAACGTTCCGATCTTCGGCGGCTACGGCCAGCAGTCGCTCTCGATCTCCGTCGGCGCGCCGGCGTCGGTGACGCAGGGCTCCCAGTATACGTCGACCTTCACCCCCGCCCCCACCGTGGTCCCGACGACCGAGGCCATCGGCTCGATCTCCGCCACCGTGGGTTCGATCCAGGGGATCACCACGATCATCCCCCTGCCCCAGAACGCATCCTTCGTCTCCGCCTCCGTCTCGGGGCCAGCAACGTTCACCGGGTCCACCAGCGGATCGTTGCCGCTGACGGTCACCGAGTGCACGGCCGCCGGACAGACCGGATGCACGGCGACCGCCAATGGCGGGGGTGCGAGCGCGACGTTCAACGGCAACACCACGCTTCCCTACCTCGAGCTCTCGACACCCGGGGGGGTCCCCTCCGGGACGACCGCGAGCGCCATCGCCGCCGACGAGTTCCCGGCCGGCGCCACCGTGACGTTTCCTACCACGACCGTCGTCCTGAAGGCGACCGGTGCCGTGGGCTCCACCATCCAACCGGCGGTATCGGAGTTCGACACCACCGCCAACGTCACCTCTCCGCTCGCCATCTCTTCAGCGATCTACGCCTGGCCGGCCGCGGTCCTGACGTCGGCCCAGATGGCCAGCGGTCAACCGCTCCCGCCTGCGGTGGTGACGCCGCTTTCCACGACGACCATCACGGCGGCGACGACGGTTCCCGGCGCCCCCACCAACGTGGTGGCCACCGCCGGCAACGCCTCGGCCACTCTCACCTGGAACGCCCCGGCCTCCGACGGGGGCTCGGCCGTCACCGGCTACGTCATCACGCCGTCGTCCGGCTCGCCGGTCACCGTCGGCGACGTCACCAGTGACACCGTCACCGGGCTCACCAACGGCAGCCCGTACTCGTTCACGGTGGCCGCCATCAACGCGGTGGGCACGGGTCCGGCGTCGACCGCCTCCAACTCGGTGACCCCGGTCGCCCCGTCGTCCGGCGGTGGCGGTGGGAGCGGAAGTGGCAGCGGTGGCTTCTTGCAGCAGTTCGTCAGTTGGTTCTTCGGCCTGCTGCTCGGGTTCTTCGGGCTCTTCGGGTTCTGAGCGGTATCGGAGACGGCGATGCGGCTCCGATCGCCTGACCCTTGATTGCCAGGCTCCGTGCGGACACCGAATCCGTACCGGCGTCGAATGATCCGAAGCGAGACAGCCCCCGGCCCTCCGGGGGCTGTCTCGCGCCTCCGGGACCGGGTGCGGTGACCAGTCGGTCGGGGACGAGTACCCTGGGGAGTGCAAGGCGATGCTCCGTGCACTCGATGACGCCGCAGAGTCCCGACGTTCTGTGAGAGGGGACACGCGTGCTATCGACGACCACACGGGATCCGGGGCTCGGACGACCCGACCCTCGGGCGTACGTTCCCAGTGCTCCGCTCCCGGAGCGCGCCAGCGGAAGCCAGCGATTCATCACCGGGATGCTGGTCTTCGTCCCGATCGTCGGGCTCATCGCCGCCGCCGCCCTGTTCTGGGCCCATGGGATCAGCTGGCTCGACCTCGGGCTCGCCATCGGCTTCTACCTGTTCACCGGGCTCGGGATCACCGTCGGCTACCACCGCCTGTTCACCCATCACAGCTTCCGACCGTCCCGTTGGCTGTCCCTGGTGCTCGGGATCGCCGGCTCGATGGCGATCGAAGGCTCGGTCATCAGCTGGGTCTCCCAGCACCGCCGACATCACGCCTTCTCGGACCGGGCGGGGGATCCGCACTCCCCGGTCCCTGAGGGACCGGGGATGCGGGCCCTGCTTCGGGGTCTCTGGCACGCACACGCCGGATGGCTCTTCGTCCCCAACGAAGTGGACGCCCCCCGGTGGAGCCGGGACCTGCTGGACGATCGGGACACGGTGGCACTCTCCTCCACCGCCGGGATCTGGGCCGCGCTCTCCTTGGCGATCCCATTCACCATCGGGTGGGTCGTGACCGGAACCCTCTGGGGGGCGCTGATGGCCGGGCTATGGGGCGGCGTCGTCCGAGTCGCCCTGCTGCACCACGTGACCTGGGGCACCAACTCCCTGTGCCACTCCTTCGGGTCCCGGCCCTTCGAGGCGCACGACCGCAGCTCCAACCTCCCGGCCCTCGCTCTGGTCAGCTTCGGGGACTCGTGGCACAACGCCCACCACGCGTTCCCCCGGTCGGCCCGCCACGGCGTGGACTCCGGTCAGGTGGACATCGCGGCCAGCCTGATCGCCCTGTTCGAGCGGTGGGGCTGGGCTTCGGACGTGCGCTGGCCGCGGCCCGCGACCCTCGATCTCCGCCGGGTTGCGGCACACCCGGCTACCGGCGACGCCGCACGATGGTGAGCGCGTGGCCCGCGGCGCGGCGCCGGGTCGTCAGCCCGTAGGGCGAACCGGCTCGGACTGACCCCTCCGGTCCGGAGCGGGGATCAGGGGGTGCATCGCCGGGTGACGTTTGGCGAGCACCGGCAGCAGCAGCGTCCGGGGTGTCAGCCAGCCGGCCGCCGCCGACAGCCTGTTCCCCGCCCCGGGGATCACCACCGCCCGGCCCGTCTCCAGTCCCTCGACAGCGGCGCTCGCGACCCTCTCCGCGGGGACCCAGAGGAAGCTGGGCAGGGCCGCCGCCGCGTCCGCATCACTCAGACCCGCCGCGGACGCAAAGCCGGTCGCGACGGGGCCGGGGCAGAGCGCGATCACCGAGACGCCGGATCCCGCCAGCTCCGCCCGCAGCGCATGCGTGTACGAGAGGACGAACGCCTTGGACGCCCCGTACCCCGCCTGACCGGGGACGGGCTGGAAGGCGGCCGTCGACGCCACGTTCAGGATGGCACCGCTGCGCCGCTCGACCATGTCGGGGAGCAGGGCCGTGCACAGATGGACCACCGCCTCGACGTCGGTTCTGACCATCGCCAGCTCGCCGGCGACCTGCGCCTGGGCCACGGGCCCGGCCGTGGAAAACCCGGCGTTGTTCACGAGCACGTTCACCGCGAGGCCACGGCGGTCGATCTCGGAGATCATCGCCGTCCGCGCCTCCTCGTCGGTCAGATCGGCAGCGATGACCTCGGCCCTGATCCCGTGGGACTCCGCCAACCTCCCGGCGAGCTCCTCCAACCGGTCGATCCGGCGCGCCACCAGGGTCACCCCGTACCCTCGCGATGCCAACTGGGAGGCGATCTCAGCACCGATGCCCGACGACGCCCCCGTCACGAGAGCGGTACGGGTCGGACCGGCAGGAGGAAGGCTCATGCCCTGAGCGTAGGCCGACGGCCACCCGGACCGGCGCCCGCCATGCCAGAGGAGTCGGACCCGACCGGAGCCGTGCGACCAAGCCGGAGCGGTGCGACCAAGCCGGAGCGGTCAGCCTGGTACGCGGACGGGAGCCGGGCCGCTCCGAGCGGACGCCGCGAACTGGTCACCCACCGCTGGGCCCCATGGCCGCCACCGGATGCTCCTCCACCCACTCGAGGTGGAGCTCCCGACGCCAGAAGCACCACCGGGCGCCGTCCCTCCGGTAGTCGTCGACGTAGCGGAGATACCAGACGGTGTCGACGAACGGGGGACCCGATCCGGCCAGCCCGTCCGATCGGAGGTGGTGTGCCACGCACCGCACCCGTCCGAGCACCGACCCCGGGAGGCCGGACGGGCCTCCTTCGCCGCCGCTCGTGAACACGTGGTCGGTCGTGCGGTGGAACGTGCGGACGAAGTGGCGGAGCCCGTCGGGGACGGTCCGGAGCTCGGCCTCCCCCCGGCGGATCACCACCGGAGCGAGCTCGTCCGGATACCTCGGGACGACGAGCATCCCCTCGGGATGGAACAGGGAGGCCAGCGCCTCCCCGTCGCGGCGGTCCACCGAATCGGCATATGCGCTCGACAGCCCCCGGAGTGCCTGTTCGACCTCCGGCGGGACCTGCGTGTCCGCCGGCCCGCCTCCGGACGACCCGCCTCCCTCCGGAGCGGCGCCATCCGATCCGTCCGAAGCGAACACAGGGGTCACCCCCGCCGGCCCTCCGCCGGGGAATCGAGTCCGCCCGCCGCACCGTTCCCGGGCGACCACCCCGGAAGCCGGCCTCCCAGACCCCGGCGGTCGGCGAACGCGGTCATCTCGTCGGAGACCACTTCCAGGTCGTCGGTGATCGAGGTGGAGAGCACCAGACGGTCGGCCCCGAGCGCCTCCGCCTCCCCCACCACCGCGTCGTCGGTCGTCGGCAGGTAGCCGCTCAGGGTCAGTTCGATGACATCGGGATCCCGTCCCGCCTGTTCCGCCGACTCTCGCATGTCGAGCACCAGGGAGCGTACCTGCTCGTGCCCGAGGCCGAGCGGCTGGAACCCGTCGCCCAACCGGCCTGCCCGCCGCGCCGCCGCCCTGGTGTGGCCTCCGATGTGCACGGGGACACCGGCCGGCTGCGTCGGCTTCGGGAAGCTGTGGGCGTGCCGGAAGGAGAAGAACTCGCCGTCGAACGAGGCGCCGTCCTCCCCCGCGTCCGCCCACAGGGTCCGCATGACCCGGATCGCCTCGTCGGAGCGGCGCCCGCGGGTACGGGGATCGGCGCCGGTCGCACGGAGCTCCTCGTCCATCCACCCCACGCCGACACAGAGGCGCATCCTGCCCCCGGACAGCACGTCGACCGTGGCGACCCGTTTGGCCAGCACGACCGGGTGGTGGTTCGGCATCACCAGCACCCCGGTGGCGAGGACGATCCGGCTGGTGCATGCAGCCACGAAGGCGAGGAGATCGAGTGGATCCGGAATGGCACAGCTGTCCGGCAGGGGCATCTTCCCCGACGAGGCATAGGGATAGATGCTCCGGTACCCGGAGACGACCACCGCGTGCTCGACGACGACCACGGACTCGAACCCGCACTCCTCCGCGTGCCGGGCGAACCGCCGCATCCACCCCGGATCGGCCGTGACCCCCGTGCGCACGGGAGGGATGACTCCGAACTGCACGATGCACCCACTTTCGTCCGTGAACCTCGACTCGCCGCGACCGGGCCGAGCGTAAGCCTTGGCGGGGATCGGGGTGCGCATGGGGCGCGGGCAAACCCGGAGCGGGTGGGCGGGTTACCCCCCGGAGCGCGCCCTTCGTTACCCGGGACTACCCCGGGGCTGCGACCGACCGGCTGGGGCCGTACCGCGCTCGGGCGGTGTCCTAGGATTCCCCCGTGTCCTCCGAGTTCCGGCACTCCCCGCAGGGGGAGCCTCCCGTGCCCGGCGACGACGTGCCCGGCGACGACGTGCAGGTCGGCGACGCCCCGGCCGGTCCTCCCGTTCCCGACGGGTCGCCGGTCCGGCCCGCCGGCCCGGTGCCGCAGCCCCGGATCGATGCGCTGCGTGCGGCGGCCCGTCGGGTCCACCGCCGCGCCTTCATCGGCCTGGCCGTCGCGGGCGGCGCCCTGGGAGCTGCGGCGGCCGCCGTGGCGGCCGACGGCCACGACCACCCCAAGACGGCTGCCCCCCGTCCATGGGCGGCGCCGACCCGCGACACGCGACCGCCTCCGCCCGCGGCGGTGGTGAACACCCGCCTGGCCGACGGGATCACCATCCCGGTCAACCCTGCCATCGTGGCGGAGAACGCCAAGACTGGTGACGCCTGGTGGGTGACCACCCCCCAACAGGCCGGCGACATCGAGGGGTACGCCGACCAGGCCAGCGCCTCGGTGGGCGACACGGTCACCCTCTTCGTGAGCACCAAGGCGACCTCCTTCCACGTGGAGGTGTACCGCATGGGCTACTACCAGGGGATCGGGGGGAGGCTGGTCTGGCAATCCGCCGAGACCGGCGGCACCCGCCAGGCCCTTCCGACCGTTACCCCGCCGACCAACACCATCGTCTGCAACTGGGACCCGACGATCGCAGTGCCGATCGGTCCCACCTGGCCGCCCGGTGCCTACCTGTTGAAATTGGTCGGTTCCACGGGCGAGCAGCAGTTCGTCCCCCTGTGCGTCCGCGACGATACGTCCCGGTCCGCAGTGGTCATCCAGTCGAGCATCACCACCTGGCAGGCGTACAACCGGTGGGGCGGGTACAGCCTCTACTACGGGAACAGCGCCGGTGCCCTCTCGTTCACCCATGCCCCCGGCGAGGGGAGCTTCGCCAACCGGGCCCGGATCGTCTCGTTCGACCGTCCCTACGACCACGACTGGGCGTCGGGCGCCGCCGACTTCGTCGGCAACGAGCTCCCCGTGATCAGTCATGCCGAACGGCTCGGCCTCGACGTGACCTACTGGACCGACGTCGATCTCCATGCCCGGCCCCAGCTGCTGTCCAACCACAGGGCGCTCCTCAGCCTCGGTCACGACGAGTACTGGTCACTCGAGATGCGCGATGGCGCCCAGCAGGCGCTCCAGTCGGGGGTCAACCTGGCCTTCCTCGGGGCCAACGCCTGCTACCGGCAGATCCGCATGGGTCCCTCGTCCCTGGGTGCCAACCGTCTCCAGACCTGTTACAAGTCGGCCGCCGAGGACCCGATGACCGGGGTGAACGACGCACTGGTCACCGTGAACTGGCCCCAGCCACCGGTCTCCCGCCCCGAGAGCGAGCTGATCGGGTCGACCTACCAGGACGTCGGGGCGAACGCCGACATGGTGGTGAGCGATGCGGGCTCGTGGCTCTTCGCCGGGAGCGGACTCGTACAAGGTCAGCACCTCGCGCGACTCGTCCAGGGCGAGTTCGACCGGTACGTGCCCGGGGCACCGGGGCCGACCAACGTCGACGTGGTTGCCCACTCGCTCGTTGTCAACCGCGGGGACAACTACTCCGACGTGACCTGGTACACGGTCCCCGGTGGCGGTGGCGTGTTCGCCTCCGGGAACGCCTCGTGGGTCGGCGCCCTCTCCGACCTCCCGCTGGTGCCCGGGAACGTGCTGCCCGACCCGGTCCCCGGGGTGACCGGTCCGCTGCTCCGGGTCATGGAGAACCTGTACGCGGTGACCGCCCTGGGTCCGGCCAGCCTCACCAACCCGTCCCAGGGGACCTGGGAGACCGTCTACGGAACCGGCGGCGCGGCGATCCGCACGCCGGTGCAAAGCAACACGGCCTGACCACCGGTGACGCCGACGGCGTCCCGCTCAGCTCGCTCTCGCCACCCCCGGCGGGTCCCCCCGGTGCCTACTCGCTGAGCGTGATCGGCAGCTCGTCTGCCGTCAGGTCTCCGGTCTCGACGGGGATGCTCGGAGACGCCTGCTCGGCCTTGGCCGCGTTCTGGGCGGCGAGATGGTCTCGGATGCGGCCGTCGATCTCCGCCATGAGCTGAGGATTCTCGGTGAGGAACGTCTTGACGTTCTCCCGTCCCTGGCCGAGCTGCTCCCCCTCGTAGGTGAACCACGCCCCCGACTTCTTGACGAAGCCCAGCTCCACGCCGACATCGAGAAGGGATCCCTCCCGGCTGATGCCCTTCCCGAAGGCGATGTCGAACTCGGCCTGCTTGAACGGGGGAGAGCACTTGTTCTTCACCACCTTGACCCGCGTACGGTTGCCCACCTGCTCGGCCCCGTCCTTGATCGTCTCGATCCGGCGGATGTCGAGGCGGATCGAGGAGTAGAACTTCAGCGCCCGGCCACCCGGGGTCACCTCGGGCGAGCCGTACATCACCCCGATCTTCTCGCGGAGCTGGTTGATGAAGATGGCGATGGTCCGCGACTTGGAAAGCGTCCCGGTCAGTTTGCGCAGAGCCTGGGACATCAGGCGGGCCTGGAGGCCCACGTGGGAGTCGCCCATCTCGCCTTCGATCTCCGCCCGGGGGGTGAGGGCCGCCACCGAGTCGATGACCAGGACGTCGAGCGCCCCGGACCGGATCAGCATGTCGGCGATCTCGAGTGCCTGCTCGCCGGTGTCGGGCTGCGAGATGAGGAGGTCGTCGATGTTGACGCCGATCGCCTTGGCGTAGACCGGGTCCATGGCGTGCTCGGCGTCGATGTAGGCGCAGATGCCCCCGTTGCGCTGCGCCTCCGCGACCGCATGCATCGCCAGGGTCGACTTCCCGGAAGACTCCGGACCGAAGATCTCGACGATGCGGCCACGGGGCAGGCCCCCGATGCCGAGAGCGAGGTCGAGAGCAAGCGCCCCGGTGGGGATGGCTTCGATGTTCATGTGGAGGTTCTCACCCATCCGCATGACCGAGCCCTTGCCGAACTGCTTCTCGATCTGGCTCAGTGCCACATCGAGTGCCTTGTCACGTTCCATGTCCGTCGCTCTCCTCGTTGCTCTCGTCAGTCGCTCTCGTCCGACCGGGCTGACCCTAGGGACGGGGTGTGACGCCGGACCGTCCCCGCAGCTGTCCCATCGGGCCGGTCTTGTCGAACTGTCTCCGGTGCCGGTCCGGAGGACCGGCCGCACGGCCTGCACCGACACTGTAGACCCGAACGCACGTTCGATCGTGGATGATCCGGGCGACGCTGTCAAGCCGTCCTCCACCGGGACTTCCCGGGCCGGGGGTCCAGCCGTTGGGGGTGCGGGTGGAGGTAATGTCGCGGCGCCATGTCAGACAACGACCTCTCACCAGAGCCCGGATCGCCCCGCCCCGGCGACCTGCCGTCCGGGTCCCCCCCCTCCTCTCCCGCCCCGACCGTGCTCTCACGCAAGGAGCTCCGCCGGCAGGCGGCGGGCAGCCAGAAGACCGCCGGCTGGCAGTACGCAGTCGGTGCCGTGGCCGCGGTCGTGATGGTCGCCGCCGTCGCCCTGGTGGTGACCTCGGGAACGAAGCACACCGCCACCAAGCAGAAGGCCGCGTCGGTGGCGGTGGCCAGCACCGTCCCTCCGGCACCGGCCTCCCCCACCTGCCCGCTGACCGGTCAGCCCGCTCCCGGGGGAACCGTCCCCCCCCGCCCGGCGGTCGGGGTGAAGATCGGCAACTACCCCGCCGACCGGCCATCGGCGGGCCTCAACCAGGCGGACATCGTCTTCGAGGAGCCGGTGGAGGGTTCGATCACCCGGCTGGTCGCCGTGTTCCAGTGCCGGACGCCGACGACCGTCGGCGACCTCCGGTCCGCACGCGAGCCGGATGTCGGTATCCTCTCCCAGCTGTCGGATCCTCTGTTCGTCCATATGGGCGGCATCAACCCGGTGATCGCCCTTCTCCAGAGCGCCCCGCTCATCGACGAGAACGCCATCAGTGGCAGGGCGTCGTCCATCATCTTCCAGGAGTCGGGGCGCTACGCCCCGTACGCCACCTTCACCCGCGGGGCGGCACTGTGGTCACTCGACCCGACCGACACCACCCCTCCGGCACCGATCTTCAAGTACTCGACGACGCTGCCGGCGGGTTCCGTGGCCGGGTCCGGTGCGAGCGTGCACATCCCGTTCTCCTCGTTCTCCGACGTGACGTGGACGTGGGATCCCTCGACCGGCACGTACCTGCGCTCCTACTCGGGGTCACCGGACATCCTCGTCGACGGCACCCAGACGGCGGCCACCAACGTGGTCGTCATGACGGTCCAGACCTCTATCGGCCCGTGGTTCGAGAACTCGGAGGGGGGCCGCGAGGTCTTCGTCACCGCCACGGGAACCGGCCCGCTCGTCGTGTTGCGCAACGGTGTGGCCATCACCGGAACGTGGAGCCGGTCCTCGCTCACCTCACCGGCCACCCTCACCGCCTCGAACGGGACGCCGATCACGCTCCAGCCCGGCAACACCTGGGAGGAGCTGGTGCCGGCGGGGATCCCCGTCACGACCGCGGCCTCGTCCACGGGTACGGCGGCGGGCTCGGCGGCGGCGGGCTCGTAGCTCACACCCCTGGGGTCGTCCCGGAGGTGCCGGTCGATCGAGGGTGCCGAGGGATCGGTACATCACAACCGTTCAACAAGCACGGGAGTGGAGGGGACCTGCGCAGCAGTTCGTCCGGGCCGCGGTCCGGGCCGCGGTCGCCTTCGCTACCGTGTGACCCGAAGAGTGGGGTGATGGGCGCCGTGGCCGATCGTCGTCCAGGAGAGCCCTCCACTTCCGTGCTCACGGTCCGCACCAGAGGAAGGTCGCCCAGTCATCCGGAACCACATCGAGCGAAGGTGGCCGCGGCGGTGAGCACGGCCACGTGCCTCGCCGACCCTGCCCCGGCCGCCGTGGGAGCGCGGCGGGGAGTGCCCGGCGGCACACCGCGGACACCCGATGTGCGGAGCGACGGTCCGTCGTGCGGACAGATGAGGGCACGGCCCGCCGTACGTCATCCGAGTGACGCCGCCATACGTGACGCTACCGGCTCGCCACACCCCAGTGGGGAGCCGGAGGAGGGATGGCGGCCGTGCCGAGTCTTCCCGCACCCGTAGACGTGCCAAGTCTTCCCGCTCCCGTAGAGCAGGCGGCAACCACCGGAGGCACCCGCCCGCCCCGCCGCCTCGTCCCGCTGGACGGTCTCCGGGCCTTCGCCGTCCTGACCGTGCTGCTGTACCACGGGGGCGTCACCTGGTTCGGCGGTGGCCTGCTGGGTGTCGACGTGTTCTTCGTCCTGTCCGGCTTTCTGATCACGAGCCTCCTGTGCAGCGAGTTCCTCGTCAAAGGGACGGTCGCTCTGGGCAGGTTCTGGGCGAACAGGGCCCGGAGGCTCCTGCCGGCTCTCCTCCTGCTCCTCCTGGGGGTGGCCCTCTACGCCTGGGTCTTCCGCAGCTCGCTGGATCTCGCTTCCATCCGCGGCGATGCGCTCTCGACGCTGCTCTACGTCGCGAACTGGCACTTCCTCTTCTCCGGGCAGGGGTACTTCGCAAAGTCGATCGCACCATCACCGCTCCTGCCGATGTGGTCCCTCGGTGTCGAGGAGCAGTACTACCTCATCTGGCCGCTGGTAGCGCTCCTGGCGCTCCGGCGCGGGGGCACGCGGGCCGTGGCCTGGGTGGCGGGAGTGGGAGCCGTCGCCTCCGCCTCGCTCATGGCCGCGCTCTACCTCGCCGGAGCCTCCATCGACCGCCTGTACTACGGCACCGACACCCGAGCCCAGGCCCTACTGGTGGGGTCGGTCCTCGGTGCCCTCGCGTCAACCCGCGACTGGAGAGTGATCGCTGAGGCGTGGGCCCGCCGACCGGTGGGTCGCGTCACGGGCGCCGTGCTCGGCGTCGCCGGATCCGCCTTCCTGCTGTGGGCGTGGCATGCCCTCGACGGGCAGGAGGCCCTGCTCTACCAAGGCGGATTCCTCCTGGTGGCACTGGCCGCCGGGGCGGTGATCACGGTGGTCACCAGCTGGAGGCACTCCGTGCTGGCCACCGCGCTCTCGTGGCGACCGCTCACCTACATCGGCACCATCTCCTACGGGCTCTACCTCTACCACTGGCCCATCTTCCTCACCCTCACCGAAGCGCGCACCGGTCTCTCGGGACTCGGCCTGTTCGCAGTGAGGATCTCGGTGACGTTCGCGGTCGCGATCCTCTCGTACCATCTCGTGGAAAAGCCCGTCCGGCAGGGCCACCTGGCCCGAACCTGGCGGGGCCTCGCGGTGGGGATCGGTGCAGTACTGGCCACGACCGGCGTCGTCATCGCCGTCACCGTGCCGATCGCTTCGGATGCGTCCCCTGTCCCACTGGCCGGCGACCCGACGGGTCTCTCGGCCTCACAACACCAGGCATTGGCCGCCTCCAGCGCCTTCACGACGCACCCGATACGGTTCATGATCTTCGGCGACTCCGTCGCCTTGACCGCGTCGGTCGGCCTCGCGATCGACTCCACGGGGCGGTATGGGGTGAGGGTGTACGACGCCGGGATCCTCGGTTGCGATCTCAGCCTGGCTCCCGATCGTCTGGCAGGGGTCGTCTATCCCGGCGATCCCAACGTGAACTGTGGGTCGTGGGAGAAGACATGGAGCCGGCAGATCGCCAAAGTGCATCCGGACGTCGCCGGCCTGCTCATCGGCCGCTTCGAGCTCGCCGACCACTACTACCACGGGACGTGGATGCACCTCGGCATGCCGGTGTGGGATCGGCACCTCGAAGGCAAGCTCGATCGCGCTGTGAGCGTTCTTTCGGCAGGAGGCGCCCGGGTGGTGCTCTTCACGTTCCCCTACATCGACCCTCCGCTCGCCCAACCGGACGGCGCGCTCTGGCCCGAGAACCGGCCGGACAGAGTCAAACGGTGGAACCAGCTCCTCGACCAGGTCGCGGCCACCCACCGGAGCACGGTCACGCTGGTCGACCTCAATCGCATCCTCGACCCGCAGGGCCACTACACGGCGACGGTCGACGGGGTCTCCGTCCGCTGGCCCGACGACGGGATCCACATCTCGACCGCAGGGGGCGAGTGGCTCCAGCCCCGCCTGCTGCCGACCGTCGGCGAACTCGGTCTCGAGGCCCGGGGGCAGAGAGAGGCACGAAAGACCCCTGCCTGAGATGGTCATTGCCGGTGGGACCGCCCGGCCCTGTCCATGACGGCCTCCGTGCCCTACCGTACACTCTCCGCCTGATGGGTCGCGACACCGGATCGGAGGGATCGGGGGTCGCGATCGACGGTTCTGCGGCGGCGGTGGGCACGCCGGGAAGCGATCCGGGGAGCACGCCGGGAAGCGATCCGGGGAGCACGCCGGGAAGCGATCCGGGGAGCACACCGGGAAGCGGCCCGGGGAGCGACCGTGCGGGGGACCCGTCCCCCACTCCGGAGCTTGGTCGGCCGGCGGCGCGTCTGTTCCCCCCGGGCGCCTGGTTGACGACAGCGGCATTCGCCGTCGTCCTCCTCCCGTTCCTCGTCGCCCTGGTCAACCTCCTGGCCACCGGCGGCGGGCGGATCTACCTCCCGGACGACCTGGCGTTGATCGACCTGCACACCCGCCGGGCGCTTGCGTGGAAGCAGCAGCTGGGAGTGTTCGACCACTACGGATGGAACCACCCCGGACCCTCGTACTTCTACCTGCTCTCGGTCGCCTATCGCCTGCTCGGTTCCGGGGCCCGGGCGATGTTCGTCGGAGCCACCGCCCTCAACATGATGGCCGCGGTGGCGGTGGTCGCAGTGGTGCGCCGGAGGACCGGGCCGGCCCGTGCGCTGTGGGCTGCGACCTGGGTGTGTCTCCTCGCCGGCGTGCTCGCCGCCTCCGGGCCGTCGGCCACCACCTACTCGGAGAGCACGCTCGGCGCCCTGGTCAGCCCGTGGAACCCGACGGTCGTGATCTTCCCGCTCCTCCTCTTCACCGTACTCTGCGCAGCCGCGGTGGACCGGTCCCCGCTTTCCCTCCTCGCTGCGCTCGTGGTCGGCTCGTTCGTCATCCAGACCGACATCTCCGTCCTTCCCTTGGTGGCCGCGCTCTTCGCCGCCGCGACCGCCGCGTGCCTGGCGGTCCGCCTCACCGACCGCCGCGGAAGGGACGGATCGGCACGGGCACCGGCGCCCGTTCCCGAACTGCGACCCGTGCCCGTCCAACGGCGCGGCGGATGGCGCGGCTGGTGGTGGGTCGGCGCCGGGTCGGCCCTCTTCGTGCTGATGTGGATCCCACCGGTGATCCAGCAGCTGACCAACCACCCCGGTAACTTCACGCTCCTCGTGCGGTTCTTCACCAGCGGCCGACCGGGGCAGTCGGTGGTGGTGGGCGTGTGGTCCGTGGTGGCCGTACTCGGGGTGCTCGCCCAAGGACCCGCCGAGGTGATGAACTCCGTGCTGGGCTCGGCTCCGGCCCACGCGACCGCAGACGTGGTCGTCTCCGTCGCCGTGGTGGTGACCGGCATGGCGGTGACCGTCGTCGGGGTGCGCCAGAACAACCGCTTTGCTGCCACCCTCGGTGCCCTCGGCCTGATCGGGTGCGTCGCCACCGGAGTGGCCGTGACCCGCGTGACCGGGCTGGTGTTCGGCTACCTCGTCATCTGGGCCGTCGTTCTGCCGGTTGCCGTGCTGATCGGCCTCGGAGTGCTCCACGTGCCGGTCCACCTGCGCACGAGTCCTCCACCCCGACTGGCCCTCTGTGCCGTGGCCTTGGTGGTCTGCGTGCTGACCACGGTCCGAACGACCGCCGTGCCCCCGCTGTCCGCGGTCTCCGATCCCGAAGTCGGGCAACTGGTCGCGCTGGTCACCCCGGCAGTAGGACGGAACGGCACCGTCTTCGTCGGCGACGACCGCGCCGGCGCCGGCGGACCCGGTTCGATTCAGCTCATCGATATCGAACGTTTCGTCGGCTTGGTCAACCGGTTGGACCAGGACGGCTACCACCCGGTGGTCAGCTCATTCTGGAAAGCCGAATTTGGTCCGGGATACCTCACCAACGGCCGCGAAAGCTGGGTCGTGCAGGTCGCCACCTGGCGACCATCGTCACCCGCCCTGCCCGGCTACCGGGGGAAGGTGGGAGATATGTCGGTGGTGGTCTACTACGGCCCGGGGCATCCCGTCGTCGCCCCACGGAGAGGGTGAGTTCCGCCGGTCGTATCTATCGCCAGCTCGTTCCGTTCAGGCCGGACGACGACGGGTGGCACCCACCGTCTTCAATCGTCAGGCGTGCTTCTCGACCGCCCACCAACTTGCTCCGCCGTGGGATCACTACGACAATGCCGAGCGTTGCATCCATCCAATATCCTCATCTCTCGATGCCCACACCACAAGCGCAACCACGGTACCGATGGCGGGGCGAGCCCCGTGGCCAGTGACAACGAACCCCCAGCGGCCTGGCTGGAGAGGAACGTGAGGCCCCTGCGTCCCTCGTGTCAGCTGGTGGTCGGCGCCCGTGGACCGGTGCACCTCGGGTATGGCCCGGTTGCCCGTGCGCCCCACCTCTTCGCACTGCGGAGCTAGGGTCCCCGCATGCTCCGGGGGGATGCCGCAATGCCAACACCCCGGGCCAGCGGGGCCGTTCCAAAGCAGTCCGCGCCAGAGACGACTGCTCGCCGATTCTTTTGGGCATCCGCCGTCGGGATTGTCGTGTCGGGTGCTGCCTTTGCTTGGATGGTGACCGGGGGCACGTTCAGATTCTTCCGCTCGGTTCCATTTTCGAACTTCTACGACGTCCAGGCACGTTCGCTGCTCCATGGAACGTGGAGCATGCCGGCCAGCGTGCTGACGATCGAGGGGATTCGGACCGGTGGCCGCACGTTCATGTACTACGGTCCGGTCCCCGCGCTCTTGCGCCTCCCGGTGCTCCTCTGCACGCATCGCCTCGACGGCCGCCTGACCGAGCCTTCGCTCCTGACCGCCTTCCTCGTCGCCCTGGTGTTCTCCAGCCTCCTCAGCTGGAGGATCCGGCGGATCATCCGAGGCCCGGTCGAGGTCAGCGACCGGGAGGCCATCCTGACCGCGGGGCTCATCATGGTGATCGGCCTCGGCACGGTCTTCTTGTTCCTCGGGAGCACCGCCCAGGTGTACGAGGAGGCCGAGCTGTGGGGCGCCGCGTTCACCCTGGGGGCCCTCTACGCGCTCGTGGGCTTCCTGGAGAGGCCAAGCGCCAAGGGCCTCGTGTCCACCGGCATGCTGGCGACGCTGGCAATGCTGACCCGGGGGTCGGTGGGCATCGGTCCCCTGGTGGCCATGGGATTGGCCGCCGTGATCTACCTCCTGGTCTGGATGTCGGGTGTCGCGCCCCGGTGGCGCCCCACTGCTCGGATGCTGACCCGTGTCTCCGGCATCCGGACGACCGACGCTCCAGGACGGTGCGGACTCGGACTGCTTACGGCGATGGGGGTCCCACTGGCTCTCTACGTCACGATCAACGAGGTCAAATTCGGCACCCCGTTCAGCATTCCGCTGAATCGGCAGGTACTCACGTTCGAGAACGCCCATCGTCGAGCTGCGCTGGCGGCCAACGGGGGAAGCCTGTTCGGGCTGAAGTTCCTCCCGACGAACCTCTTGCAGTTCATCCGCCCCGATGCCCTCACTGTCACCCGAGTGTTCCCCTGGATCTTCTTCCCCGGCAAGGCACTCGTGCTCGGGAATGTTCTGTACTCGACCAGGGACTGGACCTCGAGCATCCCGGCGAGCATGCCGGTGCTGTTCCTTCTGGCGTTGCTGGGACTGCTTGCGGTGTGCCGGCCCGTCCCACACCGCCCGCGCCCGACTGCCCGCTCCATGGAGGGTTCCACGGGGGCAGGGACCACGGGTCCGTCCGAACCCGCGCTGGCCGCCGAGACGGCCTCACCGGGGATCACCGTGCTCCGGTTGCCGCTCCTGGGGAGCGCTGCCGGTACCGGCGGCATCCTCATCATCGGGTTCATCGCCGAACGCTATCTGGCCGATGCGATGCCCTTTCTCGTGTTGGCCGCACTCGCCGGATGGCACTCCTTTCTGAGGCAAGGAACCGGATCGCGGATGGACTCGGCTCCGCGCGCCGTGCGGAGACTGGCTGCCGCGCTGCTGGCCGGGCTCGCGCTGTTCGAGGTCTGGACCACCTTTTCCCTCAGCCTCTTCTACCAGCGCGAGCTCGGGCCGGTGGTCACGATCCCGCAACGGGCGGGCATGGTGGCGTTCCAAGACCGCGTCAACCAATGGTTGCTTGGCGGCCCCGTCACGGACGTCCGGTTCGTCTCGAAGCTGCCCCTGCACGCCGCACCGCTGGACCTGGCGGTGGTCGGCGACTGCGCCGCCGTCTACCAATTCGACGGGAACACATGGCAGCCGGTCGAGCTGGGGGGAAGAGGCGGCGCTCTTCTCCTCGACGTGACCTTCCCCCGGACCGACTTGGGACGCCGCCAACCCCTCGTGGTCACCGGCGGCAGCTCCCCGCAGGACGTCGTGGCCGTCGCATGGGAGGGTGGAGATCGATACCGATTCTCGTACTATTTCGCCGGTTCCAAATTCTTCGGTATCGGACGCCGGTGGTACACCGAGGCGGCAGTCACAGTGCCGCCCGGTCCGAACCGAGTCCAGATGGACCTGGTGACCGGCCTCGGGCAGGTCTACATCACGGTCGGAGGCTCGCCCGCCTTCTCGCTGCTCTACCCTGTCGCTCCCCCGGCAGATGTCCGGCTTGGAACGGCCCCACCGGGGATCCCAACCACCCCTCAGTTCGCCGGCAGCATCCGCTCGCTGGCGGTGCCAACGCCCATCTGCAACGAGCTCGAACGGCGGCGGCCGGGCTGAGCGGCGGGCATCGGGCGAGAAGGAGAGCCCGGCGTCGCCTGCACGATGAATTGGTAGCCAAAGAGAGTGGGCCACGCTGAGAGTGCCACGCGATCGACGAATCGGAGCAGCCGCACGCCCGACCCACCCGGACCGAGCACGTCAAATGGAAGACCGACCGGCTCGACACGCTGGATCACGAAGCCTTGCCGCTCGACCAACTTCCGGATGCTCCGGCGTGTGAAGAACCGGAGGTGGGTCACGTCCAGGATCCCTCGCCTGTCATAATCGAACCGCCCGATGGTGGTCCGAAGTCGCGGATACCAGTGGGCGATGTTCGGCACGCAGAGCACTGTCGTCCCGCCCGGTGAAAGCACGTCCCGCACCTGGTTGAGCAGTTGCGACGGGTCCGCCAGATGCTCCAGCACGTCGGCAGCCACCACGACCTCGAACTCCGAGCCGATCTCCGCTGGGAGCCCGCAGTTGAGGTCGGCTTTGAAGAAGGCGTCCGTGCGTCCGAGGACGCCTGGTAGCTCGTGGACGTCGACTCCGGTGACATGATGACCGCGTTGACGCAGGCGCTCTGCCAACAGACCACTGGAACATCCCAGATCCAGGATCTTGCTGGGAGGAAGCCGATCCAGAAGAGCCAGGATCCGCCCGTGTGAGCTGTCCTCACTCGGCTTCAGCTGGTACCCCTCGGTGAGTGCGATGCGACTCCCGTCCCCGCAACCAGCCTTTTGCAGACGGTAGGCAAGCACGTCCTTCGCCACGTCGAAGGCGTACCGCATCCCGTTGACATAGCAGATCTCATCCCCGTAGTAGGTGGGAATCGGTACCTCAGCGATCCTCATGTTCATGTCGTGGAGTTGGATGATGATCTGGGTGTCGAAGTTGAAACCGTCCGAATTCTGCTCGAATGGGATCGCCTCGAGCGCCTTGACCGAATAGGCTCGATACCCCGAGTGGAATTCGGAGAGGTTGGTCCGGAGCATGCGGTTCTCGAAACGGGTCAGGACGCGATTACCAACAAACTTATAGAGTGGCATTCCACCCCGCCGTGCCTCACCTTTGACCATGGTTCGAGATCCGAATACCGCATCTGCTTCATCGACCAACAGCGGGCCCAGAAGATCGGATAGCGACTCTGGTGCATACTGGCCGTCGCCGTGAAGCATCACGATGATGTCCAACCCGTGCTTGATGGCCAGCTCGTAACCGACCTTCTGATTGCCTCCGTATCCGAGGTTCACCGGTTGTCTGATCAAGGTGATCGGCAACTCCGAAATCTGCTGGTAGGCGAGTCCGACGAGGTACGTCGAGTCCTGGCTGTGATCGTCGCTGACGATCACCTCCGCAATGTCGGGGCGCACGGACTCGGGGATACGGTCCAATACCTTGGCAAGCGTCGAGGCGGCGTTGTAGGCGACCACCAGGACTCCGATCCTTTTCTTGGGGGCCGAAGCCATGCTGTCCCTCCCCACTGCTCGTCCGGGCGACCCAGAGTATTCGGTCTCGTCCGGGTCGTGGCAACCCCGCGGCCCGACACCACGGAGGAAGGGGCACGGATTCGTGCCTCCTGCCGGACCACCGGCTGACCTCCGGTGTGGTCACGAGTCTCCAGACCTCGCAGTGGGCAACCGGGGGGAGCCGCCGCCGAAGCAACACCGCGCAGGGTTGGACCAACCGAACCGGACGTGCACCGCCGGGAGAACATCGCCACCTGGTGGGTCCCTCGGCGATCCGACCGGGAAGCGGGTGCCGGGGCGGAACGGGGGAGCGACCGACTGCGCGACCGACGGCACAGGCTGTGGCGCCGAGGCCGGGGACGTGCCATACACTCGTCGGATGCCGCCGCCTCCCACTCTGTCGATCGTCATACCGGTCCTCAACGAAGAGGACGAGATCTCGATCATTCTCACCGCCGCGATCGCCCTCTTGGAGGAACGGGGGGGCGACTGGGAGATCGTGGTGGTCGACAATGCGAGCACCGATCGGACCGTCGAGCGGGTCGCGCCGTTCGTCGACGGGCAACGAGTTCGACTCCTCGAGAACGATTCCAACCGCGGCAAGGGGTTCTCGATCCGTCGGGGAATGCTCGAGGCTCGCGGTGACCTGCGCCTGATGTGTGACGCCGACTGCGTCGCGTCGTTGCGTTCGCTTCCGTCGATGGAGCACCTGGCCGGAGTCGCGGACGTGGTCGTCGGTTCTCGGCTGAGTGCCGGTGCACGGGTCACTCGGAGACAGCCCCTCCGCAGGCGTGTCGTCGGTGTGGGATTCATCGCTCTGACCCGGGCCCTCATGGGGAAGCTACCCAAGGACGTCTACTGCGGGTTCAAGCTCTGGAGGGCCGGCTGCGCCCAAGACGTCTTCGAGCACGCGCGACTCGACGGCTGGGTTTTCGATGCCGAGGCTCTCGCAATGGCGCGCCGCATGGGTTATCGCGTGGTCGAGACCGGAATCGAATGGAACAACCGACCCGACTCGCGACTTTCCATCCGCGACAGCCTGGTTCCGGTCCTGGGGGAGCTCTGGGCTGCCCGCCGGAATGTCCGCCGTTCCTCGACCAGCTACCGGATCGAAGACGAGAGCCCCCAGTCCGCGTACTGACGCGCATCATCCGATCGCGTCAGCCCTCGTTGCAACCGGGCTGGCCGCAACGGTCGTCCTGATGTGCCGATGTGTTCCTTACGTCGGATCGGGCGGAGCTCGCGATGCATGCGAGCCGAGGGTCCCGCCAGCGGCTTCCGCAACCGGAGGCGCAACACGGTCGTCCGAACCCGAGCTGTTGTGGGCGTGCCGTCGCACTGTCCGTCGGTGCCGCCAGAACGTCGACGCTACGGCTGTCCCCAAGACGATCGCCGACGCCAGGCTCACCATCCACGCCACCCGGAACGTCCTTGAGTCGTAGGTGAACACGATGTGGTCGACACCGGCAGGTACGGCCACTCCGCGCAGGAGAAAATCGACGCGATGGATGGGCTCGGTTCGTCCGTTGACCGTCACGCCCCAACCGGGGTAGTAGTTGTCGGAGAGGACGAGCAGCGACGTTCGACTCGCACGCGCAGTGATCGTCACTCGCTGTGCCGTGTAGTCGGTGATGCGAGCTTGGCCAGGGATCCCGGTCCCAGGACCGGAGGAGATCCCGGGCAGCCGACGCTCGGTGATCACCTCGTGTCGAGGATCGAAGCTTGCTGCGCCAATCGCAGCCAGTGCCTCGGCGCCGGTCTTGACGACCGTCTGCCCGGCGACGAGCCACGTACGCGGCAGGGCGCTCGGGTTGGCATAGATCGTCGCGTCCGGGCCGTCGTAGACCACAGGCAGACCCGGCATGTTGAGCGGCTCGTGCTTTCCTTCGAGGATGTCGCGCACGCCGTAGAGCGACAGGATCCTCATGGTGCTGGGCAACAGGCTCCCCTGGATGGTGAGCGGAATGGACGGGGTGTCCTCGGGAAGCAGCGGCGTCGGCGGAGCCACGTAGCGCTTCCACAGTTCAGAGAAGCGGGTCAACACCGGGAGGTCGTATCCGCGGAGGTCGTAGAGGCCATAGCGGATGTTCACATCTGGCGGAAGCGGGTTCGCCCTGTCGTATGGCGTCACCGCTACGAAACGCGCCGGTCGCTGCCGTTGCAGGTAGCGAATCGCCCCTGTCACGGGCTGGACTGCGTGAGAGGTAGGCACAGCGGGGCTATAGCCCATGCCGGCTTGGAAGAGATCCCCGACCACCAGGACGATACAGAAGACGGCGAACAGGCGCCGAGGGATCTTGCCTCCGAAATACAAGGCGATCAGCAGCACCGCCGCACCTGCGACGGTGATCCAGACGAGCAGAGCGGTCAGGCGATCGATGGGCAATTCGTGCACGGTGTTCGGGAGGGGGGCCTTGCCGAAGAACCAGGCGATGTCGAGCGCCTTCCCCAGAAAGCGAAGCGAGGTGCCGCTGGTTGCGACGACGACGACGACCGGAAGCAACAGGAGGCCCAGGGCCACTGATCCTTCCAGCCGCGCCCGTCGGCCGTTCGGCCGCCGGCGTAGGAGGTCGTCGAGGCCCCATCCGGCGAGGAGTGCGAGACAGAGCAGGTAGACAATGGTCAGGCGGCTTAGGTAGGTCAGGTCCAGAACGGGCGTCCGGCCCGCGATGCCGAAAAACGGCTGGATCCCGAGAACCACGAGAACACTGATGACGCCCACCGCCGCGATGACGACCCGTTCCACCCGAGGACGGAAGAGGGCGATGATCCCGAGCATGAGCGGCAACGCACCCGCATAGAACGCACTCACGATCACGAAGCTCCCGGGGAAGTAGCCCGGAAGGAAGGCGGCGAAGATGTAGTCGGACTGCACATGCACCGCGGACCGCGGGCGGGCGGTGAGGTCGTTGGAGTTCCGGAGAAGCTCCAGAAAGGGAAGGATGGCAATGGCGGCGATGGCGGTGCCGACGCCGAGCGCGAGCACGAATGCGATCACCGGCCGCGGCATGGCCGCCGTCGCGGCCCGCAGTCGGGCCCACCTTCCTCGGCCCGCGTCCCTCACAGCGGCGACGATGCTGCCGCCATCGGCCTGGAGCAGGCGGAGGACGAAATACCCCACGACAGCGGAGATCGCGTACACGCTCGACTCCGGTTCTCCCCCGAAGAACTGCAGCGCCACCAACCCGGCCAGCGCACAGGCCGGCAGCACGCCCGGCTTGTGGACGAGCCGTTCGGTGGCCAGCAGCATCCAGGGGATGAGCGGGAACACATTGGTGAGAGGCCAGGGAATCCACGCGATCATGAACAGCCCGAACCCGAACACGAGGCCCGTGACGAAGGCACCGGCCACACCCATCTTGAGGGCGCGGCCGAGCAGGTAGGCACCGGTCGCGGCCACCACTACCTTCAGCAAGGCGATAACGCCGAGGGACCACCAGAAGGGGAGAACGTACGCCGGCAGACTGAACGGGGAGAAGATGGCTGATTGCATGTCGCCCAGATAGGGCATTCCACCCATGATGTAGGGATCCCACAGTGGGATATGCGGGAGCTGGGATCTCGTGTACTGGAGGAAGGGTTCGAACACCGTGATGCCGTCGACCAACTGAGGATTGGACCCCCGGACCAGAGGGGACAGGCTGTAGGTCGGGATGCTGTGAGGGACCGCCGTGTTCCACGGGGCCGAGTTCCACAGGTAGTCAGCCGCTGAGACGGTATGACCCGGGAGTAGGCCCGGCCAGAAGAAGATCACCCCGAGCACCACGTATGCGATGACGACGACGAGGCTCGCGTGCCCGCGTGCCCACGCCAGGAACGGAGGCTCGACGCCTCTGCCGCCGGTCGGAGCCGCTCCGGCATCCTCACGCGACAGTGGCGTCAAGGCGGCGTCCCGGCGCATAGGCGAGTCATCGTAACCGTTCGACTCGGTGCGCCGGGGCCCGCGTTCCGGCCGGTCGGGGGGCAGACCTGTCGCGGTACTGTCTCCGCATGGAACGCCTCGCCTATACCGAGATGTACGAGCAAGAGGACGTCCATTGGTGGTTCCGGGGCCGGCGGGCGGTCATCTGGGCGCTGCTCGGCCGCAGCGCCCTTCCACCGCAGCCCCGCCTGCTCGACGCCGGATGCGGTACAGGCCGCAACCTCGTCGAGTTCGGTGTGCTCGGTCCTGCGGCAGGGGTCGACCCCTCAGATGACGCCGTGACTTTCTGCCAGGAGCGGGGCCTGCATGACGTTCAACGGGCCGGACTCGAGACACTCCCCTTCGAAGCAGGAGCATTCGATCTCTTGCTGGCCTGCGACGTACTCGAACACGTCGAAGACGACGCGGGATCGCTGCGAGAGCTCCGGAGGGTGGCCGCGCCCGGGGCGACACTGCTGATCACCGTGCCCGCATACCAGTGGCTGTGGACCGACCATGACGTGCAACTCCGACACTTCCGACGCTACACCCTCCCATCCCTTCGCCAGCGGGTGCTCGATGCCGGGTGGGAGCCGGTGCACACGACCTACTTCAACTCGATCATGCTTCCCCTCGTGGCCCCGGCACGGTTGGCCTCGAAGCTCTCGCCGCGTCGGCGCGGTCGAACCGATCTCGACCGGACGCCGGCACTGCTCAACCGCGTCTTGGAACAGCCCTTGCGACTGGAGGCATCCGTCATCCGGCGGGGCGGCCGGCTGCCCGCGGGCGTCTCGGTCGGTATGGTCTGCCGCTTCGGTTCAGCCGGGGGATGAGGCGGCCATCACGCACTCCGGCACCGCGCCGGGCGACGGGCCTCGCAAACGCCCGACGGCCGTACAGCGATCAAAGTCCCGGGTAGCGATCACCCGTCGGGCTCCAGGAGTGCGCACGTCGGACCAGACCCAGGCGCCGTCCCGGTACTGCGGTGGTCGGCCGATAGCAAGGGTGAAGATCCCGAGGGCCCATGCCGTGCTGCTGGAGCGGTCCTCGACAGGCGCGAGGACCGCTGGGTCGGGGACCACGACGTAGGTCACTCCCCAGCCGGCAAGGGCCGCTCTCACGGCCGCCACGTTCTTTGGTGTCGGCGGCATCAGGGTTGAGAAGACGGAAGCCGCCGCCGTGATCACAGCCTGGCCCGCTCGCTCGCTCCCGGCCCGCTGAGGGATGCTCTGGGGTCCGGCCCCGGTCGCCAGCGCGAAGTGGAGGGAATCCACTGCTTGCCAGGTCATGGCCGAGCCTCCGGTGATCGGCGGAGGGAAGGTCAGGACCACCTGGTGCGGCGGCAGGTGGGGGGCCACCTCGACGAACCATCGCGGAAGGGTCACTGCTTCCGAGGTCATTGGGATGTTGCCGACGACGGCCGAGGCCATCGGCACCACGGCGACGGCGGCCACCGACAGCGCCACCAGTGCGGCCAGCGCGCTACGCACGCCGATCGCGCCTCCCCGTTCGTCGGCGTGCCGTCTGGTCCGGTGACCGGTCAGGCGGTCGATCCACGACCGGGCTCCATGGTGGATCCGGTCGATCACGATCCCCAGCATGACGGCGAAGCTCAGCAAGGTGACCGTCAAGATCCGGCTGGTCAGGACGTTCTGGACGACAGGGATACCGACCAGCAGACGCCAGGGGGTCCAGTAGCTCTGGACGCCCAGTGCCAAGACGACCGCCGCCAACCCCAGACTGCCGAAGAACCAGAGCCGGCGATCGCGCCACCAGACCACGACACCGGCCCCCAGCACCACCAGGATCCCGAGGCCCAGGTAGTTGAGCTCCGGCAGGGCGGGACCCTGGTACCCCGCGAACAATCGCAGGGCGGCAGGGTTCAGGTAGCTGAGGTGCCAGAGTTCGCTCAGCACCAGATTGCCCGAACCCGGCTTGATGCTCGGCCACACCAGCCCGGAGAGGTGCGCCGGTCCGAGGAGCGCGAACCAGAGGGGATATGCGAGGAGGAGCGAGGCAACGACAGCGGCAGCCCCGAGGCCGCGCAAGGCATGGGGAGCATGTCTGGCGAGCTCGCCACGACAGGCCAGTCCGCAGTAGGCGGCAAGCAGCACGAGGCCGACCGCGCCCAGCAGTACCGCCAGCACCAGCACCTCGGTGCTCACGAAGAACTGCGCGGCCACCAGCAGGCCGAGGGCCGCACCGGTGAAGAGCGGTGGCCGACGCTGGCGCACGAGGAGATCGTCGAGGCACGCCACCATCAACGGCAGGATGGCGAGGAACGAAACGTTCAGGTGGGCAACTGCCAGGTTGTCGAAGACCATGGGCGCGAACCCGAAGACGAGGCCTCCCACGAACGCAGCCGGCATCCAGCGTACCCACCGTCGGAGCAGCCAGCACATGGCCAGCGCCGAGAGCGCCGGAGCGAGGGTGGAGGCCACGTTCAAGGTGGCGACCGGTCCGAACAGCCAGGTGACCGGCGCGAGCGGCACACCGATCGCCAGCCAACCGGTGTTCGAGAGGAGATTGATGCCGGTCGGATGGAAGAGGGCGGTCGAGTAGAACAGGTTGTGCCCATGGGCCAGGGCATAGGCGGGCCACTCGAGGAACCACACGGACAGCGAAGGGTCGCCGCACCCACATATGGTGACAGTGGTCGGGCTCGTCGACCAGACGTG